>Ga0255055_10000367_pt1 | contig 35287 bp, 32 predicted proteins | sample JV7_2_27_MG_FD_188633 | JGI IMG/M metagenome (GOLD analysis project Ga0255055, IMG submission 188633) | Seawater microbial communities from Jervis Inlet, British Columbia, Canada - JV7_2_27 | ecosystem: Environmental > Aquatic > Marine > Inlet | place: Canada: British Columbia | collected...
TTCCTCTAGCGTTCAGCTGGCGCCGGTTCTCAGGAAGACGGCGGGAATCGTCTTCAGCATGATCTTGAAATCGTTGCTGAGCGACCAGGTGTCGATGTACTCGAGGTCGAGCTTCACCCACTCCAGGAAGCCAATGTTGTTCCGCCCTTTGATCTGCCAGAGACAGGTGATACCCGGCCGCATCGAGATGCGCCGGCGTTCGCTGTCACCGTACTGCGCGACCTCTTGGGGGACCGGCGGACGCGGCCCCACGAGACTCATGTCCCCGGCGAGCACGTTCCAGAGCTGTGGTAGCTCGTCCAGGCTCAAGCGGCGCAGCACGCCACCCACCGCGGTGACGCGGGGATCCCCGTTGATCTTGAAGACGGGGCCGTCCATCTCGTTCAGGTGAGCAAGCCCCGCTTGCTGCTCCTCCGCACCGTCGCACATGGTGCGTAGCTTCCAGCAGGAGAAGCGCCGCCCGTTGAGGCCGCAGCGGATCTGGCCGAAGAAGACCGGCCCCGGCGAATCCACGCGGATCGCGACCGCGGCGAGGAGCAGCACCGGTGCAGCGAGCACCAGGCCGATACTCGTGCCGATCAGGTCGATCACGCGCTTGATGACCAGCTTGCTCCGGCGATGGTGAACCGGCGCGAAGCTCAGGGCTGCCAGGCCGTTGAAGTGGGTGATGCGAGGTGGCGGCAGGTAATCACCGAACAAATCCGAGAGCAGCGTGATCGGGACGCCCATCTTTGCGCAGACATCGACGATCGGTTCGATGCACGACAGCATCGAGCGCGGACAGGCCGCGATGACCTCGTCGATGACGGTATCGTGCAGAAGCCTGGGTACCTCGATCAGCTTGTGCAGCTTCTCTGGATCGATTCGCTCGTCGACGGGCGCGTCGCGGTCGTCCACGAAGCCGACGAGCTGGAGTCCCCACTCCGGGTGCGCAGCGATCGATTCCTCGATGTCATAGGCGCGCGGCCCGGAGCCGATCACCAGGACTCTCCGGTAGTTCTTCCCGCGGCGGCGCAGCCAGCGCAGTCCGGCCAGGATGGCGAAGCGCGTGGAGCCGAGGGCGACGAGCTGACCGACGCCGCAGATCAGCGGAAACGCGGGAGAGACCGGGGCTCGGAGCAGGAACGCAGCCGCTCCGAGGACGACGATCGACGTGGCGCCGGCGGTCAGGAGATCCGAGATGATGCTCGAGACGTCTTGGCGGCGCCGGGAGACGTAGAGGTTCAGGCGGTTCAGGCTGATCGGCCAGGCCAGGCACGAGACCAGTCCAAGGACGACCAGTCTCCAGAGCTGGGGACCGACCGCGCCCGAAGGGGCTCCCGCGAGCCAGATCACGAGCACGAAGACGAGTCCGCTGAGGGCCAGATCCGCAGTCGCGAGCAGGAGGCGCAGGCGATGGGTATGGGCTTTCAGCAACGGCTTTCTCTCGAGATTCTGTTATCTACCCAGCGACCTACCCATTTCGACGGTGCGTAGCCTTCGGTCAAGTCCACGTCAGGACAGTCCACACCGACAGGGGGAGGCTCGGGGCCGAACTGATGGGCAACTACCACACAGCGTTCTGAATCTTCTACCGGAAATACCCCCAAGTCCAGCAAAAAAATCGCACCAATATCTGGCGCGAGTCGATTCTGGCAAGATGACGGCAGCAGAAATCACCTGTCGGAGAGGGTCAATCCCCTCTCATGGGGCTTAGGCCACGCCCGCCGGGGGTTTCTACCAATACTCTGATATCAGGGCTTTTCCGCAGGCGGTCATCGACAGGGCCCCTCACCGTACTGGCTGTCACAGCAGCTATTCCCCCTGGGGCTGAAACGATCTACCTTGATATCGGTCTCCAGTCCGCCGAAGGGTGTCCTGTCCAGCCGGCGTCGGAAGAGCAGTGGGAGAGGCATCAGGATGTACGAGTCGTTCTTCGGCTTGCGCGAACCGGCATTCGCCCTGACCCCCGATCCCCGCTTTCTCTGGCTCTCCGAGACCCACGAAGAGGGACTCGCTGCGCTCTTCTACGGGATCACCCGGCGCAAGGGGTTCATCCTGCTGACCGGCGAGGTGGGTGCAGGAAAGACCACACTCCTGCGCGCGGCCTTCGATCAGATCCCGGCGGAGACGGAGTCGGCGATGGTGATGAACACGGCCGGGCTCGGTCCCCTCGACCTGCTCAAGCTGATCGCCGTCGAGCTCCGCATCGATGGCGAGTTCCACTCGAAGGTCGACTACATCATCGCCCTCAATGCCTTCCTCCTGGAGCGATTGGAGGCGGGACTCAACACCGTACTGATCATCGACGAGGCCCAGAACCTCGGTCCCGAGCTCCTGGAGGAGGTTCGTCTTCTCTCCAACCTCGAGACCGGTACGGTGAAGCTCCTACAGATCGTGCTCACCGGGCAGCCCGAGCTCCGCAGGAATCTGGCCTCCGCCGGGCTTCGCCAGCTCCGCCAGCGGATTGCCATCGAGCACCACGTGGAGTTCCTCAAGCCCGATCAGGTGGCATCGTACCTCGCGTACCGGATCGGGGTGGCCGGAGGGAGGTACGAGGAGGTCTTCGCACCTGGGTCCGAGGCGACCTTCTACGCCTTCTCGGCGGGCTGCCCGCGCCTGGTGAGCCTGCTGGCCGATCGGGTCCTACTATCCGCCTACGGAAAGGGGCTACGCCCGGTCCCCCCGAGCCTCGTGGACAGCAAGGCCAAGGAGATGGACGCCGCAAGAAGCGAAGGGCTCACCGAGCCCATCGAGCTAGAGCTAGAGGACTAACGTGGGCGAAATCAGCGACGCACTGCGACGATCGCGAAACGAGCGCAGCGAACAGGCGCAGGGGCGCTCCGCAGCCAGGGGGCTTCCCGCGCCCGAGGATCTCTCCGGGCGGGTCGAGCAGCGTCCCAGCTCTCCGCGACACGAGCCGGATCTGGCCCGTCCTCTTGCTGCGGAGAGCACCGATGCACGCCCGCTGAGCCTCGGCCGTGACCGAGAGGGAGAGTGGCGGGCGCGCGCCGTCGTGGTCGATGGAGGCAGCCCATCCACCGAGTGTTTCCGCCAACTGGCACTCAGGGTGCGTGCCGAGCTCGAGCACCGCTCGCTGCGGAGCGTCGCCATCACCGGACCGCTCCGCGGAGAGGGCAAGACGACCGTCGCGTGCGATCTGGCGCTCGCCCTCGCCTCCGTCAGCCGGGGGCGGGAAGTCGCCCTGGTCGATCTCGACCTGCGCCGGCCGAGCGTCGCCACCGACTTCCGGATTCCCGTCGAGGTGGGTGTCGAGGAGTTCCTCCAGGGAACGCGAGGACTTCTCGAGGTGTGTGTTTCCATCGAGAAGCCAGCCGTCGATGTCTTCCCGGCCGCGAGCCCACACGCCTCGGCCCATGAGTTGCTCATTGAGCCGGGCTTCGCCTCCCTGGTGCGCGAGCTCGAGCGCCGCTATGCCACGGTGATCTTCGATACGCCACCTGTTCTTCTCGTGCCCGATACCAGCTTGATTCTCGATCGGGTGAGTTCCTTCATCGCGGTCGCGCGCTCGGGACAGACGCGCGAGCGGCTGCTTCAAAGCATGCTGGAGCTGCTGCCCCGCGATCGGTTCTTGGGCACGGTCCTCAACCTCGGTCCGCTGCCGACCCATTCGCGACAGTACGGCTACTACAGCGGAGACTCCGCGAGTCCCGCGGGCGAGGAGTAACAGCCGGCCATGGACGAGTTCGACGAGGTCGAAGGGCGCTCGGGGCTCCCCGAGTTTCTCACGGATCCCCGTGGCGTAATGCGACGCCGCTGGCCCTGGATGCTCGTCGTCCTTCTCGCAGGCTCCATCGCCGCGGGGGCCTTCGTCGCGACGATTCCGCAGACCTACGAGGCGAGCGGGCGGCTTCTCCTCACGCGGCAGCGCGTTCCGGAAGACTTCGTGCGCCCGACCTCACTGGAGCGCGTTCCCGAGCTGGTGAGCGCGGTCATCGGGGAGATCCTCTCCCGCGACTCACTGATCCAAGCGGCCGAGACCACCAATCTCGCCGAGAGGACGAACATCGAGGGATCGACGGCCGACCTTTTCCAGCAGATGCGCAGCGAGATCACAGTGGAGCAAGACCTGGATCTGAAAAGCCAAAGCCGTTACGGCATCGGGGAAGACACCTTCATCCTGGCGATTCGTTTCGAGTGGAGCGATCCGGCGGCCGCGGCCGACGTGGCCAACCATCTGCTCAACCGCTTCATCTCTGCGCACCTGCGCCGACAGAGCCGCCAGGCAAGGCTCACCTCCGACTTCCTGCGCCGGGAGGCGGAGCGCGCCGAAGTGGAGCTGGCGGAGGAGCGCGCACGGATCACCGAGTTCGCGGAAGCCCATCGCGGCGAGCTGCCCTCGGAGCTCCACACGAAGCTGGCGCGCCTGGAGCGCTTGCAGCAGCAGAGCCAGTCACTGGCGCTCCAGATCTCGGACGCCGAGGGGCGCCTGCTCATCCTGCAGAGCCTGGAGCCAGACCCAGACACACTGGAGAAGCTGCTGGAGGAGCTTCGCGGACGCCTGGTCCACGAGCGCACCATCTACACCGACGAGCACCCCAACGTGATTGCGATTCAACGGCAGATCGAGGCCCTGGAGGCGGAAGTCGCCCTCGAGCAAGCCGGGGCTGGCACCGCGCCGGTCTCGACGCGTCCAGCTGCCATGGTGGTGCAGCACGAGGTGGAGGCCCTGCGAGCGCAGGCGCAGAAAGTCGAGCAGCAGATCCGTGAATTGGACGCAGCCGTAGCGGCGATTCCCGCCCGACAGGAGGAGCTCATCGCGCTCGAGCAGCGGGAGGAGCTGCTGCGCGAGCGCTTCATCGACGCATCGAGAAAGGTCCAGGACGCGGAGCTGGCCGAGAGTCTCCAGCAGGCCCAGCAGGGCTTCCAGGTCACCCGGCTCGATGCGGCGGTCCCGCCACCCGCGCCGAAGCGTACACGCTGGAAGTTCGCCGTCCTCGCGGCGGGTGCGGTGCTCAGCGCCGCGATAGGGACCGGACTGCTTCTCGAGTTCGCCGACCCGGTCATCGTGACGTCGCAACAGCTCGAGGCGCAGACGGGCATGATTCCGCTCGGCGTCATTCCCAGGATCCGGTGAGTCACGAGCGGCTGCATCTTGGCCGACAAGCGTTCGCCGCAGAGGTTCGTGCCTGAGATGACGAATCGAGACGTCCACCGACCTCGGGAGGGCGTCCTGTAGCTCGCGCTCGCAATCTGCTTCTCGCCAGTCCTGGTTGATCTCGCGAGACACCTGGCCGTGGAGCCTCGTGGTGGACCCGTCCAGGGGGGGTTCCGGGCCAACGAGACTTTGGCCGAGCGGGAGGGTCAGCAGCGGCTCGTGCTGCTCTGGTATCGCTTCTACCGGAGGAGCGGAATTCTCGGAACGTTCGCTCTGAGCATCGATCACCTGCTCGGCCGGCTGAGCAGGGACCGGGCAGACGGCGCGCTCGTGCGCCTCAGCACGCCCCTCGAGGAGGGAGGGAGTTCGCCGCCAGGAGCCGCTTGGCCTGGTTCGCCAGAATCCTCGACCCCGCGATCGACCGGCACTGGCCAACCGAGCTGCCGCTCCGAGGAAGCCCGTGACCGATCGCACGGGCGAGACGCTCTCATCGGTTCGTGCGAAAAGGCCTCCAAGCGGCCGAGATTGAAGCGAAAACAGTCTGTGACCGGAGTCACGGCCGCCCGCTGCCGGAAGACCGAAGATTCGGTCAGAAGGCTTCGGGGGGAGCCTCCCCACGCTCACCGACGCCGTCCAGCGGCTCCGCGGGGGACAGGCAAATGAGGAAGGGCCTATCGTGCGTCTTACCATCCCGATCTCAGAGAACAGCACTCGCCTTGCAGTCCTGTGTCTCGCCGGTCTCGCGCTGGGCGTGGCTTCCGGCGCCCAGGCGCGAACCGAGACACTGAGGTGGTCGCAAGCCACGCCACCGGAGGTCTCCGGCTTCCGCGTCTACGTCGGCAGTGCATCGTGCGCCTACACGCACACCATCGACGTCGGACCGCTCCCCGCTGACCCGGACGGGGACTTCTCCTACGACCTCGTTTTCGCCAACCATCCCGCCTTGCAGCCCCTCGAGTCGGAGACGATCTGCGTGGCCGCCTCGGCTTACAATCCCGCCGGCGAGAGCCCCCTTTCCGACCCGCCGCAGACGCGCGAGCCGCCGACACCCACACCCACGCCCACGCCGACACCCACACCCACGCCGACACCGACACCCACGCCGGACCCGGGCGATCCTCTTGTAGTCTTCACCGAAGACTTCGAGACCAGCGCCATCGGCCCGTTCGTACCGGGCTGGGTCGACACTCAGGCGGGCAACAGCATGGTGGAGGACGACTCCCTGTTCGGGGTTGCGGACCTCGGAGGCAACCACGTCTTCGGCACCTCCTCCACAAAGACCAATATTCACTCCCACTACGTCTCGAGCGAGAGTGCCGGATGGTCGGCCTACGAGTTCCGCGGGCGAATGCTGATCACGGATCCCAACGGAGGCATTGGCGTCACTGTCCATAGTCAGTACCCGAATACGGATGCCTACTACCGAATCATGCGCTGGGGGGATGGCGACTTCTATATGGAGCCCCACCCTTATCCGACCCCGATCGACTGCGAATCGAGTCGAACCGGGGTCGTGCCGCAGATCGACCGGTGGTATCGCTTCCGTCTCGAGGTGGTACCCGGCGAGGTCTCGACCTCGATTCGCGCCAAGGTTTGGCAGGACGGCACCTCGGAGCCGACCACCTGGCAGGTTCGCTGCGAGGATTTACTGTCGGACCGACTCGACTCCGGTACGGTGGGGGTCTGGTCCATGAGCAGGGGCAGCAAGTACTGGGACGACCTCGAGGTGATCGCACCGGCTGGTGGCATACCCCTCGGACGACCCGGCAAGCCCCAGATCATCTTGCCGGACGGCTCCTAGGCTGGACTGTGTCTCGAGGGTCTTGACGCCGAGAGTGAGCTGATCCGACGCGTGCTGTCACGCGCTCCCGCGCCTGCGGTACGACCAGATCAGCGGCGGCAACAGGATGGCCAGCTCGAAGCCGAGCCCACAGGACTGCTGGGGCCAGGACTCGCTGGTCCGCGAAGCGTACCTGCATTGCGGATCGTCGAGGTCGATCAGGGTGTCCCCATCGTTGTCGATCTCGTCGTTGCACGCGGACGCCGTCATTCTTGTAGAGGTCCAAAGGATCGGGAAGATAGTCGCCAAACAGCGTGTAGAGATCGACGAAGGCCACATCCTCCTGGAATGCGAGGTTGTCGAGGGCCACCGAGAGGTCGGCAAGTCGCCCGTCGATCAATTCGCAGGAGAGGCCCCCGTTTCCGCTGTAGGGCTCGTAGACCGGCGGCGGCGCCACCAGGACCGGCTCGGCGCCATCGAGCAGGGTCGCCTCCACCATGCCGGCGACGTTCGCGACCGTGACGGCCTCGTCGTAGCCCTCCGGGGGACCCCAGTTGGGCCCGAAGAAGGTATCGGGGGTCCCCGAGAGCACGACCACGGCATCATTCGTCGCCAGATAGCTCTCCAGCCTGCTCAGGCCGGCGCTGGAGGGGGAGGCGTTCACGCCGAGGTTGTGGTTCGTAGGGGTCGGGGTCGGTGGGCCAGCTGTAGACGTCCCAGACGAGATCCAAGTAACTGGGATCGGAGGTGATCGAGTCGCAGCAACCCGCGATCAGCGGGGCGGCGCGAGCGCTTCCCGCCGCGAGCGCGAGAACGAGCCCGAACAGCAAGACGCGAAGTAGATCGGCTCGCCAGCCGGCCACCCGCGCGTCAGCCCCCGCGGGAATCGATTCAGGCGGCTGGCAAACACGACGGTCTCGATTCGTGATCTCCATCAAGCGCGCTGTCTCAAGAATAGCCGAGGATCGGCGGACAGGTGTGGATTGGCAAGAAAGAAGAACGGCGTGGTTCGCCAGCGGCGGGGCCATGGCGGGCAATCGCGTCAGACCGAGGAGACCAAGCCCGGCTTGAGAAATGTAACCTCAGCTAAGCACCGAGTTGAAACGGAACCGACCTGTCCCGTGGGGATCGGGTCCCGCGGTCTGGCGATTGCGGGACTCGGCGTCGGTGGCAGTCGAACGACGGGTGATGGGAGTCACATCGGGCGAAGCGACGGTCTCCGATTCTTTCGAAAGAGACAAGCGGCGCTGCGCCGCAAGAAGGCCAAGATTGAGGTAAGCCCCATGTCCCGATACCTGACCTGCATGATTGGAATTCTCTTGCTGGCTTCGGCCGCAACGGGCCGTGATCAGGCAAGCCTGGGTGACTTGACGGTGCCTGCGAGCCGGGTACCCGACTGGTACGTCGCCCCTGACGGCGGCATTCCGGACCTGGCCACATGGACTCGAATCGACGTGACCAGCGCGGCCGAGATGGGCGCCATCGGGTGCGCGCCGGCCAGCTCCGCTAACGGCAGCAGTGACCGGGCCGCACTCCAATGCGCCATCGACCAGGCGCCCGATTCTTCGATCCTAGACATGCCTCCGGGCACGTATAACCTCGCCAGCAACGAGGGCCTCGTGTTCCGCAGCAGAATCGTCCTGCGGGGCGCCGGCCAAGGCACGACCATCGTCCAGAAGGCCGGCCGGGGTGGCTGGGTCGCCGGCACCTGCCGTTCGTACTCGACGCTCTACTTCGTCGGCTCGCAAGGCGCCCAGGCGAACTGGACCGGGGGATACACCCGTGGGACCACAACGATCTTTGTAGATGACACATCTGCGTTCTCGACCGGCGACTTCGCGTACCTCCACATGGATAACGATGCGAGCGTCCTTGACAACCCCTCCAACAGCGATCCGAAATTCGAACCGATCGTGAAGATCGCTGCCGTCGACACGGGAGCAAGCGCTCTCGTCCTTGATCGCCCGCTGCGCCTGAACTACACAGCCAGACCCAGCGGCCGCCGCATCCGCAAGATCCAGCCCACGCATAACGCCGGCATCGAAGGATTCACATTCAAGGGTGTCGGACAGACCGAGATGAACAAGGCGGTGTGCCTCTATCTATCTGTCAACAATTGGGTCCGAGACGTGGAGTTCGTGGGACACCACAGCAAGGCCGTCGATATCGTGCATGCTGGACGAAACGCCGTCGTAAACAGCTACTTCCACGATCCATCGAGAATGGATCCCGTGAACAACTACCAAATCGACATCGTAACGAGTTCCACAGATAATCTGATCGCCGGAAACGTATTCCAACGCGTGTCGAGTGCCGTGGTACTCTCGAGCGGACCTATTGGGACGATCGTGGCCTATAACTACTTCGATGGATGTGACCGACGAGGCGTTTTCCACCACGGGGGCTATCCCTCGGAGACCCTCGTCGAGGGCAACGACTCCAACTGCCCGTTGACCCTCGACAACTACTGGGGACGCCAGGGAGAGCGGATCACGTTCTTCCGAAACCGGCTTCGAGACCAAGCGGAGACACCGGGAACCAACATCAGCGCGATCCAGATCCACGCGGATACTGGAAGCCATCCGATGGCGCACCAGACGAACGTTCTCTTGAACCACTCCCAGGCCTACTACGGCCTGCCAGGCTGCCGGTACAACGACGGCACGTGCTTCGCCTACGACAAGCACTACGACCAGGCGGTCATCACGGACGCCTGGGTCGAGCGCAACATCGCTCGGGACGATCGCGATACGGCGATGTGCACCGGCAACAATACGCCCTGGGACTGCTGCTGGGGCCCCGCTACCGGCTCTTGCAGCTTCGGACTGACTCTTGACAACCCGGCAACTCGCTGCGGCCCGGGGGGCCCTCTTGAGGCCTGTGACGAGTACAACGCGGAGGGTGTAGGGAGAAGTCCATCTTCCTGGGACGTGCTGCGATTCCCCGACTCCCTCGTGGCCGAATGGAACTCGTCCGGCGCCCGCCCAGTCGGCTGGTGTCAGGAAAGCCCGTGGCCCGCCACGGGGGCGGACGTCGACGACTGGGGCCAGCCCCGCGGGAAGATCCCCGCCGAGCGGCGCCTCAATGGCGATCCCTGCACGCAATTCGGCACTCCGCCAGGCCTCGCCGTGCCCACCGCGCCCATCCTGCTCGACTGACTCTCCCGGGCTCGCGCGCCCAGAGCAGGACATTCGGGAGGCACCTCCTCTCGGCCGCTGACCCGCGCTTCTCGGCAGGTTGGCTATCGCGGCAGCCCACCCATCCAGGATGTGAGCGCCCTCGACCCCCTGGTGCACAGCCAACTGCTCCTTTCCCAGGGTGTGCTACATGAAGCTACCAGGCTTCCGCGACCGACGAGTATCCGCGGTTCTCTCTTCCACACCGAGAGGAGTCGCCATGAATCTCTTTGTCCTCGCATGGAATCTTGCCGAAGACCTCAGCGCGACGATTCTCGGTGAGCTACAGCGGATGACCGATACCTACCCCGAACTCGATCCGGACTCCTTGTGGACGTTCGGGGATGGTCGGAGGATCTTCGCAGCGTCCATTCACACGCCGCTCTCTGCGCTAGGAACACGGCGATATGTCTGGATAGACGAAAACAGCGCAACCTTCTACGATGGGACTGCCGTCGATTCACTCGGCGATCGCCCTGTGTACGATGCGAAGTTCCTCGCCTCGGCCTGGAACGAATTGCCTGGCTTCCTGGATGGACAGTACTCTCTAGCCAGGGTTGGCGATTCGCCCCCCGCGGTCACGCTGATGAGTGACTTCCTCGGCATGCGGGATACGTTCTACTGCCGTGCCGAACAGGGTTATGTCGTGAGCAATAGCGCGATGCTCCTTTCCAAGATTCTCGGGACTCGAGCTTTCGATCCGCTCGGCGTCAGCACTTGCCTGACGTGGGGATGGCCTTCTGGAGACCGGAGCCTTCTGCGCGACGTCAGCGTCGTGCCTCCCGCCCAGATCTGGGAGTGGCGCTCGCCAGACCCGGCACCTCATCGTCGTGATTACAGCCCGCGCGGAAGACTGGCGCAGCTCACCAGATCTTCGCCAACTCAGGCCACCGTTTCTGCGGCTACCACCACGCTTACCAGGATGGTCGGCAACCTGAACCGACATCTCGGTGACCTCTCCTGCGCTCTCACAGGCGGGCGGGACACGCGACTCATCGCCTCGATGCTGCACCACGCTGGTGTCCCTGTTCCGTACGTCACCTTCGCACCCCGGGATTCAGCTGAAGCGCGCATAGCGAGCCGAGTGGCAGGGGTTCTCGCTGTTCAGCACGTCATCGAGTCCTCCCCGGCTGGCAGTGTTGCCGATCAGTGGGACGACCTGGCGCCCAAGCTCGTTAGCCAGAACGACGGGATGGTGAGCCTCTGGCAGATCCAGACGCTCCTCAACAGGTCCACGTGCGTCGACCATCTACCTCTGCGCTTACATTGCCACGCAGGGGAACTGCTGCGGGCGACGTATACGGAACCGCGCCATCTCGTAGGGAATCCGAGCTCTAAAGGGATTACACGGTCCTTGATCCATAAACTCGTCGACGATCATGGTGGCCTCTTGAGAGAAGATACCCTGCAGCAATCGAGGTCCTACCTACACCAATTCGTGAAAGACCAGATCGAGATGGGATTCCAGGCAAATGAAGTCCCGGACGTGTTCCAGGCCTTCGAGAGAACCGGACGATGGGCTGGAACGATCATCCGCCCGAGCCTGCCGGTGACGGAGAATTTTCAGCCATTCTGTACGCGCCACGCCGCCGAGCTGGCGTTTTCCATGAATCTGCCAGATCGATACTTTGAGAAATTCAACCGTGGCGCGATTCGACTGCTCGCTCCGCAGCTCGTCGGGGTGCCGTTCGGCAAGCTCTCACACAGGTACGCCCGACTCGTCAAGGACGTCGCTGGGCTGTTAGCTCGGGTGACAGGAGTGGGCGGGCTACGCACCACTGGATATCAAGGATCGCCGCAGGCGGCGTGGATAGAGGCGGTCCGGCCCCGCCTGAGAGAAATCTGTCTGGACCAATCCGACTCGGATCTCTGGACCTATGTGGATCGGGCTTGCTTCGAGCAGATTACATCCCACTCAGCCGATCCTCTGGAGAGGGCGCGGCGGGCCGAGGGATTGCTGCAGGTGTCGACACTATTCTACTACGCGCTGGTGTAGCGGCCTTGGCCCATTAACCCGTGCCTCGGCCGATCTATCTTCGAACTGAGGTAAGGAGATTGAGGCGTAGCCAAGCCCGGGAGAGGTCGACCGGTGTTGGGTGAACCCAACAGCCTCGCTTACATCGCCTTGATTCTATGGTTCGCGGTCTCGGCCGCGATGTTCGCCGTGCTTCGGCCGGCGGCGGCCGCGGCGATTGCGGTCGTCGGCGGTGTGATGTTTCTTCCGGAACGCGTTTCTTTCGATTTCGCTGCGCTTCCCCCAGTGAACAAGCAGCTCATTGCGCCCGGGGGTGCGTTCGTCGGTGCTCTCATTTTTTCGCGGCGCAAGATCATTTCGGCCCGCGTGGGAAGAGGGGGGGAGGCGCTCGTCCTCGTGCTGGCCGCCACCGCACTGGTTACCGCCCTTCGGAACCCTGATCCACTGACCTACGGCGCGACGCACCTGCCGGCGATGTCGCTTTACGACGGGGTGTCCCTGGCGGTGCGAGACGTGCTGTACTTGGGCCTGCCTTTCTTCCTCGGTCGTGCGTTTTTTCGCACCTCGCGCGATCTGCAGCTTCTGATCGTCATCATGGCAGTCGCTGGCGTCTTCTACTCTCTGCTTATCCTGTACGAGATCCGGATGGCGCCAGTGCTGCACAAGAAGATCTACGGTTTCCACCAGCATGCCTTCATTCAGACTCTCCGATTCGGCGGATATCGCCCGATGGTATTCATGGCGCACGGACTACTAGTTGCCATCTTTGTGCTTGTGAGCGGGCTCGCAGCTACGGGCCTCTCGCGGGTCAGGCGGTACCTCGTCGTGGTTCCCGCCCGGCTTGTCGCTCTGTACCTGGCCTTCATTCTGGTCATGTGTAAGAGCCTCGGCGCCCTCCTGTACGGCGCCGTTCTCCTGCCGCTCACCGCCTTCGCCAGACCCTCTCTGATCATGCGGGTGGTCGTGGTGCTCTTGGGCCTGATCATGGCCTACCCGGCGCTGCGTGCCACAGACCTCTTCCCAACCGAGGTCATGCTCGGAGTTGCCGACAGGATCGAGCCTAAGCGCGCCGAGTCACTGCGAGGCCGGTTTGTGAACGAAGAACTCCTGGTTGAAAAGGCGCGCGCGCGAATCTGGTTTGGCTGGGGAGCTCACGGGCGAGCCCGCGTCTATGATCCAGAGACCGGGAGGGACCTCTCAACGACCGACGGATACTGGATCATTCAGATGGGAAGCCGTGGGATCTTCGGTTTTGTCTGCGCCTTTGGCCTGCTGCTCTATCCCCCGCTGGCGGTGAACCGGCGGCTTCGCCGGATTCGCTCGCCCCACGATAAGATCCTCCTCGCAACGCTGAGCCTTGTCGTAATCGTCTTTACGACGGACCTGCTGCCCAATGCATTCCTCACGTCCCATCACCTCTTCCTCGCCGGCGCACTTGCGGGCGTACTGCCTGGAATCCTCCGCCAGCAGCGGGTCGCCAGACCAAAGCCCCGAGCGGAGAAGCGCCTTTCACGTTCGTAAGTGGCCGGAACACGGTCAGAAAAAGGGAAGTTTCCACGAGGGAGATGTTGCCATGTGTCTGCTCGTTGGATTCTTTCATGAATGACAACTGCATTATGTTATCTGTCCACGTACGTCGAGAGCCTTCCAAACAGGACCTGCCAGCCCACCGTGGCTGAGGCTTCGACCTACACTGGCCAAAGGCTACAATCGAGCGCGTCATTACTCATGCGGATCCTCTATCTCAACAACATGTATGACGCCGATGGAGTCTCGCTCGGCTCCGCGATGAAGATACGCTGTCTCGCGGAGGAACTGACCCGACTCGGCCACGAGGTGGACATACAGTGGCTCAATCCTCAGGCATTCCCGCGGCAATCCGACGGCCACTCACGAGCTGAGCCGCATCGACACTCGCTCATCCGAAGCCAGCTACGCGGCTATCTGTCCGTACCTAGAGCGCTCATGCGGGACCTAGCGTCGTGGAGCCGGACGAGAGAAGCCATCGAAGCCTTCAGTCCAGACGTCGTCATGCTGCGGCTCGACTTCTGCCGGGTCGCGGCTGCGGAACTGACCCACAGAAGGGGCCTGCCGCTAGTCGTGGAGGCTGATGCGCCGGTCGTTCACGAGCGTCAGCGCTACATCCATGAGGCACGGTTCGGCTTGGGGACCGCCCGTTGGTGCGAGAGGCGAGTGCTCGAGCGTGCGGCAGGCATCTTTGCACAGTCGGAGGTGACGCGCCAGCTGCTCGTCGATGCTGGTGCGCCGTCGCACAACTTCCGGGTGGTTCCCAATGGCGCCGACCCGAACCGGATGGCCGGGCCCGAGGCCAGGTCGTCCACCCGCGACAAGCTGTGCCTGGCGCGGGTCCCCGTCATCGGGTTCGTCGGGGCATTCAACTCGTTCCACGGGATCGACAAGCTGCTAGAGGCAATTCCCGAGGTGTCCTCCCGCCATCCTGATGCCAGGTATCTGTTGGTGGGAGGTGGTGGCAACCGTGAGGCGGATGCGAGACGCTTTGCGGAGGCCAACGAGGCCGTGGTCGTGACCGGACGAGTCCCCCACGACGATGTACAAGCGTTCCTAGCAGCGATGGACATCGCGGTCGCCCCTTACGGACCGGAGCGGAACTTCTATTTCTCGCCAATAAAGGTCTTCGAATACATGGCCGCCGGACGGCTCGTCGTAGCGCCTGCGCTGGGTCAGATCACCGAACTGATCCGTCACGAGGAGACTGGCCTGCTCTACAACCCGTGGGACAACGACGCACTGCGGCGCTGCCTCCTTCACGCGCTGTCGCTCCCGAGCGCGGAGCGGCGGCGCATCGGGCGCAGCGCTCGGCGCGTCATCCAGGAACGGTTCACGTGGTCCCACGCTGCGCACCGGGTCGAGGCACTGATCAAGAACGTGCTTGAGCAATCAGTGCAGCACTAGAAGAGTCAACCGCCCCGCAGTTTGCCGGAGGCCCATTCCTTGACGGCTCGCCTCGTGCCTGGCGCGACTCTTCGGACGGGGATGTCCCGGATCAAGTTGATTTAGAGAATTGAGAGCGGCGGCTCCTTCACCCTCCGTGTGGTACGGAGGGGGTGAGCAAACCACGAAGGAGCCACCATGGCCAAGCATGCCAAGAAGTCCAGCCACCTGATCAACGACAATTACTTTTGCCGACCGGCAACAATAGTTGACGCCGGTCAGCCACCTCCAAATCGTCGACCTGCCGAAGACGGCGACCGTGGAGATTCCGCTCCCGCTGCTGGGAGCCTTTGCGAACATCGAGAACTCGTTTGTCGATTTGTGCATCGGCACAGGCCGCCAGGTTCTGGGTGCGATGATGGAGCAGGACCGAGAAGAGCTCTGCGGTCCACGCTGGAAGCGAGATCCCGATCGAACTGCGGGCCGAGCGGGCACGACCAAGAGTGAGGTAACCCTCGGCGGTCGTCGCATCCCGATCCGCCGTCCGCGGGTCCGGAGCAAGGACGACCATGAGATAGAGCTCCCGAGCTTCATCTTCGCTGCGAACCGGGATCCGCTCGATCGCCACGCTCTTACGTCCGTTGCCTGCGGCATCTCGACGCGGAAGTACGCCCGGAGCCTCGAGCCGTTGCCAGAGGATCTAGCGGAGCCATCGACCTCGAAGAGCGCGGTCTCTCGACGCTACGTGGCCATGACGACCAAGCAGATGACGACTTGGCTGACGACGCCGCTGGGCGAACGTCACTTCCCGATCGTCATGATCGACGGGATCATCCTGGGCGACCACACGGTGCTGATCGCTCTGGGCATCGATACGGAGGGGAAGAAGCAGGTTCTGGGCCTTCGGGAGGGGGACACGGAGAACAGCCGCGTGGCCAAGGCCTTGCTACGCGATCTCATTGATCGTGACCTCAACCAGGAGAGAGCTCGTCTGTTCGTGATCGACGGAGCGAAGGCGCTGTCGTCTGCGGTTCGGAAGGTGTTTGGTCCCCTGGGGGTCGTCCATCGCTGCCACTGGCGTAAGCGTCGCAACATCCTGGGTCACCTCCCGGGTCGGCTTCATGAGAGCGTAAAGGCAGTTCTCAACGAAGCGTGGAGTCTGAGCGACGCCGATGTGGCGAAGCGGAGGCTCGAGCGCCTGGCCTCGTCCCTCGAAGCCGATCATCCTGGGGCCGCCGCGTCGGTGCGGGAGGGGCTCGATGAAACACTCACGCTCCAAAGGCTCGGCATCGGCGGGACGCTGTTCAAGAAGCTCCGCAGTACGAATGGGATCGAGAATCTGAACAGCGGGATCGTGACGTACTCGAGGAACGTGAAGCGCTGGCAGGGAGGGTCGATGGTCGTTCGCTGGGTCAGCGCAGCGATCGTCGAAGCGGAGAAGAAGTTCCGTCGGGTTCAGGGATGGCGCGACATCGAGAAGCTCGTGACCGCCCTCAATGACCTCGAAGCCAAGGAAGAGGCGGCTGCACAGCGCGTCGCCTAAGATCAACCATCGAGCCGTCGCTCAGAGAAGATCAACAGCGAGAGGGGCAATCCCCTTCGGACACACGACGGGCGCCGCGGCTGTGCTCGTGGCCGGTACGATGCAGAGAGCATCTACACCGCCGGGCCGAGGCCGACAATCCACCGCTGGCTCAACTTCTCAGGGGAGCGGTGTAATGACTCCGGCGAATTTCGATAAATGTTCTTCCAGCAGCACATCCTTCATAATCTCTGCTAACAAATGGTATCCCTCCGCACTAAAATGACCTGAACAATTCCGCGGGCTTCCAAGAATGGAACAAAAGCCACGGTTCTCAAGCGTTCTTAGAAACCTATTCCCCAGTCTACTTGTTCGGATACCTTTCTCACCCAAAGCATCAATAACGGGCTGATACTCCCAATTCCCCGTAGCCTCGTAATAGTCAACACTTCGATTATCCGGAAGGAAAGAAATCACATACTCTTGATTCTTTTGCTTAGCAATTTCTACGAACTCACCGACCAACGCTAGCATAAGCTCAAAACTTCCAGATGGATGACCGGGTCTGTAGAAATCCCACCACTGAGGTCTTCCTGTTATCCGAGATTTTATCCGCGAGACAAAAGCCTTATTGGAAACCAAATCTAGCCAAACTCTTGAATAGGGAACACTAACCGGAATAGGCCCGTAGTCTGATCCTGGAAGAAACAACTCGTAAAAAAGGTATTCATCGGATCTGTCCCGAGTCTCGTGGAAAAAGGGAATGGCGTAACCTTCCGAGTTGACAAACCAAATCGTCCGTAAGGGCGATCGGAGGGCTACGCCATGAGGAAAGATACCACGGGAGAAGCGGATGTAATCCGCTTGCGGCAGGACATCTCGAGCCTGCTGCGTCGGCGGGTGCTCGAGGCCGTCGAGTCGGTGCTCGAGGAAGAGCTCAGCGAGGCGCTGGGCACCGGCCGCTATGAGCGTTCGGAGGAGCGACGCGGCTATCGCAACGGCCACGAGACGCGGAGGATCACCACCGAGTTGGGCCCGCAGACGCTCGAGGTTCCTCGGGGTCGGATCGTCGAGGACGACGGGAGGGCGCGGGAGTTCCAGAGCCGAGTGGTGCCGCGCTACGCGCGTCGAACCCGCAAGGTCGACGAAGCGATCCTGGGCGCGTACCTGGCCGGGGCCAACACGCGGCGTATCCGCAAGGCGCTCGAGCCATTGCTCGGCTCGGAGCACCTGTCGAAGAGCGCGGTGTCGCGGGTGGCGGCACGGCTCAAGGTGCAGTTCGCGGAGTGGAGCGAGCGAGCTCTGTCGGAGGAACGGTACGCGATCCTGTTCCTGGACGGGTTTCACCTCAAGGTGCGGATGGCGCGCCGCGTGGTGAGCGTACCGGTGCTGGCTGCGCTCGGGGTGGCTCCCGATGGGACGAAGCGCCTGGTCGCGCTCGAGCTCGCCGTGAGCGAGGCGGAGGCCTCTTGGTCGAGGCTCGTGTCAGATCTCGAGAGACGCGGCTTTACGAGCCCGGTACTGATCGTCTCCGACGGTCACCGGGGTCTGGCCAAGGCGATCGAGGCTTGGCCGCAGGCCCAGGTGCAGCGTTGCACCGTGCACAAGTGGCAGAACCTGGTGAAGCACTGCCCGGCTCATGCGCACCGCGAGCTCAAGCGAGACTACGATCGGATCGTGTACGCGAAGAGCGGGCTCGCCGCCCGCGAGGCGTACCAGGCGTTCGTGGCGAAGTGGCGCAAGCTGTGCCCGGCCGTCGCGAAGAGCCTCGAGGAGGCCGGCGAGCAGCTGCTGACCTTCTACGCGTTCCCGAAGGCGATGTGGAAGGCGCTGCGCACGACGAACTCGATCGAGAACCTCAACCGGGAGTTCCGGCGTCGGACCAAGACGCAAGCGTCGTTCTCGACGGAGGAGGCGGCCGTCACGCTGCTCTATGGGCTCGTGGCCTTCGGACAGATCCGGTTACGCAAAATCGATGGGCATGGCCATGTGTCTGCTCTGTTTGAGCCCCAAAGGGAGGTCGCCGCATGAATCCGTTGCGCATCACCCCGGCGGCCAATTCGAACCGCCCCGCGAAACGGGGGGTGTACAGGTCGTGTCGATCCGAGATCGTGGCTCTGAGGACATTCTCGAAAGCTGTCTTCGAGCTCGGACCGGAATTCAGGCCCAAAACATGGAAGTGATCGTGATAGGCTGATCGGTAACTCACATCAACTCGTCGGCTCGGAGGTTACGCGAAAGTCCACGACAAGCGGGGCGCATCCCCAACGACCGCTACGCCAACGCTGCCTGGCAGCTTCTCAGCGCCCTCACCCTCAACCTGATCCGCAGCTTCCAGATCGCCACTGGCGCAGCCCGCCGCCCGCGCACCTTGAAGCGGACCTTCGACTACGTCTTCCAGTCCCTCGCCACCCTGCGTTTCGAACTCTTCCACCAGCCCGTCCGGCTCGCCCGACCCGGTGGCCGGCTGCAGCTCCGCTTTGCCGTCTCCGCGCGCGCGCGATCCCGCATCCAACACTGCGATCGCACCATCCGGCGGCTCGCCGCCTGACGCGGCCAACCCTTCCGAACCGATCTACACTGCTCCGAGTGAGATTATTCTCGGATCAGGGCTAGGACTTGATCTCATTCAACCCACCTGCCGGAATCTTCCCGCTTATCCAAGCAAGATCAGCACCAAGTCCTCAGCCGCGCCACGATGCAGCATCTCGATCGCTTGGCACGGACCCTTCTTTCCTCGGGCGTCGAGATGATTCGTCACGGTTCCACTCGAGGTGACGTCCTCGCCGCAGCTTGCGGCGGAAGCGCCAGAGAGTTCGCACCCGGGCGTAGACATACACGGCAATCGCAGGCCACCATAGGGGCGAGTGCATTAGCCGCAGCAGCGCAGTCTTCTGCTCGGAGAAATCGCCTCTTGCCATCTCCGGAAAGCGCTCCGCCATCTCGTGGCGACCCACGTGGCGGCGGACGTTGATGTGGATCAGGGATTCGAGTGTGTGCGGTGGAGTCATGCGAAAGTATGCGTCCTTCACCGAGCATCGCTCGTGAGGCTGAAACAGGTGTCTCACGAAGGCGTCGTCCGCGATGATGTCCGGGAAGCGCTCGAAGCGCCGGCGACCTTCCGCGGAGATTGCGTACACTCCCGATCCCATCATTCCACGCTGAATGTAAGGGAGGACAGTCCATACCCGGTAGTAGGCCCGGATCGACCAGCCGCGGTCGCGCAGATCGACCTCGATGCGCGGGGCCGCCCCATGTACTCGTCCCGTCTCCAGAATACGTGCGACCTTTCGGATCGACTCCAGCGGCAGCTCGATGTCGGCATCCACGTAAAAGCGCGGGAATCCGGTGGCCGCAGCGTCTCCGAGATTGAGCGCGTGGCTCTTCGAGGCCACATCGGTCTCGATCACCCGGACGAGATCCCCGTAGCGTCGCGCGCGGTCGGGCGTATCGTCGCTGCACCCGTTGCAGACCACTAGCACCTCAAGTTCACCCGGCCGTGCGCCCTGGATCATCGGCCCCAAGCACCGGTCGATGACGGCCGACTCGTCGTGAGCGGGAATGATGACCGAGATCACTGGAATGTGGTTTCCTCGCGCGGCTACGAGCCCGCGAGCGGCACGTCGTCGCCGAATGTGGCTTGGCGAATTCTCGAAACCAGCCTGTCGGGCGCGTGCGGACCCACTCTCCCTACAGCCTGCCACTCGCCCATGCCCGACAGTTCGCGGCACAGCTCCACCTCGTCAAGAGCCGCGCGAACGAGCCCGGCGCTCCTGAATCGCCGTGCAGTGGCCACCTGGTGATCACTGCGTGTCTCTCCAAGGGCTGCACGGCGGGGAAAGACGAGCGGTATCTTGCCGCACTCAAGGGCCTGCAGAATGGTTCCCATCCCAGCGTGGGCAACGATGCGATCAGACCGCTCCAGCATTTCCCTGAACTCCCGCGGCCGCAGAAAACTCTTGAAGCGCACATGTCTCGGCCGATACTCGCTCGATCCGATCTGTGCCAGTACGTCATCCCTGCCATCCATCTCCGCCCAATCGTCCACGACCTGCACCAATCGATCGAAGGGCATCTGTCCACCGACTGTGACGAAGATCAAAACACCTTTCCCGCGTACTCAGCCCCGTCGGCATCGGCCACGTTCTCCCACTGCGTCAGCCACAGGTGGCACCATCGGCGAACCAGTCGGCCCGAGGCCGACATGCGCTCCACGTTCGCGATGCTATCGAGCCAGATCGTGCGCGCGCCGAGCAGCCGGCTGAAGATGACCGCTAGACACCCAGGCGCTGCTCCTGTGGAAAAGACCACGTCCGGCCGCTCCCTGAGCACGATCGCGAGCGTCTGCAACGCCAGCACAACGAGCCCGAGTTTGTCCCAGCGTGTAGCGTCACGGACGATGTGCACGCGACGACCATCGGCGTCTTCGCGGTACGCCTGGTTCACCGTGACCAAGACCACGTCATGCCCATCGAAGGCCTTCAGCACCCGCAGGAGCTGCACCCAATGGCCGCCTCCGCTGGCCACGGCGAGCACCCTCCGGCGCTTCCACACGCGCTTCATTGGACGTCCACGGCGACGCCATCTTGCGGCTTTCTCCCCGTCGGCAGGCGACCGCCGCGATGTGGGGAGAGCGCACCTCGAGCGATCCCCTCGAGCCGGACGCAACCCCCTCACGCTCGGCGCCCTCGAACGGCGCGGCGTACGACCGAGCCCTTATGCTTGAGTAGCTGGTCACTCACGCTTGTGCTACGCACGGCGCAATCGTCAGGCCTGCGAGCTGGTGGAGTAGCCCCACAGCATCTGACTCTCTGGTAGCGGATGAGGGATGTCTCGTCGAGAAGCGCCCCGCAGGAAGTTCTTTCCAGCGGGCCCATCCGTTCGGTGCTCGCCAGCACCACCCCCGCCCCCCCGGGGGGGGCGGGATCATCAAAGCTGTGGGATCCCCCCCCCAACAGCAGGCGCACCAGGATCCGGCAACCCCCGATAAGCCCGACCGCTGGCCGTCCCTCGTGCGGTCGGAGCAGCACCCACGCAGGGGCATAGCTTACGCTCAGGCCAAGCCCCTGCGCCGCCGATTCTGAGAGCGGAGTTACCTTGGCGATGGGCCGCAAGCTCGCACCCTAAGAATGAGATGAAGCTAGCGTATCTTACAGCGCAATATCCAAAGGTCAGCCATACCTTCATCCGCCGCGAGATCGCCGAGCTGGAACGTCGTGGACATCGCATCCTGCGCCTCGCGATCCGGTCCCCGGAGAATCAGGTAGTCGAGCCTGCCGACTTGGAGGAGGCTGCGAAGACACACTGCTGCTTGTGCGAGTCCCCGCTGACGCTGCTCGGGGCGACGGTGCGCCTAACCATCGCGCGGCCCTTGGCGCTTGCGCGCGCGCTTCTGCTGGCAGTGCGGGTGGGCGCGCGCAGCGAGCGGGGCTGGCTGCGCCACCTCGCCTACTTGGTCGAGGCCTGCTTCTTTCTCGGGCTAGTCACCCGAGAGGGCGTGGAACACGTCCACGTGCACTTCGGAACCAACGCCGCATGCGTGGCGCTCCTGATGCGCCGCCTTGGCGGTCCGCCGTTCAGCGTGACGGTGCATGGCCCCGCCGAATTCGACGCGCCGAGGGGCCTCAGCCTGGGCGAGAAGGTCATGGCCGCGGAGTTCACAGTCGCGGTCAGCTCCTTTGGCAGCGCGCAGATTCGACGCTGGATCGAGCACGAGCACTGGCCCAGGGTCCACGTCGTGCATTGCTCGGTGGATCGGCGCTTCTTCGAGGAAAGGACCGAAATCGCCGAGAGCTGTCGCACGCTCGTCTCTGTGGGTCGACTGACTGCCCAGAAGGGACCGCTCCTGCTGATCGATGCCATGAGCGAGCTCGTGAGCGCGGGGATCGACGCGCGCCTGGTGCTCGCCGGTGACGGTGAGATGCGCACTAGCGTGGAGAAGCGCATTCGGGAGGCGAGTCTCGGCTCGCGGGTCGAAATAACGGGCTGGATCGACGAGGCCGAGGTGCGCCGACGCCTGCGGGAGGCGCGCTGTCTGGTGCTGCCCAGCTTCAGTGAGGGCCTGCCTGTGGTGATCATGGAGGCGCTGGCGATGGGAAGACCCGTCATCAGCACGTGCATCGCTGGAATCCCCGAGCTGGTGCGGCACGGCGAGAATGGCTGGCTGGTGCCGGCGGGCGATCGCGAGTCGCTGGTGCGGGTGATGCGCGAGGCCTGCCTTGCTTCTCCGGAACGGCTTAACCGGATGGGGGAGGTCGGGCGCCGGCTGGCGCAGTGCAAACACAGCGTCGAAACGGAGGTCGCGAAGCTGGAGACGTTAATGTTGGATGCTGTCAGCAGGAGACCGCGCTGAAGGCCGTGGGCCGAACGGCGGAGGGAGGCGGACGCGGTGCACGCGGCGAGAAGGCAAGCAGACCCGACTTTCCTGGTAGGCGCCGAGCGATCAGGGACGACGGTCTTCCGGCTGATGCTCGACTCGCATCCTTTGCTCGCCTGGGCGAACGAACTCGAGTTCGCAGTGGACATGATGCCGCACCACCAGGGCTGGCCACCGCTCGAGGAGTACTACGAGTTCTTGTCTACGCACCGGATCTTCTTAGCGGGTGGCTACAGAATCGACCAGAGACTTGATTATCTCGAACTCATGAATAGCTTTCTGGAGCAGCGGGCCCGCCGAGCGGGAAAGGCGAGAGTTGGAGCAACAGTGCATCGTCACTTCGATCGACTGCTCCGCATCTGGCCTGACGCTCGCTTCATCCACATTGTGAGAGATCCCCGTGACGTGGCGCACTCCTGCATTCGGATGGGCTGGGCCGGGAACGTGTGGACCGGTGCGCGTCGGTGGGTTGCCGCGGAGCGGCTCTGGGACGAGCTCCTCGAGACAATCCCCGCAGCCCGGCGCATCGATGTCAGGTACGAGGAACTCATCCGGTCAACCGAGGCAGTACTCACCAGGGTGTGCCAGTTCATCGGAATCCCGTACGACCCCCGGATGCTCGACTACCCGTCGAGAACCACCTACGAACACCCCGATCGCTCGCTGACGGAGCAATGGCGAACGACGTTCTCGGAACGGGAGCTCCGCCTCGTGGAGGCGCGCACCGGCCCCCTCCTCACGGCGCGGGGATATGAGCCAAGCGGACTGCCGCCGCTTCACGTTACTCGGAGGATCAAGCTGCTGCTGCAGATTCAGGATCGCTGGGCGCGGTTCCGCTATTCGCTAGCACTCTTCGGTCCCCGGCTTCGCCTCGCGAACACGTTCTCGCGAAGGCTCGGTCTAAAGTCCTGGCAAAGGAGCGTCCGTCTGCGGATGAACGCGATCGCCCAGGAGAATCTGAAGTGAGAGCAGTCGGCTCGCGTCGCGAAGTATCCGCTCCGGGTTCGCCTCGGACTCTGGACCTCCCGGTTGGGACATCCACCCAGCAGGGTAGAGGTAGGACGCCCGCAAGGGCACCGTCCGGCCGGCGATTCGAGCTAGGCGCAGTGATCCTTAACTTCCAGACGCCTGCTCTCGTCATCGATTGCCTGGCGTCGCTCGTGGACCAGATCGACCCAACCCGCGCTGGCATCGTGGCCGTGGACAACGCCTCGGGTGACAAGTCCTTGCAGACCATAGCCAATGCAATCAGGGAGCGGAGGTGGGATGGCCGGGTTTGGCTGGTGAGCGCAGATAGGAACGACGGGTTTTCTGCCGGCAACAACCTCGGAATCAAATCGATAGATGCAGATGCTTACCTCCTGTTGAACAGCGACACGATCGTTCGGCCCGGCGCGGTGCAAGCGCTTCTTGAGGCGGCTGCGCGGAATCCAAAGGCCGGCATCATCGGTCCGCGCTTGGAGTGGCCGGACGGCACCGCTCAGAGGAGCGCGTTTCGCAATCCCACGCTGATCGACGAGTTTCTAGACGCCGCAGCCACGGGGCCACTCACGCGGCTGCTGCGGCGCTACGAGGAGCCAACCCCAATCACCGACGATCCCGTTGAGCCGGAGTGGACGAGCTTCGCCTGCGTGCTTCTGCGGCGGGAGATGATTGAAGAAATTGGCCCCCTAGATGAGTCCTTCTTCATGTACCTCGAGGACGTGGATTACTGCCGACGCGCTCGGAGGGCGGGTTGGAGGGTGCTTCACTGGCCAACGGCGCGCGTCGTCCACTTGCGGGGTGCCAGCTCTCCCGTGAAGCAGGCGATCGTGTCCCGGTCTCGGCCCCCCGCGTACTACTATCTCTCCCGCTCTCGCTACTTCGCCAAGTTCTACGGGACGCCAGGCCTCTGGTTGGCCAACCTGCTCTGGCTCGCGGGACGGACCATCTCATTTGCTCGGGAGTTCTGGGGAAACAAGGAGCGCCACACCTGCGAGCGCCAGTGGTTCGACATTTGGCGGAACGCCTTGACGCCACTGCGACCTCCCCGAGCCGCGCCGGGTAAGCGGCAGTGAGGCGAGAGCCCGACTTCATCATCATCGGTGCCATGAAGTGTGCGACCAGCACCCTGCATGAGCAGCTAGCGCGTCAAACCGGCTTCTTCATGACTCAACCCAAAGAGCCGAACTTCTTCAGCGATGACGATCAGTTCGAGCGCGGGATCAACTGGTATTGCTCCCTCTTCGAGGCGGCCAAGCCAGAGGTGCTCTGTGGCGAGTCGAGCACGCACTACACCAAACTGCCGACATACCCGCGAACCGCCGAACGGATGCGGGCTCACTTCGCCCGGGTGAAGCTCGTCTACGTGATGCGCCACCCAATTGACCGTTTGGTCTCCCACTACATCCACGACTGGACGGACCACCGTATCAAGGCATCAATCGACCTGCTGGTGGAGCAGAACCCCGAACTCATCCAGTACGGCCTCTACGCGATGCAGATCCGCCCCTACCTCGAGGTCTTCGGAGCGGAGTCCGTGCTGCCGGTGTTCTTCGAAGGTATCGCCGCCAATCCGCAGCAGGAACTCGAGCGAATCTGCGCCTTTCTGGGATATGCAGGTCGGCCCAGGTGGGATCACACGTTGCGCCCGCGCAACGTCTCGCTCGAGCGGCTGCGCCGAAGCCCTCTGCGCGACGCTCTGGTCAACCTGCCGCTCCTCCGTACCGTCCGCCGCCAGGTTGTTCCGAAGAGCTTTCGAGAGCGCGTGAAAAGGCTCTGGACCATGACGGAGCGCCCGCAGCTATCGCGGAAACAGAGAGAGCAACTCGCAGCCGTCTTCGACGAGGATCTCGCCACCCTGGGAACGTGGCTGGGCGTCGAACTCTCTTGCACCAACTTCGTTCGGGTGGCAACAAACGGTCCCCACGAGTGGGTCCAGCCGCCCGAAGCCAATCACCTGTGACGGGAGGTGGGAGCGCGTGAGATTGGGCGTAGTCGTGATCGGGCGAAACGAAGGGGAGCGTCTCCGCCGCTGTTTCGGCTCGCTCGGCCCACAAGCAGAGGCGGCAGTCTACGTGGACTCCGGTTCGACCGACGAAAGCGTGGCTCTCGCACGCTCTTTCGGTATCGACGTGGTCGCGCTCGATCCTTCCCAGCACTTCACAGCAGCGCGCGCCAGGAATGCGGGCTTCGACCGGCTGATCAAGCGAGGACTCGGCGTTTCCCTCGTTCAGTTCGTCGATGGAGACTGCGAGATCGCGGTTGGCTGGCTGGATCGCGCCGTGGAGGAGCTGAAGCGCCAAGAGGACTTGGCGATCGTGCGCGGACGCCGACGGGAGCGCTTTCCCACTGCGTCTCTCTACAATCGGCTCTGCGATCACGAGTGGGATACGCCCGCTGGTGAGGCGGAGTGGTGCGGAGGGGACTTCATGATCCGTGTCGCCGCCTTCGTGGAGGTGGATGGATTCGCTCCATCTTTCATCGCGGGTGAAGAGCCGGAGATGTGCATACGGCTGCGTGCTCATGGCTGGCGAATCCTGTGCGTGGACGCCGAGATGACGCTTCACGACGCTGCGATGCTCCGCTTCTCCCAGTGGTGGCGACGCAGTATGCGCGCGGGACACGCGTTTACCGAGACTGCATGGACTCACGGGCGTCGATCCGGGTGGTACGGGATCCGTCCGGTGCTGTCGCTCTCGGGGGTTGCGTGCCCGATGGCCGCTCTGATTCCCGCCTGGGCGAAATACGCGGACGCCTTCCGAAAGATCTCATTGGCTCGGCGAAGCTCGCGATTCTCTCGCTCGAGCTCCTTGATCCGAGCCTGCTCCTCGGTCGTCAGGCCGCCACGGCGGCCTGAATCGACTTCCGTCTGCCGTACGCACTTGCGGAGGGTCTCAGACGAACATCCAATCTTCTCCGCGATCGAGCAGATCGCCTCCCACTCGGAGTCGTACTCGCGCCCGTGCTCGAAGACCATCCGGACCGCCCGCTCGCGGACCTCTTGGGAATGCCTGCTTGTACGTGCCATGACTCCATCCTCTCAAGGAATGGAGCCTCCGGCAAACCCGGGGCGGTTCAGAGGGTGGAGGCGTCGACCGCTTTCTCGAACACGAGCAAGTTCGTGGCTGCCGGACCCGGAGGCAGTCCCCAGGTGAACCACGTGTTGTTGGCCTGCAGCAGCCAGCGCCTAGGCAAGCCCCCGAGTCGCCGCTGCAGATTCGTAAAGCTCACCGCCACCCGCTGGGTCCGGCGCAGACCAAGAGCAGCCATGTGGTGTGTAATTGCGTCGGTGTCCGCGTGCCACACCCACAGCTTCTCGCCTTGGGTTGCGTGCCAGCGGAGGGTACCGAAATGGAGCCGCTCGCTCTCGCCGCCCGGCTTTCGGAGCACTCGTCGGGCGACCCTCTCGAGCTTGTGGTCCCAGGCTCGCACGTTCGTAACTTCCAACGCCAGGTGCCCGCCCGGGCGAAGGATACGCGCCAGCTCGCCCAACGCCTTTTCGATCTCGGGAATGTGGGTGAGCACACCCCACGCGAAGATTCGCTCGAAGCTTCTGTCTGCGAGCTCAAGCCTCGTGAGATCCTGTTGCTCGAAGGTGATCGCGTCGTCCACGCCCGCGCGTTCTGCGCGTCGGCGTGCCTCCGAAAGGGCTTGCTCCGACACGTCGACTGCATGAACGCGGAATCCCAAGCGAGCCGCCCGGATGCTGTGCACGCCGGGTCCACAGCCGGCATCCAGAATATGGTCTCCGGGTCGGGCGTCCAGCAGTTTCAGCATCCTGGCAATGGCGCTGTCGAAGAGCCGCAGCGCCGCAGGGTGATAGTAGTCCTCGTCCCAAGCGCTGTATACATCTCGGTACTCAAAGACCCGCGTCGCGCTTGCGAAGCCACGTCGCTCCGTCCCCATGACTCTACCTTCATTCCCATGAGCCTACGCGCCGTTACGACGGGTAGGCAAGTTGGCTTTCTCTATCAGACCGAACGTACCCAACGGGTCCGGCTTCTGCTCCCCGCCCTCCGCAATTACGATCTCGCCCACAAAGGAAGCCCTCGATCGTCAAGATGCCCTCGCGGCCGCACAGGCTCGCGATGCTCCCCTCTCCCCGTAGGCCCTCGAGGGCGAAAATCGCCGGCTCTGCCCCCCTGCAGGTCCACGGGCTTCCCTCCCCTGGTCACAACCTACGTCGTTGTCGATTCCGCCGAAGAAATGGAAGGTTCTCTCGCGTCAGCCCAAGGCGCTCCCTGCGGAACCCATGCATGTACCTGCAAGAGCGCCGGTACAACTCTATCAGGAAGAACCTAACTGCTGCACGCAAACAAATGAGACGCTGAGCTATCGTCAATTCCGCCGACTGAATAACGGAGAGCAAGACGCCGAGCAGTCTCCCCGGTGACGAAGGCAGCTCGGCATATCGGGTGGGGTGATAGCGACGCATGAGCGTAGGATGTCTCGCGCGATTCGACAGCGTCTCGTATGGCTTCCTGCGATGCGATAGACACTCTGGCACGTGCAGAAAACGGCCTAGCAGGCTCAGCTCTGCCGCCAGCATCCAGTCGGCGCAGGCCATCATGCGGATCAGCGCGGTGCGCCCGAGCACTTCGCGACGCATCATGCTGTATAGTGGGTCGTACTTGCGATCGCCGCCATGAAAGAACCAAAGCATCCTGGCAAAGCGCTGCTCCGGACGTTCTGATTCGAGCCTTTCGCCCTGGTACTCCTCGTAGAATGAGCCACCCTCGTCGTCGTGCGTGCGGAAATAGGTGGTGACGGCAATCGCGCTCCGGTCATTGTCGAGAGTTTCTACACAACGCCGCGCGTATTGGGGCTCGAGCCAATCGTCGCTACCTATCCATCGAAAGTACTCGCCCTCTGAAAGCTCGAACACGCGGTTCACGTTAGCGATCTGGCCGATATTCTCTGGGTTCTCGAAGAGGCGCACTCTCGGATCCCGGGCCGCGTATTCCTCGAGAATCGCACGCGTTTCGTCGGTCGAGGCGTTGTCGGAGACCACTACTTCGAAGTCCTGGAAATCCTGAGCGAGGATCGACTCCAGGCACCTTCGAACGGTCTGCTGGCCGTTTCGAACAGGCAACCCAAAGCTCACTCGAGGCGGCGACTTCGACATCTCGCCTCCGAATCTTGGCGGCTGTCCCACCGATGCTCAGACTCTGGTCAAGGTCAAGGCCATTCTAGCAGGCGGACCTCATCTCTCACCGCCCTGAATTGGATTCACCACTATCGGCGGAGCGAGCCGATGATTCGTTACCCCTTGATCGCGGCCCAGAACTCGCCGAAGGCTTCGTCCGAAAGGTTCGCGATCTTGACCTGGGCCGGCACCCCGGCCACGACGCAGCGCTCAGGAACCGAGTCGAGCACGACGGAGTTTGCCCCGATCACGGTCTCGGAGCCGATGGTCACCGGACCCAGGACTTGCGCCCCCGCCGAGACGATCACGCGGTCGCCGATGACCGGCTGCTTGCCGGTGTCCTTTCCCAGCTTGTCTCCGATCGTCACGCCCTGATACACGGTGAAGTCACTCCCGACCCTGCATCCCGTGCCGATCACACAGCCGAGCCCGTGAATCAGCTTGAGACCCGGCTTGATCTCAGCCGAGAAGTAGATCTCCGTTCCCGTCAAGAGCCTCGACAACGCCGCGATCACCTGCGGCACCTGTTTCATGTCTCTAAGAAAACAGGCGTGACTGACTCGATAGAAATACGTGGCCTCCAGCTGCGGTGCAAGTAGCAGCCGCTCGAACAGGTCCTTGGGCTCGTCGAACCTCAGCTGCCACCGAGCCAGGTCCACGGCGAAATCTGCGAGACCGTCGAGCATGCAATCCTTCAACGCCTGATCCGAAACGACCCGGTCGAAGTCGAACAGCTCCGCATGGCGCCGCAAAGGTGTCGAGGAGAGACACGAGCGGAAGAACTCCGCAGCTTCGGCAGTCACGGTTCGTTCTCTGTTCATTGAATCCTCGGCGCTACCCGCCTCGACGGGAGTTGTTCCGCGGCCGTCCGATCACAAGGGCACAATGCTCGGGTGGAGGCCCATGGCTTCCAGCGTAGCGCGGATCTCGCCCGCGTAGATCGGATTCATCACGACCACCAGATCCGGCCGATACTGCTTCAAGAAGCTTGGCGCGACGATCTGTTGCCCGGTTCCCGCGAGATACATCCCCTGCTTATGCGGGTTTATGTCCACCACGTAGTCGACCTCGTCGTGTAGTTGCATGGTGCTCGAGAACGCGACGGCCTTGGAACCACCCCCCCAAAGGACGGTATGACGGCGCTCGCGCTGCAGCGCCGCGAAACGGGTCCTCCAGTGTTCGATGACCCGGGGAAACTCCTCGGCGAAGCGGTGCACGAGGTGGGCCAACTCTTCGACGTCGCGCGTGCCCTCGAAGCGCTCATCGGTTGATCCCTCGCTCGCGCGAGCGTCGATCAGGAGGTACTGATCACCGAATTCCTTTGAGAGACGGAGAACGTCGAAGCCGCAGGATCGGAACAACCGCGCGAGCGAGGCGAGGCTGAAGTAGGAGCAGTGTTCGTAGTAGAGGTCCCAGAAAGCGAGCTCCTCGAGGACTCGGCTCACGTCCGGCACCTCGAAGAAGACCACCGTATGCCGGCTGTCTTCCAGCGACTCTCGCACCATTTGGACGAACTCGCGCGTTTGGGGGAGGTGCTCGAGGGTGTGCCGGCAGCAGAGGAGATCCGCCTTCAGATCGCTGTAGCGCGGGGAATAGAAGTCCCGGATGAACCGGATGCGCCCGGCCACTCCGCTCTCCACGCGCTCCGGCTGGCAGGCGGGATCGATTCCGATGCCGCGATTTCCGCCGAGCTCACAGCAGAGCACGAGGAAGTCTCCCTTTCCACAGCCAATCTCGAGAATGTCGCTGTTGCGCAGCTGGTACGTCTCGATCAGCCGCTCCGCGAGGCTCCGTGCGAAGCTCTTGAAGCGGGGCGAGTACGCCTGACTGTCCTCGTAGTCTGCGGAGTAGTCGATCAGCAAGGGATCGAAGGCCGCGTTTTGAATGAATCCACAGACGTCACAGAAGGCCAGGTGGAGCGGCGCAGTCGGAGCCCGAAGCGCAGCCTCCCGCGAGGGCAGGAGCTGACAGCAGTGCACCGGGACTTTCTCGACCTGATGGAAGAGCCGCATGCCGCCGGCGCCACAGCTACGACATCGCAGGCTGCCGTGATCCAAACCAGGTCTCCCCCATTGCCGTTCGGCTCGCGCTGATGGGCTCACGCGTGCCCCGACGCCGCCCTCCAGCGCAGGCCGGCGTCGAGCGCACCCGTAGCCTGAAGCTCACCGATGCGCTTGATCCGGACGTAGCGTGCGCTCAGGAATTCCTCCAGTGTGAGGCCGTGCTCGCGGTACGCCTGGTAGAGCTCCTCGATGCCCTTCTGGACCGTCCAGGTGGGCTTGAACTCCGGGAGAAAACTCGAGATCTTGGTGAAGTCGACGCGATAGTTTCGCTCGTCGGGCGAGCCGCCCTCGGCGTACGTGACCCGGCTCCCCGGAACCACCCCCTTGACCATCTCGGCGATCTGCCGGATCCGGTAGTTCTCTCCCGGGCGCCCGACATTGAAGGCCTGGTTGTGGACGCGCTCGCGGGGGGCTCGAAGCACCGCCAGGAACGCCCGCGAGATGTCCTCGATGTGGACGAGCGGGCGCCAGGGTGTGCCATCGCTCTTGATCAGGACCTCGCCGGTCGTGAATGCGTACCCTACGAGGTTGTTGACCACGATGTCTGCTCGCAGGCGCGGGGAGACACCGTAGGCCGTGGCGTTTCGCATGAAGGTGGGGCTGAAGTCGTCGTCCGCCAGCGCCGCAATGTCCAGCTCGGCGCGGATCTTGGATTCCCCGTAGGGTGTCACCGGGTTGAGGGCTGCCGTTTCGTCCAGCGCCTCGTCGCCGCCGGCGCCGTAGAGGCTGCAGGAGGAGGCGTACAAGAAGCGCCGGACGCCGGCTCGCTTCGCGAGCTTCGCGAGCTCGAGCGAGGCTCGATGGTTGATGTCGTAGGTGGTCTCGGGGTTCAGATCGCCGAGCGGATCGTTGGAGAGCGCGGCGAGATGGATGACTGCATCGAGGCCCTCGAGGTTCACTCCCTCGGCATCCCGGATGTCGACCCGCTGTGCGGGCACGGCCGGCGCTCCCTCTCCGAAGCTGCATCCATCGAACCAGCCGATGTCGAGACCGATGACTTCGAAGCCCGCTTTCTGGAGCAGGGGCACCATCACGGCGCCGATGTAGCCATGGTGCCCGGTGACGATGATCTTCATCTGGTGACCTCCAGTGTGCGCAGGCTGCGGTAGCGGCGAGTGGTTTGATGCCTAGACCACTCGGGGGCTGGGAATCGGGATGATGAACTTGCCGCCTTTCTTGCGGTAGCCCTCCTGCTGGCGCAGCACCTCTTCCTCGAAGTTCCAGGCCAAGAGCAGGACGTAGTCGGGTACCTCCTCCGCGAGCTTCTCGACGGGGTGAATCTTCAGACGGCTCCCCGCGGTGTAGCGGTCGTGCTTCACCGGATTGATGTCCACGGCAAACTCGATCGTGCCCGGCTCGAAGGCGACGTAGCTGAGGAGCGTCGTGGCCATTCCGCCCGCCGCTCCATAGGCCGCGATTCGCTTGCCCTGCTGACGCAGGTCTCCGACGAGCTTTCGGAGCTTCTCCCTCACTGCTTCTGCGCGGTCAGCAAAGTCACGGTAGTACTCGATCGAGGGAACCCCCGTCGCGGCTTCCTCGTCGAGCAGCCGCGTTACCCGGTCGGACATGCACGTCTGCGGCTCCACGAAGAGGCGAAGAGAGCCCCCTAGGGTGGGAATCCGCTCGATGTCGTTCACGAAGAGACCGTGTGCTCGAAAGAGCCGATCGAGTGCGGTCGCCGAGAAATAGAAGACGTTCTGGTGAAAGACGCTGTCGAACGCGCACTTCTCGACGAGATCGACGAGGTAGGGCACCTCCAAGACGGCGAGGCCGTCGTCCTTCATCAGCGTTCGGACGCCCGAAAGGAAGTCCCCAAGATCGGTCGCGAGGTTCAGGACATTGTTGCCGATCACCACGTCGGCGCGCTTGCCCTCCCCGCGCAAGCTCTCTGCCAGTCCCCGGTCGAAGAACTCGCAGAGCGTCGGGACTCCGACTCTCTCCGCGGCCTCCGCGGGTCCCTGGGCCGGATCGATCCCGAGCACCGGCACCCCGTGCTCCACGAACTTCCTCAGCATGTAGCCGTCGTTGCTGGCGGCCTCGACGACCAGTGACTGCGGCCCGAGTCGCCTGGATTCGATGATGCGCTCGGCGCTCCGCCCGAAATGCTCCAGGAGGAAGTCCGATACGGAGCTGTAGTAGGGGTAGTCGCCGCGATAGAGGACCTCCGGAGGCACCGTCTCGGCGATCTGGACCAGAGCGCAGCGCGGGCAGAAGAGCAGATCGAGGGGGAAGTGCGGGTCCGGCTGACCCAGCTCCTCTTCCGTCAGGAGGACATCCGCCAGCGGCGGCCGGCCGAGCGAAAGGATGGGCGCCAACTCGGAAGCCCCGCACGAGCGGCAGCGGAGACCCGGTTGGCTCACTGCTCGGCGTTCCCGACTCGGAGGTTCAGCTTGCGCCCGTAGAAGCCCTCGGCGTACCCGCTGCCGGATCCCGCCTCGATCCCCCGGAGTCGCAGCGTCACCCGGAAGGTCTCCTCCGAGAACCAGTCCTTTCCCCGCTGCGACGCGTAGTGTTCGAGAAGGTAGGACGTCTTCTTGTCGCATGTGCCTCGTGCCAGTGGAACGAAGACGTTGGGAGCGCCGAGATCGCCGTCGTATTTCGGGATCTCGTACTCGAGGATCAGGTGGTCGCGGAAGGTGTTCCAGGTGAGCTCACAGACGAGCCGGTGGTCTTGATGAAGATCGCCGCGGTGGTGGGTCAGGATCAGATCCGGTGTGACCTCCCCCTTCAACTGCTCGAAGAACTCCTTGACCTCGGTGCCCTGGTAGGGGAAGAAGCCGTCGCGGAAGTCCTTCAGCACGACGCTCTTCGCGCCCGCGTCTTCCAGGAAGTGATCGGCCGACTCAGCGGCCTCGCGGCGCCGCTCGCCATGGGCGCTGAGCACCACCCAGGTGAAGCGGACGTTCGGATGGTTCTCGGCGAAGTGAAGGACCGTTCCGCCACAGCCGATCTCGATGTCGTCGCCGTGGGCCCCGAGACAGAGGACCCGGAGCGGTGAGTCGCGATCGGATTCGATCCCGAGCTTCAGCATGGCGGGTCTTCAGTCCCCAACATCGAGCGATCCCCCGTGGTGAGCTTCTGAGGAGCTAACGACCCCTTCGGTCAGTGCGGCTTCTCCGCTCGACGGCTTCCGGCTTCCATACCTCCCAGGGAGCCCGGCCACGTGAATACAGGTCATCCAGCAGTTGCTTGTCCTTGAAGGTATCCATGCTCATCCAGAATCCGTCGTAGCTGTGCGAGACGAGCTGCTTCTCTCGAATCAGGCGTGCAAAGGGCTCGTTGATGAGCTCCTCGCCCTCCTCGATGTAGTCGAAGAAATCGCTGCGAAAGACGAAGAAGCCGCCGTTCATCTGGATGCCGGAGTCCGCCAGCTCGACGACCCGTTCGACGGTTCCATCGTCCTGGAGGGTTGCGATGTGAAAAACCGTCGTGGGCCGCACCGAGATGAAGGTCGCGATCTTGTCGCGCTCGATGAACTCGTCGACGTACTCGCCGAGCGGGATGTCGCAGAGCCCGTCGGCGTAATTGGCGAGAAAGAACGCCTCACCCGCCAGGTGTTCTCGCACGGCCGTCAGCCGCCCGGCGATGTTGGTGTTCATGCCGGTATCGACAAAGGTGATCTTCCAGTCGGAGATGTCCCCGCCCAGGACTTCGACACGGCGGCCGCCTTCCGACAGCACGAAGTCGTTCGACAGGCACTCGTTGTACTCGAGGAAGTAGTTCTTGATGACGTCCGCCCGATAGCCGAGGCACAGAATGAAGTCGTTGTGCCCGAAATGGGCGTAGTACTTCATCAGGTGCCAGAGGATGGGCCGATAGCCGATGGGAACCATGGGCTTGGGGATCTCCTCCGAGTATTCGCGGAGCCGCATTCCCAAGCCACCGCAGAACAGGACGACCTTCATCGAAATCCCTCCGCCGGACAATCTGCGGAGTCGGCCGAAGTCCGTGTAAGCCGCTCGGCAGGTGCCTCAGCCTAGCAGTCTAGGCCGAAGTTCCCCCGCCCATCCGCCTGCGATCAGGGCGTAAGGGTTTGAAATCACGGCAGAAGGGGTGGCTGTAAGAGCTGCAATATGTTCCCATGTAATTGGATATAAAGCGTTGCGAATACAGGGGATATGATCTATATGTAGTTCCCATGTATGTGGAGACGGTGCCCAACCGCGGCTCACGCCCGGCCATCCTGCTGCGCGAGGGCTGGCGCGAGGGCCGCCGGGTTCGCAAACGCACCCTGGCCAACCTCTCGGACTGGTCCCC
>Ga0255055_10000368_pt1 | contig 35178 bp, 29 predicted proteins | sample JV7_2_27_MG_FD_188633 | JGI IMG/M metagenome (GOLD analysis project Ga0255055, IMG submission 188633) | Seawater microbial communities from Jervis Inlet, British Columbia, Canada - JV7_2_27 | ecosystem: Environmental > Aquatic > Marine > Inlet | place: Canada: British Columbia | collected...
CCATATACGACGGACTGCAGAAGTCCCTGATCGCCCTCGGCGAAAACACGGGTCCCTTCATCAAGCGAGGCGTCAAAGCGGAACCGCTGCCGCGCGACAAGAGGTGGCAGTTCACACCCGAGGTCAAAGCGGGAGACTCCGTCAGCGAGGGGGATATACTCGGCGTAGTCCCCGAAACTGAGTTGATCGAGCACAAGATCATGGTGCCCGTCGGACTCAGGGGCAGGGTCAAGGAGATACGCAGCGGGGCATACACCGTCGAAGAGCCGATAGTCTGGCTGGAACGCAATGGCGAGACAGCGGGGCTCACGATGATGCAGAAGTGGCCTGTGAGAAAGCCCAGGCCGTATAAGGAGAGATTCGACCCTTCGGGCCTCCTCAGTACCGGGATGCGGATCCTGGATTACATGTTCCCGCTCGCTCTCGGCGGCAAAGCCTCTATCCCCGGCGGCTTCGGCACCGGAAAGACCGTCACCCTGCAGCAGCTGGCACGGTGGGCGCAAACGCACCTCAACATCTACGTTGGGTGTGGCGAAAGGGGCAACGAGATGGCGGACGTACTCTCCAGCTTCAGAGAACTGAAGGATCCCAAGACAGGACGACTCCTAATGGAGAAGGAGATCTTTCTGGCCAACACTTCTAACATGCCCGTCGTCGCAAGAGAGGCAAGCATATTTGTGGGCATTACCATGGCCGAGTATTTTCGTGATATGGGCTACGATATTCTGCTGGTGGCCGATTCAACCTCCCGCTGGGCCGAGGCAATGAGGGAGATGAGCGGAAGGCTTGAAGAGATGCCTGGAGAAGAGGGCTTCCCCTCATATATGGGCTCTCGCCTGTCCTCCTTCTACGAGAGAGCGGGAATGGTTGAATGCCTGGGTAGCCCCGGAAGAAAGGGCTCGGTAACAGTTGCAGGTGCTGTGAGTCCCCCGGGAGCAGATTTCAGTGAACCGGTGACCCAGAACACGCTCAGGATAATAGATGCCCTGTTTGCCCTGGAGGTTTCGCTGGCCAACAAGAGGCATTTTCCGGCCATAAGCTGGCTCGCCAGCTATAGCCTCTACGTGGACGCAGTCAAGGACTGGTGGAATGAGTATGATCCCGGATGGGAGAACACCAGGGCGAGTGCCCTGAAACTTCTGCAGCAGGAAGCTGAGCTTGAGGAAATCGTCAGGCTTGTAGGCCCCGAAGCTCTGCCGGAAGCAGACAAGCTGCTTCTTCTGGTCTCCAGGATGATACGTGAGGACTTTCTGCAGCAGAGCGCTTATCATGAAGTCGACACCTATTGCATGCCCACGAAAGCGGGGCTCATGCTCAAGACTATCATGAAGTTCTATGAACTGGCGCGGGAAATGCTGGATGCGGGATCCGGCATCGAGAGCGTACGCTCATCCCCAATGGTGTACAGGATATCGCGTATGAAGGACATACCCAACGAGGTCGCGGAAGAGAAGATAAACGAATTGTGGCGGGAGATGGAAGAAAGCATGGTGGCCGCGAGACGGGTTCCCTGATATAAGGAGGGCTCCTATGGATTTATCATCACTGTATATAAAAGAGTCAAGAGCGATTAAAAGTGCTAAGGGAGCCTTGCTCGTAGCAGAGAGCATTCCCGGCGTGATGTTCAACGAAATCGTCGACCTTCAACTGGGCAACGGCGAGATCAAGAGCGGCCAGGCAATCGACATCAGCAAGGAGGCGACCATAGTCCAGGTGTTCGGCGGCGTCAGCGAAGTTGACCTGGTCGGAAGCAGGATAAGGTGCAAAGGCGAGACCCTGAAGCTGCCGGTGTCGGCCGACATTCTGGGAAGGATCTTCAACGGCATGGGAGAGCCCATAGATGGAGGCCCGAGGCTGATTCCCGAAGAGTACCTGGACATCAACGGCGAGCCGATTAACCCGGCAAGCCGTCAGCCTCCTGCCGAGTTCATCGAAACCGGGATCTCGGCCATAGACGGCTTGAATGCATTGGTCAGGGGACAGAAGCTGCCCATATTCAGCGGTTCGGGGTTGCCGCACAACCGAATTGTATCTCAGATAATCAGGCAGGCAGCGGTGAAGGGCAGGGAGGAGATGTTCGCCCTGGTGTTTGCCGCCATAGGCATCAGCTATGATGATGCTTCGTTCTTCATGAAGGATCTGGAGAGGACGGGCGCGCTGGAGCGGACAGTGGCTTTCATCAACACCGCCTCAGACCCGGTCATCGAGCGGATATCAACACCCAGGTTGGCCCTGACCGCAGCCGAGTATCTGGCATGGAAGCAGCACATGCACGTTCTGGTGATACTGACCGACATGACCAACTACTGTGAAGCCCTGCGAGAGCTTTCGTCTATGCGCGAGGAAATACCCTCCAGAAGGGGGTATCCGGGTTACATGTATACCGACCTGGCTACGATGTATGAGAGGGCAGGCAGGATTTCCGACATGGAAGGTTCTGTAACCATCATGCCCATCTTGACCATGCCCGACGATGACATAACCCATCCTATACCGGATCTCACAGGCTACATTACCGAGGGCCAGATAGTTCTCTCCCGGAATCTGGAGAGAAAGGGTGTATACCCTCCGATAGACGTGTTCCTGTCGCTTTCGCGTATGATGAAAGAGGGCATAGGCCCCGGTAAGACAAGGGAGGACCATAACAACGTCTTCATGCAGTCCTATGCCGCCTATGCTGAGGGAACATACCTCAGGGAGATCTCCACGATCATAGGTGCCGAGGCGCTTGGCGACAGAGACAGGATCTACCTGACCAACGCAGACGAGTTCGAGAGGAGGTTCATATCTCAAGGCGAGTGGGAGAAGAGGGAGGTTGACGAAACCCTCGACATAGCCTGGAAGCTCTTCTCGGCCCTGCCTCAGGAAGACCTGAAGCTGATCAAAGAGGATCTCATCAAGAAATACCTCCCCGAGCCCGCGACGTAGGATCGAGTGCAGCCGAAATGCCTCAACTGATAAGAGTAAGACCGACCAAGATCGAGCTTGTGAAGCTCAAGCGCAGGCTTTCGCTGGCGCAGAGAGTGCAGAAGATAGTCAAGGACAGGCTATCGATACTGACCACCGAGTTCCTGCAGACAGCGCGCGAAACAGTGGAAGCCAGGAGGAAGCTGAATGACAGGCTGACCGAGCTTCACAGGGCATTGTCGATCGCCTCCGGATACCACGGATACATGGCCCTTGAAAAGGAGTTCATAGCATCGGAGGTCGCACTGAAGGTAACTCACGGCTCAAGAAACATAGCAGGAGTGAGGATTCCGTCGTTCGAGTTGATGGGCGATGAAAGCGACAGCGCAATAAGACGATATGACCTGGTCGACACATCATCCTGGCTCGATCGTGCGGCTCAACTGTCTCAGGACTTCGCGGCAGCAGCAGCTGAGCTGGCCGAGCTTCAGAGGACGTTCGAACTCCTGGCAATGGAGATAAGCAGGACGAAGAGAATAACCAACGCGCTGGAGCACATAGTGATCCCGGGATTGCAGGTGACCATAAACTACCTTAACATGAAGTTCGAGGAGAGAGATCGAGAGGAGAAAGCGCGGCTGAAGCGTGTGAAAGTGCTGGTGGCTCGCGACTAGACTGATGCCTGAGACGTTGCGGGAGGATATCAACTCAATGCAGTCAGGGCAGACCCCGCATGAGAAGATACTTCAGGAAGCCGTAAAGGCCGAGCTCAGGTTGGCAAACACCGGTTTGCCAAAGAGCCAGAAGAGACTGTCCGACTTGCTTAAGGAGAGGTACCCTCAAGTCTTGTGTAACGATGGCAGCAGTCACTCCTTCAAGAAAAGGGAACTCGAGTATCTGGCAAGCATCACAGATGCCTCTGAACAAGAAACGCTCCTACTGCCTATCCTCATAGAGGTAGGAACTGACGAATCCGGGACTACAGTTGTGTGTGAAGGGCCGGTGGAGGAGAAGGTCGTATCGAGAGTGCTCGACATGCCATTGACCTGTGAACGCAGAAGGATCAGGGTATACAAGCCACAGTTGGGGGTGCTGAGGGGAAGGCTCAAGACCACGACAGCATATGTTTTCTCAGCCAAAACCACTGCCTGAGCCAGGCGGCCTGCGTCCAGACCTCGCGCATCTTCATGACGAAATCGCATCATGGGGAGTCACAGGATGGATAGCAGCCGGCATTGAGCATTCTGTAGCGAAAACCGGAAGAAAGAGTTGCCCTTCAGGCTCTAAGCCATTGACAAATGCCGGTACTTAAGAGATAATCACCTTACCAAATGGTCAAGATCAGATTGCGCCGAATGGGGAGGAGAAACAGGCCATCCTACCGCGTGGTGGTGTCCGATAGTCGTTCTCCTCGCGACGGCAAGTTCATCGAGGTCATCGGTCATTACGATCCTCTGACCGACCCTGCAACAGTCGTCATAAACGAAGAGAAGGCTCTACAGTGGCTTAGAAACGGAGCCCAGCCTACTGATACCGTACGAAGCTTGCTCGGCAAGCTAGGCATAATGGACAAATTCAAGCCGGCCTCGGGCCAGAACTAACTACTAAGGAGGCAGAATGAAAGACCTGGTAGAGTACGTAATCAAAGCGATTGTTGCAGAACCTGACGCGGTGAAGGTAACTGAGGAGAATAGCGACGACGGCTTGCTGATCAAACTCGAGGTAGCTCCCGATGACAAGGGAAGGGTTATCGGCAGGCAGGGTCGTGTGGCTCAGGCATTGCGAACACTGCTTCGCGTAAAAGCAGCCAGAGAAGAGACCAGGGTCCGATTGGAAATCCTGTAGTCAGGCCGCCAGCAACCGCTTAAGGCACTCATCGGTCTCAGACCATGCACTAGCCCTGATCGGGCTTCTCGGCTTTTGCTGCCATCGCTGGCGTCCTCCGCACTTCACACCCCGACAGCCAGGCCCGTGATCGCTTGCGGCCACCACCATCCTACCCGCTTCCAATCGAGCACAGCAACTGCTAAAATCTGGCCGAAGACCTTAAGGAGGTGTTTATGGACTTTTCGCTTACTGACGATCAAAGACGACGCAGCAGGGAGTTCTATGGCACGTGCGAAGAGCTCAGCAAGAAGAGGCCGCCAAGCCTCGTCGGATTCGAGGCCATATATGAACTGGACGAGTGCTGGGAGTACAACCTGCACTGCGCCAGGGAGTTCAGCAAGAAGGGGTGGCTTGCCCTGGGCTGGCCATCGGAGTACGGCGGCAGCGGCGACATGATGGACCGCGTCCTCTTTGCCGAGGCCAGGGGATACTATGGAACTCCCGGAGTCGACATCTTTGGAGTTCAGATGCTTGCCCCGACACTCTTACAGGCAGCGAGCGAAGAGATCAAGAAGGAGTTCCTGACTCCCATCGGCCGGGGCGAGGTTATGTGGTGTGAGCTATGGAGCGAACCCAATGCCGGCTCGGACCTGGCCGGCCTATCCGCTACAGCGGTGAAGAAGGGAGATGAGTACATCATAAACGGGCAGAAGACCTGGAACACTGGTGCCCACCGGGCCGACTGGGGCTTCGGTGTCTTCAAGACCGACCCTGAGGCTCGGAAGCACCATAACATGACCTTCCTGCTGCTCGATATGAAGACGCCCGGCATTACCGTAAGACCCATTCCCTACCTCGACGGCAGTGCTCCCTATTGCGAAGTCTACTTCGACGATGTGCGTGTGCCTGCTAAGAACATAGTTGGTCAGGAGCACGAGGGCTGGGCGGTGGTGAACCTCCTCGCGGGCTTCGAGAGGTCGGGCATAAACGAGATCATGAACATGATCCGCGAACTAGAGGAAATGGTGAGGTTCTGCAACGAGACCCAACGCAATGGACAGCCACTGGCCAGGGACCCGCTGATCCGCAACCGCCTGGCGCAGGTCGCATGCAGGTTGGAGGCAGCCCGTGCCCTGGCATACCGCGTCGCCGACCTGCAGAACAGGAACGAGATGTCACTCATGGACGCTGCCGCCAGCAAGGTCTTCTCCAGCGAACTGAGAGAGGGGTTCGCCTTTCTGGCCGGCGACATTCTGGGCCCCTACGGCCAGGTGAGAACCTCGCGCTGGTCTCCTCTGAACGGCGCGTGGGAGAAGATGTTTCACGAGCACTTCATAACCACCATATCAATGGGCACCAACGAGATACAACGAAACATCATAGCCTGGTACGGTCTAGGCCTTCCCAGGATGAGATAAGCCCGGAATTGTAAGGAGGAATGATGGATCTAAGATACTCAGAAGAGCAAGATATACTGAGGCAATCCGCGCGGGAGTTCCTCACCACAGAATGCCCGAAGACCCTTGTGAGAGAGCTCGAACGAAGTGAAGAAGGACACTCGTCCGAATTGTGGAAGAAGATGGCCGAACTGGGATGGATGGGACTGATCATACCCGAGGAATACGAAGGCATAGGCTATACTTTCCAGGATCTCACCGTTCTCATCGAGGAGATGGGACGAAACATCCTGCCCGGACCGTTCCTGGCAAGTGTTGCCGGCACTTTCCCCATGCTCGAGGCAGGAACTGAGGGCCAGAAGAAGGAACTGCTTCCCAGGATAGCCCGGGGCGAACTGATTCTGACCACGGCCATCCTCGAAGGTCCCGGAATCTTCGACCCCACCGGAATTGCCGTCAGGGCAATTGCGCAGGGAGATAGCTTCATCATAAGCGGAACAAAGCTCTTCGTGGATGCAGCAAACGTGGCCAGCCACATGATCTGTGTCGTAAGGACAAAGCAAGGAGCCACACCGGACAAAGGGATTACCCTGTTCGTCATCGATGCCTCTGCTCCCGGGATCAGGTGCGAAGTGATGCCTACTACGGCGCAGGACAAGCTCTGTGAAGTGCGTTTCGACAATGTGAGCGTGCCCGCGACGAACATGCTGGGCAGGCTGGACGAGGGCTGGCCTATCGTGGAGACCATGCTACGCAGAGGAGCCATCGCCAAGTGTGCCGAATCGATAGGAGCCATACAGACCTGTGTAGACATGACCGTGGCCTACACCAAGGAAAGGGTTCAATATGATAGGCCTGTAGGCGCTTTCCAGGCGCTTCAGCACAAGATGGCCGACATGTGGACCGCGATGGAAACCAGCCGCTACCTGGTCTATGAAGCCGCCTGGATGGAGTCTAATGGCCTTCCCTGCACAAAGGAGGCCTCCATGGCCAAGGCTTATGTCAATGAAGTCTACCGGGATGTCAGCAAGTGGGCCATCAGGCTACATGGCGCAATAGCTACCAGCGACGACCACGACATACCCCTCTACTACCGCAGAAGCAAATCGGCGGACACTGCCTTCGGCAGCACCGACTTCCACAGAGAGATAGTGGCACAGAAGATCGGGCTTCGCTGAGATACCGCCTCAGGATGAACACATTCTAGCCCCTCAGAGATGAGGGGCCAGGCTCTTGTGGATGAGTGCTGAGACTGTCACCCGAAGGCTGCTTCTCTGGCCCTGCTTCTATCACCCCGCACTATACTACATGGAAACGCGTAACTATTGAGATCATGTGAACTCGCCTCCATCGGCATCGCAGCACGACCGCCTATCGCAGAAATCCGCCTCCGGTGACCGGGCGTAGCGGATCCCTTTACGCCACGATCCCGTCACAACGGGTAGTTCGGACATGTACAGGCCAGATATACAGTTCCTCGCTCATCTGCTATACTTCCGGCAGAGGCAGCCTTGTATCTTCCTCTAACCTGTCCTCAACATCATGGCGATCTCGTCTAAAACGGCGTCAGGAGTTGTCGGCCGCGCGCTGCTGTAAGCACGCGGCTTCGGTATTGTGAACTCATCTGGTAACCCTCTTCTGACAAACCATCGCCGGGCGACCGGCGTCAAGAGTGGGCAGCGGAGCAACCTGGACTGGCTCTTCCATCCTAGCTCGGTCGCCATTGTGGGAATAACAACATCCAACCCCATGCACTGGACTCGCACCTTTCTTGACGCACTCATCGAATCCGAGTTCGACCGCCCTCTCTATCTCATAAACCCGAAGGGCGGCGAGATCAAAGGCCATAAGGTCTACACCAGCCTCCAGGATGTTCCCGGCAACATCGACCACGTCATCGGCCTGGTCAACGCCCGGATCGCTCCCCGGCTGGTTGAAGAATGCGCAGAGAAGGGAGTAAGGGCCATCCACTTCTGTACATCGGGATTCAGCGAGACCGGCGATCCCGAGAGAATAGGATTGGAATCCGAACTGGTGGAAGCCGGCGGAAGGACGGGAATACGGATCATTGGCCCCAACTGCATGGGCATCTACTGCCCCGAATCGCGACTGTCCTTCAGTCCTGCCTTTCCCAACGAAGGCGGCCCTGTGGGTGTCATAAGTCAGAGCGGAGGGAATTCTGTCTACTTGGTAAGACAGGGAGCACTTCGAGGCGTTCGATTCAGCAAGGTCGTAAGCTATGGTAATGCGTGCGACGTCGATGAAAATGAACTACTCGAGTGTCTCGTCGGTGACCCGGAAACCAAGATAATCTGCCTCTATATCGAAGGCATCAAGGATGGAGGACGATTCAGGAGAGCCCTGGAGGAAGCAGCCAGAGATAAGACCGTGATTCTGCTCAAAGGCGGCGTCACAGAGGGCGGCGCACGGGCGGTTGCCGGTCACACGGCAGCACTCGCCGGAAGCCGTTCGACCTGGGAGGCCCTGTGCAAACAACTCGGCATTATCAGTGTTCATAGCCTGGACGAGATGATCAATGTACTGGTCACGCTCTTGTTTCTTCCCCTTCCCGGGGGCAGAAACGCAGTCCTGTTCGGCATAGGAGGCGGTGCCAGTGTCCTGATCGCCGACGAGTTCGAGAACAGAGGCCTGAGTGTTCCGGCACTCCCTCATGATGTCATAGCACAGCTGCAGGAGTTCACTCCGGCGGCGGGCAACATCCTGCGGAACCCCGTGGACTACTCTCAGAACATGATGGATGCAGATGGCACGCGCAAGGCGTTTGATATCGTGTCAAGGTGGGATGGAACAGATTTCGTAGTCACCTTTATCAGGACCGGCCAGTTCGTGCTACCCTGGCTCTCAGGAGACCGCTTGAACATGTTGTTGGGTAGATTCTGGGTAGACCGAGACCGGCTTCCCAAGCCAATGGCAATGGTGCTTGAGCCCAGTATTCTCCCCCAGGAGGCAGAGGCAATCCACATGGCCATCAAGGAATGTATCTCGTCGCGGTTGCCTGTCTACTACTCCTTCGGGGCCGCCGCCAACGCCATCAAACTGGTGCTGAACCACGCCGAGAGGCGCTCGGCGTTGGTCTGAAGACCGGAAATGGGAGGGACATGAACTCCCTGAGTCTCGCACTGAACACGTTCGGCACCCAGCGTACGGAGCGCGATATCTGACATGGGCACACCCCGCACCTATCAGAGTCAGGGCGTCGTCATCAAGCACAGCAAGCTGGGTGAGTTCGACAGGATCGTGACCGTCTACACCCGAGAGTTCGGCAAGGTACGGGCCGTCGCTAAGGGAGCCTGTCGTCCAAAAAGCAAGCTGGGCGGCAATGTGCAGCCGTTGACGCATAGCCTTCTGTTCCTGGCCAGGGGACGCAATCTCGACATCATCACTCAAAGCCAGACGATGAACGGCTTCCTTGCCGTGAAGAGTGACCTCTGGCGGCTCGCCTGCGCTCTGTACATCCTGGAACTTGTGGACTCCTTTACCGGCGAGGGCGGCGACAATCGGCCTCTGTTTGATCTGCTCGTCGAAACCCTCGACCAACTGAGCCAGGCAGAGAGCAGTGAGATGCCATTGCGCTACTTCGAACTCCATCTCCTTCATCATCTCGGCTACCGTCCCCAGCTGCGCCGATGTGTGGGCTGTGATTCGCCTCTCAAGCCGGCGGCCAACTTCTTCTGCTGCGCTAAGGGCGGAGTCCTGTGTCACGACTGCAACACCGAAGAGAGCGGACAACAGGACGAAACCCGGACAGGGCCAACGGTACCATCCTTCCCCCTTTCGATCGAGGCCCTGAAGGTCCTTCGTCTGTGGCAAAGCAGTGACTATACCACCGCCAGGCGGGTCAGATTGCGGCCGGATTTGTCACGGGAGCTTGAGCACACACTGCACGAGTACATAAGGCATGTTCTGCAGCGGGAGCTCAAGTCTTTGGCGTGGCTCAAAGAGGTCAGAGGTCGAACGGCTACGGTGTGATACGAGTTCAAGTACTTGACAAGCCAGCAAGGGGGAGTTAGAATCGCTGGGCGATTAAGGGCACCAGGATAGTAGATGAATTTGAACGGAGAGTGCTCGGTATTCTGAATCAACCTTCACGTCTATCTCCTCGTCTGAACCGCATATCCCCTTCTCAGCACCAGTTCACCGGTTCATTCAAAGGACAGTGAAGCAACACGCTCGGTACAGGAAGAAACAATGTATGTCGTAATAGCAGGTCTGAGCGATGTAGGCAAGAATCTGGCTGTACTCCTTGCCAGGCAGGGCGATGAGGTAATAATCGTAGACCTCGACCCCTCCAAATGCAATGACATGGCGGAGGGATCCGACGTGATGGTGATCACGGGAGATGCCAGCCAGAAGGCGGTCCTCGAGGAGGCGGGAATCAGGAAAGCCTACGCCTTTGTCGCCGCTGCCGGAGATGACTCGGAGAACCTGATGCTCTGTATGATAGCCAGGGAGATGGGTGCCAGAATGGTGATCTCCCTCGTAGATGACACTGAACACGAGGAGGCATTCAAACAGGCGGGTGTTACTTTCCAGGTCAATCTTGACATGGTGGCTGCCCGGCATATCTCGCGCATGATCTCCCAGCCTTATGTGAAGGACTTCATGACCTGCTCCGGCTCGGAGATAGTAGAGGTAGAGGTTGAAACGGGCATGAAGTGCGTAGGCCGCAGGATCTCCGAGCTAAAGGCTCCGAAGGGCATAGGGATCCTGGTCACTCAGAGAGGCGGACGCACTCTGGATACTGATGATATCGTCAGGCAGGGAGACTGGCTCACGCTCATTGTGAATCAGGGGTCTGCCCGACAAGGGACCGAGTTCATGGAGAAATGGTTCGCCAAAGGGTAGATCTAGCCCTTCATATCCTGGGAACACTCCTGAAGTTCTTCGCCTTAGCCTACACCGTTCCGCTACTAACCGCTGTCTACTACGGCGAGAACTGGCTGGTATTCCTATACTCGCTGCTGATCACGCTGGCCGTCGGGCTCCTCCTCGAGTTTGGCTTCAGGACCGACAGAGTCATTGAACGGGCCGACGGTTTTACCATAGTGGCCTTCGCCTGGCTGCTCATACCGGTCTTCGGCGCCCTTCCCTACTTACTCCCTCCGCTATCCCTGGGTCTACTAGATGGTCTTTTCGAGGGCATGTCCGGCTTCAGTACTACGGGAGCAACGGTACTGGAGATCGTAGAAGAACTGCCCAAGAGTACCCTGCTGTGGCGTAGTCTCACCCAGTGGATCGGTGGGATGGGAGTGATAGCCCTGTTCATCGCCATCCTGCCCAAGCTGGCAGTGGGAGGCTCTCAGCTTTTTGACCGAGAGTTTCCCGGACCGTTACACGACAGACTGCGTCCCAGATTCAGAACCACGGCAAGGTTTCTCTGGACCATATACGCCGGTCTCACCGCCGCTGAGACGGCAATGCTTTATTTCGTGGCCAGACTCCCCCTCTTCGACTCAATCTGCATCTCGTTCTCCACGATCCCCACCGGCGGGTTTGCTCCTTATACGCAGAGTATTGGCTTCTACGCGAATCCTGCAGCAGAGTACATAATCATGGCCTTCATGTTCTTGGCGGGCACAAGGTTCACAATCCACTATCAGGTCATGAAGAGGAACTTCAGGGCGATCAAAGGCGACGAACTGAGGCTCTACTTCATCATTCTTGTCATCGCTATCGCTCTCTTGATACTTGCACAGGGGCCTAACTCATACAGAGAGAGTATCTTCCAGGCAATCTCGATCATGACCACTACGGGCTTTGTCACTAGTGATTACGGTATATGGCACTCCGGAGCCAGAATGGTGCTTCTGGCTTTGATGTTCATCGGGGCCTGCGGTGGTTCCACTGGAGGAGGGATGAAAGTGATGAGGGCTTTGACCCTGATAAAGCATGCCGGGGCGACGATGAGGAAGGCCATTTCTCCCAAGGCTGTGATCCCACTGAAACTAGACCACAAGCCGCTCTCAGAAGGAATCATCCGCGACATAATCTCCTTCCTCTTCCTCTATGTTCTTATCGCTGTTGCAGCTTCCATAGCGCTTGCTTTCATAGGGCTTGATCTGGAGACAGCCATTTCAGCAACGGCTGCCAGTCTGGGGAATGTAGGACCAGGTTTGGGCGGGGTCGGTCCCGCTCTGGACTACGCCTGGCTCCCCGGCGCAGCCAAGGTCATATTGATTATCTGCATGTGGTTGGGGCGGCTGGAATTGTTCGCGGTCTTAATGATCCTCTCTCCTCGCTTTTGGAGGCCGTAACTAGGCCGTTATAGAAGCTTGGAGCGAAGTTGGTTCTTGCTTCACAGGAGGCTGGTGTCAATGTTCCTCGCCCGGGGAGAGTTGTCCTTGGAGCCAACCGCTAACAAGCAATGTTCGCAACGGAAGTTACCGGCTGACTCGGGCGAACCCGGGCATAGTGGCGACCCTGCTACAGATTCGCTTTCAGCTTCCGGTATGTCGCAGCAAGGGCCTCCGGCATAACCTTGGTGTCGGACAACACCGGCATGAAGTTGGTGTCGCCTCCCCACCTGGGCACAATATGAGTATGGAGGTGGTCGGCTATTCCTGCTCCGGCAACTCCGCCCAGATTCAAGCCGATGTTGAAGCCGGTCGGCGCCATCACCCGTTTCAGCAGCTCCAAACACTTCTTCATGATCCCGAAGTGTTCCCTTGCCTCGTCATCCCCTAAGCCATGCAAATCTGCTGTATGACGATAGGGAGCGACCATCAGATGCCCCGGATTATAGGGAAAGGCGTTCATGATCACGAGATTGTGTTGACCACGGTAGAGGATGAGGTTCGCCTCGTCCTTGTTCTCGTTCGGCTTCAGACACAGAATACAGCCGCTCTCCGGGGTTCTCTGTAAGTATTCTATCCGCCATGGCGCCCAAAGGTGTTCCATTGTGCCCATATTGTATGCCGATTCGCGGTCAGGTGCAATAGCATGTCGGTCCTGATGCCAGGAATCATGGCAGAACAGGTTGACTATGGGATCTGGCTCAGACTAGAATACTTCGGGGCCGATATGCTGGAAATCCTGACACAGAAGTTGACCACTGTATTTGGCAAGCTTGGCCGGAAAGGCAAGCTTAGCGAGGCAGATATCGACGATGCTTTGCGCCAGGTACGAATGGCGCTTCTGGAAGCGGACGTAAACTTCGGGGTCGTCAAGGAGTTCCTCTCCAGGGTAAGGGAACGTGCCATCGGCTCTGAGGTGCTAAGCAGCCTGACACCGGCTCAGCAGATCGTCAAGATAGTCAATGAGGAGTTGATTGCGATCCTGGGAGGAGAGCCCCAACGCCTCGCTTCAGTTGCCGACCCGCCTGCAGTAGTTGTGCTCGTAGGATTGCAGGGCTCGGGGAAGACCACGACAGCTGTCAAGCTGGCCGCTCAGTTGAAGCATCTCGGACAGCGCCCCCTTCTGGTAGCTGCTGACACCCGACGCCCTGCTGCCATCGAGCAACTCAAGCTGCTGGGTGAACAGAGCGGCATCCCTGTACACAGCGAGGATCCACATATACCTCCCCCCGTCATCTGTCAACACGCTCTGAAGCAGGCCCGGGAGACAGGGGCGACATGGGTCATAGTAGACACGCAGGGACGACTGCACATTGACGAAGCGATGATGAAGGAACTTGCGGACGTGAAGTCCACGCTGCATCCAGCGGAGGTACTGCTCACCGTGGATGCCATGATCGGTCAGGACGCCGTAAGAGTAGCTCAGGAGTTCAAGGACCGGATCGGTCTCACGGGACTCATCCTGACCAAGATGGATGGAGATGCCCGGGGTGGTGCAGCGCTATCCATCAGGTCTGTTACCGGAGTGCCCATAAAATACCTGGGTACCGGTGAGAAGGTGGATGCCCTGGAAGCATTTCACCCCGACCGTCTGGCATCGCGCATCCTGGGCATGGGCGATATGCTCACCTTCGTCGAACGCGCTGAGAAGACTTTCGACCAACAACAGGCAAAGAAGCTGGAAGAGAAGATGCGCGCCGGCGGCTTTGATCTGGAGGACCTGCTCGACCAGATGCGGCAGATCCACAAGATGGGTTCGTTGGGCCGGCTGGTTGAGATGATACCCGGCTTCTCCAAGTTCTCTTCGCACCTCCCTGGTGCCGACGGAGAAAAGCAAATGAAGAAGATAGAGGCCATCATCCTCTCTATGACTCATGAGGAAAGACGCAATCCGGCGATAATCGACGGGAAAAGGCGCAGCCGCATAGCGCGAGGGAGCGGTACCACTTCAAAGGATGTGAATCAGCTTCTCAACCAGTTCCGTGAGATACAGAAGCTGACCAAGTCCATGACACGAGGCAAGCTACCCAAGAACATGGGAGCCATGTTCGACATGCCCATGAGGTGAGGTCAGTCGAGATAGCCTTTTAGCTTTCGGCTGCGGGTAGGATGACGTAGTTTCCGCAGCGCCTTACCCTCGATCTGCCGTATTCTCTCCCGAGTTACGTTAAATTCCCTGCCCACTTCCTCCAGGGTTCGCGTGTGTCCGTCCTTGAGGCCGAATCTGAGCTGCAATACCTTCTTCTCACGGTCAGTCAGTTCGTTGAGCACCCTGTCTATCTGCTCCTTCAGCAGCTGCCGTGAGGTCGCCTCGGTAGGCGCAAGGCTGCCATGGTCCTCAACAAAGTCACCCAGCCGACTGTCGGCATCCTCTCCGATCGGCGTATCCAGCGATATAGGCTCGCGGAAGAACAAGGCCAGCACCCCCTCCACTTTCTGCGGGGGTATATTCAGCCGGCTGCCGATCTCCTCGTAGGTCGGTTCGCGCCCGAGTTCCTGGATCAGCTGCCGCGTTGCTCGCAGCAGCTTGTTTATGGTCTCCACCATGTGAACAGGAATGCGAATGGTGCGGGACTGGTCGGCTATAGACCGGCTGATGCCCTGCCTGATCCACCAGGTGGCATAAGTGCTGAACTTGTAGCCTTTTCGATACTGGAACTTGTCTACTGCCCTTATCAGGCCGATGTTGCCCTCCTGGATGAGCTCAAGGAGTGACATCCCGTGGCCGATGTACTTCTTAGCTATACTGACCACCAGGCGCAGATTCGCCTCGGTGAGATGCCTCTCCGACGCCTTCGCCTCGCTCTTCATCTGTTCGAAGCAAGCTCTGAACTCACCGCTGTGAGTATCAAGGCGAGACTGAAACCCTTCGTCAGTTACGAGCGCCTTCAGTTGCTGCCAGGAGGTGTTGTCGCTGACCATGATGTCCAGCAACTGTGCAGGCACAAGTTGACTCGTTATCGAAAGATTGACTATGGCTTCTTCCGCGGAGGGTGTTCCCTCGTCTTTCTCCTTGGAGATCTCGTCGATCAACGATGGATCTATGACATCGTCGATGGCAGAGCGGAGTCTAGGATTGCTGATCATCTCTGCTACGTTGCCGGAGGCACCTATTCCCGTGTGCTCCCCGACAATGCGCGCGACAGGGTACGCCTTGAGCAGGTGAGAGAGCACGTGAACAGCAGTCTCAACCGGTGTAGGGTATCTCTTGTACTTCCTGAAATGGCTCTCTTCTATTCCTTCAAGATATCTGCCCATCTCTATCTTCTGGCATAGCACCTTCTCCTCACGCACATTCAAGAGAGGCACCCTACCGATCTCCTGGAGATACATTCGCGCCGAGTCATCCGTTACCTCGAATTCGCCCAGAGGTGCAGAGGGCTTGGCTTCTTCCGGGTCCTCCGCGAAGAGGTCGTCAACCCCTTCCTTTTCCTCGGTATCCTCTGTCCGGCCGCCGCTGTCCTCGGTCTCGGCCTCAGCTTCATCGCCCAGCAAGCTCTCGGCCGCCGCTTCGTCACCGTCCAGGTCTACGTTCTCTCTCTTGGCTGTATCCACTTCTTCTCTCCCTTTTTGATGAACACTTCCTGAAGTTGCTGCCCTGAAACTATCCCCTGCTCCTCCAGTTTGGTTAGCTCCGACTTCACGCCCCCTTTCTCTCTCGCAGCCTCGAGCATTGCCTCCTTCTCCGCCTCGGATCTGCGCGTCGCTCTCTCGCTGAGACGTAGAATACAGTACTCTAGCTCAGAGCGACGCTTCCTCTCGTCCTCCCCAATACCCGGCGGAAAAGCCCTGTCAACAAGATAACATAGATGCTCGGTAAGACTGTCGTCAAGTCTGCTCTGAAGCACTGAGACATCCGGCGAATGTCGCCACCCTTCGAACACTTCACGATTTTCTGTGCACTGAAAGTGCTCGCTTGAAAGCTCTCCTGCCAGCGGGCCGAGTTCTGGATACTTAAGGAGAAGTGCCAGGCAGTGCTCCTCGATTGGGCTGGACACAAGCCGCGGCGGAGAAGGCTGCTCTACTGGCTTAACAGCCCGAGGCTTCTTGTCCGCCGTCCTCAACCGATGCAGGGCGGCTTCCACGTCCGATCTTCTCATCTTGAGTGAACGGGCCAGCTTGTCAACGTAATGGAAGCGCTGTATGAGGTCACTCATCTCATATATCAGAGGCAGGAGTTTCTGTATCGCCAGCGACTTGTCTCTGGCTCTGTCTACATTTATCTTGCCGAGAACGGACTGAAAAGCGAAGTCCATAACGGGCATAGCCTTCTCTACCAGCTTTTCCCACAGAGCAGGATCCTCTTCTATAACCTCATCGGGATCTTTGCCCGATGGCAACAGAATGACCTCGGCCTCTGCATTCGAGTGTGCAAGCACCGCTCTGCCCCGCAGCGTCGCTTCCTCTCCGGCAAGGTCGGCGTCAAGTGCCAGGATTATGTTACTGGTTAGCCCCTTGAGGCTTCCCACCTGCTTCCCGGTCAGAGATGTCCCCATTGAGGCCACTACGTTCTGCCAGCCGTTCTGGTAGGCGCTGATAGCATCCGTGTAGCCCTCTACGATTATCACTGAACCCCTCTTCCTGATTGCGGACCTGGCCTTGTCGATGCCGTACAGGATACTGCTCTTGTCGAAAACCCGTGTCTGCGGTGAGTTTATGTACTTGGGCAACGAGTCATCCAGAGCTCGGGCGCCGAAACCGGTGACCCGCCCCTGGATATCACATATGGGAAACATAAGTCTGTCGCGAAACCGATCGTAGCTCCCTCCTCCTTCCTTCTCGACTGTCAGACCTGCTTCTGTTATCCTCTTCTCAGTATAGCCCTTGCCAAGCAGGTAGCCCTTCATTGCATCCCACGAGTCCGGACTGAAGCCAAGGCGGAATACCTTCACGGTCTCGGGAGTCATCCCTCGTCTTGCCACATAGCTCCTCGCGGCTTCTCCCGCCTTAGCGCTCAGAAGCAGGTGGTGATAGTACTCAGTAGCCGCCTCGTTGATCTCGAATAGATCATCGCTCTCCTCGGCGGCAGCCCTATCGCGCCCCTCTCGCGGTTTCAGACTTATGCCTGCCTTGTCGGCCAGCAAGCGAAGCGCCTCCCCGAACTCGACGCCCTCCTTCTTCATGACGAATGAGAGGACATCTCCTCCGACGCCGCATGCACCAAAGCAGTGCCAGGTCTGTTGTTCGGGGAAGACGAAGAAGGAAGCATGCTTTTCGCTATGAAACGGGCATAAGCCTTTGAGGTTGCGCCCCGACTTCTGCAGGGCAACATACTCGGAGACGAGCTCCACTATGCCTATTTGTTGCTTCACTTCTCTGATCGCGCTCATTGAGACATCTCTTCGGCCAGTCTCACCGCATAGTGATCGGTCATCCCGGCGATATAATCAACGACCTTCCGTTCCTTTTCATCGGGTAGACAGCCAAGCTCAGGCGGCAGTCGGTCCTCATGGTCGATGAAGTGAGAGTAAAGAAGTCGGAGTATCGCCCCTGCCTTGACGACCTCTTCTCCCGCCAGGCCGGCGCTGTAGACCCTCTCGAACAGAAAATGGCGAAGTGTGTTAGCTGCCTTAAGTACGGCCGGGCTCATGCCCACTGTGGGCCCTGATGAACCGCCATCTCTGCCGATCGGCCATGAGCAGCCTATGATATCACAAACCAGAGTGTCAACCCGCTGCGAGTGCGTCCGCCCCAGGGTATCGGTCACCAGGTCGGGCAGATCATCACTCGAGATGATGCCTGCTCTTATTGCATCCTCGACGTCGTGGTTGACGTAGGTCACGATGTCGGCGATCTTGCATACCTCCCCCTCCAGCGTGTTGGCATCTCCCCACCCCTCTCCCAGTATCTCAGCCTGTCCTTTGGAGTGATTGAGGATGCCGTCTCGCACCTCCCACGTCAGATTCAGTCCTGCTCCATCCTTCTCCAGCACGTCTACTACCCGCAAGCTCTGTTCGTTATGTCTGAAGCCATTACAGTACAACTCGTTCAAGATCTCCTCACCCAGATGGCCGAAAGGCGTGTGCCCCAGATCATGCCCAAGGGCAATCGCCTCCGTCAAGTCCTCGTTGAGTTCCAGAGCCCGGGCTATGGTCCTGGCGATCTGCGATACCTCCAGTGTGTGAGTCAACCTGGTGACGAAATGGTCGCCGAGTGGAGCGATGAAGACCTGGGTCTTGTGTTTCAGCCGACGAAAGGCTTTGCAGTGGATGATACGGTCACGGTCGCGCTGAAAGTCCGTCCTTACGGGGCACGGCTCTTCCCGTCTCTTCCGGCCGCGGCTCAACCTGCTCTTTGCAGCGTAGCGAGATAGCGATTCCTCCCTTTTCTCCGTCCGTTCACGCGCGTCGATGATGGACACCATTGAACCACCATGACCATGGTCGGTCAGATCAGACCCGTGATTCCGCCCCGACGACACGCTCTCATCCCGATCGCTCAAGCAAGCTTCTTCCCTGCTCTTGATCCAGACTTCTTCTCCACCTCCGCGATACTCAGCCTCGTGGCAATTATCACATCCGGGTTTAAGGACATTGAGTCTATTCCGCATTCAACCAGATAGTCGGCGAACTCGGGGAAATCACTCGGTGCCTGACCGCATATCCCTATCTTCCTCCGCGGCTTGTGATTATGTGCTGCTTCAATGACCTGTTTGATCAGCTTCTTCACCGCTTCGTTTCTCTCATCGAATATGCCTGCAACGAGTTCTGAATCCCTGTCCAGACCCAGAGTTAGCTGCGTTAGATCGTTCGATCCTATGCTGAATCCGTCAAACACGTCAGCAAACTCATCCGCCAGTACAACGTTTGACGGGATCTCACACATTACATACACCTCCAGTCCGTTTCGCCCTTGCTTCAGGCCGAACTCCTCCATTGCCTTGATCACCTTCCTGCCCTCCTCAGGAGTGCGGCAGAACGGAACCATGACCTTGACGTTTGTCAGGCCCATTTCGTCCCTTATCTTCTTTATCGCCTGGCATTCCAGACCGAAGGCGGGCTTGAACCCGGCGTCGTAGTACCGAGAGGCTCCCCTCCAACCTATCATCGGATTCCTCTCCACCGGCTCATAGAGGTGTCCGCCTATTAAGTTGGCGTACTCATTTGTCCTGAAGTCAGAAAACCGGACAATGACCTCGTTGGGATAAAAGCCGGCCGCTATCTTGGCTATCCCCATCGCCAGATTGTCGATGAAGAACTGCTTCTTGTCCTTGTATCCGATGCTCCTCCGGTCGATTTCCTCGATCACCTCTTTCAGCTTGTCGTCGTCCCGGGCTGCCTTCTTCAGTTTGCTGTAATCTATCAGCGCCATGGGATGTATGCCGATATAGGAGTTGATGATGAACTCCTCCCTCGCCAGGCCAACGCCATCATTGGGAATCTGGCCCTGGACAAAGGCGCCGTCAGGAATGCCTAAGTTCATCATGATCTTGGTCATGGGTCGCGGAAGCCTGCTCACCTCTACCTCCTCAACTCTATACTTGATCTGTCCTTCATAGACCCTTCCCATGCCCTGTGAGCAATCTACCGTAACATCGCTACCGTCCTTCAAGACCTCGGTCCCTTTGATGGTGCTGATAACGCACGGCACCCCCAATTCGCGGCTGACAATAGCAGCATGGCATGTCCTTCCACCCTTGTTTGTGACTATGGCACTGGCAATCTTCATGATCGGCTCCCAGTCAGGATCGGTCATGTCGGTGACCAGGACCTGACCCTTCTTGAAGCGGTGGATCTGCTCGCTACCTTCTATGACATTCACCTCTCCCTGCGCTATCCTTGTGCCCACAGCTTCGCCTGTTAGAAGTAGTCTTCCTTTTCCTTCCAGCACATAGGTAGTGAGCAAAGCTGAATTCCTCTGCGAATGCACCGTCTCAGGCCTGGCTTGAACCACGAGCAATTCGCCGCTGATCCCGTCCTTTGCCCACTCGATGTCCATCGGAAGGCCGTAGTGGTCCTCGATAACGCAGGCCCATCTGGCGAGCGTCAAAACCTCATCGTCACTTAGTGCAAACCTCTTCTGCTCCTCAACCTTCACCTTCCTTCCGCTGGTTCCCGCTCCGTACCCCCTGTAGACCATCTTCTCTTCCTTCGACCCTAACTTCTTCTCGACGATGGACCTGAACCCCTTCTTCAACGTCGGCTTGTGAACGTAGAACTGATCCGGACTAACGGCCCCCTGCACCAGACTCTCTCCAAGTCCATAGACGGCAGTAATATAGATCACGTCGGCGAAGCCTGAATCCGTGTCTATAGAGAATATGACACCTGAACTCGCCAGGTCGGAGCGAACCATCTTCTGTACCCCCACCGAGAGGTACACGCTCAGATGGTCGAACCCCTTGTCCACCCGGTAGGAAATCGCCCGATTCGTGAACAAGGATGCGAAGCACCTCATGACTTTGCTAATGAGATCGTCTTCGCCCTGCACGTTGAGATAGCTCACTTGCTGCCCGGCGAATGAAGCCGTAGGCAAATCCTCAGCAGTTGCACTGCTTCGTACCGCTACATCAACGTCCCTGCCGTGTTTCCTCTCCATCTCCCGATAAGCATCTCGTATCTCGGCTTCCAGATCCGGAGGGCATTCTGCAGTTCTTATCAACCTTCTCACCTTGGAGCCCTTCTTGGCCAGGCTCTTCATGTCCTGAGTGTCCAGACCTGTCAGGGTCTCCTTGATCTTCGGGCCTATGCCTGCCTTCTCCACCACATACCTGTACGCATCGGCAGTAATCGCAAATCCGGAAGGAACACTCACCCCCTCTCCCCCCAGCGTCCTTATCATCTCACCCAGAGAAGCGTTCTTACCTCCGACCAGACCTACATCCTGTGCTCCGACTTCCTCAAACCATCTCACAAACTGCATGATTCTCCCTCCGATCTTCGCTCAGTAGCAGAGTCACGTTCGTATTCACCATGTGTGCCGGTTCTGAGGCCTCTCCGGCAGATCGCTATAGTGAGCAGGCAGGGTTGCATTATATCATCATCCAACAACGCAAGAGCCATAGGCCTAGTTGCCCCATCCTTCATCGGTTGTCTCTACAACTCTAGCCTCTCGCCATCTGCTGTAGAGCCATCCTGATCTTCTCCTCGAGGCTCAGATCCTCGGCGCCTGAGAGCCCGGAGACAGCCTTTGTCGCCTCGTTCAACGAGTAACCCAGTCCCACCAGGGCAGATATGACATCGGCACCCTCGGGAGTCAGGGGCGCGCCCGTCTCGCTCCACTCCTTCTCGAGCTTACCCCTCAGTTCAACCACGAGACGACCGGCTATCTTCCTGCCGATACCTGGTGCCTGACAGATGAGGTCGGTATTACCACTGGTGATGGCCATGACCAATTGCTCCGGACTCAGGGCAGAGAGCATGCCCAATGCGGCCTTGGGGCCGATTCCCGATACGGAAACGAGGTTCTTGAACAGAGCAAGCTCCTCGGTCGAGGCGAACCCGTAAAGAGCAGCACCGTCCTCTCTAAGATGAAGGTGGGTGTGCAGGAAGACCTTGCCCTTGGTGGTTCCCAGTTGACTTAAGGTGTGGCCGGAGACGTGAGCCCGGAAGCCTATTCCGCCGACATTGATGATGACACAATCGTTGCCACGATGATCCAGTGTTCCTTCCAGCGTCGCTATCATCTCGGAATGCGTTCACTGAGCCAGCGGTTCAGGCGGCTGTGCTGAATGTGGCAGATGGCTATAGCCAGGGCATCGGCTACATCATTGGGCTGAGGCAGCTCAGATAGACCTAGCTGTAGTCTCACCATCTCCTGAACCTGTCGCTTGTCGCTCTGTCCGTAGCCCGTGATCTGCTGCTTGATTGTGGCTGGCGAGTAATAGTACACGGGCAAACCCTGATTGGCGGCTGCCAGGATCGCGATGGCCTGCGCCCTTCCGATGGCAAACGCAGACCGCACATTGTGGCCGACGAAGGGGTCCTCGATCGCGGCTTCATTGGGCCTGTGTTCCGCTATTATCTGACCCAGTCGCTCGTACAGAGAGCTTAGTCTCCTCTCCATGGGGATTCGAGACGAGACGTTGACTACTCCGCAGTCTACCACACGCATTTCCTCCTCACCATCCACCACACTGAAGCCAAGGTTGACAGTGCCGGGATCAACACCAAGAATGCGCATATCAAGTCCGGCTGCGCAGTTTCTCAGACGTAGCCTCAGAGAAATCTATGTTAGAGAAGACGCGCTGCACATCATCCAGTTCTTCCAGTTGATCAAGGAAGACCAAGGCCTGAACCGCCTTGTTCTCATCCAACAACACCGTGGTCTGGGGCAGTAGCGATAGATCTGCCGAAATCACGTGTTCGTTCCCCTCAACAATCCTCCTCACTTCCTCCAGGTCTTCGGGTCGCGTGTAGACCTCCACGAAACCCTCCTCCGTCTTCACATCCTCAGCCCCGGCATCGATAGCCCGCAGCGCTATTTCCTCGGGATCGCGGGCATTGCTCTCTACGGTGATAACGCCCCTGGTTTCAAAGAGCCAGGAGACGCAGCCGGTCTCACCGAGATTGCCTCCGTGGCGGGTGAGGAGCCGACGCACATCCTGAACGGTACGATTACGATTGTCGGTCAGAGCCTGCACAAGAACCGCTATCCCCCCGGGACCGTAGCCCTCGAGCTGCAACTCGGTCAGGGCCGCAGCGTCAGACTCGCCGGCGCCGCGCTTAATCGCTCTCTCGATGTTATCTGAGGGCATATTGTTGTCGCGGGCTTTCTGTACGACAAGCCTCAACTGGAAGTTGCTCTCCAGGCTGGGTCCACCCTGCCTCACTGCAACTATGATCTCGCGAGCTAGTTTCGTGAACAACTGTCCACGTCTGGCGTCAGCTACTCCCTTCTGACGCTTGATCTGTGCCCACTTGGAATGCCCTGACAACGCCGTCCCTCCCGTCAATTCTAGCACCGCGAAACCCAAAAGGTAAAGCAGCGCAGTTGCACCCTTTTCGCACTTATGGCATAATGAAAGAGACCTTTAAGTCAGTCCCGTGAGGCTGGTAAGGGGAAGCATGTTACAGCAACTGCGATCAGAGGCCCCGTCTCAGACCTCTTGCCAGTTTGAAGGCAGGAGGTTTTCTCATGTCTGAGAAGGTCGTCCTCACCTCAAGGGAGATGGGGCGGGCACTGGCTCGTATCGCTCACGAGATCGTAGAGAAGAACACAGGGGCTGAAGACGTTGTACTTGTAGGCATGCGCACTCGGGGAGTGCCGCTGGCCGAGCGCATAGCACACACGATCGAAGCTTTCGAGGGATTCGCGGTCCCTGTCGGCGCTCTTGATATATGCTTCTATCGAGATGACATCGCACCGTCGGAATCTAGGACGGTAGATCAGAGCCTCACCGATATACCCACGAATATCGCAGACAAGCGGGTGATCTTGGTCGACGACGTTCTCTACACCGGACGAAGCATCCGCGCTGCTATGGATGCCTTGACCGACCTGGGGCGGCCGGCCTTCATCCAGTTGGCTGTGCTTGTGGACCGCGGCCACAGAGAATTCCCCATCCGCGCCGATTACGTAGGTAAGAACATCCCCAGTTCCAAGGACGAAGAGATACAGGTCCTACTGGAGGAAACCGATGGGACTGATGAAGTGGTCATCTGGAACTCGGCCGACGCACAGATGCCCGGAAGTCATTGTAAGGAGAGACGATCATGAACCTGACAAACAGAAACCTGGTGACGATAGACGATCTGTCCAACGATGAAATGGAGGGGGTGTTCTGCCTGGCAGACGAGATGGCCGACTCCACGGCTACCCAGTACGGACTCTGCCAGGGGAAGATCATGGCCACACTGTTCTTCGAGCCGAGCACGCGGACGAGACTGTCCTTTGAGGCTGCCATGCTCAGGCTCGGGGGGCGTGTCATAAGCACAGTTGACGTCGGCGCCACCTCGCTGGCTAAAGGCGAGAGCATAGCCGATATGGCAAAGGTCGTCGGAAGCTACGCAGACATAATAGTCATCAGGCACCCCTGGGAAGGAGCTGCCCGGGTCGTTGCCGACTACGCAGGGGTTCCCGTAGTGAACGCGGGCGATGGAGGTCATGAACACCCAACCCAGACCCTGTGCGACCTCTATACCATCAGAAAGGAAAGGCAAACACTCCAGGGGCTCAGGATCGCACTGTGGGGCGATCTGAAACACGGACGAACAATTCATTCCCTGATCTATGCCCTGGCCCGCCTGGGCTCCTCCATGCTCTTCTGTCCCGGCTCGGGGCTCGAACTGCCGGAGCACGTTATCAGAAGGCTCAACACCGAATACAGAGGAGAGCTTAAGAAATGCGGGCATCTCAACCACGGACCGGAGAGGAAGCTCTTCCCTATCGATGCTATGTACATAACTCCCACCACCCATCATCAACTGGCCATGTTACCGGATATTAGCCTCAACGTGGAACTGAAAGCAGGAGTAGATGCCCTCTATGTCACAAGGCTTCAAAAGGAGCGACAGGCTCCCACCACAGAGCCGCAGGAGCGGAGGAAGTACCCTGTGGTAGACAAAGAACTGCTCAAAGGAAAAGGGTTTGAGAAGACTCTTGTCATGCATCCCCTGCCCCGCGTTGATGAACTCGCCTACGAAGTTGATTCCGACCCGAGGAGCAGGTACTTCAAACAGGCAGCCCACGGGATTCCAGTCAGAATGGCACTCACGGCCATGCTGCTGGGTATGCGGGAAACCTCAGTCTCGAGCGGGTACCCATCCTTCGCCCACAAGGTGGAGTATCCCGTGTACAGGCGGGACTCCGGAGCCAAGTGCTCTAACAGAAACTGCGTCTCGAACCAGTCGACCGAGACGAAATACATCAAGCCTGAGTTCACAATAGTCAGCAGCGAGCCTCTAACACTACGTTGCATATACTGTGAACACGAACTATACCCTGAGTTCGTTGCCAGCTCCGATTGGCACCAGGGAACTCTGGAGCACAAGAAGTATCACAGCGCGAGGAGTCGCTGGACGAAGAAGATCAGACCCGAGAACCTGATCGCCTTCGCCTCCGAAGACGAAGCCCGCGCCTGGCAACTGAAGACCCGTACCGGCACCAACGAATGAACGGGGACGAACGGATCCTGCTTATCCAAGGCGGCCGCATTGTCGATCCCGGCCGGGTTATCGACCGGGTTGGAGACATACTCATCTCTGGTGGCCGGATAGTGAAAGTGGGAGACCCCGTCATCAGCGGTTCTTCTTCCGAAACTCCGAGCAATGTACAGTGTTTGGACGCTACCGGGCTGGTTGTCTGTCCCGGCTTTGTGGACCTTCACTGTCATCTTCGGGACCCGGGTTTCGAGCATAAAGAAACCATCGCCACCGGGACAGCGGCCGCCGCGAAGGGTGGTTTCACCACCGTCTGCTGCATGGGCAACACCGAACCTCCTCTGGATACTCCTGCCGCAGTGGACTGGGTGAAGCAGAAAGCTAGCACAGAAGCCCTGGTCATGGTTCTTCCCATAGGTTGTATCACCAGAAGAAGGGAGGGACGCGAGCTGACCGATATGGACGGGCTAGCCCGAGCCGGTGTGGTCGCCTTCAGCGACGACGGTGACCCCGTGGCAGATCCACAGATCATGCACGCCGCCATGACCTGCAGCCACGGGCTGGGCCTCCCCATCATCGACCACTGCGAAGACAAGACCCTGAGCGGCAGAGGAGTGATTAATGAAGGACCTGTATCGACTGCGACCGGGCTAGTGGGGGTTCCTCCGGCGGCCGAAGAGGTCATGGTTGATCGTGATCTGACGCTGGCGAGACTGACAGGAGCGCGCATCCATATTGCCCACGTCAGTACCAGAGGTTCAGTGGAGCTGATACGACGCGCCAGGGAAGAAGGCATACCCGTCACTTGCGAAGTCACTCCCCATCACCTGACCTTAACCGAAGACAGGATATGGGGAGATGGGAAGGACAAACGCCTCGACACAAATGCCAGGGTGAACCCGCCGCTACGTACCAGAGCGGACTTAGAGGCATTGATCGGCGGACTGAAAGACGGGGTGATCGACGCCATCGCCACAGACCATGCACCACATACCGCGGCGGACAAAGACTGTGAGTTTGAGCTAGCCGCTCCCGGAATGAGCGGCTTCGAGACCGCCCTTGGCTGTCTCATGACCCTGGTCCACCGGGGGGAGATGAGCCTCGGCGTTCTGATCTCCAGGCTGACCCACGACCCGGCTCGGGTTATCGGTAGGGGTGGCGAACTCGGAACGCTGAGGACAGGTGCCCCTGCCAACGTAGTCATACTCGATCCGGAACGTGAATGGATAGTGGATAGCCGCAGCTTCGCCTCCAGGGGCAGGAACACTCCTTACGATGGATGGAGATTCAAGGGGAAGGTCATGGCTACCATAGTCGACGGCAGAACGGCCTACATGGATGATGCCCTGGCACACCGTGCCGTTCACAAAGAAGACATTGTATAGCTGAACGTGTAAGACACCAATGCCGAAGAGAGCAGCCCTGATACTCGAGGACGGTCGCGTCTTCGAAGGGTCCTGTTTTGGGGCGGTGGCCACTGCCTGTGGTGAGGTTGTGTTCGATACCGGCATGACCGGTTACCAGGAGATGCTCACCGACCCCTCCTTTGCAGGACAGATTCTGGTCTGCACCTATCCTTTGATCGGCAACTACGGGATCAGCGAGTCAGGTTTCGAGTCCGGACAGGTTCATGTGAGGGGCCTTGCCGTCCGCGAATACTGCTCCCGGCCCAGTCACCACCAGAGCACAGGCACGCTGCATCAGTTTCTGCTGGCTCGCGGCATTCCGGGCATCAGTGGACTCGATACCCGGGCCCTCACCCGCCACCTGAGATCGGCCGGGGTGATGATGGCTGTTCTCACCTCCGACATGACAGTTGATGAGGCCTTGAGAAAGCTAGTCACCACTCCCGCCTACGATGCCACCGACTTCGTGCGCCGGGTCAGCACCGAGAGGGCTTACGACTGGAACTCAGGTGAAACTCACACCGCCTCTCTGCCCTCGTTCTCACTGCACGGAGGGTCAGCCACGGCGCAATCTCGCATAGTGGTCATCGACTATGGCGTCAAGCACAGTATCCTGCGCATCCTCAGCCGGCTCGCCTGTCGGACAACTGTCGTCCCTTGCGTTGCCTCAGCCGAGGATATCCTGGCACTGAACTCCGACGGCATTGTCCTCTCGCCGGGGCCGAGCAACCCGGAACTCCTTGACGATATGGCAGTGACGGTGCGGAGACTAATAGGCCGGAAGCCACTGATGGGTATATGCCTGGGCCATCAGCTCATAGGCAGGGCACTGGGAGCCAGAACGTTCAAGCTCAAGTTCGGCCACCGGGGCGGCAACCATCCCGTCAAAGATCTGGCTACGGGCAGAGTCTACATCACCTCCCAGAACCACGGCTATGCCATCGATGGAGAGGCTCTCGGAGAAGGGCTCAAGGTCAGCCATGTGAACCTTAACGACGGCACTGTGGAGGGGCTCCACCACAGGGACCTGCCGGTGCTATCCGTTCAATACCACTGCGAGGCAGCACCCGGCCCGCTGGATAGTATGTATCTCTTCGAGAGGTTTCTCGAGATGGCGGGAGACCGGTCAGGATAGCAGGAGATATGTCCGAATTCACTAAGGTCCTGGTCATCGGCTCCGGGCCTATAGTCATTGGACAGGCGGCGGAGTTCGATTACTCGGGCACCCAGGCCTGCCGGGCCTTGAGAGAAGAGGGTGTCACGACGGTCCTGGTTAACTCAAACCCCGCCACCATCATGACGGACGAGGGAATAGCGGACACTGTCTACGTCGAGCCGCTTACTCCTGAAGTGATTACGCGCATAATCGAGAGGGAGCGTCCGGACGGACTGTTGCCCACGCTCGGAGGCCAGACAGGACTCAACCTGGCCGTAGAACTGGCGGCGGCGGGGGTGCTCGATAAGTACAATGTTCGATCTCTCGGCACGCCAGTTGCGACGATCAAGCAGGCCGAGGAACGGTCGTTGTTCAGGCAGCTTCTGGTTGATATCGACGAACCCGTGCCCGCCGGAGCAACCGTGAAATCGATCACTGATGCCCGGAAACTGGCAGGCTCTATCGGTCTGCCCCTCATCATCCGCCCATCGTACACCCTGGGCGGCACCGGCGGCGGGATCGCCCGCACGATGTCAGAGCTTGAGCAGATAGTTGCCAGCGGACTGGACTCCAGCATGAGCCACGAGGTGCTCGTCGAGCAATGCATTCTGGGCTGGAAGGAAATCGAACTCGAGGTAATGAGAGATGCCGCCGACAACTGCATCGCCATCTGCTGCATGGAGAATATCGATCCCATGGGGGTGCATACCGGCGACAGCATCGTGGTGGCTCCCAGCCAGACTCTCAACGACAAGGAGTACCAGATGCTCAGGTCGGCAAGCCTGAAGATTATCAGAGCACTGGGAATCCAGGGGGGATGCAACGTGCAGTTCGCCCTGCCTCCCAGCCCTACGGTGGCGGAGAAATGGGCGCCAGAGCTGAAGCGCGCCCGGGGAGGCGAATACCACGTAATTGAGGTCAACCCTCGCGTCAGCCGTAGTTCGGCCCTGGCCAGCAAGGCCACCGGCTATCCCATTGCTCGCGTGGCAGCCAAGATAGCCATAGGAAAGAGACTGGATGAGATACCGAACAGGGTTACGGGCAAGACCCTGGCATGCGCCGAACCTGTCCTGGATTACTGTGTGGTCAAGATACCGAGGTGGCCATTCGACAAGTTCGCCTCAGCCGACCGGGTGATCGGCAGCCAGATGAAGGCCACGGGCGAGGTGATGGCCATTGAAAGGTGTTTCGAGGCCGCGCTGCAGAAGGCGGTGCGCTCGCTTGAATTCGGAGGACGCTCGCTCCTCTGGGAAGACCCGGCCTGGAGCAAGGAGGAGCACATCGCCCCTCTACCTCTTCACCCCACCGACCTGCGGCTGTGGGCCGCTATGGCGGCGCTGCGAAGGGGCACCTCGCCTGAGGAGCTTTCGCTAATCACAGGCATAGATCCCTGGTTTGTGCACAAGTTCAGTAACATTATTGATATGGAGAGGAGACTCCTCTCCGAACCGCTGCAGCCGGACCTCCTGCGGCAGGCGAAAAGGCTCGGTTTCTCGGATGAGCAGGTTGGTACTCTGGCCGACAGGTTACCCGAACAGGTTACGAGCATCCGCCACGAATGGCAGATTCGGCCGGTCTACAAGATGGTCGATACCTGTGCCGCCGAGTTCGACGCCGAGACCACCTGCTTCTACAGTACTTATGAGACGGAGAACGAGGCCCTGCCTCTACAGGAACCGAAAGCTGTCGTAATCGGCAGTGGGCCGATACGCATAGGGCAGGGGATCGAGTTCGACTACTGCTGTGTTCACTCGGCATGGGCACTTCGGGAGGCGGGGGTAAAGAGCATTCTGGTCAACTCCAATCCGGAGACCGTCTCCACCGATTTCGACACCAGTGATCGCCTGTACTTCGAAGCACTTGATGAAGAAGGACTGGGGGAGGTGCTGTCCAATGAAAGGGGGAAAGGCTCGGCCCCCGCATCCATCGTGCAGCTGGGCGGCCAGACGCCCATTAACCTGGCCGGGTTCCTGGCCCGCAATGGGCTGCCTATACTCGGCTCGGGTGCGGAAGCCATCGATGTCGCTGAAGACAGGCGACGCTTCGAGGACTTCCTCGATGTGCTGGGTATCCCCCAACCACCCGGAGCCGCGGTCTCTTCTGTGGAAGAGGCCCTGAACATAGGAAAGACCCTCGGTTATCCTCTGCTGGTGCGCCCCAGCTACGTGCTGGGCGGCAGGGCCATGGAGATCGTTCACAATGAGACTGAACTGATCCGCTACCTGAGCACGGCACTGGAGATGCACAGCAAACACCCTGTGCTGATCGACAAGTACCTGCAGGGGAAGGAGGTCGAACTAGATGCCATCTGCGACGGGAAGCGAGTGCTCATCCCCGGCGTAATGGAGCATATCGAAAGGGCGGGAGTCCACAGTGGCGATTCGCTGGCTGTCTACCCTGGAGTGACCCTGACCGGCAACGAAGTCGACACCATGGTGGACTACGCCACCAGGATCGGCTTGGCACTTGACGCCAGAGGCCTTCTGAACATACAGATGGTGATCGTACAGCAGGACGGCAGCTCATCGGTCTACGTGCTTGAGGTCAATCCTCGCGCCAGCCGCACGGTTCCCTTCATGTCCAAGGTCACCGCAGTACCGATGGTACAGATAGCCACAAGGGTGATGGCCGGCATAAGCCTTGAGGAGCAGGGCTACGCGGGTGGCCTGTGGAAGATGCAGAGGCTGATAGGGATAAAGGCTCCCGTCTTCTCGATGTCCAAGCTGACCGGAGCGTATAGTTACCTCGGGCCTGAGATGAAGTCCACAGGCGAGGTCATGGGCATTGACTACACCTTCGAAGCAGCCCTGGTCAAGGCTCTGCTGGCCGCCGGACTGATGCTACCTGAGAAAGGCAGCCTGCTACTCAGCATTGCCGATAGGGACAAGACAGAAGCCCTACCTCTCATCAGACAACTACATGCGCTCCACTGCAGGCTATGCGCCACCGAAGGAACGGCAGCTATGATCGAGGCCATGTCGCTACCTGTTAGGATGGTGACGAAGAAGCTGCGCGAGGGGCATCCCAACGTTGTCGACGTCATTCATGACGGCTCAGTGAACGGAGTGGTAAACACCATAACCGGCGGGCGCGTCCAGTTGCAGGATGGACTGGCCATCAGGCGTGCCGCCGCCGAAAAGGGCATCCCTTGCTTCACCTCACTGGATACCCTCAGGGTGGCCATAGGAGCGCTGGCAGATGGCAGCCAGGCGTTCACTGTGCAGCCGCTCAGCGAGTATCTGAGGGGCAGAAAGTGACGCGCGGGATGTAGTATGATAGACGGAACATGGAACAGACTCAGTGTGCCATAGCCTCGAATACAGAGGTGATGCCCGGCGTACACTTGATGTGGCTTGAGGCTCCGAACATAGCCCGGTCGGCGCTCCCGGGCCAGTTCATCACACTGCGTTGTGGAGATCTTCCGCTGCGTCGTCCATTGAGCATCCACCAGTGCCGGTTAGATCAGGATTCGGGCAAGAGCGAGATTGCACTCCTGTTCAGGAAAGCGGGTAGAGGAACGCTATGGCTGTCGCAGCGCAGGCCCGGTGAGATCACGGACATTGTCGGCCCTCTGGGCAAGGGATTCACGATTCCCGGGATGAGTTCAACTCGGTCGAGACACCTGCTGCTGTTGGCCGGAGGAATGGGCATTGCGCCGCTGGTCTCCCTCATACAGCATATCCTCGAACCGCCTCTGGGAGAGCCCTCGCCACACCGAATAACGCTGATTCACGGCGCGAGCACTGCCGCCCAACTCTACTCTTTCGAACTCGCCAGGGCCGGCCCCTCTTCAGCGCACGGCTCCCCTGCACCATTACCTGCTGAGCCGCTCCCCGGTCACGGAGACCACCCGCGGGTGCCGCAGGGAGTTGTGTTTGTTCCAGTAACCGAAGACGGCAGCGCTGGCAGGAGGGGTATGATCACAGACATTCTGCCCGAGTTCTTAGGCAGTGCTGATAGCATATATGCCTGCGGCCCGTTGGCCATGTACGAAGCGATGGCAGGATTAGTCCGTCATTCTAAATCCGGAGGCATGCACGAGGAACAGCCAGCTCTGAAGATCTGCCAGGTCTCCCTGGAGGTCAGGATGGGGTGCGGCTTCGGTGCCTGCTATGGCTGCACCATCAAGACGAGGAATGGTCTGAGACAGATCTGCCGGGACGGTCCGGTATTCGACCTGGAAGACATCATTTGGCAGGAGGTGAAGCTATGACCGTGGTGACCGGCGATATCACTCTACAATCGAGGGGCGATTGCGACATTGTCGACATAACCCATCAGGTAGCCAGTACCGTGGAGGAATCCGGGGTTGATAGCGGCGTAGTAACCCTCTTTGTCGTCGGGTCCACGGCAGGAATAACGACGATCGAGTATGAGCCGCATCTGGCTTCCGATTTCAGGAACATGTGGGAAAGGGTGATACCCCGGAGCATTCCTTATGAACATAACAAGACCTGGGAGGACGGGAACGGCCACTCCCACGTTCGGGCCTCCACACTCGGCCCGTCGCTGGTGATCCCTTTCGCCAACAGGAAACTGACCATCGGCACCTGGCAGCAGATAGTCTTCGTGGACTTCGATAACCGCCCCAGGTCCAGGAAGATCATCACTCAGATACTGGGTGGATGATCGAGCTCATGTCCTGTCATAGCGCCTAGGCAACGGGATGTCGCGCGCCGAGATTGGATTGATTCTCCGCCGTTCGGCATACGTGGTCGACCGAATGAGACTCTCGAAACCACCGGCGATAGATAGCAAAGGCGGGCCCGTTAGCTCGAGTGGTGTAATCTGAGGAACTCGTCCCGGGAGAGCCAGATCTCCTTCACCTTCAGGTTTTCACGGGAGGACTTGTACCTGCCATCTCCCCGGATGTTGTAGAATCGCATCAAACTCGTGATGTAGAACTGCGCCAGCCTGGTTCTGAGCGTACTCGGCAACTCGAAGACCTGAAATCCGAATCTCCTGGCCCCTCTATGAAGCACGGTCCAGCCGTACACCGCAACGACATTGCCATAACTCCCTTCCGCCACCTGCGCGGCAAGCAGCCTGAAGCCATCCCTGAAACAGCGAAGAACTCCTCTGGGAAGAGCGGCCGTCCCCGTTCTCAACCCCGATTGCCGTCTTTCAGCAATCCAGTCATTGTCCAGATGTAACTTGATGACACGGTCGCCGTGTTTGACCTCGCTGCCATCGGCCAGCCTGATCGTTCTGCCCTTGTGTCTTGTCAACTCAACGAGGATGATGCCCCCGTTTCTCCCCAGCGACCCGATGCCGAGCACCAGCGTGCAGAGTCTGAATATGACGGGCAGCAGAGGACGCAAGGCTGCTCTAAGCAAGGCATGCACGATTCGCTTCATTCTCAACATGCTTCTCCTGGCCGGCGATAGTCAGCCGTTGATCGGCTCACACCGCTCAGGCGTCTGCCGACCGTTCATCGCCGTCCCGCCCCCACGGGCGCGGACCTCTCTACGTTGGAGATGATGTTCTTCCACTTGCCCATATTGCCCGAGCGGTCTTCAAGAGTCGTGACCAGTTCAATACTGATATGCGGGCATGTAGCACCCAGTGTGCGCAGCTTCTGTCCCACTTGTTCCCGAACCATGCGGGCTATGTTTCCGTTCCCTTCCGAGAACACCAGCCGCAGGCGGAGGCCATCCGGCTCATGAATCACCTGATACTGACGTATCGCTTCATAGCTTTCAAGGACATTCCAGAAGTGCACAGGATGGACGGCAACCTTGTCCCCTCCCAGCCCTTCGAGGTAGATCACATCGTCATTCCTGCCGTTGATGGCGAGAATGCGCCGGAACGGCTGACCACAGGGACAGGGCTCGGGAGCCAGCACCATCATGTCGGATATCTCGTAACGAATAACGGGTTGGGTGAAGCCCACGAGACTGGTAAACAGGATCTTGTGTCCCAGGGTCCCGTCGGGCACAGGACGGTTGTCCTCATCCATCACCTCGACCATACCGAGGTCCTCGAATATGTGCATACCCCCATCAACACTGCACTCCATGGCCCGCAGTCCCTCCTGGGTGCCGTAGATGTCGAAGACAGAGCTTCCCCACACCGAACGGATCTGCTTTCTCAGTTCACCGCTAAGGGGTTCGCCTCCACCGGCAACAACACAGGGCTTGATGTCCAGGCGTCCCAGGAGCTGCTCGGTCACCAGCAGTCCCAGCATAGATGGGAATCCCCGCAGTATATAGGGTTGCAGAGTATTCAACTGACATACCAGCTCCTCGACGGGAGCAGTAGCCGGTAGTACATGATAGCGGTAGAGACCGATATCCATGCTCAAGGGCAGGCGATAGCTATCGTGCAGAGGGCTGGGAGAGCCTATGGTAACGATCTTGGGGCGCTTTCTTGAGAAGGGCAGCACTCCCATCATGCTGGCGATACGCATGCTTGCCGCCTCTTGAGTGCTCCATTCCTTTCTGTTGAACGCTATGACAGTCTTATGCCCGGAACTCCCCGCAGTGGTGAGCACACGATACTCGCCCAGGTAATACTCATCTCCCGAAACGTTGGCCATGTGCTCCTGTAGACGCGCCAGACTCAACCGCGGGTCGGTGACGATCTGATCGAAGCTCTCCATATAGGTCTTCTTGTCCACAATAGGGAAATCCTGCAAACGGTAGGGGCTGCTGACCCGGTTGGACTTGCAGAACTCGCGGTAGAAGGGAGACCGTTGACTCGCCCAGCCGAGAAGCCTGGCCAACCGGCGCTGCTGCAACTCCTCAAGCTTCGTGCGTGGCCAGTACTCGTGCCTGATCAACTCCTGGCGATAAGCAGCAGCGCGAGCCAGATCCTCTATGCGACGCAGCCTGTTTGGTTTTTCCATAGAGCGCTTGCCTCCAATCACTCCGGGGACCTGTCTGGTGGTTCACCCTCCCCTTATGTTCATTGGCACTTCGGCAACCCTTGTCTCTCGAACAACTACATCGCCATACTAGGTACTCTCAATCCATTATAGATAGGCAACCACGCTTTGTCAATACCCGTTTACGAACAAGTCACGAACGTCCTGCCCTCGGTGAGGTCGCCCGATCAGCACCACTACGACAACCATGATGCAGGGCTATGCAGTAGCTGACCTGTTTAGCAGCCGTAGACAACAGACTCGCG
>Ga0255055_10000370_pt1 | contig 35141 bp, 37 predicted proteins | sample JV7_2_27_MG_FD_188633 | JGI IMG/M metagenome (GOLD analysis project Ga0255055, IMG submission 188633) | Seawater microbial communities from Jervis Inlet, British Columbia, Canada - JV7_2_27 | ecosystem: Environmental > Aquatic > Marine > Inlet | place: Canada: British Columbia | collected...
ATCCTTGATCTGTCCGATATGCCGGAGGGACTCTTGAACATGCTGACGTTTGTATTTTAATTGAACCGCGTATTCCAAAAATTGCCACTTGCAGCCGCCGCAAAAACCACTGTATACACAGGGTGGATTGATGCGATTGGGTGAGGCTTTCAGCAATTCCATGACCCTCGCTTCAGCATAGTTCTTTTTCTTGCGACTGATGCGAATCAACACTTGATCACCGGGTACCGCCTGGTCCACAAAAACAGCCATGCCGTTTATACGAACCAGACCTCTTCCGCCAAAGGCAATGTCGCTGATTTCAGCTTCGATTGACTGGCCTTTTTTCATTTTCATTGGCGTGCTAATTTGTAATCTGTAGGTTAAAATTACGTTTTTAATTATTCAAGTATATTATTAATATATTAATATAACCTATTTAATATACACTAAATAATATTAATTATTCAAAACTATAACGCTATAGTTTTGAACATACACCAAATTAACGTCATGGTCAATTCGAAGAAAAATTCCGTTATTGAAGAGATTATATTTTCATCGGATGAATTTTTGCTAAAAGGCTATCTTCATATGCCGCCCCTTAACAGCCCCCCGTTCGTCATTGGTTGCCACGGATTATTTAGCGATAAAAATTCGCCCAAGCAAATTGAACTGGCACAGCACTGCAACCAACTCAATATTGCCTATTTTCGCTTTGATCACCGGGGTTGCGGTGAAAGTAAAGCACCGTTTGAGGCGGTTACATCGCTGGATGCGCGCTGTACAGACTTGAACGCCGCAGCAAATATGCTCAAGGCCAGAGACGATCTGGGCGATCAAATGGGGCTTTTTGGCAGCAGTATGGGCGGTGCCGTCTGCCTGGCCGCTGCCCGAATGATTCAAGCGAATAGCGTCATTTCATGGGCCGCTCCGATTCGCAGCGCCGATCTCGTTCAGAAACACGCCGACCCGACCGGAGGTTCTGCTACTCCTTTTAAAAAGAAACCCTTTGATATTTCCAACCAGCTTGCAGGCCTCCGGAATATACTCATTTTTCACGGTGATGCCGATGAAACCGTTCCCCTGCCCCATGCAGAAGAAATATACGAACGCGTCGTTGAACCCAAAAAACTGGTTGTATTTCTGCACAGTGACCATCGCATGAGCAATCCGGTTGATCAGCAGGCATTTCTGGGTGAGGCATTGCTTTGGTTCCAAGCCTTCCTGAAGCCTGATTTAAGCTAAAGCATTGCTTTTAATTTATTCCATATTTATTTGGATTTATTTGTGTTAAACATCATCGACGCTGCCGTCTATCCGCCATCCCGCATGAATAGATATATTTTCGATGCTCATTATGTCAGAACCCCTTGACAGCCTTTAACACATTGTAGTATCTATTCCATACTAAAATGATCGGGTATAAACGCTTATTCATTCTCGTAGAATCGGTACGCGCTTAATTTTAAAAATGGAAACTGGAATCCGAGAGCTGCGGAAAAATTTAGTTGCTGCGTCATCGTAAAAAAAACGAATCGAGTTTTCTCTGCAAATCCATATAAAAAGCCCCTATTCAAGCCATTTAACCTCTTCGCCTGTCTACCGATCCGTCAATACATCAAAGGTGAATTATGAATCTTAAACCAAATGCCAAACCGGCAGAAATTATGAATTTAAATCAAACTGATTCAGGGTTTGTTGCCGAAGTCATCCGCCGTTCGGGCGAGGATATAAACACGTGCTGGCACTGTCAGACATGTGCCGGCGGATGCCCCTTTGTGCGGGCCATGGATTATCCGCCCAACCGTGTAATTCGTATGGTGCAGCTGGGTCTGCGGAAAGAAGCCCTGGAAAGCTCCGGGATCTGGATCTGCGTTGGCTGCAATACCTGTTCGATTCAATGCCCCAACTGCATTGATATTCCGGCCGTCAATGATGCCCTGCGCCAGATGGCAATGGCAGAAGGGGTGGTGGTCGCAGAACCGAATATTCTCAATTTTCACCAGGCGGTCCTGCAATCCATCCGGCGTCACGGCCGTACCCATAAACTGGAAGTTATGATGCGTTATAAGCTGAAAAGACACGACTGGTTCAGTGACTTGGCCGTGGGGATGAAGATGTTTGCCAAACGCAAACTCGAACTCCTGCCATCCAAAAGCAAAAACATCTCTGAAATCAGAAGAATTTTTGATCAAAAATCAACTGCATAGAAACCCTATGGAAAAAAAGAACCTCATCGATCTGTCTTACTATCCGGGCTGTTCCCTCAAAACAACCTCCCAGGAAAACAATGCTTCATTGATCTACCTCTTCCAGCATCTGGGATATAATTTAATTGAGCTCGAAGACTGGAATTGCTGCGGCAGCTCCTCGGCCCACAGTGTCGATACCAGGCTGGCCTTTGACCTTGCCGGCCGTAATCTTTCATTGGCGTCTTTGGACAGACCGCTGCTGGTGGCGTGCCCCAGCTGCCTTTTGCGGTTGCGCAGTGCTTATCTGCATCTGGAAGAAGACGAAGCCGCCCGCCGGCATTATGAAAAGATGTGGCACAAACCATTTGACCCCAAACTGCAAATCATACATTTCTTTGAATTTCTGGACCAAATTGATCTGTTGAAATATTCCGGAGATGGGATTCGCAGACTGGAAGGTCTTAAATTTGTGCCCTATTACGGCTGCATGCTGGCCCGACCGCCAATCATGCGTCATGAAAAAAATTATTTCGGTCTGATGGAAAAGATTTTATCCAACCTGGGCGCAAGCCCCGGAAAATGGTCTTTTTCTTCCCGCTGTTGTGGAACCTTTCTAACGGTTGCCCGCCCGGAAGTTGTCGAACCCATGGTCAATGAAATCATCCAGGGTGCGATAGACGCCCACGCAGATTGTATCGTAACCGCTTGCGCCATGTGCCATATGAACCTGGAGGTTCGCTGCTCTCTCAAAGAAAAAGTTCCCATCCTGCACTTTTCCGAGATCATCTCCTTAGCTCTGGGAATCGGCAAAAGCGAATACAAAGGATGGTTTTCGCGCCACCTGGTGGATCCCAAGCCCTTGCTCAAGGCACTGAATCTATTTTAGATGACGATCCAGAAAAGATTTAACCGCGTCTGCATAGCCCGGCGTCCGGCTGCAATCGCTGTGGCCGACGCCTTCAGCCACGTAAAGCTCGACCTGCCCCGGCGCAAAGCTACGTTTTAATTTCAGAGCAAACTCCAGCGGAAATCTTCGATCTTTTTCCCCGTGAATCAGCATCACCGGTATCTTGATGCCCGGAGCCAGGCGTGCCGGACTGACCGTATCCAGTTTGTTGACATAAAACAAATTCAACCAGAATAGGATCATGGGGCCAAAACAGATGCCAAAAAAGGGATTAACCCACCGGTAAAGACTTAACAGGGCTTCTCGGGTATACGCATAACCGGCCTCCAAAAAAAGAATCCGGATTTTATCAGGATTACGGCTGGCGGTAATGATGGCGCCGGCTGAGCCGACCGAATGCCCGTAAAGAATAACGGGCTGATCCAGCCATTTCAATACCGCTTCGATGTCTTCCGCAAATTTAACCGCATTCATAAACCGGCGCCGGCTGGAGCCCCCATGATCCCGTGCACTGTGTATAATGGTTGTAAAGCCCCAGCGGGCAAAAATCCGGGCTCTTGAAACCATGCGATCCCGATTGCGCCCCCATCCGTGTGCGAAAACAACCAGGCCCTTTGAACGTCCTTGCGGCTCAATCCGCCAGATCTCTAAAAACCCGCCATCGATGGCCGGGATTTTCGTATCGATAACCCGGCCCCAATCCAAAGGATCTGTGACCGGTTTGCGCGGCAACTGTTGAACGAAGTATGTGCAAATCAGGGTAAAAAGCAAATACAGGCCGATGAGGCCCCCAAGTAAGTAAATGACCGTTTGCAAACCAGAACTCCATCTTACCTTTGGAATTTATATAGTTTATGGTTTCAGTGTTCAGGTGTCAGGTGCCATGAAGATGCAGAGAACAGAGCACAGAAAACAGATGACAAAAGACAAAGGGCAGACTGTTTTCTGTAATCTGACAGCCGCTGCCCGCGGCAAAGACCTGACACCTGAAACCCGACACCTGACACCTAAAATTAGACGAATTAATGTCGAGATTTGGTGCTTTTAATTTAAAAAACCAGATTGATAAAAACAATCCGTGTTTTGTAAAAAACTTCCGGGATACGACACTAGAACCGCGGTGGATCAATACCCAGCAGCTCGCGGCGCAGCACCTCCAAGGCGGCCACCGCAAACATCTGTTTATTCATTGTCCGACGGCCGAACCAAAAATGAAACCGATGACCGGCAGTGCCATGTGGGGTCGCCAATCCGATACAAACCGTGCCAACGGGCTTTTCTGCTGTGCCTCCCGTGGGCCCGGCAATGCCGCTGGTGGCTAATCCATACGTGGCACCGGCTACGTTCCGGGCACCCCGGGCCATTTCGACGGCGGTCTTCTCATGCACGGCACCGTGCGTATCTATGGTTTCTTTTGGCACCTTTAAGATATTGATCTTGGCCTGATTCGAATAGGTGATGCCGGAAAAGACAAAATAATCCGAGCTACCGGATACATTGGTCAGCATGTTGGCAATCAAACCTCCGGTGCAGCTTTCAGCCAGCGCCAGAGTGGCCTGTTTTTCTCTGAGAAGATGCCCAACAGTTTTTTCCATGGGGTCGCCCTGTTGCGAGAACACTTTATTGCCCATCTTTTCAATGACCCATCGAACGGCCGCCTCCAAATCGTCATTCAATTGCTGATCACTGGTGCCATTGGCATAGAGCTTCACCTGGATTTCGGGAAATCTGACCCGCAGCCCCAGAGACATTTGCGGAAAGGCTTCTTCCAGACCGGCAAGCCGCTCAAAGGTCTGGGATTCGGTTAACCCAAAAGTCGAAAGGGTTCTGACGCGGTAAAATCGGCGTTGATCCCCCATGAGCCCGATTAATTGCGGCAGGACGATATCCGATAGCATCCGGCGCATTTCACCCGGTACGCCCGGAAGGAAGAAAAAAAGGCATTCGCCGATTTGCAGACGAAATCCGGGGGCGGTCCCAATCGGGTTCCGCAGGCATTCCGCGCCGGCTGGCAGCAAGGCCTGTTTCCGGCTGGCAGCGTTCATCGCCCTATTGCGCGCTTTAAAAAAATTTTCAACACATTGCAGCGCAGATGGATTCAGATCGAGTGTTACTCCGCCCGCCTTGGCAGCGGCCTCTGCGGTAAGATCATCGGATGTCGGCCCCAGCCCGCCGGTGACCACTGCGATATCTGCGCGGCTGCCAATTTCTTTAAATGCGGCAATGAGGAGATCAAGATCGTCGCCCACACAGGTATGCCGGGTTACCGCAACGCCATTTTCCTCCAGCTTCGCAGCGATATAAGCCGAATTGCTGTCTATGAGCGCCCCCGATCGAATCTCTTCGCCGGTTGCCATGATCTCAGCAATCATATTAAACTCTCTATTTAAGCGGCTTCAGCACGATTTTGTCGCGTTTTTGTCGTGCTTTCAACTAAATACATAACCGATTGCGGCCCCAGTTTAACATATTCGAGGTAGGCTTCAAGTGACTTGTGGCCAGATGCCCTTCGGATGATTTCATCTGAACGCATCGCCAACTCATAGCCACAGATAAAAACATCTTTAAAATCATCATTAGCAGATTCATACAGTTTTTTAAACGAAGATCCCATCAGTTATAGGTATAAATACGACATTTTTCCTATTGTGCATTAAATTCATATCGTGTAAAGACAGTAAGGGGGGCAATGTTGTTAAAAGAAAGTTTCTGATCTATCCGACCGTTCACTCATAATTTCTGATCTATCCGACTGCTCGTTCATAAACTGATATTGTTCAAGCTATAATTCCGGCACTGCTTAAATCGATGTTTGTCAGCGAAGACGGGATTGGAAGGCCCTAAGCGGCCGGTCAAATAATAACCGAAATTTATCGGGGGAAAAACAAAGCAAAAACCATCAAGAAAGGAGGACGCTATGTTTATCAAGGGAAGATGGTCCAAAGTGGGGGCTTTGGTTCTCCTTGCGTTTCTCTGGACGCTACCTGTTATTGCCGAACAAGAAATTGCGGTGGGAATTGGAGGTGAAACGGGCATAATCAGGTTCAAAGCAGAATCAGCCGGCGGGCAAAGTGGACAACCAGAGGCAATAACCCAGAAGTTAGGACCCGGATGGTCGGCAACTCGGTCCTTTACCACCGGACGCATTAGCGTCCTGCGCGGGCCAGGCACAGCCGTATATCCGGGTGGTCCTGAGAAGGCGGCTAAAGCGTTTATAAACGATTTAAGAGCAGAACTGGGACTTTCAAACGCGGACGATGTCAAAGTCCTTAATGTGGGAAAAAGCACCGGCAGGGTTCATGTGCGGCTTCAGCAGACCTTTCAAGGTGCTGCAGTGGAAGGTGCCCATGTCCTGGTGCATATGACGCCGGATGGATCGGTGACCATGTTGCAAAACGGGTCGATTCCGATTGCGACACCGGCCAACCAGGCCGTGATTTCTGAAGAAGATGCCATCGAAACTGCAGTGACCGAGCTCCAGGAAAGATTGGGTGAAGCGGCATTTTTTGATGATCCGACTTCCGAGCTGGTCCTAACGCCGTTTCAGGGCCAACACTGGTATGCCTGGAAAATCACCGTCCCCACGGATAATCCACTGGGCCTGTGGGTGACTTATATTGATGCGCAAAACGGGGCAGTTTTACAACAATATGATGCCATAATATCGCTGAAGAGCGGCAAAGGAGCGGTTTTCAAAACCAATAAAGCCGCCCTTAATTGGAAGGCCAGTAATACGAAACTTAAAAACCTTTTCACCGAAACTGAAACGTTGTGGGAATATGGATATCCGATCGGAATGGCTGCTTTCGTTGGACAGACGGATGGTGCAACCATATTCGAGGGCGAGGCCTATGCTCCCAATCATCAATTTTACTTTGATCCCCTAATCAACCCGGATGCCTTCGATGAGGTGACGACCTACTACCACCTGAATAAAACCCATGCATGGTGGAACAAAAAAGTAATCCAGGCCAAAAAGAACAATTGGATCATTCCCTATTTTAACGACGGGTATGTGCCGGCTGCCGTTGTCAACCGCACCGGGGATTGCAATGCCTATTACACTTCCGCCCTGCCGGGCTGGGGTGGACCGGGATGGTTATTTTATGACGAAAACGAATGCTGGCCTGGCAGCCGCGATTTCACCCATGATGCCGGCATCATCTATCACGAGTTTACCCACGCCATTGAGCACTGGACCGGATCGCCGCTGTTATTCGGTCCCCCGCATCGCTATCCCCGGTGCATGGGAGAGGGCGATGCCGATTATTTTTCCTGTGTTCAGCGCAAAAATCCGCAGATCGGAGAGGTGTTTGATCCGGGGGGCATGCAGGGTTTTCTGCGGGATCTCTCGGGTCAATATACCGGGCAGCGCCTATATCCGGATGATGTGGACTTGCCGGCCTGGAATGCGCCTGAAGAGCACTGGACCGGAGAGATCTGGGGCCAGTTCCTCTGGAATTTGCGGGCCCTTTTAAAAGACAAGGCCGATCAATATATCTGGAAAACCAACGCCTTTTATCTGATAAATACGGGCGGACATGACCCGAACTATGTCGATTTCTTTGATTGGGCTGTGGCGTTTTTAAATATGCTGTCCGATAACAGGCCTTTCGGCGAGGCAATGAGCAACAAAAAGCTGCTAAAAACATTTCGGAAAGCCTACGCCGCATTTACCGATCGCGGCATTTTCACCACCGATGCATATGTTGGTGTTCGTAACGATAATGCCGTCTGGTTTTTCTGGTATGTCTATGGCAAGGGCAAAATGACGTTCAAGGGCAATCTTCGCACTGCCTACAGTGATCCATCATTGGGGGGCAATCCAAGTGAATACTTTTTCAACCTGCAGTATCCGGCCAAAAACATTGTCGTAGCGGTCAAAGGCGGCAAGAAGGGTCTCAAACTACCCGAAGTTCGGCTTCGCAATGCGTTCACTGATACAGTTTATGTGCCTGATACAATCAAATACACGGCTACTCTGGCTCAGATCCAATTTTTAAGCTTACCCCCGGAAGCCCTCGGAACCAGCCTGGTAGTCGATGTTTTTTCCGCTGGCGCAAACAGCGGAAAATATACGCTGACCGTTTCGAGCAAATAGTTACACAAACGACAAAGAAAGGGGCGTTGGAACAAACGCCCCTTTTTTCTGCTCAGATGACCGGCTTCCAAGAATAACGATGACCTGCCTGGATAAAAACCAATCGAAGTCAAGCAACGAAGCTGTAATCCAATGACAAGAACTTGACAGTCTGTCAAAATTCCAATCAAATGCGATCTTACTGCCGCTGAAGACGGTTCAATATTTATTAATAACACTTCGTAATTATTATTAAATATCTATACCGACATTCTTGGCATCATCTTTGCTCTAGACATGGTACGACCCAGTTTACGGACCCGTCGGCCCGAAGAAGATGCTCGTTTTGACACGAAATTTTGACAGACACCTCCCGCTACCGATCTCCTCTTAATTCTATCTTCTTTTGCTAACAGTCTCTGTGGCGACAATCGACAATTTCGTGACACGTATTGCGTAATATTTGCAATTCTTTTGAGGCCAGCATGATCTCCGACAGCGCTATTTTAAAATACAAATGAACGAAAGGATTGAGTGCTATGGAACGCACCCGGAATTTTTTTGTTTTTATGGTAATCTTATGGGTATTTTCCCATCTAACAATCGGTTGCGGCATCGGCGAAACTGGTGATAGTGAAAACTCTGGTGGCGGCAACAGCTACCAAATTTCGGATCACCAGAGCCCCGAGGTGTCCCTAAAGCTGCTCACTGAGACTGCGGCTGCCATATCTGAGGATCCGAATACCGATTCGTTAAGCGACCAAAAATTCAGAGGTCTGCTGTTTCGCAGACAGGCTACCGGAAACATGGCGGCCGGGTTTGTTCCCGGGTCGGAATCCCCACCCGTTAACCCTTTGGATCCAATCTGGAAAGTTGAAGAATTGGATCTTAATTTTCCCAAGATTGATTTGGCAGTTTCCAATCACACCGGCGAAATTAATGGAATCACCAGCAGGGCAACCGTAATAACAGTGGTTGACGATGAATCCGCAACGTGTGAAGATACTTCAGGAAGAATCTCTGAAGGGGCCGGCTATGGGGATCTCATGAATGAATTGCACGCCTTCGCCTTCACCGACCTTCCGTTGTTTCGTAACATCAGAATTTACCTGTCCGTAAAAGGTGAAATTTTTCCTATGTATTTTGATAGTGATGGAGATGGGAATCCCGACACCAACGTCTTTTCGTTAACTTCTGATACCAATGTCAGCCTCGGGTACCTCGACATCAACGATGCCGACCAGAGTGGAAGAGCTATCCCGGAGCTCAACCCGACAGACAACCCCCATGTAAGCGCAGGATTAGAGAATACGGATTTCCCGGATTGTCTGAATCAACCCGACACTTCAGAACTTACATTAAACCAGCTTGTCACCGAAGGTCTTGATGCACTAAAAGCTGGATGGGTACTGAGGGCGAAGGCATACTTCGAGGATGCAGAAGAGGAGGCCGGAAATTCCACTTCCAACGACGCTGATACAGCCCGGTTTTTCTATGCACTGACAAGGGTGGCAGTCCTCGGGCTCGATAGCTATTCCGACGATATTCCAGACAATTGTCTAAATACCTTAGTTGACATACTAGATGCATTCAGCTTTCCCGCCGAAGATACGAGAAGTTCAAATTTTGACGCCACCTTCTTTGTCGATCCGTTACCCGACAATTTTCCTGATGCTATTGACCTCCTGAGCTTTCTGAATAATATCGTCGTTCCGGAGCTTGAAGGGGCGGTAAGCAATCTCGACGCAGTCTCTGAAGCATTCAATTGGCAATGGACGGAACCGAATAACAATGAAATTGTGGAAAGTGATTACGGGGATGTGCTTTTCTTTAAGGCTACGTTCAAAGGGGCTTTGGCCTCCATCTTTTCCCAGAATGCCTATAATCCTGACGGTGATTAAATTTTGCTATAAACTCCCTCGATGATTGTCTGACTGAAAAAGATAACTAAAACAAATAAAACTCATTAAAACCCTAAATTATGATCTCAGCAATCATCGCTAATTTTTCCCCTGTCCAGCTTCAAATCTGAATAGAAGCTATCGCAAAAATACCATTATCGAGGACGAGGAGGAGCACGAGGACGAGTGTTATGCAACGTTCCTCCGCTTCGTACTCGTCGTCGTCCTCGTCCTCGTCCTCGTTATTTAACGGCATTTGAGCAACGACTATTTGCATCCACGAAAATATTGTAAATTATTTCTGGGACACGATACTAGTTTGGTGGTGTCAACACAAACACCGAGGGCGGCAGATCAACGTTGACCCAGTATCGATCGATATTCAGCAGACAATCCGCCCCATCATGGGTTAACAGCCTTAATCGTAACGGCACCTGAAATCCGTTTATCCATTGCTTACTTTCAATTTCAGCACGATATTTCAATGAGCCGGATCGATGAAATACTTCAACCTGGCGGACTTCGGATATGCTTTGGTCATAATATATTTTTTGCCGAACGCCCCACCATTGCTCTTTCAGAACCAAAACATAACCAGGGCTCGCCTTTTCTTCGATTAAGGCCGCCGAATCGAACTTGGGCATCGGAATTCGCCCTGCTAAAAGCGTAATGAGGTCGCTGGAAGGTATGGGAATCGAAATGAGTTTTTTTAAGCTCGGATCACTCGCCGGAATTTTTCGAAATGTCGTTTCCTGGCCATGAACCTCCAGGTAGTAAAGCCATTCGCCGTCGGTCGCTAATTTGACCGCCGGGTAGCCGGAAATCAGCACCGCAATGCTGAGCTTCACCGGTTTTTCTCCTATCCAGGCCACCCGGTGATCAAGCTGGAGACGGCCATTTTGCCTGATCTGGATATTGCCGATTCCTTTGAAGTTTTTAAGGGAATCATTTTGGGTTTTAAGAACAGAAAGCAGGTCGCGGACCTTGTTGACCTTATCGGCAGGGGAGATTTCCAATTCTCTGGCAGGCCTGAAAACAGCGCAGCTTGAGATAAAAAGGACAGCGATTATGGGAATAGTGATCCGATACCATTTCATACCGGTTAGGAACCATCAGGGGAGATAGCGCGAATCTTTTTTTCAAGTTCTTCTTTATCTTTATCTTTATTCTTTAATGACTTCTCATAATATTGAAGCGCATTGGTTTTGTCATTTAATTTAAGATAGGCATCACCCAGATGCTCCAGCATAATGGGGTCATCCGGAACCATTTGCACTGCTTTTTGCAGATATTGCAAGGCCTTTTCAAACTCACCTTTTTTATAATACACCCAACCCAGACTGTCGGTAATATAGCCGTCGTTGGGTTTGTATTTTAGCGCCTCTTTGATCAGCTTTTCGGCCTCATCCAGATTCGTACCCAGGTCGGCATATGTATATCCGAGATAATTCAATGCGTTGGCATGCTTAGGGTCCAGCTTGATGACTTTGCGCATGGTCGCCATGGAATCTTCTTTTTTGTTCCACTTGTCGTAGACAACACCCAGTCGAAAATAATACCGCGGATTGTCCGGGTCTAATTCAATGGCCGCTTTAATTAATTTCGCGGCTTTATCCAATTGCTCCGAATCTTCATAGAAGGTTCCCAGGTAATACTTAAATTCCGCGTTTTGGGGTTCATTGTTAATGGCGTCGCTCAGAATCTTGATGGCTTCTTCGTTTTGCTTATTATCGGACAATATATAGGACGCGTGAATGACCGCATCTTCGTAGAATCGGGACTCCGGAGTGACTTTCATGAAATGCTTCAATGCAGAAGGATTATCTTTTTTTCCATAAAAAGCGATACCGGCGACATGGTGTATCTCCGGGCTGTCGGGGACGGCTTTCAGCATTCCCTGGAGGATCACAAGGCCTTCATCGTATTTTTTCTTATCAAGGTAGAGTTGAATGATTTTAATAATGACTTCAAATTCTGCGACGCTGCGCTGGCCCAATTTTTTAAAAATTTCTTCGGCCTGAGCCACTTTGCCATGCGAATAATAGTAATAGCCAAGCTCCATGGCTGCCCGTATGTTGCTCGGATTGCGCTTTAAGATATCCTTGTAAATTTTAAGCGCTTCCTGGGTATTCTTTTGATCCTTGTAAAGTTCGAGAAGCTCATATCGCGGTTCCAAAAGCTCGGGTTCAAGTTGCAATGTTCGCTTGAATTCTTTTTCAGCTTCTTTCAGCTTGCCCTGTTTGGCATAAATTTTCCCTAAATAGAAGTGTCCGACATAGGTGCCCGGAAAATTTTCAATCATTTGATCAAAAACACGTTTGGCCTGGTCTAATTTCCCGGCTTCTATATATAATCCGCCCAGAAGTGCGTATACCTTTTTCTGTTTCGGATCTTCGGCAATAACCTTCTCATAGGCATCTATGGCTGCCGGGGTATCTTTGTGCACCTGTTTGATGCCCCCGTATATAATGAGTGACCTGACATCGGTGGGGTGCTCTTTAATGATCCCCTCAAGCACATTGATGGCGTTTTCATCGTCTTTGTTCCGTAAATACACAGTGGCCAGTTCGCGCTTAAGATATATAGAGTCCGGATCCATTTCGATGGCTTTTTTAAGCAGTTCGATGGCTTTTGCCAAATTGCCTTTCTTTATCTGGATCTCGGCCTCGGTAAAGTAATAATACCGGTTTTCGGGTCGCTCAATTATGGAACGGCCAAAGGGGGACGGCGTTTTTTGATTGGAGGTTGTCGCACATCCGCCAATAAAAAAAACGACCACTAAAAATAGGGTCACCGCTATTCGTAATACATTCATACGACTCTTTATCATAGCTAACGTTTCCAGATGGGGCAGCGCTTTAATCAGCCGTGCTGGATTCCGTGTAAGAGGCAAAGTCAGGAATTTCCCGCTTAAAAAATTCCCTCATTTTCTTAATAATATTTTTTTCGACCTGTCGAACCCGCTCTCTTGATATTCCGTAGCGGTCGCCGATCTCCTGTAAGGTCACCGGATTGTCCGAAAAAATACGCAGATCGAATATCTCGAGTTCCCGGGGAGTCATTTTCTTGCGAAAATCGGCAATTTTATTATGGAGAAGAACCTCGATTTCCTTCTTGGATACCTGGTCTTCAATGGATTCAGTGTCGGTGCTTAAAAATTCGATTCTTTCGGTGTCCGAGTCCTCCTTGAGCGGCGCATCCAAAGAAACATCCCATCCATCTAACCGCTGGTCCATGTCAATGATTTCGCGCTCAGAAACTCCCAGACGTTCGGAAAGCAATTTAGGCTTGGGATCAAAGCCATCATCGATCAACTTTTGCTTTTCCTTTTTTAATTTAAAAAACAGCTTACGCTGTCCCTGGGTGGTACCGATCTTCACCAGACGCCAGTTGTCCATGATGAATTTAAGGATGTAAGCTTTTATCCAGAAAGAAGCATAGTACGAAAATTTGACATTTTTGTACGGATCAAATTTTCTAACCGCCTGCATCAACCCGATATTGCCTTCCTGAATCAGATCCAGTAAATTCTGCATCCACACCCGTTGGAATTCCAGGGCGATTTTTACCACCAGTCTTAAGTTGGAGGTCACCAGATGATAAGCTGCATCCTTGTCGCCCTGTTCCTGGACCCTGATACCCAGTTCCCGCTCTTCTTCCCGGGTCAGCAATGTGTACCTGCTGATTTCGGTCAGGTAACGTTGCAGGGGATCAAATTTTACAAGTGCTTTATCATGGATCTTGCCTGCAGACCTTTTTGGCCGGCTCACTTTAGGTTTAGGGCCTTTTTTACCCGCAGTTGTTTTAAGGGTCTTGCCTTTTTTGACCGTCTTTTTGGCTTTAACCGTGGTTTTCTTTTTAACGCTCGTTTTACGTTTAACCGGCTTTTTTTTCATCAGAATTGTCCAAAATTTCGGAAATCCACCAGGAGCATGCTTTTAAATCAAACAAGAATAAATCAGTGCCTGCATTTCTGTGGACATGAAAGCAGACATATGATATCAAAAAATGTTCGATATGCGCCTGTAGCTCAGCTGGATAGAGCAACGGACTTCTAATCCGTAGGCCGCAGGTTCGAATCCTGCCAGGCGTACCAATTTCCAAAGCTCCGGAGCAATTTGCTTGGGAGCTTTTTAGGTTGGAGTCAACAAGGAGTCAACTGAAGCTAAATTAAGGTAGGCCTCAAGTTCTGCCTTTTGAGCGTTAGGCTTTCTCTTTATCAAGTTTAGATGCTATTAAATAACAGGACTTATTGGAAATCACAAGTTTTTTCTTTGATATATGAAGTAGAGAGCATTTTGAGATCAAGAAGTTACAAATCAAAGCATCTCTAAGAAGCGCTTTCCCTGATATTCAAATTCTCTGGTTTCAACGTCAAGCGTTCTCATTTTGCTTTCTTCAACAGGGGATCGCTTCAAGATTAAATCTTCATCAGGCAGGTCTTGACATCAAGTGCAGGCAAGAATCGGAAGTGACCACAATGGTATATGGTATTTTGGCAAAGGGTTTCGCAAATAAAGGCGCTAAACTAATCGATAACGGTCTTATAATATTTTACACCAACCTGGTAACCGGGAACCTCGCGAGCAGGCAGTTGCTGGCACCATCTAACCTCGGCAAAATAGCCTTCATAAACGTCCGCAGCAACCGTATCCGGTGAATAATTTTCCATCATGATGTAGATGTCGGAACCCGGGTCGACCGCTTCCGATGTTTTAAAGCCCATGCCTTCATTTGAATGGTTACACATCACCGCGTGAAAAAATTTATCGGTATCATGATAAGCATAGACAATCGGCGCATCATTGTCATAACGTTCAAACACCCTTCTTTCGTCTTTTTTCTGCATGACCTCCCCTTTATCGCCGGGGTTTACGGGGTAAGGATGTTTCCGGTTTGAAACCCAACCATCATCAGGATATCTGGCAAACCCAACTTGGTAGTATCCGATAAAGAATCCGCTAAGTCAAATAAAAAATATAGTGATATCAAACAAATGGATCATACCTGGATCCCCCGGATGCCCATTTTTGCATTCCATAAAACCCGGTTGGGTTTAACCCACAGCAGGTCTTTCGCACGGATTCGGCCGTCTTAAGTTTAAGCGCTAAATGGCCGATACGCATTCTATATCTCTAAACAATTGAATTTTTTACAAGCATTCTAAATCATACAGGATTTTTTTTGTTCATGCTATTTTCCGGACGAATTTGCAGCGATCATAAAAGGAGAAATCATTATGGGCCCAAACAATTTGGTTTTTTTAGAAAACTTAGAATGGTTTGACGAAACCGGTAAGGAGCTGGTCCACCGCCTTCCGGAAGAAGGTTCCGGAGACATTAAATATGGCGCTCAACTGACGGTCAGAGAAAGCCAGGCCGGTGTTTTTTTCTATAAGGGAAAAGCGGTCGGTGCGTTTGGAGCGGGAAGACATACGCTGAAAACTGCAAATATCCCCATTTTAACAAAAATCGCCAGTTTACCCTGGGGCGGCACAAGCCCCCTCCGCGCTGAAATGTATTTTATCAATTTAAAAGTGTTCATCAATTTAAAATGGGGCACACGGGATCCGGTGGCCTTTAAAGATTCCGAGCTGGATTTGATTCGGCTGAGAGCATTTGGCGTGTTTAATCTGCAAGTGGTCCAGCCGGTCCTGTTTGTCAACAGTTTAGTCGGCACTCAGGGTATTTTTACCACCGCTGAAATAGAAGAATATCTGAACCGCGTTATCGTCTCGCGTTTTAACGATCACATGGGAGAATCAATTGATTCGATTCTTAATCTGCCGTCAAAGTATGAGGAATTGTCCCAGGGACTCTCGCAGCGGCTAACGGAGGATTTCAGTCATTTTGGCATCCGCATGACCCATCTTTACATTAATTCAATCACTCCGCCGCCGGAGGTGCAACAGGCGATCGATGATCGCAGCCGAATGGGTGTGTTTGATGATATGAATAAACTCATGCAGATGAAAGCGGCAATGGCCATGGAAAAAGCCTCTGAATCCGAGGGTGGCTCCGGTATGGGGATGGGAACAGGACTCGGGTTAATGATGCCGGCAATGTTTGCTCAATATTTTGCCGGCGCCCAGCCCCGGCCTGATCAGGATCAGCCGGAAGCAAAATGCCCTGAATGCCGCAATTCCATTCCAGCCCGTTCAAAGTTTTGCCCCGATTGCGGCCATCAGATTTTGGTTTTTGAGCAATGTTCGCGCTGCTCGAAAAACCTCACCCCGACAGCCAAATTTTGTTCGCGCTGCGGCCATCCGGCTGAGGAAAAACCCGCAACAAAATGCTGCCCAACTTGCGGAAATGAGAATTTATCCGAAGCGGTTTTTTGTAATGAATGCGGCGAAAAATTAGGCTGATCGGAGGAGCGCATTAATTTCCTGATTGAACATCAGTGTCCGCAATGCGGCGCACCCGCAATTATGGAAGAGACGGACCGCCTCTTTGCCTGTGAATTCTGCAGGGTGAAGTCTTATCTGGTGGCAACAGATGTGTTTCGTTATATGCTTCACAGCAAGGCCCCGCAATCAAAAGAATTGTGGTTTTTTCCCTACTGGCGCTTCAAGGGTATGCTGTTTTCCTGTGCAGGCAACGGTTTAGCCCATAAATTTGTCGATGTGAGCCACCAGGCCGTCTTATCGAACCTGTTTCCGGTCAGCCTGGGCCTGCGCAGCCAGGCCTTGAAACTCAAATTTGTAAAACCCGATACCGCAGGCCGTTTTCTTAAACCCACCCAGTCCTTCGAAGATGTCAAACAAAACTTTGAAGACCGTTTTGGGAGATCTTTGCCCAAACCCGTCCTGCATCATGCCCATATTGGTGAAACCCTCAGCCTGATCTATGCTCCCTTTTACATGCAAAACCGCCTTTATGACGCCGTGCTCGACCGTCCGATTGCAGCGGCACCGGTGCAAAATTTTGACATTGATCAACTGCCCGCTGAAAGCCCGGACTGGCGCATTCATTTTATTTCAACTCTGTGCCCCCACTGCGGCTGGGATCTGGATGGAGAAAGGGATTCGCTGGTTTTGCTGTGCAAAAATTGTGCATCTGCCTGGTATCCGGTCGGTAAAAAGCTAAAAAAAATTAAATTCGGCAAACTTGCGACCGATGACAGTGATGCGATATATCTGCCTTTCTGGTGCATTCGTCCTGAAATTTCCGGGTTAAATCTCGATAATTATGCCGATTTGATCCAGGTTGCCAATATCCCGAAAGTCATTCAGCCCGGTTGGGAGGATATCGGTTTTCGGTTCTGGGTGCCGGCATTTAAAGTTCGTCCTAAAATATTTTTACAGCTTTCAAAAAGCATGACCCTTTCACAGCTTCATAATGAACTGGACCAGGAACTGCCCGAACATCGCCATCATCCGATAACCCTGCCGGTAACGGAAGCCATTGAGAGCTTAAAAGTCAACATTGCCAGTTTCCTTAAACCCAAAACCCGGTTGTCTGACATCCTGCATGCGATTACCATCTCGGCCAAAAGCGTTGTGCTGGTGTATGTTCCTTTCATTGAAAAGCACCATGAATTTATCCAGCCCGATTTAAAATTTGCCATTAACAAAAACATTCTCGCGCTTTCTAAAAATTTATAAGTCCAGCCGTCATTGAAAAACATGATGAAGCATGAGATAAGTCAGTTATGGCGAAACCCAAACCACCTACTCCGGATGCCCTGGTCGACCAATTTTTGAACTATTTACTGGTCGAAAAAGGATTAGCGCAAAAAACGCTTGAAGCTTACAGCCGGGATATCATCCGATACCGCAATTTCCTGGATAAAAATAAAGCGACTGCTTTTTCCGAAGAAGATACTCCTCTGATTCTGAAGCATTTAATTCATCTCAGAAAAACCGGCCTGGCGGCACGTTCAAGGGCGCGGCATCTGGCCGCCATTAGAGGGTTCTATCGATTTCTGGTTCAGGAAAAAATCCTGCGGAATGATCCCGCCCGCCTGATTGATCTTCCGAAGTCCGGTTTAAAATTACCCCACGTTTTATCCACCGAAGAAATTGAACTTTTACTCAAGGCACCGGATACGGACAAACCCAACGGCATCAGGGACGCAGCCATGCTGGAACTCCTTTATGCGGCCGGCTTGAGAGTCTCTGAACTTATCAATTTAAAATTACAGGATATCAATCTGGAAGCCGGATTTGTTCGCATCTTCGGTAAAGGTTCCAGAGAAAGAATTGTACCGATCGGCGTACATGCCAGAAAAAAAATCAATACCTATTTAAAAAACGTCAGACCCCTGCGTTTAAAGCAAACCACCAGCCCGTACCTTTTTATTGCCCGTGCCGGCAAACCGATGACACGCCAGGGATTTTGGAAGTTGCAGCGACGCTATGCGATGCAGGCAGGACTTAACAAAAAAATTACACCGCACAGCTTAAGGCATTCGTTTGCCAGTCACCTGCTGGAAGGCGGTGCCGACCTGAGGGCGGTGCAGGTCATGTTGGGTCATGTGGATATCTCTACGACCCAGATTTATACGCACGTCACCCGCGATCATCTTAAAAAATTGCATAAAAAATTTCATCCCCGGGGATAGCCCAACCGGGGCCGAAAATCAGAGCCGAAATAATTTGTCTTTTGAATCCGGAATTCACCGTATTAGTCGATTCGGCTTTCAACGTTGGCCGGCATCGGACAAAAATCGACATGCTCGAGGGATGAAACAAAAATTTTACAAGGCGGGCAAAATTTTTTGGGCTTGCCCCTTCCCGTCCAGATCATCTTCATGCGATGGTCGCTGCCACATTTAGGACACACACATTTTACCGTAAGAGATTCCTTCAATTTGATCCGCTGAACAATTTCTTTCTCGCCTTTTAAACACTGATTTCTTTTGGATGCGGCCATTTCAATATCTCCTTAGGTAATAATTTAAGATAATGTTCGTGGGCCTGTTCTCAGATTCCCCCTTAGGTTTTGGACCGCTCCTTTCCGTGTGGTTTGAAGATATTTTTTCAGGTATCGGAATTTCAACGCTTCGCAGCGTCATTTAATGGTCTTATTTCTTCTTTCTTTTATGCTTCTTTAAAAGATCGCTAATCGCTTCTTCCAGTAAAACACCCAAAGATTTGTCCAGATCAACTGCAAGATGCTTGAGCGCTTTGAGTTTGTCCTGGTCAATGCGGGTCGAAAATGTTTTCTTACTTGCCATGCAATAAAACTTATATTAAATTAAAATATAAATCAAGAAAAAAATAAATAATAAATATATTATATTTTAATTATATAATTCTTACAAATCGCATTCCGATCAAAAAGAATTAAAAGCGTTTTGTTTTATAACCATTCGTTTTTGGCAACTTGACAATTCGATTCTGTAAGTGTTACTGGCTGGATCGATACCCGGACGAGCATAGCCGGTCGTAGCGTAGCGTAGATCCCGCTCGCGGGGTTGGAACCAAGCGGAAATCCCGGTTTATCGGGGAATTGAAAATTGAAGATCGTTTGGATTGTCGATTGACTATTGAATATTGGAGGCATTCTATCGTTTTATTATCAGGTTTTCATTTAAACCTTCAATTCTTAGGTTTGTGAAAATGTAAAGCGAAGAATTAAGGCGAAGCATTTGAACGTTGTCCTCATCATCATTGGATTAATTTTAGCCATTGCCGGCATGGTCGGGTGCATCTTACCCATTATTCCCGGGCCGATTCTCAGTTTCTGCGCCCTTATGCTTCTTTCCTGGATAAAAAATTGGCAGATCTTCAGCCAGACTTTTTTGGTTGTCATGGGCGTACTGACCGCATTGCTTATCGTGTTGGATTATGTTGCCCCTGCGTTGGGGGCTAAAAAATATGGTGCCTCGAGGCGCGGCCTGTGGGGATCGGCAATCGGTATGATTATCGGCATATTTTTCATTCCGCCCTGGGGCATGATCGTGGGCGCTTTTATCGGTGCCCTGGTGGGGGAACTGGCGTCCGGAAAATCGAGCCGAAAAGCCCTCATTGCGGGATGGGGCATACTGATTGGAAATGTACTTGGCATCGGGCTGAAACTGGCCTTCACCGCCGTTGTTCTTTTTTATTATATCAGGGAGATGTTTTAGAAGTCGTCTCAAAAAAGTCTTTTGTCCCCATCTCTGCGTTGGGCGCTCACTTCAAGTCCTCGAAATACCAACGTATTCCTCCGGCTTGAATTTCGCGGCCGCCTTGATATGGAACCAAAATCCTAATTTTGAGATGACTTCTAGGCAAAACAACGCTTCCGGGCCGAAGCCGGAATTTTAAAGGCATCTCGAAGCACTGAATCGAGATGCTTTTTTTCATTGAACATCCCCGCGCAAAACCGGCCGGGGTCGTTAGTAAATACCAAATTAAAGAATTAAAAAAAGGGGCAGAGCCATTTTTTGCTCTGCCCCCGATTTAAACAAGGTTTTATTTATTCTGGTGGTGGTGGATTTGGCGTACAATCAAGATCTGCTTCTCTTATCTCCGTCGCTTTTAGCAATACATTCTTATAAACGGAATCTGGCTCAATTAATGTACCTTTATCATCAATGTACCCACTACCCGCTTTCGATTCAAGTTTTATCAGCGTACCATCCTTCTTGAACACTTGCTTTGTAATGAAAGCAAAAGCAGCCACAAAACCATCAGGATCTTCATCATCATCCTTATAAATAATGGCTGAACCCGTTTTTTCATCTTCTCCGCATGTATATAATTCACCAATTTCTTCCTCATCACAAAAGTCCAAATCCGGCTCTAAAATTATTATGTCATAGCAATTTCCATCGCAGTCATTCTTGGTGAAGCCGGAACCTTCATCTTCGTCACAATCGAAGCGTTTTAACTTGACGTTGAATTCGTAGTCCTTTTTTTTCAGTTTAGCCACCTTTAATTGTCCATTGTTGATGTTGATTTGTTTCCCGTTGCCTTTTATCCAGGCTTTCAGAAATATACCGTCCAAATCATCTTGGGACTGAGCTGCGGGTACGCTGAAAAAACAAAATAAAGCCAATAAAAATAGCCAACTGATCCAAATCTTAATTCCTCTTGAATTTTTACGTTCTCGTTTTTGTGACATTTAAAATTCTCCTTTTTCAATTATTAATCGATCCGACGATTATTTCTGTGTAAAATTATATTTCCAACTGAGCTAAAATTTAACCATTTGAGTTATAAAAATACAAATTAGCTTCAAGAATCTAAAAATAATTTGCAAAAATCATGCAAGCTTTAACATTTAAATGAGTTCTACGAGATTGATTAAATTACAAGCAGTTAGATCCAAAATACTGATAGCTATTAAAAAACTTTAGGAAGATTTTTACCAGATATTTGGAAATTGATTTCACAATTTGAGCGTATTAAAAATTCAAAATCAAAATATCAGAAAATTTCAAGAAAGGTCAAGATGTTTGGGGGCGGCTAGCTGGATCCGGAAAACGCCTGATGCCCGTTTTTAAGCACCCCCATGAGCTGCGTGCCGCGGCGAAGCTCGATAGGCGAAGAGGGGTCGTTTTCCGCCATGAATCGCCTGCCGAGGCGTAGCTCGTCAGAGCGAAGACTGGTCCTCCTGGGACCATGAGCCGTCGTTTTCCGCCATGAGCTGTCACACAAAGCCAAAGGGCTCTGTGTTAGTTAAATCGTAGAATGGTAAAATAGAAGAAGCAGTTCAAGGAAAGCGATCCTTTAAACTGCTTCTTCCGACAACCCGCTTTTAAAGTAAAACAGATTTTGATTATGCGCCGACGTAAATTCCTCTGCCGACCTTTTTGATTTTGCCTTCTTTGGAAGCTCTGAAAATAATATTTCTAACCTTTTTGTCTTCAAATCCGGTTTTTGTTTTCAAGGTGGGCACATCTACACCTTTGCGAGATCTTCTGACAATTTTCAGAATTTGTTCTGTTGAGGTCGTTTTCACTGCTTTTTTCCTGGAAACGGCTTTTTTAACAGCAACGGCACGCCTGGCCTTGGCTTTTACGGTTTTCCTTTTTGGCTTTTTGGCCGCTTTAGCTTTCTGAGGTTTTCCAAAGGCCTTTAACAATTTCTCCATTTTCCTCTCAAGTGCTTTAATGTCTTTTTTAACTGCTTGCAAATCCCGTTTTAAAATAGCCATAATATCCTTCCTCCTTAAAATTTTAACTGTAGATATAATAATAACAAAAATATTATCGGTAAGTTGAAATTTTGTCAAGCAATAAAAGAAGAATAGAAAAGTAAGAGATAGTAAAGTCAATCATGAGATCGTCGATCCAATTTCTTTGGCCTTTATCACCCGTGACGGGTTTCATGCGGTTCAACAATCTTTCTGACGAACAATCTTGCAAAAACCACCGGTTTTGATATAAAGACTGCTTTCCTGACTAGGAAGCATGCCCGGGATTTTTCAAAATATGAAACCCGGACTCGTTTCACAGAAAAAGAAAACTAAAATGGAGATAACGAATGAAATTGACTGATCTGGCGCCGCTGGATAGATGGATTGAGCTTGAAAAGGATATTCATCAAAAATCCGGATTGGATGTGAATGTTTTTAACACAAAGGGCTACAGAATATCTGAATTTAAGAATTGGGCAAATCGATTATGCCCTGAAGTTAAAGCGACCGATAAAGGACAAAGTTTTATCTGCGCGACCGCACATATGAACATCGCCACTTTAGCCATGCGATCAAAACAGCCCGTTATTGAAGAATGCGATGCCGGAATGCTAAAGCTTGTTGTGCCCATTTTTTCAAACGACGAATATGTCGGAGCAGTCGGCGCATGCGGTTTCCTCCTCGATGATGGCGAAGTAGACAGCTTCTTAGTCAACAAAATGACGGATATCAGTGAAGAAAAGGTGGAGAGATTGGCCGAAGGCATTAACAGCATAACCACTGAAAAAGCGGAAATTCTTGGACAATACATTACGAATCAAATCTCAAGGATCGTCGCAGATTACAAAATGCACTCGTGATGATCGACACCCTTTTTCTTTTTAAAATGTTAGAAGTTTGTCTCAGTTAGGGGCACCGTAACGGATCGATGCCGGTATAGTCAGTCTGACGTTCGGCCCATAAAGGACTGAATATGTCCATTTCATGTCGGCACCAAAGCTATCAATAACGATCAGGATGCCCATACGCATGCCCTTGATGTCTGGCGCCCATTGTTGTATGGACTCAGTGGCAGCGTGAACTAAAAGAATGGAATACTTTTCATCTAATTCAAGCGGACAGCCATACGTCATTTAGCCCTGGGAGCTAATTTCATGAGCAAAGCGATACTCTCTATAGTTGGACAGGACAGACCCGGTATCGTTGCCGCGGTGTCCAAGGTGCTTTTCGAACAGAATTGCAATATTGAAAACGTCAGTCAGACAACACTTCAATTTGTATTTGCCGGCATTTTCATCGTCTCCATGCCCGGAGATCTTCCTGTGGAATCTCTGCACAAAAATTTAAATGCAGAAATGGCACCCCTGGGTCTTGAGGTCCATATCACAATGCTTGAACCCGCTGCAGATCCCGTTTTACCGTCGCAAGGTGAAGCCTACATCATTACAACCAAGGGGCCTGACCGCAAAGGACTGGTGGCCGGTATCAGCGAAGTTATTGCTCGATTCGAGGGCAACATCACCAACCTGCAGGCTGTTTTTAAAGGCGGGGATAATCCCGGTGATAATATTATGATTTACGAGGTTGACGTCCCGCCCCGGATCGATCAGCAAGCCCTGAATCGCGAATTAAAAAAACGGGCAAATGAATTGAAGCTGGACATTGATATTCAGCATCGCAATATTTTTGAAGCCATACACCGAATTTAACATCTGGTATCTGAATAGAGAGGCAAAAATGCTGACCCAACGAGAGATCCTGTCAACCCTTGAAATGCTTAAAAATGAACATCTGGATGTGCGGACCGTAACGCTGGGTGTCAATTTGCTGGATTGCGCCAGCCATGATCTGGGAAAACTTAAAAAAAGGATCCATACCCGAATCTCGCATTTTGCCGGCAATCTGGTTAGCGCCTGCAATCATATCGGTGAAAAATTCGGCATCCCGGTGGTCAATAAAAGAATAGCGGTCAGCCCTATTGCCGCGGTGGGTGCGGCCATGTCATCGACACAATTGGTAGATGTCGCTCGGGTTTTGGACGAGGTTGCCGCAGAGGTTGATGTCGATTTTATCGGCGGCTTTACGGCGCTGGTCCAAAAAGGAACCGCCCGTGGTGATATGGCCCTGATGGAGGCGATTCCGCACGCCCTGGCTGAGACGGATCGAGTGTGCGCTTCGGTGAATGTGGCCTCGACTAAGGCCGGCATCAATATGGATGCGGTTTTATTAATGGGCAAAGCCATCAAACAGGCTGCCCATCTTACCGCCAAAAACGATGGAATTGCCTGTGCAAAGCTTTGCGTGTTTGCTAATATTCCGCAGGACATCCCTTTTATGGCCGGTGCCTATTTAGGTATCGGTGAAGGCGAGGCTGTGATCAATGTGGGGGTCAGCGGGCCGGGAGTCGTAAGGAATGCCGTGGATCGAGCCCTTGAAGCCGACCCCGGGCTCGATCTGGGACAAATCTCAGATCTGATCAAGAAGACCGCCTACAAGGTCACCCGGGTTGGAGAACTCATCGGCCGGGAGGTTGCCGATCACCTCAATATTCGCTTTGGTGTTGTCGACCTATCGCTGGCGCCGACGCCCAATGTGGGCGATAGTGTCGGAGAAATATTTCAGAGTCTGGGGCTTTTGAGCATTGGTGTGCCCGGTACAACTGCCGCCCTGGCACTGATCAATGATGCCGTTAAAAAAGGCGGCGCATTTGCCAGTTCCAGAGTGGGCGGCTTAAGCGGTGCGTTTATCCCGGTCAGCGAAGATCTGAATATATCCGAAGCCGTTCGCAAGGGCCATATCGGGCTGGAAAAATTGGAGGCCATCACTGCCGTATGCTCGGTGGGATTGGATATGATTGCCCTGCCGGGGGATACCACCGCAGAAACCATTGCCGCCATTATTGCCGACGAAATGTCGATCGGTGTCATCAACAATAAAACAACCGCTACCCGCTTAATACCGGTACCCGGTAAAAAAGCCGGCGACAGCGCCTATTTTGGAGGACTGTTGGGACAGTCTACGATTCTCCCGGTAAACAACGGCCATAACCCGAATCCATTTGTTCGACGCGGCGGTCTCATCCCCGCTCCGATACAAAGCCTGACAAACTGAAAAAGCGCATCTTTGAGCTGCATCCGACAAGCCGCTCAACCCGGCGACTTATAGCGGTATTTAGTGATTGTCAAAAAAACGTGCGGTATTCAAACGTTTTTTTCTACAACCGTACAAGCGCTTACACCCCTATTCCGTTATTCGGAACATTATAATGGAAAGCGGTATAAATTTGTGTGCATGGCAATGAATAACCCGCAACAACCAAATCGCCACTCTGTTCTATCCGTCCTCAAGCGGCCGGTGCTGATAGATATATTTAAATATCTGGTTGTCGTGGCCGCAGTTACCTGGTTCATGATAAACGGAACCCGGCAACTGGGTTATAACTGGCAATGGTATCGGGTGCCGCAATATATTATTGCCTCGGCCGACAGCCAGCCGGTGCCGGGCCCGTTGATCCAGGGGTTATTGATTACCATTCGCATCACCGCAATCAGTCTGGTACTGGCTTTTATATTCGGATTAACTTCCGCCCTGATGCGGCTTTCGCGCTCAATTTTGGCCAGAGCAATTGCCAGGGGGTATCTTGAAATTATACGTAACACCCCCCTGCTCGTTCAGCTTTTTTTAATTTATTTCGTATTATCTCCGGTATTTAATATCAGCGGGTTTGCATCGGCCGTGCTGACCTTGAGCCTCTTTGAAGGGGCCTATGCATCCGAGATATTTCGGGCCGGGATCGTTTCCATTCACCGGGAGCAATGGGAAGCCGCATTCAGCATTGGTCTCAACACCTATCAAACCTATCGCCTGATCATTCTGCCCCAGGCGCTGCGGCGTATTTTGCCGCCCTTGACCAGCCAGGCCATCTCTCTCATCAAAGATTCCGCTCTAGTCAGCACCATTGCCATTTACGATTTAACGATGCGCGGGCAGATCATCATCGCTGAAACCTTCCTGGTCTTTGAAATCTGGTTTACGGTTGCCGCGATCTATTTAACGATTACCCTGGTCTTATCGACCGCTGTCTTTTATATGGAAAAGCGCTTAAAGGTCGAATTTTGAAACAACGGTTAATGGTTAATGACTTGAAAACATTTCGAAAACAATTTGAACTAATTTTTACCTATATTGAGCGATTGTCGAGGTCGAAGATCCGCCTCTGGAGGATTGCCGCAGATACAAGGAATTTGAAACGCTCAATATAGGTTTAATCACGACGGAATAAGGAGGTAACGCATGCAAAAATTAAATATGTCGGTGGCAATCGGGTTAATACTGGCCGTTATCGGAGTTTTTGGGAATCAGGCTATTGCCGGAACACTTCAGCAGCAGCTTGTCCAGGAAAGCACCATCGAGCAGGTCATAAAACGCGGAACTCTGCGGGTGGGTATGTCCACATTTGTCCCCTGGGCCATGAAAGATAAGACCGGCAAACTCATCGGCTTTGAAATCGATGTCGCCCGTCAGCTGGCAAATGATATGGGGGTAAAAATAGAATTCGTCCCGACCAAATGGGCCGGGATTCTTCCGGCGCTGCTGACCGGCAAGTTCGACGTGATTATCGGCGGAATGAGTGTCCGGCCGGATCGCAATTTAAAGGTCAACTTCACCATCCCCTATGACTATGCCGGCCAATCAATTGTCGCCAATAAAAAAACCGCCGCCGGCTTCAAGCGCTTGGAAGATTTCAATCGGCCCGATGTGACCATCGCCGCCAGGCTGGGTTCAACGGCTGCCGATGCGGCCAATAAATTTATGCCCAAAGCTAAAAAGAAATTTTTTGATGATGAAGCCCAGGTTATCCAGGAGGTGCTTAACGGCAGAGCGCATGCGGCCGTGGCATCCGCGCCGCTGCCTGCATTTCAGGCGATCAAGTACCCCGACAAGCTGTTTTTGCCCGTAAAAGGAACCTTCACCAAAGAACCCATCGGCTTTGCCCTCAGAAAAGGTGATTTCGACACCCTCAATTATTTCAATAATTGGGTCCGTGTGACAGAGGCCAAAGGCTGGCTTGCGGAACGAAAGTATTACTGGTTTGAAACCAGGGGCTGGGAGGGGATGCTCAAATAGTCGCCGATCGGGAGGCCGGTGTTAATGATAAATTGAATTCGCTTTTGCCTCATTTTATTTAGGTCCTGAAACCTGAACCGCCTCCGGTGGAAAACCTGCAACCTAAAATTTGGATTTGGCTTGTTTAATCAAAAATCAAAATTTACCACCATCGACCTGATCCTATCCCTTTTGCTGCTTTCCGCCGTGATTTATACGGTTTATAAAATACACATCGGTTTCAGCTACAAGTGGAATTGGGGGGCAATCCCTCAATATTTCCTACGCTACGACGCGGAGATTAAAAACTGGGTGCCGAATATCCTTTTGCAGGGATTCTTCACCACCATCCGGTTAAGCATCTGGGCCACCCTTTTTGCCACGCTTATCGGAATCGTGATGGGGATGTTCCGCGTCAGTCGGAGCCTTTTTAAGCGCCTGGTGGGAGGAACCTATGTTGAATTGACCCGCAACCTGCCGCCATTGGTTTTGATTTTTATTTTCTACTTTTTCGTCAGCGACCAGATCCTGCCGGCCCTGGGTGCGGAAGCATTTATCCGAACCGCAGATGATAAAACCCAGGCTCTGCTGACTTTTCTATTTGCAGCGCCACCCCTGTTTACCGCCTTCATTTCGGCCCTGATCACCCTTTCCATATTTGAAGGCGCCTATATCACCGAAATTATCCGGGCGGGGATACAGTCCATTGAAAAGGGCCAATGGGAGGCTGCTGATTCGCTGGGCTTATCAAGATGGCAACGAATGCGATTGATCATCCTGCCCCAGGCCGTTCAACGGATTCTACCGCCTTTGGCAGGACAATTCATTTCAACCATTAAAGATTCTGCCATCGTCTCGGTTATTTCGATTCAGGAATTGACATTTCAGGGGATGGAGTTGATGTCGACAACCTATTTTACTTTTGAAATCTGGATCACCATCACTGCCATGTATTTAATCCTGACGCTTTCGTGTTCTCTGGGAGTCGCCAAACTCGAAAGTTATGTCAGAAAAAGTGTCGCATAAAAAAAAACCCGGGAAGTTAAAAATTTGCCGAGTCTTTTTTTATTTGCCTTAGAGCAGTTTTGAAGTTTTCTGAAAAATAGCATATTTGGCACCTAAAATTAAAATGCCATGCCACTTTCGTCACACTCCTCCTACTTGACCGAAACGACCGGACATTGCGCCTGCAAGATTACATATTGCGCGCTGGATCCCATCAGCAATTTCCCGACTTTTGATCTGCGTTTGACACCCACAACGATTTGGTCAATCTGGTTCTCATCCGCAAATTTAACCAGGTCCTCTCCGGCTGTCAAGCCGCGGATTAACAAATGCGTATTGCAGGCAATGCCATCTTCCTCAAACAAAGACTTGGCATACGCCAATCCCCGCTCCGCCTGCTCAATATCCTTTCTTGCAGACTCGGTCCCTTTCTGCATTGAAGTAACCACTTCAACCGATGCACCGAATGTCTTTGCGTGGGATTTTGCCAAATTTAACGCCTCCTTCGCCGAGTTCGTACCATCATACCCTACCAAAATTTTCATAGCGATCTCCTCCATTTACCGAAAAAATAACGCCCGCCAATGTTTTTTACTGCAAATTTAATTCTATCGGCAGTATTTGCCAAGGATGGTTTGTTGCTGTTTCTCTTAACACAAGCATTTTCAAATATGCAACAAAACAGCACAAAATTCTTCTATTTCATTGCAGCGATTACGGCCCGCATATAGTGGTTGTCAAAAAAACGTTCCGTTATTCAAGCGTTTTTTTCTACAACCACTTATGCCCCTATTCCTTAATTCGGAACATTATTATGGAAAGCGGTATAAATGCCGGCAGATCATCCGGTTTGCGGCTGGTAATCAAATTCCCATCGACAACAACCTCCTGATCGACCCATTCCGCACCAGCATGGACAAGGTCGTCTTTAATTGCAAAGAATGAAGTCACCGGGTGTTGATATGAACCGAGCTCAAATAGGGTGCCCGTCTGCATGTGTAATCGAATCAAATATATGCATCTTTCCCGGCATGTCCACCGCTAAAAGTATCGCGTTCAAATGCAAAAATAAACTTAAAAATTTAGATGAGAAAAATCAAGTTATTGTGCTGATATAGCAAAGGAAACACTATAAAATGTGTTTTCACGTGAAACTTGAAGGATTGTTTTATGATAATAATTACGATAATATAAGCGAAACACCTAATCCGGACGAACCGGTTGGATTGACGATTGTCGATTGACGATTGAATATTGGAGGCATTCTATCGTTTTATGATCAGGGTTTCATTTAAACCTTCAATTCTTAGGTTTGTGAAAATGTAAAGAGAAGAATTAACCGGCATTCTTACCTCCTGCAGAAATGCAGAATGCAAAGAAAAGAAAATAGACGCAATTCCATAAATATTCAATCGTCAATCGAAAATATTCAATCGTTACAGGACAGTGATGATCCAAATTACAGAAACATTATTCATCGACGAAAACGACATCCAGCTGGACTTTATGCGTTCATCCGGACCGGGCGGCCAAAATGTGAATAAAGTGGCCACTGCGGTTCAGCTGCGATTCAATGTGCATCAATCGGCCTGCCTGTCTGCCGAAATTCGAGATCGCCTGATTCGGATAGCCGGCAAAAAGATGACTGAAGATGGCATCCTGATTATCAAGGCCCGGCGTTTCAGAAGTCAGGACAAAAACCGCAAAGATGCCATTGACCGTCTGATTGAACTGATCCGCCAAGCAACCATCAAACCAAAACCCCGGCGCAAAACCAGGCCATCTCCGGCGGCCAGGGAACGTCGATTATCAGCTAAAAAAAAGCGCGGCGAAATTAAACGGAGGCGCCGTGGGGTTCAGTTCTCTGAAGATTCTTAGATTTTATACCGCTTTCCATAATAATGTACCGAAATACGGAATTGGAGTATAAACGCGTGTACGGTTGTAGAAAAAAACGTTTGAATACCGGAACGTTTTTTTAACAACCACTATAAGCTTCCAGACACCGCTTCCTGAATACACTGCATCACTAGAAGTCATCTCAAAAAAGTCTTTTGTCCCCATCTCTGCGTTGGGCGCTCACTTCAAGTCCTCGAAATACCAACGTATTCCTCCGGCTTGAATTTCGCGGCCGCCTTGATATGGAACCAAAATCCTAATTTTGAGATGACTTCAAAATAAACAATACCCTTGACATCTGGTTTATTGATCCCGTAAGAATCAATCTTCTCAGGTTGATGCCCGGGTCTGTGAACGCGTATTTTTTTTAATCGTTGTTTAGGACCTACTGCACAATTATGCTCAGAAAGGTTTTTACGGATGCAACCCATATCCTGGCAGGATTTTGAAAAATCGGAACGTTTATGTCGGAATTCCTAGTCACCGGCTTTGTGCTTGGAAATGGAGAGGTGGTGCTGGCAATGCCGGAGCGAGGCGTCCCGAATGGCACAAAGCTATTATAGAAAAAAGGATTTATTTTTTTGGTTACCCCAATGCTTTGCGCAAAAGCAAATTTAAGACTTTAGATGAGCATAATGTAGTTAACTAACCGATATGGCAAAAAAGTATGAATTTAAAAATAATTTTTTGATCGGGGTAATTTCCGATACCCACGGGCGCATACCCTCCGGGGTGCCGAAAGCATTTAAAGGTGTGGATCTGATCATTCATGCCGGTGATATCGGTGATGAAAAGGTTTTGGATAAACTATCAAAAATCGCCCCGGTCGTGGCGATCCGGGGAAACATGGATTTTGGGCGCTGGGCAAACAAGCTGCCGCGATCAGAGATTATTGAAATTGGCCAAATTATTTTGTATGTACTTCATATCGCAAACCGACTGGATGCAGAACCAGCTAATACCGGTTTTAAGGCAATTATCAGCGGTCATACCCACCGTCCGGATAAATATGAAAAGAATGGGATTACCTTTCTAAATCCGGGAAGTGCGTCCTATCCCAAATTCGGCAACCCGGCCTCGGTGGCCCTGCTTCAGCTGAAAAGGGACGTTTTGAGTACCCGCATCATTGAATTAAAAGACTGAGACCATCTTAAAGGAGGAATTCCCATGGGAGGGCTGTTTGGCTGTGTGGCAAAAGAAGACTGCGTAAATGATCTATTTTTTGGAACCGACTATCATTCCCATCTTGGAACCAAGCGAGGGGGTCTCGCAGTACAAAACGCAAAGGATTTCGCTAGATCAATTCACAACATCGAAAATGATTATTTCAGATCCAAGTTCGAACCAGACCTTCCAAAACTGCATGGCCACAAAGGTATCGGCATCATCAGCGATCATGACTCGCAGCCACTGATTATCGGTTCCCATTTAGGGGCTTTTGCAATCGTAACGGTCAGCAAAATCAACAATATCGAAGAACTTGCCGCCAAAGCGCTCAAAAGCAAACGGCACTTTTCAGAAATGAGCGGCGGCGAAACGAGCCCGACCGAATTGGTGGCCATGTTAATCTGTGAAAAGGAATCCTTCGAAGCGGGCATTCAATATGCCCAGGAGGCAATCAGAGGCTCCTGCTCGATGCTCCTGCTGACTGAAAACGGCATTTATGCGGCGCGGGATAAACTGGGCCGCACACCGATTGTTCTCGGCAAAAAGGATGGGGCCTTTGCAGCCGCCTCGGAATCCTGTGCCTTTCCCAATTTGGGTTATGAAATTGAAAAATACCTCGGCCCGGGAGAAATTATTTTAATAACGGCCGACGGATACGAACAAAAAAAACCACCGCAGGACCGGCTACAGGTATGTGCATTTTTGTGGGTCTATTACGGGTACCCGGCCACCAGCTACGAAGGAATCAATGTGGAAGCCACCCGCAACAAATGCGGAAAGGCCCTGGCCCAAAATGACAGTGTCGATATCGACTTTGTCGCCGGTATTCCCGATTCCGGTATCGGGCACGCCGTCGGATATGCAAACGAGAAAAAAATCCCCTATGTCAGGCCCTTTGTTAAGTACACGCCGACCTGGCCCCGAAGCTTTATGCCCCAGAACCAGAGCATAAGGGATCTTGTAGCTAAAATGAAACTCATTCCGGTGAAGGAACTGATCGAGGGCAAAAGAATCCTTTTTTGCGAAGACTCGATCGTGCGCGGCACCCAGCTGCAGGACACCATTCAAATTTTATACGAATACGGCGCCAAAGAGGTCCACATGCGGCCCGCCTGCCCTACCCTCATTTATCCCTGCGATTTCTTAAATTTTTCGACCTCACGTTCAACGCTTGATCTTGCCGGCCGCAAAGCCATCGCGGAACTTGAAGGCACTGATGATAAACTTTTAACCGAATATGCGACGGCAGGATCGGAAAAAAACCATGCGATGGTGGATAATATCAGACAGCGATTAAAACTGACTTCCTTACAGTACCAGAAACTGGAGGATCTGGTTGCAGCAATCGGTTTGCCAAAAGAGGAGCTGTGCACCCATTGCTGGGATGGCAGCAGTTATTTCTAGGCTTTTCGATTTACTAAAATCAATCCGTTCTGATCTACCAAAAATGCTGTCCCAGATTAATTCAATCAGAATTATGAAGTTTTTTATATAAATTTTAGATACTATTTTTCACAATTTAGTTTACTTATTTTTTGTGCATTTCAGCTAATTGTTTGTAATCATTGCTATGTTCTAAAAATCTCTCTAACCTGTTAATTTTGCATGATTTTTGCAAACCTGAAGTACAGGCGAAGTGGGATTGCAGATAGACGAAGAAAAACCAAGTGTTGAACTTATAAATGATTAAACAAAACGTTATAAAAATAATTTATTTTTCTATATTTTTTCTGCTAACAATTAACTTATCAGTTATCGGCGTAGCTCACGCAACCGAGTTTGAAATCGATGAAATAATAACTGCGATTAAAAATGAAATCAAAACAGCCAATATTTCTGAACTAGGAAGTCCTAATTTCAAAATAGAAACTGTTGATGTGGCTCTAACTGTTGTTTCAACCGAGACGGAAAAGGGCGCATTAGCTGTAAAAATTGTTGGATATGACAACGATTTTGACAATGAAGTATTAATCTCAAAATCATATCATAATCTAAGTTTTTCATTTCAGCCGACCGGGGCGTCTGGCTTTTCTCCAGAAATGTCCCTTGGCTTGGTTGAACCCATAAAAAAAGTTAAGTCCTCATTGAGAAAAGCCTACAATACTCCCCCAAATTTTAAAATGGAAGGATTTACGTTCAAATTAGAATTTGCAATTGGAAAAAACATGGACGGGGGTATCCGCTTTAAAGTAATTGAACTAGACGACTTAAAAACACGGAACATAGCCACTCATTACATAACAATTCATATGAAAATTCAAAGCTAATTAGTGAAGATGCTTTATAATGACAATCGATCGCAGCGTATTAATTGAAGGCAGTCTGTAATTTTCGACTTCGATAGCATACCGATCCCCCGGAGCATCTGCGCGCACCGCATCCAATTCTTTTTGAGCCACTGCCCCTTTCATCGCAATGATCATTCCTTGCTTTGCCAGCAACGGCAGGGCGTTTTTCACAAACGGCTCCAGATCAGACAGGGCCCGGCTGATAATGACATCAAAGGAATTCGCACACTCAGGATTTTTCAGGAGGTTTTCAGCGCGGATTTGAAGGGCTTCAATATTTTCAAGATTGAGGCTCCTCAGCACATGTTTTAGGAAATTGACTTTTTTGCGAACCCCGTCGATCAGGAGGACCGAGATGGACGGCTTTAGAATCTTGAGGGGTATGCCGGGAAAACCGCCGCCGGAGCCGATATCGAGCAGCCGGGCTCTGTCGGGAATAAATCCGGCAGGCGCCAGAGAATCCAAAAAATGCTTTATGGCGATGTCCCGTGGATTTGTAATGGCGGTAAGATTAATTTTGCGGTTCCAATTGATCAACTCGCAAGCGTGGATGGAAAATAGGGCGCTGACGCCCTCATCTATTTCAATGCCCTGCATTCGAGCACCGTCAATGATGAAGCTTTGCCATTCCCTGGAACCAATTTCCATCTGTTAAGCCGGATACAACAACTTAGTTGCTTTTCGAACCGCAGAACACCGAACAAGGAATAATGAATGTCGAAGTATTGTCAAACCAGTTAAAACTTCTTATTTCTACATTCTCTCCGAGGCGTAGGATCTACGAGCCGGAGGCCTTGTTCGACCTGCCCGCCATCGCGAGCTGCTCAGGCGAGGCGGGCGGGTATTCGATATTCAATTTGACAAGGTTGAACCAAGAGTCTTGAACCGCTGACACCTGAAACCTGACACCTGTATACCAAATCAGTTGATGCAGACCCGCCGCACTTCAACCATGTCGGTGAGTCCCTTAAAGACTTTCATGATACCATCCTGCCTCAGAGTTGCCATGCCTTCTTTCATCGCCTGGGCAAAAATCATTTCCGTATTGGCCTGCTTTTTGATCATCAATTTGATTTTGGGAGTCCCTTCCATGAGTTCGTGGATACCCATCCGGCCGCGGTAGCCGGTATTGGAGCAGGACTCGCACCCGACAGTTTTGTTCAGGGTCAGATCCGGGCTATATTCGATGCCGGTTTGCGCCCAATATTTTTCACCGTAATCCACGTATATCATTTCATATTCATCTTTGGTCACAGGGTATTCTTCCATGCAGTCTTTGCATAAGCACCGGGTCAGCCGTTGGGCCAGCACACCGAGAAAGGCATCGGAAAAATTAAGTGGGTTCAAGCCCATATCCAGCAGCCGGGTGATGGTTTCCGGTGCACTGTTGGTGTGCAGGGTGGAAAATACCAGATGCCCGGTCAAAGAAGCTTCAATACCGATAGAGGCGGTCTCCTCATCCCGCATTTCACCGATCATGATGACATCCGGGTCCGCTCGCAGGAAGGCCCGCATCACCCGCGCAAAATCCAGTCCGATTTTG
>Ga0255055_10000371_pt1 | contig 35102 bp, 30 predicted proteins | sample JV7_2_27_MG_FD_188633 | JGI IMG/M metagenome (GOLD analysis project Ga0255055, IMG submission 188633) | Seawater microbial communities from Jervis Inlet, British Columbia, Canada - JV7_2_27 | ecosystem: Environmental > Aquatic > Marine > Inlet | place: Canada: British Columbia | collected...
GATCCGATCCCCTCGATCTCGATGGTCATGACATCCCCCACCTGCACGGGACCGACCCCCGGGGGGGTGCCTGTCGCGACGACGTCGCCGGGGTACAGGGTCATGAAGCGCGAAATGTACTCCACCAGGGCATACACGGATTCGCTTATCTCACGCGTGTTGCTATCCTGTTTCACCTGGCCGTTCACGAGACTGCGAACCTGCAGGGCGGACGGGTCAAGGTCCGTCTCGATCCAGGGGCCGAGCGGAGCGAAGGTGTCGAACCCCTTCGACCGCGCGTACTGCACGTCCTTCGCCTGGAGGTCCCGGGCGGTCACGTCGTTGATGCAGGTGTACCCCAGGATCACCGACCGCGCATCTTCCGCCGACACGTTTTTCGCTTTTTTCCCGATGATGACGGCCAGTTCCGCCTCGTAATCGACCCGCCGGGAAACACTCGGGTACACCACGTCGCCGCCGGGGTCATTGAGCGCGGACGGGGCCTTGAGGAAGATGAGTGGTTCTTCGGGGATCTTCTTTCCCATCTCCCGCGCGTGATCCTTGTAGATCAACCCGATGGCGACGATCTTGGAGGGAACCACGGGAGCAAGGAGGCGGACATCGGCAAGCGGCCGCACGGAACCGGTATCCCGGATACCCTCGAACGGCGGACCGTCAAGATCCCGGATTTCTCCCTTCTCGGGGTCGACGAGGCCGTACCCGACACTTCCCCGATATTCAAACCGTGCGATCTTCACGGAATCACGCCCCCAGAACCGCATGCATGTCGTAGAGGCCTGCCGGTTTCCCGATTACCCATGAGGCGGCTCTCACTGCGCCCCGCGCAAACGTGTCCCGGCTGTGGGCCCGGTGGGTGATCTCGAACCTTTCCCCGATCCCGCCGAACACGAGGGTGTGTTCGCCCACGACGTCGCCCGCCCGAATCGCAAATACCCCGATCTCCTTCCGGGGGCGCTCTCCGATCAGTCCGTGACGGCCGTACACGCCCGCCGCCTTCATATCCCTGCCCAGCGCGTCGGCCACCACGTCCGCCAGTCTCACCGCCGTCCCCGAGGGGGAGTCCTTCTTGAACCGATGGTGGGTCTCGACGATCTCCACGTCGTAGTCGTCCCCAAGAACGCGGGCAACGTCGGCGGCCACCCGGAACATCAGGTTCACCCCCACGCTCATGTTCGGGGACAGGACGCACGCGATCCCTTTTGCCGAATCCCGGATTTCCCCGGTCTGCTCCTGCGTCAGACCGGTGCTCCCGATCACGATCGGTTTTCCCGCGGCTGCGGCCTCTCTGGCGTGCTGGACGGACGAAACCGCGTGCGTAAAGTCGATTGCCACATCCGCCCGGGAGATCGCCGAGGGGAAATCGCTCGTGACAACGACCCCCCCCTTTCCCGCCCCGGCAGCCTCGAGGGCGTCGTGTCCCAACAGAGGATGGCCCGGGGGTTCAACCGCTCCGGAAAGAACCAGTCCCTGCGGCCGGTCCTGGAGAACGCCCAGGATCGCCCTTCCCATTCTTCCCATCGCCCCGCACACGACTACCTTCGCCACGTCTTCCTCCCCCCGTGCCCTCAGGAAAGTCTCATGTCGGAAAGGATCTTGGCGAGCGCTTTCCGGTTTGCATCCGCCATCGGGGAAAGAGGCAGCCGGAACTCCTCGCGGATCATCTTCATCATCGCCAGGGCTGTCTTGGCGGGGATGGGATTGGTCTCGAGGAACAGCCCCTGGAACAGCGGCCACAACTGGTAATGGATGTCCCTCGCCCGGGAGATCTCTCCGATGACGTAGGTATCGTACAACTCCGCCATCAGTCGTGGGGCGACGTTCGACGTCACAGAGATCACCCCCTTCGCGCCCAGCGCCATCATCGGGAAGAACAGGGTGTCCTCCCCGGAGAGAACGCAGAACTTCCTCGGGGTCATCCGGATGATGTCGCATACCTGGCTCAGGTTGCCCGAAGCCTCCTTCACCCCCACGATGTTCGGAACCTCGGCCAGCAGGGCCACGGTATGGGCCGTCATGTTGACGCCTGTCCTTCCCGGCACGTTGTAGAGGATGATCGGGATGTCGGCCGACTCGGCGACCGCGCGGAAGTGCCGGCAAAGCCCGTCCTGCGTCGGTTTGTTGTAGTACGGCGTGATGACGAGCGCCGCGCTTGCCCCCGCACGCTTCGCATACCGGGTGAAGGCAATGGCCTCCTTCGTGTTGTTGGATCCGGTTCCAGCGATCACGGGGACGCGTCCACCCGCGGCTTGGAGCACGGTATCGATGACGCGTTCGTGCTCATCAAAGGACAGCGTCGCCGACTCCCCCGTCGTCCCGCACGGGACGATCCCGTCGGTGCCGCTATCGATCTGGAACTTCACGAGTTTCCTCAACGCGCTCCTGTCCAGTTTCCCGTTTCGGAACGGCGTCACCGTCGCGACAATGGCACCATGAAACATCGGCTCCTCCCTCCTTTAATACCGGTACGCTTCCTCTGTGATCACCCCGTCGCAGGACCATGAGGTGTCCCCTTCCAGGTACACTTCGCCAAATCCCCTTTCTTCCCCTTCGAAGTGGATAAGGAGCTCCTCCCCGCCCCTCGTACGGACGGTAACCGGCGGACGGACAAGGCCATGGACGGCGGAGAGGATGGCGCAGGCCACCGCACCCGTCCCGCAAGCGAGCGTCTCCCCTTCCACCCCCCGTTCGTAGGTACGGACCGAAACCACTCCGTTGCGCACCTGTGCGAAATTCACGTTGGTCCCCCGCGGCGCGAACCTGCGGTGCATGCGGATCCCCCGTCCCACACCGAGGAGGTCTATCTTTTCGATCCCGGGAACGAACAGCACGACGTGCGGCACGCCCGTATCGAGAAAGGAGTACCGGATTTTCCTTCCGCGAAGCGTGAGCGTCCTGTCGATTGCAAGTCCGCCGGGAACGGTCATCTGGAGCTTCACTCGACGGCCTGAAACATCGGCATGGATGAGCCCGGCCAGCGTCTCGAACACCATCGACCGGCCCGCGATCCCGCGCTCGGCTGCGTACCGCGCTGCACAGCGGCCCCCGTTTCCGCACATTTCCGCGACGGAACCGTCCGCATTGAAGAAGTTCCACCGGAAGTCGGCCCTGCGGGATCGCTCGAGGAAGATCATCCCGTCGGCCCCGATCGACCGGGACCGGTCGCATACCTTTCCGGCAAATTCCGGAAGGTCGATCCTTTTCATGACGCCGTTGCGATTGTCGACCAGAAGAAAGTCGTTACCGCTGCCGTTCAGCTTGGAAAAGGAAATTCCCTTCTTCACGTCCGCTCCGCCCCCGGAAATGTTCCGTTATGGTAGCAGATTGCCTTCTCCCATTCCAACATCGCCCTGGGATCTTCCCCCGGATTGCAGGATCCTACGCCTTCCGTCTCCGCCGGGTGAGAAACGGAGCGGTCCGCTCCCCCCGGGTCAAGTCCCGTATCGACTCCCGTTCCCTCACCACCTCGAACCGGGAACCGGACACCATCACTTCCGCGGCGCGAGGGCGCGAGTTGTACGTCGAGGACATCGAAAAACCGTAGGCGCCGGCGCTCATCACCGCAACGAGATCGCCCGCCGTGAAGGCGGGAAGTTCCCGGTCCTTCGCGAGGAAATCCCCCGATTCGCAGATGGGGCCCACCACGTCCGCTACCACCCTCCTCCTCGACAAACCCGCCACGGGTACGATGGCGTGGTATGACCCGTAGAGCGACGGTCGCGCAAGATCGTTCATCGCCGCATCGACGATGAAAAACTGCTTCTTCTTCGCCTTCCCGCCCGTCTCCTGCGAGGGCTTCGTGTAAAGCACGCGCGTGAGCAGCACCCCGGCGTTCCCCACGAGCACCCGCCCCGGCTCGAGGACGATCGTGACGGGAAGGCCCCGGAACGCCTCCACGATGCCATCCGCGTATTGCTGCGGATCCGGCGGGATCTCGTTTTCGTAGGTGATCCCCAGCCCTCCCCCGATATCGACGAAGCGGATGTCGAGCCCCTTGCGGATCAGACGGTCGACCAGAACACGGACCCTGCCGGCCGCATCCAGGAAGGGGGAAATCTCCGTGAGCTGGGAGCCGATGTGGCAGTCCACCCCGATGACTTCGATGTGCTTGCGTCTTGCCGCCCATTCGTAATCCCGAACCGCCTGGGTGATGTGGATGCCGAACTTGTTCTTCTTCATACCCGTGGAGATGTAGGGGTGGGTCCTCGGGTCCACGTCCGGGTTCACGCGAAGAGAGATGGGGGCCTTTTTCCGCATCTTCCGCGCAATTCCGTCGATCGTCTCCAGTTCCTGCCGGGACTCGACGTTGAACATCAGGATCCCCTGACGGAGGGCCTCCACGATCTCCCACTCCATCTTCCCGACACCGGAGTATACGATCTTCGAGGGAGGCGCTCCCGCCGCGAGCGCACGCGAGAGCTCTCCTCCGGAGACGATATCCACCCCGCTCCCGAGGTTGGTAACCGCCCGGATGATGGAACCGTTCGGGTTCGCCTTCATGGAGTAGCAGATGATGTGCGGGATGCCGGAGAACGCCCGGTCGAATGCACTGTAGTGGTGGGAGAGAGTAGTGTGGCTATATACGTAAACGGGAGTTCCCACGGCTTCCGCGATGCGCCGGAGGGGAACACCCTCGCAAACCATCTCCCCTCGCTTCCTTTCGAAATGGTGCATCGGTTCACCTCGGTTGGAATGAAATCTGTGAAAGGGCCGATTTCCCCCACAGGGGCTCAGGCTTCGCCTTGCGCCCGCATGCGGACAGAAGACATGCGACGATGAGAATCAGGAAAAGGGCGAAGCGGGCCCGGACGGTCCCGACCCGGAGGTTCATGGTTTTTTCAGGGCCTCCATGCGGCTCTTTACTTTCCTCGGTCCGGTCCCGCCGCGAACGTTGCGCATCCGGACGGAGTTTGTGAGGGACACGAAATCACGCACGTCCTCCCCGATCTTGCGCGAGAAGGAGCGGAACTCCTTCAGGCTCAGGTCCTTGAGCCGCTTCCCGTTCTTCTCGCAATAGCGTACGATCTTTCCGGTGATCTCATGGGCTTTCCGGAACGGTATCCCCTTCCGGGCGAGGTAGTCGGCGAGGTCCGTGGCGGTCAAGAACCCGTCGTCGCAGGCCGCCCGCATGCGCTCCTCGTTCACCGTCATCCCCCGGATAAGCAGCGCCGCACCGATCAGGGACTCCTTCACCGTCCGCGCCGAGTCGAACACGGGCTCCTTGTCCTCCTGCATGTCGCGGTTGTACGCGAGGGGAAGCCCCTTCATCACGGTGAGCAGGTTCATGAGGTTCCCGTACGCCCGGCCCGCCTTTCCCCGGATGAGCTCGGGAACGTCGGGGTTCTTTTTCTGCGGCATGATGCTGCTACCGGTGCACAACGCATCGGGCAGGGAAAGGAACCCGAATTCGGCGGAGGACCAGTAGACCATCTCCTCGGAAAGACGCGACAGGTGCATCATGGTCACCGCGCAGGCGTACAGAAAGTCCGCCGCGAAATCCCGGTCGGACACGGCATCGAGGCTGTTTTCACACACGCCCTCCATCCCGAGATCCGCCGCGACAGACTCCCGATCGATCGGAAAAGTTGTTCCCGCGAGCGCCCCCGCCCCGAGAGGGGAGACGTTCGCCCTCCTGCGGGCGTCCCGGAACCGATCCTGGTCTCTCGAGAACATCTCGTAGTAGGCAAGCAGGTGATGGGAGAAGAGGACCGGCTGGGCTCTCTGCACGTGCGTATACCCGGGCATCACGACGCCGAACAGTTCTTCCGCGCGAGCGAGAACCGCCTCCTTGACCTTGCCCGTCAACACAACGATATCGTCGATCGAATCGCGCAGGTACAGCCGCAGGTCAAGCGCCACCTGGTCGTTCCGGCTCCTTCCGGTGTGAAGCTTCCCCCCGACCGTTCCCAGCCTCCGGATCAGGAACTGCTCCACCGCCATGTGAATGTCTTCCTGGGAATGATCGAACGACAGTTTCCCTGCCTCGATCTCCTCCCGGATGGCCGTCAGGGCGGCGACGAGCCTTTTGGCCTCCCCCTGCGGGATGATCTTCTGTCTCCCGAGCATCCGCGCGTGCGCGATGCTCCCCTCGATGTCATGCCGGTACAGGAGGACGTCGTAGGGAATCGAGGCGGTGAACTCCTCGATGAAAGCATCTATCTGCCCGTCGAACCTGCCGCTCCACGCTTTCTTCTTCTTCGCCATGTCAACGCTTCCTGTTCCTGCGCATCGACCGGATTTTCAGCCGGAGCGCGTTGATCTTCACGAATCCCTCCGCGTCGCGTTGGTCGAACACGGTCTCCTTCTCGAAGGTGGCGAAATCGGTCCGGTACAGCGACACGGGGCTCGACCGACCCGCGACGATGCAGTTCCCCTTGTAAAGCTTGAGCCTGGCGGTACCGGTCACGTTCTCCTGGCTCTTCTCCACCATCCCCATGAGCAGCTCCATCTCCGGGGAGTACCAGTATCCGTAGTAGATGAGCTCGGCGAACTTGGGGATCAACGAGTCCCGGAAATGCATCACTTCCCGGTCAAGGGTGATCGATTCGACCGCCCGGTGCCCGGCGTGGAGGATGGTCGCCCCCGGAGTCTCGTACACGCCGCGAGACTTCATCCCCACGTACCGGTTCTCCACCATGTCCACGCGGCCGATCCCGTTCCTTCCCCCCAGCCTGTTAAGATGCGCCAGGAGTTTCGCCGGTCCCATCTTTTTCCCCTCCACCGCCACGGGAACCCCCCGTACAAAATCGATTTCCACGTACGTCGGCCTGTCCGGAGCTTTCTCCGGAGAGCGGGTCAGGACAAACATTTCCTCGGGCGGCTCCGCCGCCGGGTCTTCGAGTATCCCCCCCTCGAAGCTGATGTGCATGAGGTTCCGGTCGCTCGAGTACGGCTTCCGCACCGTCACCGGGGTCGGAATGCCGTGCTTCTTCGCGTAATTCACCAGATCAGTCCGTGACCGGAAATCCCACTCCCGCCACGGGGTGATGACGCGTATGCCGGGCATGAGCGAGTAATAGGTGAGCTCGAACCGAACCTGGTCGTTCCCCTTGCCCGTCGACCCGTGCGACACAGCATCCGCTTTCTCCTTGCGTGCCACCTCGATCTGCTTCTTCGCGATGAGAGGCCGCGCGATGGAAGTCCCGAGGAGGTACGTCCCCTCGTACACCGCGTTCGCCATGAGAGCGGGATAGATGAAATCCCGGACGAACTCGTCCTGGACGTTTTCCACGTAAACCTTCGAGGCTCCCGTCTTCTTCGCCTTGGCGCGGACGGGCGTGAGCTCTTCTCCCTGGCCGAGATCCGCCACGAAGGCGATCACCTCGCAGTCGTACGTCTCGATCAGCCACCGGAGAATGACCGAGGTGTCGAGTCCCCCCGAATACGCGAGCACCACCTTCTTCACCTTTTCCACGTCTTTCTCCTCCCCCCGGTCAGTGCGGAATGAGTTTCTCCAGGATGGCCATCTGCACGTGGAGACGGTTCTCGGCTTCGTCGAACACGGCGGACCGGGGGCCCTCGATCACCTCGTCGGTGATCTCCTCTCCGCGATGGGCGGGAAGGCAGTGCATCACGATCGCTCCCTTCCCGGCCACCCTTAGAAGGTCGTTGTCGATGCGGTAGCCGCGGAACAATGCGAGGCGTTTCCTCCGCTCCTTTTCCTGTCCCATGCTTGTCCACACATCGGTGTACAGGACATCCGCCCCCCGCGCCGCCTCGATCGGGTCCCGGAGCACCCGCACGTCCCCCCTGCCGACCGCCTCCGCTTCCCGGCGGATCCTCACGGAAGGTTCGTACCCCTTCGGGCATGCGATGCGAAGCGTGAACCCGAGGAGGTGGGCCGCTTCCACCCAGGAATTCGCCACGTTGTTTCCGTCACCGACATAGGCGACCTTCATCCGGCGGAGGTCGAAGCCGCGCTCCCGGGCCGTCATGAGGTCGGCAATCACCTGACAGGGGTGGTGGTCGTCCGTAAGCCCGTTGATCACGGGAACGGAGGACGCGGCCGCCATCTCCTCGGCAACGGCGTGGGAGAAGGTCCGTATCATGATCCCGTCCGCATACCGGGAAAGAACGCGGGCGGTATCCCGGATGGGCTCCCCCCGTCCGATCTGGGTATCCTCCGGGGACAGGAAGAGGGCGTGGCCGCCCAGACGGGTCATCCCCACCTCGAACGACACCCGGGTCCTCGTGGACGCCTTCTGGAACACCATCGCCAAAGACTTTCCGGCGAGCGGGCGCGGAGCGCTCCGTCGTCCCCATCTTCGCTTCCATGCCCGGCCGGAAGAGACGAGAGAAAGCACCTCGCGTCCTCCAAGGTCGAGAACCCGAAGGAGATCCTTTTTCACTTCCGCCCCTCCTGCGGCAGGGATTCCTCGAGGATCAAGAGGCACTGCTGTATCTCCCCTTCGCTGACGGTCAACGGCGGAAGGAACCGGAGAACGTTTCCCGCCGTGCTGTTGACGACGAGCCCGCGCGCAAGGCACCGGTCCGCGATCTCCCGGGTCTCCCCGTCCATCTCGATCGCCAGCATGAGACCCATCCCCCGGACCTCCCTTATGTCCTGCCGGCGGCCTGCCACCTCCCGCAGCCCCTCTGCGAACAGATCCCCCTTGAGGCGTACCCCGTCGAGGAACCCGGGGGACCGAAGCGCCTCGAACACGACCCGGGACGCAGCACAGCAGACCGGGTTCCCGCCGAAAGTGGTCCCATGGGTGCCCGGCCCGAATGCAGAGGCCACCTCCTCCCGCGAGACGACGGCACCCAGAGGAAGCCCGTTGGCCATCCCCTTTGCCAGAGTGACAACATCCGGTGTGATCCCGAAGCGTTCGCTCGCGAGGAACGAGCCGGTGCGCCCCAGGCCCGTCTGGATTTCATCCGCCATGAGCAGAATTCCCCTTGCCCTGCAGAGCCGTTCGGCCTCCCCAAGGTATCCGGGAGGGGGCATCCGGACTCCGCTCTCCCCCTGGATCGGCTCGATCAGAAACGCGCACGTCCCGTCCGTCAGGGCTGCATCGAGCGCTGCAGCGTCCCCGAACGGCACCGTCCGGAACCCGGGGAGCAGCGGCTCGAACCCCTTGTGGAACTTCGGTTGGGCCGTGGCGGACAGCCCCCCGTATGTGCGGCCGTGGAACGAACCTTCCGCCACGACGATCTCGTGCGCCCTCTCCCTGCCCTGGTCGGCGGACCACTTCCGGGCAAGCTTGATCGCTGCCTCGTTCGCCTCGGTCCCGCTGTTGCAGAAGAAAACCTTGCCTCCCGTTGTGGACTGGGATACCAGCCTCCCCAGTTCCGCCTGGACGGGAACGTGAAAAAGATTGGAAACGTGGACCAGGTTTTTCGCCTGCAAGGAGACCGCCTGGGAGACGCCGGGGTGGGCGTGCCCCAGGAGGGCGACCGCTATCCCCCCCAGAAAATCGAGATACTCCCTGCCGTCTGCGTCGAACAGGCGCGTCCCCTCTCCCCGGACAAAGACGACGGGGTGGCGGGTGTAGTTCCCCATCTGGTACTTCCCGGTCATGGCGATGATGTCGGAAGACGTCATTCCCGCCCTTCTTCCGGTTCCGGGGCGGTGATTTCCGTCCCGACCCCCGCATCGGTGAAGATCTCAAGCAGAACGCTGTGGGGGACCCGCCCATCGAGAATGTGCACCTTCTTTACTCCCTTTCCCAGCGCCGTCAGCCCGCATGCCACCTTGGGAATCATGCCGCCGCTGATCGTCCCGTCCTGGATGGCGGCCGCCGTCTCGGTGTCGGTCATGGTGGAGATGAGTTCGCCACGGGCGTCTATCACCCCGGGAACATCGGTCAGGAGGATGAGCTTCTCCGCGGAAAGCGCCCCGGCCACCTCGGCGGCGACGGTGTCGCCGTTGATATTGTACGCCTCCCCCTCCGCCCCCATTCCGATAGGCGCAATGACGGGCACGAAGCCGCTCCTCTCCATCGCTCGAAGCACGCCCGGGCGGACCTCGACGACATCTCCCACGAGCCCCAGGTCCAGCAGGGCGGTATCCCCCCCCTTCGGGGAGGGAGCGAAATACTTCCGGGCGCGGATCAGCTCTCCATCCTTCCCCGTCAGCCCGACCGCCTTTCCGCCGAACAGGTTGATCAGGGCGACGATCTGCTTGTTTACCGTCCCGCCGAGCACCATCTCCACCACTTCCATCGCATCGGGGGAGGTCACCCGCAGCCCCTCCTTGCGCTGGAAAGGGATCGAGAGTTTCTCCAGCATGCGGTCGATCTGGGGGCCGCCCCCGTGGACGACGACCGGACGGATTCCCACATACTGCAGCAGGACGATGCTCTCCGCGAAGGAGGACATCCTCTCCTCGCCCACCATCGCCGCCCCGCCGTACTTGATGACGACGGTCTTCCCGCTGAACTCCCGGATGTAGGGGAGCGCTTCGATGAGCGTCCGGGCCTTCTGGAGGTATTCCCGCATCTCTGCCATGTTCTCTCGCCTCGCTAGAGAATGTACCGGCTGACGTCCACGTCGCGTACAATGCCGGCGAGTTTCTCTTCCACATACGCAGCCGGGACGGTGATATCCTGCCCGGCGATCTCCGGCGCGGAAAACAGGAGATCCTCCAGCAACTTCTCCATGATCGTGTGAAGCCGGCGCGCCCCGATGTTCTCCGTGCGTTCATTCACTTCGCAGGCCATCTCGGCGATCCTGTCCACCGCCTCCGGGGTGAAGATCAGGCGAATCCCCTCCGTGGCAAGCAGCTCCGTGTACTGCCGGGTGAGGGAGCCGTGCGGCTCCGTCAGGATGCGCACGAAATCCTCCCGCGTGAGGGCGTCAAGCTCAACCCGGATGGGGAACCTCCCCTGCATCTCGGGGATGAGATCGGACGGCTTCGTCATGTGGAACGCCCCGGCGGCAATGAACAGAATGTGGTCCGTCCGGACCATCCCGTATTTCGTGTTGACGTTCGAGCCCTCCACGATGGGCAGCAGATCCCGCTGAACCCCTTGCCGTGAAACGTCCGGACCGACCGCGGACTCACGCCCCGCGATCTTGTCGATCTCGTCCAGGAAGACGATCCCGCTCTGCTCGGTGCGCCGAACGGCCAGCGCCTTCACCTGGTCCATGTCGACCATCCGCGATGCCTCCTCCTTCTCGAGAAACGCGAGGGCCTCCGGAACCCGCGTTTTTTTCCGCCGGATCTTCTTGGGGAAGAGGTTTCCCAGCATCTCCTGGAGGTTCCCCTCGAGCCCCTCTCCGCCGCCTCCCGTGACCCCGATCAAGTCGATCGCCGGCATTCCGCTCTCGCTGATCTCGATCTCCACCATCCGCTCCGCGAGCTTCCCTTCCCGGAGCATGGTCCGCATCCTCTCCCTCGATTCCCTGCCCGCCTCCACCGGTTCTTCTTGCGACTCCCCCTGGCGATGCGGGCGGGGAGGAAGGAGGATGTCCAGCAGGCGTTCCTCGGCGTTTGCACGCGCCCGGATCGCCACCTTTTCCATCTCCTCTGCGCGCACCATGTGGACGGCGATCTCGACCAGGTCACGGATAATCGACTCCACGTCCCGCCCGACGTATCCCACCTCGGTGAACTTGGAGGCCTCCACCTTGACGAACGGGGCATCGGCCAGGCGCGCGAGGCGGCGCGCGATCTCCGTTTTTCCCACGCCGGTCGGCCCCACCATGATGATGTTCTTCGGGGCGATCTCCTCCCGGAGTTCCTCGGACACCTGCATTCGTCTCCACCGGTTCCGGAGAGCAATCGCGACGGCGCGCTTCGCCTTCTGCTGCCCCACGATGAAGCGGTCCAGCTCCGCGACGATCTCGCGGGGAATCATCGTGCGGCCGCCCGGCAACTCCGGTTCCCTCGTGCTCACGTTGCAGCCACTTCCTCGGCCACGACAGTCGCGTTTGTATAGATACAGATCTCCGAGGCGATGCGAAGCGCCTCCCGGGCGATGTCGATCGCGGGTTTGTCGGTATGAAGCAGCATGGCACGGGCCGCCGCCATGGCGAAGGACCCGCCGGACCCCACCCCGATCACGCCGTCGTCCGGCTCGACAACGTCGCCGCTTCCGGAAAGGAGCATGAGGTCCCTCCCGTCGGTCACGACCATGAGCGCATCCAGCCGGCGGAGCACCCTGTCCGTTCTCCAGTCCTTGGCAAGCTCCACCGCCGAACGCCGGAGATTTCCCCGGAACTCCACCAGTTTCCCCTCGAACTTCTCGAAAAGCGTGAAGGCGTCCGCCGTGGCGCCTGCAAACCCGGCTACGATGCGGTCCTGGTGCAGGCGACGTATCTTGCGAGCCGTGTGCTTCAAAACGGTGCTCCCTATCGTCACCTGCCCGTCCCCCGCCATCGCCACCCGGCCCTCGCGGGAGACCGCGATGATCGTCGTTCCCCGTGCCTCCTTCATTTTTCACACCCCTCTCTCCCGGAAGGCGCCGATTTCCGCCGAGGAGCCGACCCGGTCGCCCTCGGGTGGGCCTCCTCGTAGGCGCGAACGAGGTGGCTCACGTTTACCCTTGCGTAGCGCTGCGTCGTGGAGAGCGAAGCATGCCCCAGCATCTCCTGAATGGATCGAAGGTCGGCGCCCGATTCCAGGAGGTGCGTGGCAAAGGAGTGGCGGATTCCGTGGGGAGAAAGATGCCTCCCGATCCCGGCCCGCTCCAGGACGCCGTCCAGGATGCGCGCTACGCTGCGCGCCGTAAGCGCTCCCCCCCGCAGGTTGCGGAAGAGCGCCCCCCCCCATTCGTCCTCCTCTCCCCGTTTCCCGGACCTCTCCCTTTCGGCCAGATACGAAGACAGGGCCTGCCGCGCCCTCTCCCCCACAGGGACGACCCTCACCTTTCGTCCCTTTCCCCGGACCCGGACGGTTCCCTCCTCCAATGCAACGTCCATTCTCCGAAGCGAGACGAGCTCACCGACGCGCAGCCCCGAGGAGTAGAGAAGTTCGAGGATCGCGGCGTCCCGTTTTCCCGCTTCTCCTTTTGTACAAAGGGAGCGCAGCAGGTCCATCATCTCGTCCACCGGAAGAAACTCCGGCAGGCGCATCGCCCGCCGCGGAGAAGTGAGGCCGGCAGCGGGATTCCCCGGTATCTCCCCCACTGTTACCAGGAAGGAGAAGAAGGTCCTCAGGGCCGCGATCTTCCTCGCCATGGTCGACCCCTTCTTCCCGGGGAACCTTGCCGCAAGGTAGCGGCGCAGGTCTGCGACCGACACCGACGACCAGAATCCGGAGCCGTCGCGGGGGGATGATTCTCTCCCCGTTTCCGAAAGAAAATTGTGAAGATCGGAAACCTCCCGGAGGTAGGCCCGGACCGTTTCGCGCGAGGCATTCCTCTCGGAAAGGAGGAACCGGGAGAATTGCTCGATGGCGGAATCCAACTCCCTTGTCCGTCCCTTCTCCCCGTCAGGGGAAAAGTTTTATTTAACACACAAGGGGTTAAAATTAAAGATTCTTCTACGGAAATCCTCGATCGAGGAGAGGGCCCGTTTCGCCTGCCACTCCTTCCGCTCCCGCTTTCTGCCTTCGGGGGGAAGAGGGAGAAGGCCGAAGTTGGCGTTCATCGGCTGAAAGGTTCCCCGGGGGAGGGTGGTGATGTGCCTCATCAGCGCCCCGATCATCGATTCTTCCGGAAATTCTGGGGGCTCTTTCCCGGCGATCCGCGCGGCGGCGGAGATTGCCGCAACGAACCCGGAAGCGATCGACTCCACGTACCCTTCGACCCCCGTGATCTGGCCTGCGAAGAAGAGCCCCTGCCGGTTCCTGTACTCCATGCCGGGATGGAGGTGGCGGGGGGCGTCCAGGAAACTGTTGCGGTGAACCGACCCGTACCGGAGGAACTTCGCACGGTCAAGCCCCGGGATCAGGGAAAAAACCCGCTCCTGCTCGGGATAGGTGAGTTTCGTCTGGAATCCGACGAGATTGAACATCGTACCCGCCTCGTTTTCCCTGCGAAGCTGGACGACGGCGTGCGGGATTCTTCCCGTCCGGGGGTCCCGGAGCCCGACCGGCCGCATGGGTCCGAAGAGAAGCGTCTCTTGCCCGCGGCGGGCGAGAACCTCGACGGGCATGCACGATTCGAAGTACCGCTCCTCCTCGAATTCACGGGCCGGCACAACGCGCGCTGACACCAGGGCGGCGAAAAATGCCTCCCATTCGGGCCGCGTCATCGGGAAATTCAGGTAATCCCCCGACCCGGATCCATACCGGTCGGCGAAAAATCCCCGGTGCATGTCCAGGGAGGAAGCGTCCACGATCGGGGAGATGGCGTCGTAGAAGTAGAGGCCCATTCCGCCGAGCAGTCCGCTGATGCTTCCCGAGATCTTCTCGGACGGAATCGGGCCGCAGGCGATGATGACGACGGGATCGTCCGGGATCGTCCTCGCTTCCGCTTCCACAACCCGGATGTTCCGACGGGCTCGCACCGTCTCGGTCACCGACTTTCCGAAGGCCTCCCTGTCCACCGCGAGTGCCTTCCCCGCAGGAACCCTGACCCGGTCGGCCACCCGGAGGAGATTGGACCCGAGAGTCCTGAGTTCGGCCTTCAGCAGTCCCTTCCCGGAATCCGCCCGGTCCGCGCCCAGGGAGTTGCTGCAGACCAGCTCGGCGAACAGGCCGGTTTGGTGGGCGGGGGAGGAGACGCCGGGGCGCATCTCGAACAGGTCCACCGGTGTCCCCGAGGCGGACAGGACAAGCGCCGCCTCGGAACCGGCGAGCCCCGCTCCGACGACAGTGACCCGGGCGACGGAGTTGTCAGTTCCCGGCGATCGAGGCGTCGCCACCGGATGATACCGCGAGCTCGGGGAGGAAGACCGAAAAGACGCTTCCGCCTCCCGGAGAGGAGCGGACTTCGATGAATCCTCGGTGATAGTGGACGATCCTTTGGGATATGGCCAGGCCCAGCCCTGTCCCCCCCGCCTTGGAGGTGAAGAAGGGGTTGAAGATCTTTCCGATGATGTCGGATGTAATACCGTTTCCTGTGTCGCTCACCGTAGTGACCACGTAACGTTGACGGTGTCGGATCTGGGAGAAGAGGTCGATTGTCACGGAACCGCCGCGGGGAGTCGCCTGCAAGGCGTTGCGGACGAGGTTCCAGAGAACCTGTCTCAGTTGCTCCGTATCGCCTTCGACATGGTTGTCCCTCGTCGCCAGATCCTCCACGACCACGCCTTTTTCACGGGCCTCTCCCGCACGTACCGCCTCGACGATCTCCGACGCCATCACGGTCATGTTCACGGGCCCCACGTTCTTCAACTTCGGCCCCGCGTACGCGAGAAAATCGGAGATGAGGCCGTTCAGACGGGTGCTCTCCCTCTCGATAATGTCGAGAAGGATTTGGGAAATCTCCGGCAGGTCGGGCGTCTCGCGAAGCATCTGGGAGGACCCGGTGATGGAAGCCAGGGGGTTTCGTATCTCGTGGGCGAGACCCGCGGCAAGCTCCCCGACCGTCGCCAGTCGGTCGGCGATCCGGACCCGCTCCTCCATCTGCTTGACCGGGGTGAGGTCCTGGAAGATCACAACGCTACCTGTCACGGTGCCGTCGGCGTCCTTCATGGGGGAAGAGGAGAACCCGAGGAAAATTTCCGCCCCATCCGAACGACGAAAGACGATCTCCGGGCGCGGCATGGAAAGGTCGGTACGGTCCTCCCCCTGGTCCAGCCCGGAAAGGACCTCCCCCACCGGCTTCCCCGTGGCATCCCCCTTGCCGACACCGAGAATGGAGCACGCGGTGTCGTTGATCAGGCTCACCAGGCCTTGCGTGTCCACGGTCACGATCCCGGAGGGGATGTTATCCACGACGTGCTTGTGGAAGGTCTCCAGACTTTGCAAGACATTCTCCCGATCCTGCGTCCTATCGCGCGCCCTCCGGATGTCCTCCCCGAGGATCCCGGACAAGACCCCGGTCAGGATGAAGCCGAGGGAATTGATGATGCTCGGCCGGAGGAACTGGGACAACCCGAGATTCGTTGTCGTAGTACCGGGAGGAAACAGGACACCCCGAACCTGGAGGTAAAGGAGCGTCACATAGGCAGCCGCCGAGAGCGCCGCCCAGATCATCGCCCCCTTCATGTAAAGCTCCAGGCTCCCCAAGAGGATGATGATGATGTACATGAAAACGAAGACGCTGTCGTAGAGCCCGGTCGCAAAGACGATGATGGAGACGAATCCCACGTCCACGAACGCCTGGAGGATGAGAAACGGCAGGGGAACCTCGCCGCTCCCCCAGAAGGCGTACCGGGCGAGCAGCCATCCGTACGACAACACCACGGCAACGTACAGATACTGGATTCCGACGGGAAAGCCGAGTTCGGGCTCCCGGATCTGGACGGAGAGCGCCGACACCAGGAGAGCAAGGGTGACCGCCGATCGCAGCAGGAGGAGATTCCTGCCCTTGGCCTCCACTTCCTGCCGGCCCCGTCCGGGGACCGAGGACAAGCCTACCCCCCCACGACGCCGGCCAGCTTGAAGATCGGGAGGTACATCGCGATCACAAGCCCTCCGATGACCACCCCGAGGAAGATCATGAGCATCGGCTCCAGGAGGGAGGTTAGCGCCCCCACTGCAGCATCGACCTCATCGTCGTAGAAATCCGCGATTTTATTGAGCATCGTATCGAGAGCGCCCGTTGCTTCCCCCACGCTGACCATCTGGGTCACCATGACGGGGAAGACCTTGCTGTCCGCCAGCGGCTCCGCGATCGTCTTTCCCTCGCTGATGCTCGTCCGGGCCCTGATGATGGCCTCTTCGATGATCTTGTTCCCCGCGGACTTTGCCACGATGTCCATGCTCTCCAGGATCGGGACACCGCTGGAAACCATCGTCCCCAGCGTGCGGGAGAACCGGGCCACTGCGATCTTCCGGAGGAGATCGCCAAAGATCGGCACCCGGAGGAGGAGTCGGTCGATCCTGCGGCGTCCGTTTTCCTGCTTGTAGTACCAGCGGAGGCCCATGACCAGCAGCACGAGCAATACGACACCGACCAGAAAATATTTCCGGGTATAGGCACTGATGGCAAGGACAATCATGGTAGGCGCGGGAAGTTCTGCCCCGAAGTCCCGGAACATATCTCCGAAGATCGGGATCACGTAAACGAGCAGGACCACGGTCACGATGAGAGCGACCGCGAGAATCGTCGAGGGATACACCATCGCACTCTTGACCTGCTTGGCGAGCTTCATCGCTTTCTCGATGTAGGCGGCAAGGCGCGACAGGATCGTGTCGAGGATACCGCCCACCTCCCCGGCGGAGACCAGGTTGACAAAGAGCTCATCGAACACGTGCGGGTGCTTGCCCAGCGCGTCCGCGAAGGTCGAACCGCTCTCCACGTCCTCTTTCACTTTCAGGATCACCTTCTTGAATGCCTGGTTCTCCTGCTGCAGCCCGAGGATGTCCAGACATTGGACCAGCGGAAGTCCCGCATCGATCATCGTGGCGAACTGCCGCGTGAATATCGCCAGTTCCCTCTTCGAGACCTTCCCCCTCCGACCGAGGAGACTGATACCCAGATCCCTCGGTTTGGGCTTGATCTTCACCGGAACAATCTGCTGCCGGCGGAGTTGCGCGATGACAAAGGCCTCGTTCGGGGCCTCGATCTCTCCCGTCATCGTTCCGCCTACCCTGGTCTTTCCTTCCCACATGAATTTTCCCATCGTTTCCTCCGCGATGCGGCCCTACACCTTCCTGCCGAGGGCTTGCGAGACCCCGGAAGCGGGAGACGCCGACAACAGGTTCCTGAATTCCTCGGGGTCGGAGCTCCTCCCGACCGCATCGTCCAGTGTTATGTTCCGCTTGAGATATGCTGCGAGAATGGACTGGTTCATCGTCTGCATTCCGAACTTGGCCTGCCCCACCTGCATCTGGGAGTAGATCTGGTGGACCTTCTCCTCCCGGATCAGGTTCCGGATGGCGGCGTTCGGGATCATGACCTCCATCGCCAGGACCCGCCCACCGCCCGACGCCTTGGGGATGAGGATCTGCGAGAGGACTCCCTCGAGGACGAAGGAGAGCTGGGCACGCACCTGCGGCTGCTGGTAGGGCGGAAAAACGTCCAGGATGCGGTTGATCGTCTGGACGGCCGAGTTCGTATGGAGGGTCGCGAACACCAGGTGCCCCGTCTCCGCCACGGTCAGGGCAGCCTCGATCGTCTCGAGATCCCTCATCTCGCCGATGAGGACGACGTCCGGGTCCTGCCGCAGGATGTATTTCAAGGCCTTCTTGAAGCTCTGGGTATCCGCGGTCACTTCACGCTGGTTGACGAGGCACTTCTTGTGGGGATGCAGGTACTCGATCGGGTCCTCGATCGTGACAATGTGTTCCTGGCGCTCCGAGTTCACCTTGTCGATCATCGCGGCGAGCGTTGTCGACTTCCCTGATCCCGTCGGCCCGGTCACCAGGACAAGCCCCCTCGGCTTCTTGCACAACTCCTTGGCCACCGTGGGAAGTCCCAGATCATCGAACGACCGGATCTTGAACGGAATCGTACGGAACGCTCCGGCCGCGGCTCCGCGCTGCATGTAGATGTTCGCCCGGAAACGGCTCAGGCCCTTCACGCCGAAGGAGAGGTCAAGCTCCCAATCCTCCTCGAAACGCTGCTTCTGCGCCTCCGTCAGGATGCTGTAGCAGATACGCTTCGTATCCTGCGGGCTCAGCGGTTCGGAAGGAAGCGGTAGAAGCCTGCCGTCGATACGTATCGTGGGGGGGACCCCGGTCGTGATGTGGAGATCCGACGCTCCCTTTTCGTACATCGCACTCAGAAGTTCGTGTATCGATAACATCTTCTCTATTCTCCCTTCTCTCGCGTCAATCCGGAGCCGTCACGCGCAGAACCTCGTCGAGGGTCGTCATCCCTTCCTCCACCTTCGTCAGGCCTGCCTGCCTGAGCGTCTTCATGCCCAGGCGGATGGTTTCGCGCTTGATGTCAAGCGCCGAACCTCCACGCAGGACGAGATCCTTGATCTCCTCCCGGACCGGCATCACTTCATAGAGGGCAACGCGCCCCCGGAAGCCCGTCCTGTTGCACTCCTCACACCCCTTTCCCTTTCGCAGCTGTACCTGCTTCAACCGATCGGGATTCATCCCGGCGTCGACAAGCGCCTTCGGGGGTATCTTGATCTCCTCGCTGCAGTTCATGCACACCCTCCGGGTCAGCCGCTGGGCGACGATCAGATTGAGCGACGAGGAGACGAGAAACGGCTCGATTCCCATGTTGAGCAGACGGGTCACGGTGCTTGGGGCGTCGTTCGTGTGAAGGGTGGAGAGAACGAGGTGGCCGGTGAGGGCGGCCTTCACGCCGATCTCGGCCGTCTCGTAATCGCGGATCTCGCCCACCATGATGATGTCCGGGTCCTGCCGCAGGAAGGATCGGAGAGCGGACGCAAAGGTGAGCCCGATCTCCTCCCTGACATGTACCTGGTTGATCCCGGCGAAGTTGTACTCCACAGGGTCCTCGCACGTGGAGATGTTTTCGCTCGTCTTGTTCAGGTCCGACAGGGCGGAATACAGGGTCGTCGTCTTTCCCGAACCGGTAGGGCCGGTAACCAGGACCATACCGTAGGGCAGGTGGATCGCCTCCGTGAAATCCTTCAGCTGGTCCAACTCGAATCCGAGCTTGGTCATGTCGAGCTCCAGGCTGGACTTGTCCAGGAGACGAAGGACGGTCTTTTCCCCGTAGATCGTGGGCAGGGTGGAAACACGGAAATCCATCTCCCTCCCCTTCCCGACTTTCAACTTGATCCTGCCATCTTGTGGAAGCCGACGTTCCGCGATGTCGAGGGAGGCCAGGATCTTGAGCCGCGAGGAGATGGCGTTACGCATTTTCAGCGGCGGACGCATCATCTCGTACATCACGCCGTCGACGCGGTACCGGACCCGGAACTCCTTCTCGTAAGGCTCGACGTGGATGTCCGATGCCCTTCTTTTGATTGCGTCCGTCAGGATGAAGTTGACGAGCTTGACCACGGGAGCATCGTCTAAGCCGCGCTCGATCTCGGATACGTCGACTTCCTCCTCATGGACGACTTCCAGCTCTTCGTCGAGCTCCGAGATGATGTCCTTGAACTCGAGGGACTGGTCGAAGAACTTGTTGATGGCGGAGGCGATTTCCTTCTCGGAGGCGAGCACGAGTTCCACGGCGTAGCCGGTCTTGAACCCGATGGCGTCCAGGATTGCCATATTGGAGGGATCCGCAACCGCGACGATCAGCTTCGCCCCGACCCGGTTGATCGGGAGCGCCAAGTTCTTCTGGACCATCTCCTCGGGAAGGAGGCGGACCACTTCCGGATCGATCTCGTACTTGGAGAGGTCGACCACCGGGATGTTGAACTGCCTGCCGAGAAAAGAGAGCAGATCGGACTCCTGGATGGAACCCGCCTTCACGAGGACCGATCCGATCCGCTCTCGGGTCTTTTTCTGGGTGTCGAGAGCGGTCCGGAGCTGCTCCTGCGTGATAATATTCCCTTTCAGGAGCATTTCCCCGATCTTTGTGGCCATTACGGACATTTCAAATTCACCTAATTATACATAATTTATGCAAAATTTATAAAAATTATCGGCCTTTGTCAAGCATGAATTCCCTCTCCGGATCATCTCCTGGCCAACTCCTTGAGAGCTATTTCCAAGAATTCCTCCCCCGTCACCTTGATCCCCGTCCAGACGGCAAAACTCAACGCCGCCTGGTGGGCAAGCATCGGCAGACCGTCCATGGCGGGGACGCCCCTCCTGCGTAAAGCCCTCACTAGGGAAGTCCCCCCTTTCTGGTAAACTATATCGACAAACCTTGTTTCTTTCTTTAATGCCTCCACGGGAAAAGAACGCCACTTCGATGTCAGGCCAAGCGAGGTGCACTGGACCACCAGGTCGGCTCCGGAAAATTTCCGGGCCATTTCTCGAGAACCCAGTTCCCCTGCGGAGACGGTGGTCCGGGGGAACCTCCGGGAGAGGAGTTCCGCTACGGCGTGCGCGCGCGCCGGTGTCCGGTTCAGGATCACCAGTTCGCGCGTTCCCGCGCGCGCCAGCTCATAGCCGATCCCGCGAGCCGACCCTCCCGCACCCAGCAGGACCACCCGGGGAAATCGCCTTCCCCAACCGGCCCCCGCGAGCGCCGCGAGGAGACCACGCCCGTCCGTGTTGTCGGCAAACAGGCGCCCCGACCGGACACGAAGCACGTTCGCCGCCCCGGACACGCGGACCGCCTCCGACATACCGTCCGCGACAGCGGCGGCCTCTTCCTTGTAAGGGATCGTGACGTTCCCCCCGAGAAAGTTCCCGCCCCGGATGACGCGAAAGAAATCGGGTAATGCCCCCGGGGAGAGGTCGAACGCCACGTAGCGGAGGGGAAGCTTCCGGCGCGCGATCACGCCGTTGTGCATCGAGGGACTAAGCGAATGAGAAAGGGGATGGCCGACGATGAAGATCAGCGATTCCGTGGTTCCGCGGCCTCTTTCCCCGGAAGATCCCCTCAATTTTCGAGTTCGAGGTTCCAGTAGGTGAAGTCGACGATGGACAGGAAGGGAAGCCACTCCCGGTGGATGGACGACCGCGGGGAGAAAGCGAACTGGTGGGCCCATTGGGGCCGTTTCGGCCTCCGGATCAGGCGCATCCTCGCCTGTTCCGGAAGGTTCCCCCCCTTCCGCTTGTTGCAGGAAATGCAGCTGCACACGATGTTATTCCACGTCGTGATGCCGCCCCGGGACCGGGGGATCACGTGGTCGAGGTTCAACTCGCTCGTCGGGAACGCTTTCCCGCAATACTGGCATGTGTTCCGGTCCCGCACGAAGATATTGCGGCGGCAGAACCTGACGTTGCGCCGGGGAACCCGGTCGTATGCGGTGAGAATCACCACCCGGGGGACCCGGATCATCCTGCCCACGAGGCCGATGGCCTCCTCGTGGGTGTGGACGGAGAGTTCGCTCCACGACTGAAAATCGAACATCTCGTACTGGGGATTGATCGCCCTCGCCATATCTGCGTAGAGCAGACAGAAAGCGCGTCGGACGCTGGTGATATGAACGGGAAAGAAGGCCCTGTTAAGTACGAGCACCCCAGAGTTAAGCATCCGTCCCCCGGTTCACGTTTTCCAGAACCACTTTATCCACCCCTCCGCCCCGGGTCAATCATTTCCGGTGGTCCGGCTTCGCGCTGCGGCGACAACCGCAGCGGCAAGCCCCGGCAGTTCCTCGTCCCGGACCGTCCGCATGTCGAGGAGAAGTCTGCCTTTCGAGATCCTGCCTACAACGGGGGGATTCCCCGACCGAAGCATCGCATCCAGTTCCTCCACGCGAACCAGCGCGTGGGACAGGGCGACACACGCCGTGGGGATCTCGATCTCCGGCATCGCTCCCCCCCCGGGGGAGGAGAAAGAGCGCTCCACCTGCATTTTCAGACCTCCGCCCTCGGGCCGGGCTCTTCCCGAAGCAGGTCTTTGTTCCGCCGGGGAAGCGCCGTCACGGATCGCAGAGCGGGCCTGCTCCCGTCTCACCCTCGTGATCAGTTTCCTCGCCCTCGCCCTCGCGATCCCCTCCCCTTCGAGGATCATTCCCAGGACCGGGACGCACGCGGCCGCCCTCCTTTCGTCGGCATACAGCCGGAGGGTGGCGGCGAGCGCTGCGAGGCACAACTTGTCGATCCGGAGCGCCCGGGAGAGGGGGTGGGTCTTCAACGGCTCCACCAGGTCTTTCCGACCCGCGATGATTCCGGCCTGCGGCCCCCCGAGGAGCTTGTCGCCGCTTACGGTGACGATTCCCGGCCCCCGGCCCAAAACCTGCTTTACGGTCGGCGTCCCGGGGATGCCTGCCGCCCCGAAATCGAAAACGGCCCCGGAGCCCAGATCCTCCATCACGGGGATTCCGAGCTTCTCTCCGAGAACGACGAGGTCGGCCGTTTTTACCTCCTCCGTGAACCCCGTGATGCGGAAGTTGGACCGGTGGACCTTCAGAAGCAGCGCCGTGGAGGGGCCGGCGGCCCTCTCGTAGTCGGCTTGGCGGGTCCGGTTCGTTGTCCCCACCTCCACAAGGTTTGCCCCGCTGGCGGCCAGGATCTCCGGGATGCGAAAGGATCCGCCGATCTCGACGAGTTCCCCCCGGCTCACGATCACGTCCCTTCCCTTAGCCAGGACCGCAAGGCAAAGGAACACCGCCGCCGCGTTATTGTTCACGACGTGCACGGACTCCGCCCCCGTGAGTTCCAGGAGCGCCTCCTCGACGTGAGCCAATCTCCGCGAGCGGGTTCCTCCGGCCAGATCGAACTCCAGGTTGGAGTACCCCGAAGCCACATCTGCGATTGCGCGGATCGCCTCCCCGGGTAGAGGGGCTCTGCCAAGGTTTGTGTGCACTACGATTCCCGTTGCGTTGATCACCTTCCGGAGGGAGATCCCCTCCTCTGCTGCGATCGCGTCGGGAAGGGCTGCGAGCAAGAGGGAGGTCCACTCCTCGCGCGGGCGCCCGCTCCCCTTCTCCCGCAGCGCCTCGCCACGGTAAACGTCCAGGAGCCTCCTCATGGCTCCCAGGACCACATCGCGAGGATAGCGTGCGAGAAGGGAACGGATTTCGTCACGTGCCAGGAGGGACGTAATCGAGGGAATCTGGCGAAGACTGTCCGGTGCGGGCATGCCGGGGAGTTACCCCTTGGCGAGTTCCTGGAGAAGGATCTTCTTCCCGTAGAAGGCGTTTTCCTGGACGAGGGATTCCACCAGCGTCCTGTCCCCCTTCCGGAAAGCATCGATGATCTCCCAATGCTGCTGAATGGAACCCTCGATACGCCCCGGCATCGCCAGGATCAGGCGGAACCTCTGGAACTGCATCACCAGGTTCTGGACGATGGTGTGGAGCTTCTCGTTTCCGCACGCCTTCACGAAGATGTCGTGGAACTCGTTGTGCAGGGCGAGGACCTTCCGGGATTCCTTCTTGACTGCGGCAGCCTCTATCTGGCGGTTCACCGAATCCATTTTCGCGAAGTCCTTCTCGGTGAGATTCGCAACCGCGGAGCGGGCTGCGTATCCTTCGAGGATGGCTTTCAGGTCGTAGAAGTCGGAGACGTCCTTGGACGACAGGGAGGCCACGACCGCCCCTTTCCGGGGGATGACGGTGATGAACCCCTCCGTCTCCAGCTGCCGGAACGCTTCCCGGATCGGCGTACGGCTTATGCCGAACTTGCTTGCGAGGTCCGGCTCGGCAACCCGGGTGCCCGCGGGCAACTGCCCGTTCACGATCGCATTTCTGATCGTCTCGACAATTTTTTCCCTGAGTGTCATATGGTTATCGATCTGAATCTTCAGTTTCGGCAAGGATTATGTCCCTCGTTGGATTGACCGATAATGTATGCAGTATACAACAACATGTCAAGGGATTTCCTTCCGGTCGGCCGGGCGGGAACCGGTCCGGTTGCGGGGGTTACCCCGATACGGTATCTTCTCACGGTTCCTTTACGTCAAATGCGGAGGTTCCCAAGCCGGATGGTCAGGACGATCCACTCCACGGTCCCGTTCCCCATGCTGGAGAAAGAGGATACGATCAGCCGACTCTCCCGGGCCGGGGTCGGGCCGGAGATCTACTTCTCCGGGAATACACTCGACCTGCTCACGCCGGAATCCGCGGAAAAGGTGGCGGAGTCGCTCCGGTCGGCAGGCATCTCCACCAATACGTTTCACGCCCCATTCAACGACATCAGTCCGGGAGCACGCGACGAGGAGGTCCGGCGCATAACCGTGCGGCGGCTGCGACAGGCCGTCTCCCTTGCCCCCCTGTTCCGCCCGCTCGGGATCGTGATGCACGGCGGGTACGCGAACTGGCTCTACGACTTCGAGTCGGAAGCCTGGCTGGAGGGGGCGAAAAGGACGTTTTCCGAAGTGGCGGAGACGGCGGAAAACGCGGGAGTCGACATCTACCTTGAAAACGTCTTCGACGAGGTTCCGGACCATCTCCTTCGCCTTCGTGCAGCGGTCGGGTCGAAGCGGCTGGGATTCTGTTTCGACGCGGGACATGCCTTTCTCTTCTCCCGCCTTCCGGTCCAGAAATGGATCCATGCGTTCGGCCCGGACCTCCGGGAAATGCACATCCATGACAACCGCGGTCTTCGGGACGACCATCTTCCGGTGGGAGAGGGTTCGATCAACTTCCGGGGGGTCCTGCTCGCCGCCGGGGACGCGGGGATAACGCCCATCCTCACCGTGGAGCCGCAACGAGAGGATCATTTCCTCCGGTCCATCGCCTCCCTGCGGGCCATTCTGGCGGATATCGCCTAGGGCAACTCCTTCGGGTAACGATCCTTCCCGGGCAGGCGCGAGCAGACGCGCCCCGTCTCCGGACGAAAGAACCTTCGACCGGCGAAGAGCGGGGTCAGACGCTCTGTTCGAAGTAGGAAAGCGCCTCTTCTTCCGAATCGAATGCCCGGACGTACCGGGAGACACCGGTGATCCGGAGAAGCTCCTGGTTGATCCGGTTGAGCGAGCAGAACGCAAGCGTTCCCTGTCGTTCCGTCATCCGCTCCACGACCCCGATGATGGAGGAGATCCCGATGCTGTTGATGAGTCTGGTCCCCTCGAAGTTGAGGACGACCCTCGGCCGTCCGGCGTCCAGTACGTCATGGATCACCCGCTCCATTTCCTTCCCCAGGAGGCTGTTCAAGTATCCGTTGACGTACACGACGGATGTCCCCTCGCCCGCTTCCCGCGTTTTCACGGTCCAATCGCTCACGTCATCATCCCTCGTCGTCTGGAGTTGTGCTTCCTTCGTCGGTCCCGTGCCGGAGATTCTTCACCATCCGGACCGTCGTCCCTTGCTCTCCGGTGGTGATGTCCACATCGTCAACCAGCTCGCCGATCAGCTTGAGCCCCCATCCCCGGTTTCGTTTCGACTCGTCACCGGCCGAAGACGGCCGGAACCCCTTGCCCTCGTCCTGAACGAACAACTCGATCCGTTCGGGGGAGAGGATGTACCGGAGGCGGACTTTCCCCGTCTCCGACTCGCTGTGCTCGAACGCGTTGATACAGGCTTCGATAATCGCCATCTTGATCCGGTCCACCGTATCCTTGTCCAGCGCCGCGTAGGCCGCCACCTCTTCCGCCACCCGCGCGGCCACGACCTCCGTGTCCGCCTTTATCGGCAGCACAAGCTCGAACTCCAGCGGCTTCTCGCCCGCTCGGGTCTCCTGCGGACGCTTCTCCTCCTGTCCCTTCTCCAGTTCCTGCATCCCGAACAGGTTGAGAAAAAAGCGCATCTGCGTCCGGTGGGTCAAATGAATCCCGTACCGGTCCGAAAGCTCCACGATCACGGGATCTGCGGCACCATCGAAGAGAATCCATTTTTGGAGCTGATCCGGATTCAGGCCTTTCTCCAGGCTCAGCAGCCGGCATCGGTTCTCGAAATGTTCCACCGCGGACTGCGTAAGGGTCTTCTCCGTGTTTACATCCACGGCCCAGATGACCAGGTTCTCCTCGGAGAAGTCGCCGTCCCGGAACCCGTACGCGACGAGGTCGAAGGCAAACCGGCTCCCGCCGCGGAGGGTCCGGTATCCCGTCGATACCGAACTGATCTTGGGAAGTCGTACCTTCCTTGCATCCTCCTCCAGCCCGATCACGATTTCCAGGAGCCCTTTTTCGCGGAACCTCTCTTGAAATTTTCCAAAGTCGAACAGGAGAGCGGGCACCTCCCGGCAGTCCCACCGCCGCATCATCTCCTTCGCCCCCTCGGCGCTCTCCTCGTGCGTCTCCCGATCCCCCTCCACCAGGCCGCTGGAGATCTTCGCTTGCACGATGCTCGCCGCGACCTGCGACGTGTTCTTTCCCAGGACGCCGCGCTCGAAAGCCCAGAAAAGGAAATCGGAGAGGACCGGATCGCGGATGAACTGGATGTGCTCGAAGTCGGACTTGAGCAACCCCTTGAATTCAAGGGCCGAGAGGATCTCCCCCCCCTCCTCCGGCGAGGTCCCCAGCAGCGAGAACGCCCCCTCGAACGTGTCGATCGGGAACTGGTCGAACATGACCCGCTTCAGGAACTTGATGGCGCGGGCCCGATTTACGCGGTCCGGAATGGCGTTTTCGAAAAATTCCCTCCAGTACCGGTTTAGCTTCCCTTCGGTAATGGAGAGGGCGAACAGGTTCTCGAACGCCACCTCGTCCTCGATCTGGGCGTTCCGGAAGGACACCTCCTCGGCGAACATCCTCTGGTAGATGGGAACGTGGCCGAGCCGGGCCGCCGCGCGGACCATCAGATGCTCCGGCATCCGGATCTTCCTCCGATCGAAGAGAGGGGCCCACGCCCTCACCGAGGCGTCCGGGGAGAGCCCGCCGACCTCGAGCAGCTGGAACGAACCGTACAACCCCTCCCGCTTGAGGGACGACGTTACGTGCCCGGGGGACGAGCCGGAGACGATCATCGGAAAATGGCCGGACTTGATGTAGGGGCGGAGGATGGAAAAGATCGCCCCCTCGGGAATGTTCTGAAGTTTAATCGTATACTGGAAGTCGTCGAAGAGGAAAACGGGGTACAGCAGATTTCCCCCCGTCGCGAACGGGAAGGAGAAGGCGTTCGCCAGGGCGGAAAGACCGTCCCCTTTCTCCGAGTATCGACGGTGGGCAGACAGGAAATCCCGGCATTCCGTGTGCCCGCGAGCGGTCAGGCTCTCGCACAAGGCATCGAGGTCGAACGCTGCGGGGGGCGATTCCCCCAGGAAGACGAGAAGTTGCCAGAGGTATTCCTGAAGGAAGTGCTGGGAGAGGGCAAGCGGGTGGGACAGGATATTGCTGAACGAATAATAGAATGGGAAAGGGGACGGGGGCGCTTCGCTCTCCGGAAGCAACTTCAGCTCCGATTTGAGCTTCAGGAGGAGGGAGGATTTTCCGATGTTCGGCGGGCCGTAGATGAGGACCGATGCCCCGATGCCGGATTTTCCTTCCAGGCACACCCGCAGAAGGGATGTCAGTTCCTCCTCGCGACCGAAGAACTCCCCCGGGCGGAACGAAAGCTCCACCCCCTGGCTCCACAAGAGACGCACTATAAAAATACCCAGAACAAGGTCTTCACCCGGATTAATGTAACTTGAACGGGTTGATTTTTCAAAATAATAGTGGACACTCGCGGCAATGGGAAATATTCCTGCATTCGTGAAAAAACCTTCGCGGTATAGCGGTGCCGAAGTAAGACCCGCTCTCCTTCCGTGGGAAGAGGCGGAAACCCGCATTCTCCTGGCCTTCCCGGATGTCTACGAGATCGGCATGTCGCACCTCGGCATCCTCCTGCTTTACCAGCTTCTCAACGCCCGGCGGAAAACGCTCTGCGAGCGGGCCTTTGCACCCTGGAGGGACATGGAGGAGCACCTGCGAGAGACAGGGTCGCCCCTCCTCTCGCTCGAATCCGGGCGGCCCGCCCGCGATTTCGACGTCCTCGGGTTCTCCTTAAGCTACGAACTGACCTATACGAACGTTCTTGCCATGCTCGAGCTGGCCGGGATCCCCCTCGTTCACCGGGAGCGCGTAGAGAGCGATCCGCTTGTCCTGGCGGGAGGCGTCTGCACCCTCAACCCGGCGCCCGTCGCGGAATTCTTCGACGCTCTCCTCGTCGGCGACGGCGAGGAGGCGATCCTGGAAATCGTGGAACTGGTGGAGGAGAGGAAGAGGCGAAACGGGAAAAGGGTCGAACTGCTCCGCAACCTGTCTGCGATCAAGGGAGTTTACGTCCCGGAGGTCTCCACGACGGTTTCCCGAAGAGTCCTTCCCGACCTGGCGGATTCGCCCCTTACCCCCTCCCCCATCCTGCCTGCAATGCGCGTCGTGCACGACCGTCTGAGCGTCGAGATCTCCCGAGGGTGCACCCGCGGGTGTCGGTTCTGCCAGGCGGGATACGTCTACCGGCCCGTCCGGGAGAGAGACCCGAAGCGATTGCTTAGCTATCTCCAGGAAGTCGCCCCGAAGACCGGCTACGACGAGGTCGGCCTTCTTTCGCTTTCGGCAGCAGACTACGGCTGCATCGACCGGTTGATCACCGACGCCATGGAGACCCTCTCCCCCGAGAGAATCTCCCTGTCCCTCCCGTCCCTTCGGATGGATGCGCTCCAGGAGAATACCGTTCGCCAGATCCGGAAAGTTCGGAAGAGCGGATTCACGCTCGCGCCGGAGGCCGGAACGGAGAGGCTCCGCCGGACCATCAACAAGGAGATGGGCGATGGCGACCTGTTGCGCACGGCCGAGTGGATATTCGCCAACGGATGGCAGACGCTCAAGCTCTATTTCATGGTAGGTCTTCCGGGGGAGACGGCGGAGGACGTCCGGGCAATCGGGGAACTGATCCGGAAGGTGGCCGCGGTCGCACGCCGGCACGGAAAGCGGAATTCCGTGACTGCGAGCGTCTCGTCCTTCATCCCCAAGCCGCACACTCCCTTCCAGTGGGAGCGTCAGATCGGAAGGGAGGAGACCAGGGAGCGCGTGGGGATCATCCGGGCGGCGGTCGGACGGGACCGGAACGCGGACGTCAAGTTTCACTCGCCGGAAGTTTCCGAACTGGAGGGTACCTTTTCGCGCGGAGACGCCCGTCTCTCAGCGGCAATCCTTTCCGCCTATCGCCGGGGTGCGAGATTCGATGCATGGACCGAGGAGTTCCGTCCGGATGCATGGAGCGAGGCGTTCCGGGAAGCGAGGATCGACCCCGCCTCGTACCGACGGGAACGGGATCCGGTCGCTCCGCTGCCCTGGGACATGGTGGACGCGGGGATCGACCGGGACTTCCTTCTGTCCGAACGCGAGAAAATGCGCGCGGGAGAGACGACGCCCGATTGTCGCGCGGACGGGATATGCGCTTCTTGCGGTGCATGCCCCCCGGGCATTGCCAACATCACCTATTCCCCCGTTCCGGTTCGGGAGGACGTGGAGAACGTGCACCGGCAGGCGCCCGGCGCAGATCCCCGAAGCGACAGCGGAGTCCGCCATATCGTGCGAATACGGTATGCCAAGGAGGGCCCGGCAAGATACCTGAGCGGCCTGGAGATCCAATCCCTGTGGGGACGATCCTTGCGCCGGGCCGGGTTCTCCGTGGCGTACAGCCAGGGATACAATCCCATTCCCCGGCTGTCCTTTTCCCATGCCCTCCCCGTCGGTACGGAAAGCCTCGCGGAGTACGTGGAGGCGGAGTTTCGTTTCCCCGTTCCTCCTGCCGATATCGAAAGGAAACTCCCTCCCTGTCTCCCCCGCGGGATCTCCCTCGGGGAAGTCCGGCAGGTGCCCCCGGGGGCGCCGCGGATCTCCGACTTTGACCTGTCCTGCTGCTACGCCATCCTCCCGGTCCCCCCGCACCGAAGGCCGGAGGAGATCACCCCGGAAAGGGTGGAGGCGGCATGGCGCACCTTCCACGCTTCCGGCGGATTTCCGATGGTCGTAGAGAAGGAGAGGGGCAGATCCGAGATCGACCTCAAACCGCTGGTCACCAATTTCTTAGTGAACGGAGAGGCCCTCTTCATTACAATCATTCATGGAACCGGCAAGGGGGCCCGTCCACTCGACGCAGCGGGTGCGATTCTGGGGAATGCGCTTCCGCCCCGCCGATTCTCGGTAAAAAAGTTGTCTGCCGATTTTATTCCCCGTCGGAAGGAATAAGGTGGAAAAAGGAAACAAGCTCATCGTCATCAACTCCGCCCCGTACGAGACCCGCGTCGCGACGCTCGAATCCGGGATCCTCGTTGATTTCCTCCTCGAACGCGGTGACGACCGGGACATCATCGGCAACATCTTCAAGGGGAAGGTCATCCGCGTCCTCCCGGGGATGCAGGCCGCCTTCGTGGATATCGGGATGGAGAAGGCGGGGTTCCTGTACGCCGGCGACTTCGTTACCCCCCGGCTCGAGTTCGACTCCGACGAGAACGGGGACGAGGACCTCGCGGACAACATCGACATCCATGAGGCCCGGTTCCCCCAGGAGCAGTTCATCCCCCCGATCGAAGGATTGATCCGGGAGGGCCAGCATCTCATCGTGCAGGTGGCCAAGGAGCCACTGGGGACCAAGGGGGCGCGGATCACCAGCCACATCACTCTCCCCGGCAGGTACCTCGTGCTCCTCACCTGGTCCGGGCACATCGGCATTTCCCGAAGGATCGAGGATCCCGCGGAGCGGGAGAGGCTTCACGAGATCGTGGAACGGATCCGCCTGAACGGGATGGGAGCCATCGTCCGTACCGCGGCGGAGGGAAAAGCGGATGCCGAACTGAAGGCGGACATGGATTACCTGGTCCACCACTGGGATACGATCCGGAATAAGGGCGAGGCTGCGAGCGCCCCCGCCCTTATTCATCGCGAGCTCTCCCTTTCCCTCCGGGCCGTGCGCGACATGTTCACCGCGGACATGGACCGGATCGTCGTCGACTCGGAGGAGGAGTACCTCCGCGTCCGGGAATTCGCGGCCCAGTTCTTTCCCGGTCTGCGGGACCGGATCGAGCTGTTCCAGGGGGGGCAGCCGATCTTCGAGCATTACGGCATCGAGATCGAGCTCGCCCGGGCCCTCGACAAGAAGGTATGGCTGAAAAGCGGTGGCTACATCGTGATCGAGCAGACCGAGGCGCTCACCGTCATCGACGTCAACACCGGGAAATACGTGGGCCGATCCTCCCTTGAGGAGACGACCGTCAAGATCAACCTCGAGGCGGTGAAGGAGATCGTCTACCAGCTCCGCCTGCGCAACATCGGCGGGATCATCATCATCGATTTCATCGACATGAAGACCGAGGAGAACCGGGAAAACGTGTACCAGACGCTCGTCGACGCGTTACGCGCCGACAGGAGCAAGACAACCATCTGCAAGATCTCGGAGCTCGGCCTGGTCGAGATGACGCGCAAGCGGGTGCGGGAGAGCCTTTCCCGCTCGCTTTCGGAAGCGTGTCCCTACTGTTCAGGAGAGGGGGTCATCAAGTCGAAGAAGACGATCTGCTACGAGATTTTCCGTGCATTTGAGCGCCAGGCGCTGCTCCTGGCGGGGAAGCAGGTTTCCCTGTACGTCCACCCTGCGCTCGCGGAGGAGATGTTCGGCGAGCATCGCCGTTTCATCGAGATGCTCGAGAACCGGTTCGGGATGAAGGTGAACATCTCCGCCTCCGAGAAGTTCCACGTCGAGCAGTATCAGATCGAGATTTCCTGACCGGAGGCACCTTTCCCCTTCCGCCTCGGAAGAGATTGCGCTACTGCTTCCGACCGTCCGACGCGATATCGTGAAAGAAAAAGCCCCCGGGGTCATTCGCCGGGGGCTTCGCTCTTGGAAATTCAAACCTGAGGCGGGGACACTCCTCCCTACGGACCGATGGAGATCCAGTACGCCTCAATCTCTGGCGTGTCCGGAATTAGGTATCCCCTCGCCTTCACGGAGGTTCCCTGCGTTATGATGTTGTCCGTGAAGGTCTGGTCCAGGTCCGCATTGTTGTCGTACCGCGCTTCGGTGCGCGACGGCATCGGGATTACCACGTTGTCGCCCGGGAAATTCAATTCGAACGTATCGCCGATTTGCCAGCCGCTCGGCGGCGGCTCATCCCCCGGGACGACCGAACCGGATATCGCTTCGGTGAAGATGATCACTACCTTGTCGGCAAACAGGGTGTCGATGCCGGTGAACATCCCAAAGACGTCCACGAGCGACCCATCGTCCACGAGCGGCCCATCCCGCAGGGCGGCGATCCCCAGCAAGTTGTTGTCGAGGGCAACTTGCTGCTTCGTTTCGTTATCCTTGAAGGCCCACTTCGTAACATTGTTGTCCAAGGAAAACATTATGTGGAAAGAACGCCCTCCGTCCGTGAGGACGTCGAACGTTTCCGGCGGATTGTTAACGTTGTCCGCGATGCCGGAAACGAGGTACTGAACGGTTCCCACCGTCGCGAACACCTGGGGACGCATCAGGATCTTGCTCGGGTTCACGTTGATCTTGAGGCCGTCTTTTCCTAGCTCGAAGTAGACCGTCACGTCGTGGACGATCACTCCCCCCTCGCTGCCAGTCGTCACCGGAATGACGAGATCGCCTCCCTTGAAGTGAATGTCCAGATGGTAATTCGCTGTCGGATGGGTAGCCGTGTTGTCATCCGCATCGACGAAATGAACCTTCGGATCGCTGTAATAGAGGCGGATTTTCCCGTATGTTCCCGCCGGGACATTATCGATCGTATTGAGGAAGTGTGCACCTACTCCAACCGGGAGATTGAGGAGATCGACCTCTTCCGGTGGGGAGATATCCCCGTTAACATGGCCCGGTTCGGGGGAACCGCTGTCCACAACGGACGTTTCGCCCGACGGGTCAGGGACGGTCCCATCCGACCCGGGGATCAGCGAGACCCGATGGATGGTGATCCAGACATGGTCGATGCCGTCCGGCGGCATGGGCTCTGCTAAAGGGTCCGATGCGGTGTTCCCCACCAGCGGTGCAACAGCGGAATCCTGCGGAACCCCGGCCAGGAAGACATTCACCGTCCCCCCCGAAGCGGAAAGGCTGCTCCCTCCGCCCCCTCCGCTTCCTCCGCACCCCGCCGCCACGAAGGCGACCAATCCAAGAAGAATTGCCCAATTCCTGTTTGCCAACAGCACCGACATCCCTTTTCTCATGGCCCACCTCGGATATCCGATGACATGCACCATCGAAATGCACCGCTTTGATACGCGGCACGACGTAAGAGAATTATGCGTCTACCGCAATGTAATCAAGATTATACAGCAAAACAAATGCCACAGGGCCTGCCGATCGTTTTTCCTGTAATTTCAATGCATGTGTTTCCCGGAAAGAAAAAAACGGGTTACAACATGGGTATTCTATTACCCAGGTGTTCCCCAATGGAAAAAATTGTAATAACACTCCTGCCCTCCATCCGAAACCGCTTGACTTGGGGGGAGCGGTTTTCATACGCTTATTTTTCGCAACTGTCCCGACGCCTCATCGGGCCGACGTAGCTCAACGGTAGAGCAGCTGATTCGTAATCAGCAGGTTGGCGGTTCAATCCCGCCCGTCGGCTCCAATTTATCAACTACTTGCGGATAGGTAGAAATTGCTGGAGATCCCGCAACGTCGCCAGGTCCACGTTAGGCTGACTATTGTTATTGGGGAGAGGCATGAAGAAGGACTGACAAAGAAATTGCATCCAGGGAGGAGATGGACGAGATTATTCGCGGAAGTCATGTGTGTAGAATCGCGCTGGCAATAGACAATATGCCATATATTGTCCCAGTTTCATTTGGTTACGATGGGGAATCAATTTATTTACATACTGCCAAAGAAGGGAAAAAGATCAATCTAGTTGGCAGCCTAACTACAGGCTGAAGCCAACGGCTGCCCTGTGATAATCCTGAGGCCCCGCAACTTAGCCGGCGCGTTAGACACACAGTCATAAAGATAGAGAGATAGGAGGGGGAGGTGAAAGTCCATAAGGTTTATAAACATCCATCATTGGGGGCAGAAGCCGTTAAAGTTGGTTTCTCTTGGCCAGCTGCTTTCTTGAATATTATATGGATGCTTGCTAAGAAGCTTTGGACGTTAGCTGGATTATGGGTTCTTGCCTATATTGTCTTGGCAATTATACAAGATGCCGCGTTAAAGTCATATTCGACAGGCGCGATTCTCATAGTTCTTGCCGGGCATTTGGCCCTTGCTCTTATTCCAGCATTCAAAGGTAATGAGTGGCGTATCAAGAATCTGACGAAGCGCGGTTATGAATTTGTGGGTTCCGCTCAGGCAGCAACCCCTGATGCGGCGATCGCACAGGTATTAAAAAAAGAGTCTAGTGTCTAACCACCAGTTTTGAAGCTGACGGCCCGCCCTTTGCGCGTCCTGTAGGCCATCCTGGGTTGATAGCGGGGTAATATACACGCGACCCTCCCCCGGCTCCCTTCCTCCGCTGCGCGAACCATCCGCAGGTGACGGCGGGAGAGGCTTGGCTGCCGGCTCCCGGGGATCTCCTCTCCGGTTATTTTTTCATCATGCTGTCGAGGGAAAGGAGCGGCGTCGCGCCCCCTCCCGAAAGAACCACGCTAGGAACGGTTCCGTTCCATTTGGTGATGGCCTCCCGCAGCGCCTCGATCTTTCTGAGCTCGATCATTTCCGTGGTGATCTGCCCCTTCTGGAGCCGCAGCGACTCGGCCTCCGCCTTCGCCGCGGCGATCTTCTGCTCCGCCTCGATCTTGATCCTTTCGAGGTCC
>Ga0255055_10000372_pt1 | contig 35085 bp, 29 predicted proteins | sample JV7_2_27_MG_FD_188633 | JGI IMG/M metagenome (GOLD analysis project Ga0255055, IMG submission 188633) | Seawater microbial communities from Jervis Inlet, British Columbia, Canada - JV7_2_27 | ecosystem: Environmental > Aquatic > Marine > Inlet | place: Canada: British Columbia | collected...
CGACATCAAGAGCCGCGGCGCCGAGGCCTATCTGGCGTTGGCGCGCGAGGTCTTGCGGAGGGCAGCATGATGAAGAGAAGAGGCGGCCTGGGTCGTGGCCTGGATGCGCTACTCGAGGTGCAAGAGTCGGGCGTTCAGAGCGTCCCAGTCGATCAACTGACACCGAACCGACTGCAGCCGCGGGTAGATTTCGACAATGCGGGGATGGAGGAGTTGACCGAATCGATCCGCCGACAAGGAATCGTCCAACCCGTGATCGTCACTCCCGAGACGACCGGAGGTTTTACGATCGTGGCTGGAGAGCGGCGCTGGCGTGCTGCCCGTCGGGCGGGGCTCGAAGAGATCCCGGTGGTGGTGAGAGAGGTCGAGGATGACCGGCAGCTTCTGGAGATGGCGCTGGTAGAGAATCTCCAGCGTGCCGACCTCAACGCGATCGAGGAGGCCGAGGCCTTTCGCTCTCTACACGACATATTCGGCCTGTCCCAGGAGGAGATCGGGGTTCAGGTCGGGAAAAGCCGCGCCGCGGTGGGCAACACCCTCAGGCTGCTCGCCCTGCCGGCAGAGATTCTCGACATGTTGCGAGACGGTCGGCTTTCCGCTGGTCAGGCGCGCCCCTTGTTGGGAGTAGAGACCCTCGAGGAGCAGGTGGGGCTGGCGCGGCGCGCTGTGCGCGACGGTCTGACCGCACGGCAACTCGAGGCACTGAGCGGGGAGGAGAGAAAGCCCCGCCGCCGGCGCAAGTCGGTGACCATGGATCCGGATACAGCAGCGGCGGCCGAGCGACTAACGAGGAAGCTACAGACAAAGGTCGAGATTTGGCGGCGAGGCAGCGGGGGAACGGTACGACTCCACTTTCACTCAGAAGAAGAGCTCATGCGGCTTTACGACCTCCTACTCACTGAGGGGGGTGGCGAATGAAAGTGAAAGGCGAGGGAGTAGGAGACCTCGATGGATTCCTCGATGCGGCCAGTAGTGTTGAGGGCGAGCTGCGATTCGAGAACACCTTTCGGGTGGATGGGCGACTCAAGGGCAGGGTGATCTCGACTGGGGACCTGATCGTCGGCAGAAACGCGGTGGTCGATGCCGAGATTCAGGTTGGCCGTCTCTACGTATCGGGAACGGTGCGGGGGTCGGCCAGAGCGGCGCAGCGTATCGAGATCGCCTCGGGTGCGAGGGTCGAGGCTGACGTGGAGACCCCCACTCTCATCGTCGAGGAGGGAGCTCACTTTCAAGGGCTGTGCGCTATGGAGAAAAGACCCGCATCAGCGGAAGTCCCCAAACCGGCAGCTTCTGCTCATTGAGCGGGAACCGGAAACGTCACCACACCCTCCTGCAGCACCAGGGTCTCGTAGGAAGGAACAAAGGTCAAGGGATGCCGGGCGAGGAAGGTCCCCGAGAAAGCGCCGGTAAGGACCTGACCGTCGAGATCGCGGGCGATCGGAAAGCCGAGGGCATAGAGAAGGGTGGGCATGATGTCCACGAGCTCCACCCCTTCGAGAAACTCTCCAGCCCGGACGCCATCGCCGATCATGAGAAAGAGACCGTCGGGGGCTCGTTGTGAACGGCCCCTAGTGGGCCCGCCGGTAAGCTGGGCCCAGAGCTTTCGCCAGCCCTCGGGCGCCTCGAATCCGTAGGCCGACACCACCACGAAGATTCTTGGTCCAGACTCTCGCTCCCAGAGTTGGGCCAAAAACTGGTCGAGATGGCGGTAGTAATTGGTAACGAGATCAGCCGCGTCCAGATAGGGTTGCCGGCGGACGCCGGAGAACTGCACCGCCGCAAAGCCGCCAAAGTTCTGCCGAGAGACCTGCGCCAGTCCCGGCAGCATAAGGAAAATGGCTCGCGTCTCGGGTTGTTGCTCGAGCATGAAGAGGGTGAGGGTCTCGCGCCAGAGATCACCGGCCAGAGCCTGGAGATAGGAGTAGGGTGCGCGATTGTCCAGATCCTCGAGAAGCGCCGGATCGATTTCCTCGGGATCGACCTGAAAGAGCACCCCGCGCTCGGCGAGCTCTCGCGGTTGGGCCATTGGGCCGTGAAAGTAGCCCTGGAAGTACCGATGCGAGAAAGCGTAGGCGTTGTCGGCCGGGACCGGGTCGGTGACCGGCCAGCCCATGATACCGGAAGGGAATTGCAGCCGCTCCAGGACATCCCAGGCCGCGAGGGTTCGCCGCAGGCTGGCGTCCACGAGCTGCGGGGGATGCAGAGCCCGCCACAACAGGGCGCCGGGGAAGACCGGGAGCAGGCCGAGTCGAACGCCCTCGGCGAGAAAGTCTGCGCTGTAGACGGTGTCACTGACGATCCCGTGTTTGTAGGGGAGACGACTGGTAGCCAAGGTTGTCCACAGGGCCTCACCCTGAACCGGGGTGAAACTCTTGGGACGGGCATAGACGCCCTCTTCGAGTAGCCGCGAAAAAAAAGGCAAGCGGCCTTGCCGGGCAAGCGGCAATACCGCATCGAGCGAGCCACCTCCGAGACCGATGACCAGCAATTTCGGGCGTTGACCCGATTCGACCGCGGAGGAGCGCGGCACCGGCGGGATCGCCGGCTTGAATGCTTCTCGCCGTTCAGCCATGACGTAGATGGACGCCAGGGCCAGCGCGACAAGTCCATAGCGGCTACGCCAGCCATAAGGACGGTGGTGAACGGCGTGGAGAAGGGCCGTGTAGAAGGCGAGCAGGGACGTCAACGTCAACCAGATGGCCGCCTTGATCATGCGGCGAATGATCCCGGGCGGCAGATAGAAGGAGTATCGAGAGGCGTAGACCCAGTCGGCGATCGCCACCGTCGCCAGTACCAGGGTGATCATCCACGGCAACAACCTCTGGGCGCGGCGCCCCTTGCTCCAGGTAAACGGTGTCAGCAGGAGACAGGAGAACGTTCCCAGGAGGGCGCCATAGAGAAGAGCTGTGCGAGTCAGGGTGCCCACAGAGAAAGGCAGCTCCGGATTGAGAAAGAAGAGGAGGTTGGCAAAGTGAGCTCCGGCGAGAAAACCCGGAAAGGCATTCATCCCCAACAGAGCCCAACCGTGGTCGAGCGACGTCGGGTAGGAGTGGAAAGGCAGGGTCTCATTCACGGCGGTAATGACTCGTGGACGGGCGTGGATGCCTCTGCTAGAGTCCCGGCGGGATTGCGCGCTCCGGGTGGCGCCAAGCCCTCTTCCTGATTCGCCCGTCGGATACTAACAAAGGACCAAGACACGAACCGGTCCAGTGGCTGTCTTGAGCCTGAACGCGCTGCATCAGAGCCTGCTCCGGATGGAGCCTGAAGCCGCCCACAATGCGGCGATGCGCGGGCTGCGGATGCTGCAAGCCGCACGGCTGCCACTGCGCCTTGTCCGTCGTCAATGTCTAGTGAAGGATCGACGGCTGGAGCAGCAACTGTGGAACCAGCGCTTTGGGAACCCGGTCGGTCTCGCGGCCGGATTCGACAAGAACGGCCGGGCGATCGGTGCGCTGGCAGCCCTTGGGTTTGGCCATCTCGAAGTGGGGACCGTGACCCCGCAGCCCCAGGCGGGCAACCCGAAACCGCGAGTGTTTCGACACCCAGCCGAGCGGTCTCTGCAAAACGCCCTCGGCTTCAACAATGCGGGTGCCGCGGCGATGCAGGAGAGTCTCAGAAGGCAGTTGCCATTTCCCGTGCCGGTCGGGGTGAACATCGGCAGGAACCGAACAACGGTGCCCGAGAAGGTTTTACAGGATTATGAGGGATTGGTTGATCGACTGGCTGAGCTGGCTGATTACCTCGTCATCAACGTATCGTCGCCGAATACGCCGGGCCTGCGGGATTTGCAGAAAAGAGAAGTCCTGGCGATGCTATTGCAGAGCGCCCGCAGCAAGACGGCAAAACCGATTCTGGTGAAGTTGGCTCCCGATCTAGAAGATTCCGCTGCCGTCGAGCTGGCCGGGGCGGCGATCGATGCAGGTGCCGCTGGAATTGTGGTGACCAACACCACGGTCGACTACTCACTGTTGCCGGGAGTTGCACCCGTGGGTGGCTTGAGTGGCCGTGTGCTACAGCAGCGGAGTCGCGAAATGCTGCAGCTTCTCGGCCGCGAGATTGGTCAGCGATGCACGCTGATCAGCGTCGGAGGAATCGATTCGGCACAGGAAGTCTATGCGCGCATCCGTGCGGGCGCGAGCCTGGTACAGGTATACACCGCGATGGTGTTCGAGGGGCCATTCCTGATCCGGCGCCTGGTGAAAGGGCTGCTGGAGATCATGGAGAAGGAGGGAGTGGGGAGCATAATAGAGGTAGTGGGAGTTGACACCCAGATCACACTAAAAGTCCACTGAAACAGAGAAAGCCGGCCCATTTCGCCACAGTTTGTCCACTAACGCTGATAACAAGCCGCTTTCTGGCCTTGAAAGTCCATCCGGTGAAGATTGAGCTTACAGTAAGGGAGGTCCGGTGAGTCGCATTCACGATCAGTCGCTGGGAAAACTGGCATTGGCCTTGGACACAGCGGATTGGCCGAGCTATGTCCGGTGGTGCCGCTTCTTTGGCCCCCGGGTGGGCGTGTTGAAGGTCGGCTTGGAGGCGTTTTCACGTTGGGGGCTCCGCGCGGTCGAAGTGGCCCGTAGAGACGCGCGGGAGGTGTTTCTCGATCTCAAGCTCCACGACATACCCAGCACGGTTCAAGGCGCAGTCGCGGCAGCGCGCGATCACGGAGTGGATTATCTGACGGTTCACAGTGCGGGTGGTCCGGAAATGCTGGCCGCAGCGTGTGCTGGCAGCGGGGGCGCGGTAAAGATACTGGCGGTGACGCTCTTGACCCATCTCGGTGCGGAGGATCTCGGCGCGCTGGATCTGCCGGGCGATAGCTCTCTTCGGGTAAGACGGTGGGCGGCGCTGGCACGGCGAGCCGGGTGTGGCGGAGTGGTCTGTTCACCCCTGGAGGTGGCCGACCTGCGCCAGGAGAACCCCAGACCGTTTCTGCTGGTAACACCAGGGATTCGAAGCAGCGGGATCGCGGCCGACGATCAACAACGAGTGGCGACACCCGAGGCTGCTTTGCGAGCGGGAGCCGACATGTTGGTGGTGGGTCGACCGATCACACGGGCTGCGGATCCAGAGGGGGCGCTGGAGACTTTGGCCCAGGAGATGGGATCGAGGTAAGGCTCGACGCCTCAGACGACAAAGACGGGGCGATCGACGGTTTGCTCGAACTCCCAGTAATGGGTGTACCCCGGAAACTCGACAGGCACGGTGTAGGTAGCACGTATCCGGATTCGTCCACCGCGGCGCTCGACCTCCAAACCTTTCTTGGTCAGGGGAAGCTCGAGGTCCTCGGCACGATCGAGGATCCGCTTCTTCATGGTTTTCACACTGGTCTTGCCTGCAAACATTGCCTGTTCTTCCATGAAGTCGTAAAGCTCAGCGCTGTGGATCTTGACGGGAATGACCTTGAGACAGATTCCCACAAAGGCGAGCAGGAGTAGCAACCATAGGACACAGCCGATTTTGCCTTGGCCTAGATTCGGGTGGGGTCGAGCCATGACGATCTCCGGGGCAAGTTTGCGCAATTGAGGCCGTTCTGTCTGTGAAGTCTACCGCACGACGCGGAAGCTGCGCTCCCAGCGCGTATCGGTGAAGAACCGCAGGAAGACGTTGGCGAGTTGACGGGCCTTGCCCCGGTAGCCGGGCCAGTCGACCCCTTCTCGCTCGCTCTCGAAGGACCAATAGATAAGAAATGCCCGACCCTTGATGAACTCCCCTGGGACCGGACCCCAGAAGCGAGAGTCGTTGGAGTTGTCGCGGTTGTCGCCTAAGAAAAAATAGTGGCCGTCGGGGACGGTGTAGGGACCAAAGTTGTCTCGATCGCGATAGCTCTCGTGAAGGAAGACGGAGCGGGGATAGACCTGGCGGTCCGTGTGGTAGGTATAGGCAGCGTCGTCGATCTCCTCTCCATTGACGGAGATCACCTTGTCGTTGATCTCGACCACATCACCAGGCAAGCCTATACAACGCTTGATGAAGTCGCGCTCCGGCCCCTCGGGGAACTTGAATACGACCACATCGCCTCGGCGCACTGGGCTGGTCGGTAACAACATGTCTTCCACCGACGCCGTGGTGGGTCCAAAGACGAACTTGTTGACGAGAATGTGGTCGCCGATGAGGAGGTTCTCTTCCATCGATCCGGTGGGAATCTTGAAAGCCTGAATCGTGTAGGTCCGAGCGAAGGTGGCGAAGATCACCGCAATCAGCAGTGCTTCGAGGTACTCGCGCAAAAGCGATCTCGAGACATCCATCTGGTTGGTGATCTTCAGCGGATGAGATGAAAGGTGCGGCTCCAGCGAGACCGACGCACAAAGCCGACTGCTGTATTGGCGAGTTGTTGCAGCTTGTGAGCCCACCCCCTCCAAACCCCGTCGGAAGTCTCGCCGCCAAACGACCAGTAGATCATGAAAGCACGGCCCTTGATGAAGTGGGCGGGCACCGGACCCCAGAAGCGCGAGTCGTAGGACTGATCTCGGTTATCACCAAAGCAGAAGTAGTGACCCTCTGGCACTGTGTAGGGGCCGAAATTGTCCCGCATCCTCGCCTGCTCCGGTACCGTCGGTCGATCAGGAAAGATGCGATCATCGCTGTGCCAGGTGTAGGCGGAATCGTCCACCCACTTACCGTTGAGATAGAGGTCCTTGTCGACGACTTCGATCTCATCACCGGGCAGGCCGACACAGCGCTTGACCATATCGACCCGTGGCCGTTCGGGTGAGCGGAATATCACGACATCACCGCGGTTGACCGTGCGCAGTGGCAACAGCCCGCGCTCGGCGGCAGACTTGGCCGGGCCATAGATAAAGCGATTGACAAAGAGGTGGTCGCCGACGAGCAGCGTGTCTTCCATCGATGCGCTGGGAATAAAGAACGTCTTCACCACGAAGGTGTTGGTGAACCCGAGGAAGATCCCGGCGATGATCAGCGCCTCGAGATACTCGCGAAAGGTGCTCCGTTTAGCCATCGGCGCCCTAATCTAATGCAATCGTGGTACCCAAAGCCACCTCGAATAGCACTGAGTGCATCAGTGAGTGCAAACCCCTCGTCGATTGACCCGCCCGTCAGGCAAGCGAACGCGCTTCCGTAAAGATCTCTTGACGGGGTCCACTGATCTCGCAGTGCCCCCCCGCCGAAGAGAAAAACTCCCCATCAAGACGGGCCCTCTTGCATCTTCGGACGCAATGAATGGACACCAAGCGTCTTCGAGAGCCGCAGGGCTTGAGACGTAAGTCACACAAAATCAGACAGTTAGATGCTGATGCTCGAGTTGGCAAGGGGCTTGAGTAGGAGCCGAGTCGCGAACCACCAACAGGAGAAAGGAGGTGCACGCGAGTCGGACGGAAAGCGGACAACCACAAAAGGCAGGCAGTTGGGTCGGGCCGGGAGACCCAGGAGATGCGATTCCAGACCCGGCGACGGATCGAGTATTGAACTGAAAGGAGAACAGATTGCAGCGAAAAGAAAGAACATTGATTACATTCATCGTGCTGAGTGCCTGTTTGGCAGCGACCCCTGCCATGGCCGCAGACGGCCAGGCGACCGTCAACATCAACACCGCGAGCGCAGAGCAACTGATGCTGCTGCCCCGAATCGGGCCGTCTGTGGCGCAGAAGATCCTCGAATTTCGAGAGAAGAATGGCCGTTTCAAGGCGGCCGAGGATCTCATGTTGGTGCAGGGGATCGGTGAACGGACATTCGAGCTGATCATGCCCCACATAGCGGTAACCGGCGAGACCACCCTCACCGAGAAGGTAAAGATCGAGAAGGGGTAGTTCGGGTATTGAGGTACGGTTCACTGCAAGCGATGGGGCGGGCGTCGGCCGGACGGGTCGGCGCCCGCCAGGTTGGTAGCCGAAAGGGAGGGTGGGGTTTTCAACTCTACGAAGTGCTGGTGGTGCTCGCCATTCTGACCATCACGGCAGCGGTCGGGATACCGAGACTACTGGATTGGACCCGTGGGCTACGGGTGGACCTGGCGGCCAACGAACTGGTAGGCGTTCTGCGACGGTCCCGCTCCTATGCCGTTCGCCACAGCACCAAGGTGGGGGTCAAGTTCTGGCCGGTACCGGGAAAGCGAGTGACCTTCGGTCTCTATCGGGATGGGGACGGTGACGGAGTGCGAACCAGGGACATCGACTCTGGAGTAGATCTGCCGGTGGGACCACCGCAGCAGCTCGCCCACATGGGCGGCCACGTGCGCTTTGGCTTTCCTCCTGGCCCGGCGCCCAAAGATCCGGGGGATCCGAGTCGCCGTCTGGACCGGCTGGACGATCCGATTCGATTCAACCGCTCCGACATCGCCTCTTTCAACCACTTGGGTGGATCCACGCCCGGCTCCCTGTATCTGACCGACAGCCAGTCTCACCTCTCGGTGGTGCGGCTGTTCGGACGCACCGGCAAGGTAAAGGTGCTGCGCTACGACCCGATCAGCGAAACCTGGGAGTAGACCGTTGACGCGCGCCAGCACACTGCAGTAACGTGCTCTGGCTGTGCAAGCGATCCTGGTTGTAACCACCGTCGGCACCGAGGAGCAGGCGAACACCGTCGCCCAGGAGCTCGTCGAGCGTCGCCATTCCTGCTGCGTCAATATCATTCCGGTTCACCGCTCCATCTATCGGTGGCAAGACAAGGTATGCACCGACAGCGAATTCATGCTGATCATCAAGGCGATGGAATCGGAGTACGAGGCGATCGAGGCGGCGATCAAAGAACTCCACAGCTATGAGCTGCCGGAGATTCTCGCCTTCGACATCAAGCACGGCGAGGAGGGATTCCTCCACTGGATCCACGCCTGCAGCGGCAGGAACGAGGAATAGTCAGACCCGGGCCAAGGCCTGCTCCAGGTCGCCCATCAGGTCTTCGACATCCTCGAGGCCAACCGAGACCCGAACCAGTCCGGCAGTGATTCCGAGACGCTCACGCTCTGCGGGCGGGACGGATGCATGCGTCATGGATGCGGGGTGCGAGATGAGCGTCTCGACACCGCCCAGACTCTCGGCCAGGGACATCACCTGAAGATTATCCAGTAGCGTCTTGGCCGCCTCTTGGGTGCCGAGGTCAAAGGTGATCAGCGCGCCAAAACCTGTGGCCTGGCGGCCTTGGAGCTCGTGACCCGGATGATGATCGAGCCCCGGATACAGCACCCGCTTGACCTTCGTGTGCTGCTCCAGAAACTCGGCCACGGCACGACCACTCGCCTCGTGTTGATCCATGCGCACGCCGAGGGTCTTGAGCCCGCGCAGGACCAGGAAGCTGTCGAAGGGTGACAACACTGCACCCGCAGATTTCTGAACGAACGCGAACCACTCGGCCTCCTTGGGCCGGGCAGAAACCAGAACGCCACCCAGAGAGTCGCTGTGACCATTGAGGAACTTGGTGGTGGAGTGGACGACGACGTCGGCACCCAGCTCGAGGGGTCGCTGAAAGCGGGGTGAAAGAAAGGTGTTATCGACCGCCAGCAGCACCCCGTTGGCGTGGGCGATCTCTGCGGCCCCGGCGATGTCCGTCACCTCCATCATGGGATTGGTGGGGGTCTCGATATAGACCATGCGGGTGTTTTCCTGCATGGCTGCACGTACCACGTCGAGATCGGTCGAGTCGATCCAGGAGAAGCTCATCTCGTAGTTCTCCAGGATCTGGCTGAAATAGCGGTAGGTACCGCCGTAGACATTCTGCGAGCAGACCACGTGTTCCCCTGCCTTGACCAAGGTCAGCAGGGCGGAGATTGCTGCCATACCAGAAGCAAAAGCGTGGCCGGCGTGACCCGATTCCAGGGAGGCGACGTTTTCCTCTAGGGCCTGTCGCGTCGGGTTCTGAACCCGCGCGTATTCATAGCCTTTGTGTTTGCCGAGCTCGTCCTGGACATAGGTAGAGGTCTGATAGATCGGCACGGTGACCGAGCCCGTCGTGGGATCGGGGGGTTGTCCGGCGTGGATCGCGCGGGTGGAGAAGCCGAGATTCTTTGGGTCGCCTTTCACGGTAGCCTCCAACGGTTCATCATCATGGTTGCAGCGGGCGGGATTCTAGCGCGGTTTGGCAACAGTATTAACATTGGCCCCATGAATACGAGCGAAGAGACCTTCTCACCCATCCGCTGGGTCGACGACCATTTGCAGCTTCTCGACCAGACAAAACTGCCGAGGGAAGAGGTGTGGCTCGAGTGCCGAGAGTTGGAAGACGTTGCCGGTGCCATCCGACGGCTCTCGGTGCGTGGTGCACCGGCCATCGGGGTAACGGCAGCCTATGGTCTGGTGGTGGCAATGCTGGAGGCGGACGAAACCGGCGAGGTTAAGGAACAGTTCGATCACGTTTCTGACTATCTGGAACAGACACGGCCCACAGCGGTGAATCTTCGATGGGCCCTGGAGCAGGGCCGGGGGGTCTTCGAGTCAGCGGTCGAAAAGGGACGCAGTGCGGTCATCGAAGCTCTGCTGAGCTGGGCGCACGGTCTGCACGCTGCTGACATCGAGGCCAACCGCAGGTTGGGCGCCCACGGCGCCGAGCTGTTTGCCCGCGAGGATCGAGTGCTTACCCACTGCAACACCGGAGCTCTGGCCACCGCCGGGTATGGAACCGCTCTCGGCGTGATCCAGGCAGCGCGAGCGGCGGGTCGGCTGAGCATGGTGTGGGTGGATGAAACCCGGCCATTGCTGCAAGGAGCCCGACTGACCGCCTGGGAGCTGCAGCGGCTAGGCATCCCTTATCGTGTTGTTACGGATTCGAGCGCCGGCTCGCTGCTGTCACAGGGGTTGGTGGACAGAATCGTGGTGGGCGCGGATCGCATCGCCGCCAATGGTGATACCGCCAACAAGATCGGTACGTATCCCTTGGCGGTCCTTGCCGAGCGCCACGGGGTGCCCTTCTACGTCGCCGCGCCGATCTCGACGATCGATGCCAAAACTCCAACCGGAACCGAGATCCCGATCGAGGAGCGCGACCCGCAGGAGGTCAAAGAGGTGTTCGGTACCGCAGTCGCACCCCAAGAGGCCGAAGCGGTGAACTTCGCCTTTGACGTGACCCCTAACGAGTTGATCACCGCCATCATCACCGATGTGGGGGTTCTTCAGCCTCCTTTCCGTGATTCCATTGCACAGGCCCTCGCCGCAGCCTCCTGAGCAGCGAAGAGTCCGGGAATTGACGCCACCCAGAGGAAGAATCTCAGTGGACTCAAGATTGATTAGATGGTAAACGATTTGATTCTCAGTGGAGTTCATAGACGAGAAATGGTGAATATTTGATGTCTAGATGGAACAATCGCTCCATTTTGGCGACCACAGGGCTTGTCGCGCTGTCACTTTTGGTCAGCCTGCTGGCGGCGGAGGCGTTGGTGCGGCTGGTGCGGCCCCAACCACGACTGGTAATCACTCCTGGTGGGCTCTATGTGCCGGATCCACCAGGCCGCTATCGCCTGACGCCCGGATACCGGGGACGAATCTACAACCGGGCGGAATACGACAATGAGATTCGCATCAACGGGGCCGGTCTGCGCGGCCCGGAGCTCGAGCCGTGCGCCCAGGGAGTGATGAGGGTGCTTGCTCTCGGGGACTCTTTCACCTTTGGAGTTGGGGTGGATGATTCCGAGACCTTTGTCGCTTCTCTGGCCGACCAGCTCACCGAGGGCGGGCACCCGGCACAAAGCTTGAACGCTGGTATCCCCGCCTTTGGGGTACCCGATGCCGAGAGCTGGTTCCGGCGTCACGGCACGAGCCTCGAACCCGACGTGGTCATCCTGGCGATCTTTCTGGGGAACGATCTCGTCGACGCGTCACCAGATCGAGAAGAGGTGCTGATCGTCGATGGCCTTCTGGTCCCAGGCAAGTCGCCTCGGGGATTGAAAGCCTGGTTGCACCGACACTCACACCTCTTTGCAGCGGTCAAGAACCTCCTGGAGCAACCCGGATTCCGCCCATTGCGGGAGAGGCTCGGTCTCGGTGAGCCGTGGAAGGTGCGAACCCTGCGAGAGGAGTTCGGCGTCTACAAAACCACGGCAGAGGGCGAGCTCGGTCCGGCCATCGAAGTCACCGACGTCGCGCTCGGGCGACTGGTTGCGCAGGCCGAGCAGCAAGAGTTTCACTTGCTGGCCCTGCTGATTCCCAGTGAAATCCAGCTCGATCCGGATCGGTGGCAGCAGAGCCTGGCCAGCCTCGACCTCGATCCTGGCGACTACGACCCCGAGACCCCGACCCGGATCTTCCACGCCTTACTAGACAAGCACGCCATCCCCACCGTCGACATGGGGCCCCTTGTTGGGCCAAGGCTGGCCGCCGGCGACAAGCTCTATTTCCGCCTGGACCGCCATTGGACCCCCTCGGCACACGCCCTCGCGGCGACCGAGTTGATGCGCGCTCTCCTGCCCTTGATTATCGAAGAGGCCAAGGAAGAGGAAGGAGCTATCAAGAGCGGCTCTGGAGAGTAGCTCCACTTGAGGAAGCCCCCCGCGTGCGAGTTCGGTCGCGCCCAGCTCACGGTTGGTCCTCAAAAGACGTGACCCTATCCTGGTTTCCAGACAAGCCGCCAACCTACTTGCGGCTGGCTACTCCCGGAAGAGATGTTCACCCCTATTGGATTGAATCGGCTTGGGAGTCCTGCCAGACGAAGGGCCACCTCGTTCCGTCTTCGGGGTCGGCACCCTGTCTCACGACGTTGCAATGCCCATCACCAGGATGATCAGCACCGCTGGGGGCACGACGTAGCGAATCAAGAAATACCAGAGCGAGTGGAGCTGCGGTTCAACCAACGCCAACTCGTCTCGTGAAGCCTCTCGGCTCAAGAACCAACCGCCAAAGACGGCGATCAGAAGCCCCCCGAGGGGCAAGAGAATTTGGTTGGCGAAGTAGTCCATCGCACCGTTGAAGTCGCGCCCGAAGACGCGCCATTCCGAGAGGACGTTGTAGGAGAGAATGCTCGGAAAACTGAGCAGTCCGATCGCCAGGATGACCACCAGAGCGCTCTTGTGACGCGCAAAGCCGCGATGCTCCTCCAGCCAGGCGGTCAGGGATTCGATCAGGCCCACCATGGAGGTGATCCCCGCTACCGCCAGCAACAAGAAGAACAGGACGCTGAACAGGTAGCCACCCGGCATCTGGGCGAAGGCTACGGGTAAGGTCTGGAAGATCAGGCCGGGTCCCGCCGCCGGGTCGAGCCCGTAGTTGAAGACCGCCGGAAAGACCACCAGCCCAGCAAGCAGAGCGACCGCCGTATCGGCAGAAATGATGATGATCACCGACTGGGTGATCGAAACCCGCTTCGGCAAGTAGGCGCCGTAGGTCATCATCGCCGCCATTGCCACGCCGATGGAGAAGAATGCCTGGCCGATGGCCGCCAACATCACTCTCGGTGTGATCTTGCTGAAGTCCGCCGTGAACATCCAATCGACGGCAGGGGCGAAGCCGCCGGCACAGACGTTGTAGACGACCAGGACGGCGAGCAACAGAAACAGCAGCGGCATCAGCCAAGTTACCGCCCGCTCGATACCTTTTCGGACTCCAGAGAAGATGATCGCCCCAGTGAGAAACAGGCCCGCTGCGGTCCAGAAAACCATGCCTCCTGTGTCGGCCAGGACGGCGTTGAACTGTGTCTCAGCGGCGACGGTGTCGACCCCCGCGAAGCCGGTGGTGACCGCCTTGAAGAGATACCACAAGACCCAACCGACGATGGCGCTGTAGACAACCGCGATGGTGAACGCTGCTAGCAGGTTCATGTAGCCGACCAGGCTCCATTGCGGCGAATGTCCCTCCTGAATGGCCACTGCCCGCATCGAGCCCGGTGGGCTCAGCCCTCCACGCCGCCCGATGAGAATTTCCGCCATCAGGATCGGCACGCTGATACCGAAGGCGAAGGCGACGTAGACCAGAACGAAGGCCGCTCCGCCGTTCTCGCCGGCGACGTAGGGGAAGCGCCAGATGTTTCCGAGGCCGACCGCAAAGCCGACCGAGGCCAACAGAAAGGAGACACGCGACGACCAGTGTTCGTGGGCACGCAAGCCGACTCGAGGTCGACTCATCCGATCACCGAGAACGACGACTCGGTGTTGATCTCGCGCAGCCGGCTGAAAAAGCCGAGGTCGAGATCGCGCTGGGTGTATTTGAGGCGCAATCGCACCGGGTCGCGATCGTGGTCGCGGCCGGCCTCGACCGCGGAGATCAGCTCGGCCATCAGCTTGCCGGCGACCGGCGCGTTCTTGTACTGGTTACCCGAAGTTCCCACGGCCATATAGAAACCTGGCAGGTCCGAACGATCGTAGACCGGGATCCAGTCGTCGGTGACATCGTAGAGATCGACCACGCCCTTGGGCCGACTCGGTATGGGCAAGTTCGGAATCCGCTGCGCCACGCGCATGACCTGAGTGAACCACTGCTCGGTGAAGCCGGTGTTGTAATCGTCGGGATCCTCGACCCAGTCGAGGTTGTCACACGGCGGGTCCTCCGAGCCGAGGAGTAGGTAGTTTCCGACCTCGGGCCTCGAATAGCAGCCGGCGTCGCCGTCCGAGATGAGGGGACCGACGGTGTCATAGTCCACACCGGCGGGCGCCGGCACGTGACACACCTCGTGCTTGAGAGGACGGATTCGGATCCTCATCCCCTCCTCCACTCCGGCGATCCGATTGATCTTGGAGGAGTGCGGTCCGGCGACGTTGACGACGATCGGCGCCGCGACGGTCGTGCCGTCGGTGAGCCGCACACCGGCCGCGCGGCCGTTTTGCCTGAGGATCTCGGTCACCTCCGCATTGAACCGGAAGTCACCGCCCCGAGCCTCGCACGCCTGCTGGACGTTGTGGCACGACAACTGAGGATCGCTGACATAGCCTGATTCGGGAATGTAGACCGCTCCGGCGACCGCGTCGCCGGTCGGCTCGCCAAACCGCGAGTCCTCCCGTGCCACCGGTGGGCCGTACTGGCGGGTGTCCAGGATCGACAGAAAGTCCTTCACGGCGACCGGATCGAGCTCCTCGTAGGCGACCTTGAGCTCGTCCAGGCTGGCCATGACGTTCTGCAGGTGCGCGTTCTTCTCGGTCTTGAAAACCAGGCAGCCCGTGTTGATGTAGCGAGCGAGACCCATCTCGTCCCCCACACCGAGATACTTGGCCCAGTCGAGCCAGAAGAAGTAGCTCTCTCGCGCCATGGCGACGCCGTCGGGAGTCGAGTAGTGGAAGCGAATGACGGCGCACGAACTGGAGGTCGAGCCATAGCCGGCCCCGTGCAGCTTGTCGATGTTCAGCGTCCGGTAACCGCACTTGGTGAGCTCGTAGCCGGTGCAGCAGCCGATGATCCCGGCCCCGATGACGATTGCGTCGTAGCTCTTGGTCATAGCGGACCTCGCCTCCACCTGTCGTGGAGCTACACGGTTCGATTCTGGGCCATCTCCCGGCTGATGACAAGGTGCGTCTATTGGAAGATGTGCTGCTGGAAGTGTTCCTCGTAGACGAGCAGGAATTGAGGAGTGCGATTCGAACACTCTGCATAGATCGACCGAAAGATAGGATTCGCCGGCCGATTACTCCAGAAATGCCACCAAGTTACTGAAACAAATGCGGTCGAGACCTCGTAGGGTCCCCTCAGCACACCCCGAGGTCTGTAACATGTCGGAACCGATGCCGCGCTCGAAATGGCAGAGCATTTCCGCTCTACCCAGATTCTTCGTCTTCGCCTACGTTTGGTCTTGGATCTTCTGGATCCCCATGGTGCTCGCCTACCGCAATCGGGGGCCGGTTCCTGAAGATGCCGGTGCTCTGCAGGGCATCCCCGTCTGGGCTTTGGTGGCGGCGTTGATCGGCGGCTACGGACCGACCATCGCAGCCCTGGTTCTGACGGGCCGCCAGGAGGGCAAGCCGGGCGTCAAGGCTCTCTTACAACGCCTCAAGATCTGGCGCGTCGGCTGGTCCTGGCACCTGTTCGCTTGGCTTTCCCCTGTGGTATTCGTGGTGGTCGCCATTGCCATTCTGTACGCCCGGGGGGGCAACCTCGGCGAGCCCAACCTGCAGCGTTTGAGGTTGATTCCGATTGCGCTTTTCTTTGCAATCCCCTTTGGCCCGCTGGGTGAAGAGTTGGGCTGGCGTGGGTACGCCCTGCCGCGCTTGCAAGAGAAGTACTCAGCTCTAACCGCTAGCATAGCTCTGGGTCTGATCTGGACCTTCTGGCACACTCCGATGTTCTGGGCGCCGGGTGGTACCGTGATCAGCGGTGGGCCGGTCACGCTGTGGGCGGTGGCCAAGTACGTCGCCTTTCTCGTCGGTTTAGCGATTCTCTATACCTGGCTCTACAACAACACCAAAGGCTCGGTGCTACTCGCCGTCATCTTCCACACCACGGCCAACGCGATGTTGCCCCTCATTGCTTTTCCGGATCGTGGCGATGATGCTGGTCGCCTCGTCGATGAACTATCAATTATTCCGATCTGGTTGACCGTGGCCGTGGTGCTGGCCATCTACGGACCGAAAACCCTGACCCGGCGTACGCCAGAGCCTTGAACCGAGTAGCCGCGAGCTGCTGGACAGAGAGCCTCTCAACGACGCCACCCACGGCGTCCAGCTGACGGACTTAGTGACCCTCCTCAGCTTGATCGACAACGCAGAGTGAGTGACGCGGTCTGGCTGGACCACAATCGAGGGCAAGGCGTGCGGTCTACGCCGCGCTAGGCCCACTTCTCATACTCCTGAGATCTGGTCTATCATTCCGCACGTTCTCCAGTTTAAACGTGACGGTAGCAACGCCGCGTGGCGGGGCGCCTCGCATGACTGCGTATGCAGTAGTGAAGTCTCTCTTGAGGAGGAAGGTGTGATTCAAAACTGTCCCAGATTCACCACTCGCTTCATGTTCTGGTTCGCGACGCTTATCGTGGCTGTTCTTCTTCCGCCGACAGCCGCCCACGCCAAGACGCTCGCCTCCAAGGCACTGGCAGACGCCATCGAGAACGGCACCCTGGATCAAGTCAAGCAAGAGCTGTTCATGGATGTCCACCAGAAGCAGAAATTCGAGTTCGACGAGGCAGGAATGGAAGAACTGGGCCGGAAGCAGCTCGACCAGGGAAAAGAAAGGCTGGGAGTAGAGATCCTGCAGATCAATCAGGTCATCCACAACACATCACCCCGCGCCGCCAACGCCCTGGGTGATGGATATCGGGCGTCCGGTGACGACATCTCGGCTCGCGTCTACTACGACATGGCCCTCAGAATGGACCCGGGAAACGAACATGCGAAGCAAGCGATCGAAGAGTCGGGCGAGAGTGCTGAGGAGCTCGCCATGGGCGGCATGGAGTTCGACCCAGAGGCCATGCAGGCAGCCATGGCCCAGATGGGGATGGAGATGACACCGGAACAGCAGCAGATGATGCAGGAGGGCATGGCTCAGCTTCAGCAACTTCAGGAAACCGGGGAGATGCCCCAGGCTTCCTCTCAGCCGAAGCAGCAAGCCAGTCGACAAACAAGTCCATCCGACAGTCAGCCTACCCACGAGTCCGAGTTCTGCGAAGTGCTCCATAGATTCAATGCGGAAAAGAAGATCACAGATCCTCAGGTGCGAGCGCGCGTCGAAGGTGAGTATGGGGAACCAGGCGACACGCTAAGGACCTGGAACGTGGAATCCACATGTGGAGAGTTTCTGATTGCGGTTCCGCTGTGGGCCGATGTTTCACCTCCGGTCTTGGACCTCAAGGGTGGAAGTACGTTCGAGGACGCCAACGGGTGGATCTGGAAGTTCGAAATGGGGGGTGACGGCAAAGCCAAGAGCGTTGTCCAGACCTCGTCCGACGGCGAAACGACTGAAATGAAACGGTTGGGAGATCCCCGATCCTACGATTGAAACGGGGAAGCTCCGCACAAGGAGAGCGGCTTATGAAACACCGAGAGAAACACCAACGGGTATGGACCTTAGTAAGCCGGGTAGTCCTGTTGATCGTTCTGACACCTGCCGCGTCTCCAGCGGCTAGCGACGAGGTCGCTCTGCGCCAGATCGTCGAGTCCGGCGCGCTGGCAGAAAGCCCCAATTCCGTTCTCCTCGACTATCTGCTTAAGGAGGGCAAGGACACCCTCATTCCCGAGCTGCACCGGCAGGCAGTTGATCAGATCGTCGAGGCTCTGCGCACTCAGACCCTGGTTGACCCCTTAGAGGGCATGGACGAGATCATGTCGTTCGCCAACCCAATGAACATGATGAAAAGAAACACGAAGGGCATGATGAAGCAGATGGGTATGGGTGCTCTGCGTGGCGCCACCGGGGGTGGCGGTGGGATGTCACCCGCCATGAACAACCAGATGCAGCAGGCGCAAAGAGACATGGACAAGGCGCTGGTCGACCCCTGGGTGCGAGGTCTCGGCGCAGCTTCAACCCTCTATCAAGCTGGCTATGCCGACGACGCCATCCGCTTCTATCGTGGCTGTCTCACCTCGATCGGCTCGCTTGTCCCTACGGGTCAGAAGAACGATTGGCTGAAAGACCAGTGCATCGCCGGCGCGTTGCAGATGAAGGCTTCCGAGGCCGGAGGCCTCTTCGCCGACCTCTGGGACAACCCCCACATGGATTTCGGGATCGACCTTGCGGCCTTCGGCGGGCAGCAGCCCGAGATGACTCCGGTGCCTCAGATCCAAGCCTCGGCCGCACTCGGTCTGGGCAAGCTTGTGGGAGCCGGCCAACTCTCCCGCCACCAGCATACGGCAGTCATGCAAGCACTCGTCAACATGGCTGGTACCAAGAAACTGGATCTGACCGCCCTGACCGGCGCAGTGCAGGGCCTTTCATTCGCCGAAGACCCCCAGGCTGTCGACCCCCTCCTGCGGTCGTGGAAGAAGGGCAAACCCGAAGAGATCCGACCGATCGCCCTGGGAGGCCTGGTCGCTGCCTATCGCCAGCCCGATGCCATCAAAGCCATGCGCAAGGACCTCAAGACCGGGACCGGCGTCATCGCGAGCTACAAGAAAGCCAAGTCATTCGCCCCCTGGACTTCGAACGCCAATGAGCAGCAACCCATGCAGGAACAACAAGGCGGCGATGATGCCGAGGCAAGATACCTGGCCGCCCGCGCCCTGATGCGAGCCGGAGACGACGCCGGCTACCAATTCGCTGCCAAATTCCTCGACAAGCGCAATGTACCCCCGGGCGACTGGGACTACCGGCCCGATCTCATCCGAGATCTGGTCGAAACTGACGGTGAGCGCTCGCGGTCGGTGCTCGACGAGATGATCACCGACGGTCACCAGAACGAGTGGCTGCAGGCGATGATGCGGGTGGGGATTTTCGAACTGGGAGACCGATCGCAGATCGCCGAGCTCGAGACGCTGCTCGACAAGAGGGACTGGGATTTCGGCCGCGGTACCGCCGCCCGCTGGTACAAGCGCTTCAAACCCTTGATGTGGGAAGGCGTCAAACTGGCAGCCAAGTCCTACATGGGAATGCCTCCCGACCAGCAGGACTGGCAACGAATCCGCCAGGTGGTCACCAACATGGCCTGGGCCGAGCGCGACCGGATCGTGGGTCGCAAGACCGAACGGGACGTGAAAACCGACCAGTTCCGCTGGCAACTGGCCGACGCCACGGCCGCGAGCGACGATCCCGGCAGCCTGAGCATCCTCGCGGCCCTACTGGCAGACGAGGAGGCATCCGTGCGCATGAGCGCCGCCTCAGCGTTGCTCGAACAGTCGGATCCGCTGGCCGCAGACATGCTCTTCCGGGCTCTGGCTCGCGACTACGGCGCGGAAAAGGGTGTTTCGCGCAACCCCGAAATCCACGCCGCCATCTTGCGTCGCCTGTTGCGGACCTTTCCCGACCACCCGGCGACTCTGCAAGCCCTGCAGAGGGCCGCCGCCTCGGAAGCACCCTCGGTTCAGTTCCTGGCACTGACAGCGCAAGCGGGTCTGGTGCCCATCGCACTAGGAACCAGCGAGTGACTGGTTTCTACCTGTATACTCCCGCCACTCTTGATACCCAAAAGCGCCACGAGCCGCCACGGCAGCAGCTCTCTTCCCTAGGGTCAGAAGGAGCTACTGCTGGCGGGTTTCTCTGCCAATTTCGTTCAAGAAGGTAGAGACACAACCGCAATGACCCTCGCAGGAGATAGATCAACAATGAAGAAATACCGAAGTCCAAGAATTGTGATTGCTCTGGTATTGGCAGTGGTCTTTCTGACCGCGGCCCAGGCCCGGGCTTCCGGTTACTACTACGAATTCGTCGGCACCAATCAAGGACAGAAGAAAAAGCAAACCGATGAGACGCACGTCAAGGGTTGGGTCGACGGTGACAAGACGAGAGTCGAATTCTCCTCGGGTGATAAGAAGGGCTTTTTCGCGGATGGCAACTACCTGGTCACCACGGACGGTGGCGAAACCGTTTACCTGATCAACAACAAGGACAAGACGTACGCCGAATTCGACATGGAACAGTTGATGGCCATGATGGGCCAGGCTATGGCGATGATGGAGCAGATGGGCGGCATGTTCAAGATGGAGTTCAACAACGTCCATAACGAAAAGCTTCTGGAAGAGCCAGGGGAGTCGATCCTGGGTCGCTCCACGACCCACTACCGTTACAACAGCGGGTACACCATGAGCATGAAGATGATGGGGATGAAGCAGGAGACCACGATCGATTCCGTCCAGGATCTCTGGTGCACCGACGACTTCGACGGAAGAGGCTTTGGTGTCTGGCTACGACCCGATCGCAACATGAAGACCGGCAATGAGGAGTTCGACAAGCTCATCAATACGGAGATGGCCAAAATCAAGGGTTTTCCGCTACGAACCGTCACCACCTCGACCACGACCAACAAGAAGGGCAAGTCGACGGAGCAGACCTTCACCAACGAGGTGACGGTGCTGCGTGAGGAGTCGATCGCCGACAGCACCTTCGAGTGGCCCTCCGACTACACCGAGACCCAGATCATCCCCGAAATGCAGGGCATGGAAGGCTACGACCAGCAGGCCGGCAAGAAGGACAAAAAGAAGAAGAAAAGCGGACTGTCGAGCGTTTTTGACAAGCCGGATGACGACGGGTAGGGGCAAGCATGAACAATCCAGAAGGAGGAGACCATTGAGAGTGAGCATCACACTTCGACGTCTAATGGCAAGCGTTCTGGTTGTCATCGGTTTGGTCGGCTGTGGCGGCAGTCAGGAGACGCAAACGGCCGACAACGAGTCCTCTACAGGGTTGCCGAGAGCTTCGACAGCCGTCAGCACCCGACCCGAACCTTCAGAACCCGAACCCTCGAGCCTCTGTGCTCTCCTCCCCGCCGAGGAGATTGAGGCCGCGTTTGCCGGCAAGCTCGACGTTGAAGTCGACTATGGCGGGGAGAGGGACTGCCAGTACACGTTTCCTGCCTTCGATGGGGGCCAGATCATCCTCCAACTCGCTCCCAAGGGCAATTACGACCTCAAGAAGCTAAATCTCGAAGAGGGCCGGGTCTCAGGTGAGTACATCGAGGGCCTCGGCCTCGAAGCCATGCTTCTCAACAACTCCCAGGTCGAGGTGCTCCTCGACGACGAGCAGTACTTGAGTCTTGTTCTGATCCTGATCACCTTCGGTGTCGAGCCGCCGATCACTCAGCAGGAGGCCGCGGCCGGGCTCACGAATCTTGCACGCATGGCCGTCGACAGGCTCTGATCCATTGCACAGGAGACTTGAGACTATGATCCGCAAGACTCTCTCACTCGCTCTCGTCTTTACAGTCACCTGGACCACGTGCTGGGCAGTAGCCCCCGTGGTGGCACAAGCACCCCCGCCGGCTGTAACCAGCCCGGTAATGACTCCGGAGCTGGTCGAGGAGCATCGGGCACTCGTCGAGGAGCTCTGCGGCACGATCGACCGAAGCCAGTTCGACCTCGAGGCGCTGGGCGACAAACTCGGCTGGGATCCCGAGGTCATTACTCAATTTGTGCGCGACGAGATCGAGTTCGAGCAGTATCCTGGGCTGCTTCGCGGCGCCGAAGGAACCCTAATGAGCCGTGCGGGCAACAGCCTCGATCAGGCAGTGCTCCTGGGCAAAATGCTCAAGGACGGTGGCCTGGATGCCAGGATCGCTCGTACGGAGCTGACCCTCGAGCAGGCTAAATCATTGCTCTCCCAGATGAAACCGCGGCGGAATCAGGCTCCTCCACCGGCCGATGTCGAGCGCTGGAACAAGATATCCAGCCAGCGCGGCGAGGCTGCCCCGCCTACCACCGCCGTTGCAAGCCCTGCGTCGGGTCCTGAGATTGACCTGGCGCTCGAAACTGCAAACCTGTTGGAGAGGGCTCTCGAGGAGGGACGGATCGGAGCACCACAAGAGCCGACACCGTTCGCTGAAGAGGCCCGGGACTATTACTGGGTCGAATACCGTGACTCCGCCTCAGGACCTTGGAGTCAGACACACCCGGCCTTCTCTGAGATCGAGTCGGCCCCTAGCGAACTGGCAGCCTCAGAGCACTTCACCGAGCAGATCCCTTCGGAGCTCCAACATCAATTTCGTCTCGAGGTGTTTATCGAACGGCGAGAGCTGGATCGGCTGGAAGTCCATCAAGTCGTGCCGGCGTGGCAACGCCCGGCTGCAAACATGCTGGCGCGGAGCTTCTCGGTGTTCAATTATCCCAACGGCCTGAAGGGTGAGTTGTTCGATCTGGACCTCCAGAAGGCCCTGGCCGAAAGTGAGCTCTTTGTCCCGATCTTCAACGGCGAGATCCTCTCCGGAACCATGGGTTTTGATCTTGACGGGGTTCCCTACGATCTGGAAGCCCAGGGCCTGGACACTTTTGGAGCTTCTCCTTTGTTCAGGACGGTCGGCGAAAAGGTGGATCGGGCCGTTGGTGCGCTCCAAGGTCTAGGGTCTGACGAGCCTGCGCCGGAGAGGGTTCGTTTCTTGACCGCTGAGTGGGTTGACTACACCCTGATTGCACCCGGCGGTGAAGAAACTGTGTTTCGTCGATATTTGTTGGATCGAATAGGTCCAGCAGCGAGACTGTCCGGCAATGTCTCTGAGATTCCTCTCGAAAGAGCTCAGCCATGGCAGCTCCTTGCCAGCGACGAGTTCATGCTCGCCGGCGGCTCGTATCCCGAGGCCTTGGTGCTCGACGAGTTCCTGCATCAGAGCGACTTCAGATTCAGACTGCTTCGGGAGTTTCAGGAGACCGGATCTCTCTCCATGCGGTCTTTCGATCGATTGCTGGGCCAGGGTCGGGGTCCAGACGCCTCGACACTGCTAGCGCTTTTCCACAGCTTTGATACCGGGCTGGCCGGCCGCGTCTCTGCAGACACCTATCGCCCCGAGCCGAGCCTTCTGGCCCTGCACTGGGAGCCGAAGACAGATGCCACTGCGAGGCTCTCCACGGACATCATGTCGAATTCACGCAGAAGCCGGGCACAGCGCGACATCCACGCATCGAGGCGGGACGTGCGTCTGCAAGGTGTTTGGGAGACTGTCGCCGAGAGACGAGCATTCGGGCTCCTGGGTCTTCCCGCGACGACCCTCGAGACACCCTTCTCTGGTTTAGAAGATGAAGAAGAGACCTCGGCTACCATCAGGCTCATCGGGCCGGACCAGAGCGACGGACTGGCTGCACTCGCCCTGACTGACGATCAAAAGGTGCTCCTCCAGCATGACCTGCACAGAGGATTCGCGATTGCGTTGGTTGCCGCGGACTCACCGAATGATCTTACCTGGTGGCGGCTCGATTCCGAGACTGGAACCGCACTGGGCATGCTCTCCGACGGCCGCGGGGCTACTGCCACTGAATACGTTCTCGTCTTTTCTTTGATTGCGGGGGTCCTTCTGGTGGTTCTTGGACACTCGTCGATCAAGTGCGCTTTGGAGAACAACCACCGAACACAGTCCAAAAAGAAGCTAAGACCACTGGAGTGTTGCTACTTGGATCAGATCACTCCAGATGGAAGCTACCCAGAGACCGTTGTGTTCAAGTGGGCCATGGCAACGGATCACCTCAAGAAGAAGGTGGGAATGGACGAGGAGCTTTGTAAAGGGAACTGATATGCGCTTCGAGACTGGAATTCTCCTCGCTTGTGGGTCCCCGATATCGCGCTCCATGCGCAGATTTACGTCGCCCTCCAAAGGGTGTCTCAGCTCGTGTCGGGTGCTCCGACACCCGGACCGGCCCTGCGGCTCGATGGGCACCGACTCTACGCTATGCCTTTCGATGACGCCGCTGAGCAAAGCATGACGTCGATGCCCAGGACGAGAGAGGCTTGTCGCCTGGAGCTCAATCCGAAGCTGACCACGAAGCGGCAGGCGGGAGTGATCTCTTCGGCAATCGTGAGCTGGAGGGGTCAGATGTGGGTTCCGGTGAAGGACCTGGCGAAAGCCACCGGCGCGAAGGTGAACATTGCCTTCCCCGACGCCTGCCTTCTCGAGGTTCCGAGCCAGTGCAGCAGCAGCTGACCTCTAGCTCGTGATCATGAGCACACGGAAAGGCCTTATATTGACTGCCGCCCTTCTTGCGTCGGGCTGCGCAGGGGAAGACCCAGCCCCCACCGGCGCCGGCCCGCCCGGCCTCGACGCACACGAGGCTGTGGCCTTCGAAAGAGCCTGTGCGGAGATACCCGGCTGTGCCGAACCGCGATTCGAAGCACCCGGACCTGTCGAGAGCGTCTGGCGGGTGGTGGTCGTCCGCGATCCCCGTGGCGCCATCTGGATCGACTACGTCGACTCCGTGGAAGTACCGGCGGGCGACGGCGTGCCGGTCGGCCCCCTGGCGGGCACGCATCGGCTCGTGGGCCTCGACAGGGACGATCAGCCCGTGGATGGACAGCTCCTCCACTTCCCCGAGACTCTGAGGCTCGAGTTCAGGGACCGCAGTGCACTGCCCGAAGAGATCGATCTGAGCGACCGGGAGGTCGACACTGTCGGCTACGTGCGCACCCTGCCAACGATTGAGACTCTGGCGATCCAGGACGTGTCCGGAAGGACCGTGGCTACACAACCCGTACCGCGCAAGGCTGCGGCTCTGGTCTCCCACCCGTACATCCTTGCGAGCCCGGCGCTCGCGCAGACGATCGTTCCCGGAGGCCGGCCGAGGCCGCTCCCTCCCTATTGCTCCCACGTGAGGCTCCTGGAGGGGGAGCGGGATCGCGGATTGGCTCGGAACATCGCCTATGCCGAAGAGATCACGCTGGTCGCACCCGGCCTCACCCAACGGGCGCTTACCTTTGCTGCGCTCGGTCGCATGAAACCGCTGCTGTGCCAGAGCGTTTCGCGCATCGCTTTTGGGCGCTACCCGGACGCCACGCTCGGGGGCGCAGTGCGCACCATCAGCACGGGCGACATGATTCTCATTAACGAGATGGTCGAGTACGTGGAGGGGGTGCCTGCCTTCGAGGAAGAGGTGTTGGAGCAAGGAGACAGGGCCTATCAGCTCGAGCTCATGCAGACGATTCTCCACGAAGCCGCGCACTCCGCGGATGCGCTGCTGAACTTGCAGGGCTCACGGCCCGATGGCTTTGCCGGCGACTGGGAACTGCCAGCGCGGTCTCTGGCATCCGAAACCTTGGACAAGGTGCGGCTGGAGAAGGGGCTACGCGACGAGTGGTGGCGGGTCCACGAGTCCTTTCGCAGGCTCGGCTGGGCTGAGTATCATCAGGGCGAGGGCGCAGAAGAGGCGCTCAGTGAGTGGTCCTCGCGGCAGATCAGCGATGCCGGGTTCATGTCGCCGTATGGTGCGACGACCGTGGATGAAGATCTCGCCGAGATGGTCGGTTGGACCTACATGGCCGACGACTATGGCCAATCCAATACTCCCGAGGCCTATCAGCAGTACTTCGGCTGTCAGGAAATGACGGCGTACGGGAAAAAGGATCTGCCAGCGCGCCTCGCCGCGGTCTACACAAAACTCTCGTTTCTTAAGGACCTTGGCCTCGTCGCACCGGAGGACGTCGATGCGTGCATGGGCCCTGATCTGACCCTGCCGGTTCAGTCCCCAGGCTTCACCTTCTGGCTCGCTGGTAGCAAGCTTCGGACCTACGGGAGGGGCGTTACGGCTAACATCGGCACCACATCCACGGGCAATCGCGTGTTCGAGATGAAGGCCGAAGGGGAAGCGATCTTCGATGACAAGTCCTATCCGGGGATCCTCGAACTGCGCCTCGATCTCGAGTCGAAGGGAGTTCCCATTCACAAAGTGGCGTGGCCCCGGGGCGTCTACGAGCTCGGCCTCTTCGGTGACAACAACCTCCGCCTGCGCCTGGACGGAGCACCGGCGGGTGACTTCGACGTCAAAGATGGCTTCGTGCTGGTGGCCGAAGCCTCCAACGACCGGATTGCGGGTTCGGCCTTTGTGACGATCGGCTTCCGTATCCACGCCCCGTTGCCCGTGCCGCAGAAGTGGGATCCGGCTCTCATTATTCGTTTCCTGATCGAGAACTGAGCTGCATGAGCCCCTTGATCCGATCAACGCTTGCGACCCCCGGACCGCGTGGACTCTGGTTCGCCCCTTCATCCTTCTTGCCGTGATTGACGAACCTGGCCTAGAGGCCTGGCTGATCCGGAATCAAGTAGCAGGAGTGCCTTTCTCCTTCCCGGGCTCATCAGTCAGCTAGACGTTCCAGCCCCGGCACCGCGTCGAAGCCTGAGTCGAAGCTCAGAATGCGTTGCACATCGCGGCGCTTCATGAGCGCCACATGGAGAGCATCCCGCGCGCTGAGGCTCGGGATACCGTCGAGCATGGTCTTGGCACCCTCGACATCGGCCCGCTCGACCGGGTAGACCTCGTCGACCACCCCCAACAGCGCTTCGAAGGCCGGCTGGATGGCATCACGCCGTTGGATGGCGACGTAGCGGTGGATGATCTCCTGCATCACTTCGGCGCTGGTCACCAGCCTCTCCCCTGCCGAGATCAGTCCCTCCAAGACTCGCCGGGCGTCCGCCTTGTGGGGGTGGGGAGAGCCGACGAGGTACATCGGGATGTTGGAGTCGATGAAGACCATCGCTACTCCTCGGTGTAGCCCTGCTCGATCTCGCGGATCATCTGATCGATGTCGGCGGTGGGGTACTCGTGGTCCACGGCGGCGCGCACGGCTTCGAGCTTGCGACCGGCCTCCACCGAGGGCTCGGATTCTCCGGCCTTTCGCAGCGCGCGGCGCACCCATTCGGATACGGTCATCTGGTGTCGACGGGCCCAGCGCGCGATCTCTCGGTAATCCTCGTCGTCCAGCAGGACCTGCAGTCTCTTACTCATGGCATGAGTATGATGCACTCACTCGCTGAGTGTCAATACCGGTCGGCTTACACTCGACGCCCCAAGCCCCTCTTTTCCTACAGCCTGGCGGTTCTTGCCGCACTAGTCTCCTGAGCGCCTAGAAACCACCCGCCCAGTCCCACTGGAGGTTGAAGACCTGGCCATTTTTCGTGTTCTTACCCTTCACCGTAGCCATGAGATAGCACTTCTTGGGGTTAATGTTGTTCTGAGGGAAGTAGTCGCGCGGGTCGTAGTTGATCATCTTCCGGGCCAGTCCCCCTTTTGTCGTCAGAGTGGAGCTGGGGCCTTTGGCCTCCAGCGTTCCGGACGATGTCGAGCACATCACGGTCGAGGAAAGCCCGAATTTTGCTTTGTTGACACCGCCCTGTTGGGAGGTTTTGACAAAGACGATGGAAAGGGTCAAATTGCCAGACGCAAAGGGCGGAATCAACTGCTCCGTGCGTATGTCTTTGGCCTTGACGTTACCTGAATAGGTAAAGGACTGAATATGTGTCCAGACCTGTTCCTTCTTTGCGGTTTCGGCCCATCCAGACGCCACCGCTGTGAACAGGGTGATGATGAGAACTACGATCCAGAGCTTGGTTCCAGGCATCGGTCTCTCCTTTCTTGCTTGCGTCAACGGATACAAGCGGCTGTCTTGTAGAACGAAGTTCGAGACCGGAGTCCGCCAACCCGGATGAATTCAAGAACGGCGCTGGTGGGCGCTGGGAGCCGTCGAGCTTTGACTACCGGGGTCTGCGCCCCGTCATTGATGGCGGCTTTCCCACGCCAATTCCGTTGTCATTGATAGGAGAACGTCTGCATATGAGAGCCATTCGACCCCGCTGGCCCGTGCCAGTTTCAGCCATTGTTGTGGCCACGCTGCTTGTCATCACGACTCTTGTCGCCAGCACCACCTATGCCCAGCCCTCCCTCTATGAGGTCGAGCCCAACGACACTCCGGCCGAGGCGACCGAGATCGAGGGAGCGGTCGTGGTCATCGGTGCCATGGCGGGCGGGGATCAAGATGCCTTCAAATGGACGGTGTCCGATGTGGACGCCCAGAAGCGCTGGACCCTCGAGCTCCAGGGCATTCCCGGCAATCTGACCCTCGTCGAGGTGATCAGGGTCGAGTATGCCGACAACGGCGTCGACGTCACGGCCCTGGAGAGACTCTTCAAGATGGGGACCCGGGATGGCTCGAAGCCCTCGATTCACCGGGATCTGTTGTTCGAGCCCGGAGAGTACATCCTAGGAGTTGCGAGTGCCGGCGGGGGCGGCGGGGCCTACCGGCCCCCGACCGCCAGTCTCAGCTTCGGCGATAAGGAGCCTGCCGGCACCACGGGCGATCCTGAGCCCGGCGGCTATCGCCTGGCGATCCGCGAGGGCAGCAGGATTCTGCTCGAAAAGAGGCCAAAGGACCGTTCATCGAAAGAGTCTGCCTTCGAGCTTCGCCTGGGCTCCGAGAACGCCGCGTACCTCGAGACCCCCGACACCTGGTACCGGCTCGACGTTACCGACAAGGACAGCGGGCAGCGTTGGGACCTCGATGGTCAGGTGCCTGTCGGTCGCAAGGTCAACGCGACTCTACGCGCCGGCGACGGCTCCGAGCTCGCCAGGGCATCTGCAAACGACAAGGGAACGTTCTCATTCCGGGATCTCGGCTTGGAAACCGGCTTCTACGTGATTGAGATCGCGGGCAAGGACGCCGGCTATATCCGTGCCCTGGCCGCCACTTCTGTCGGCCAGAGGATCGAGGGCGCCGAAGCCGAGCCCAATGACAACTGGAAGCTGGCGAATCGGGCAGACCTGAGCCAGCCGGTCACCGGGCGGATGGGCAAGCCGGGAGAGAGCGACTTCTTTCTCTTCATGCTCGATGAGGCGACCACCGACCAGGTGCTCGCCTTGCGACTCGACACGGGTGCCGATCAGCAGTTCGAGTTCTGCCTGCTCGACAATCAAGGAACCCGAGTCCAATGCCGCACTGGGAAGGGCTCGATCGAGCTGCCCGATCTTGTGCTCGAGCCCGGCGACTGGGGCCTGGTCGTGGGGCGCGGGCCCGGGGCAGGCGAGTACAGCGTCAGTTTGACGCAAGTAGGGCCGATACAGGCCGGCGTCGAAACCGAGCCCAACGACAAGATCGAATACGCTGCCGCCGTTCCGTCCAACAACCGGATCAAGGGGCGGTTCTCGGGCCAGGAAGATGACTTCTACCGCATCCTGGTCACCGAAGAGCCACAGCTCTGGCGCTTTCAGGTCATCGGTGACGAGATCCACGAGGTCGCCTACCACGATGGTGCCGGTATCCAGAGCCAGCGGGTTCGCCTGGCTTCGGGCCAGCGCCGCGTCCGGCTCGACAACGTCTTCCTGCTACCTGGCACCCACCACGTCCGCGTCAGCGGTCGCGACGGCGGCACCTATACTTTGCTCGCTCGTGCCATCGGACCTCCCGATCCCAACGGCGAGTTCGAGCCCAACGACGACACCAGCCGCATGCAACCGCTGCGCTTCGGACAGACCCGTACCGGTCTGCTCGAGGACAAGGCCGATAGAGACAACTATCGTTTTTACCTGGCGCATTGGGATCGCATTCGATTGACCATCGAGCCGCCCCAAGATGGTGAGATCCTGGCCAATCTGTATTGGGATACGAAGATCTTCAAAACGTTCAACAATCCCCAGACGAGACAGACGGTGGAGCTAGAGGGGCTCTTTGCACCCGGCGACTACCGGCTCGAGCTCAGTGCCCAGAAGACCAGCGAGGCTGAGTACAGACTGAGCTTGGAGCGACTCGACCGCTTCGGCTGCCCCACCGACTGCGAGCCCAACGACAATATCGCCTTTGCCAACCCGTTTCCTGACACGCATATCCTCGAGGGCAGGGTCAACGAATGGCGCGATGCGGACTGGTATGCCCTGCCGGTTTTCGACCAGCCGACAGAGATCACCGCCGCCTCCGAGCCCAGGCAGGAGATCGCGGTGGTGGAGCACCATCAGGGTCGATCGCTTGTCGGGTGGGATAACGACGCCAAGCTCTGGCGAGGCACGATTCCTGCCGGTGTGAAGACCTATCTGCAGGTCAAGGGAGGGCGTGAGCCTCCCTACCGGTTTGAAGTGCACTTTGCGGGCGGACCGGAGGCCAGACCAGAACCCGGCGAGTTGCCCCTCGAGTTGTCCCTCGATCTCGATGCGACAGAAGTCGGTGCCTACCGCCTCTACGGGCAACGAGTAGGCGGCAAGATCCAGTTGACCAACAGCGGCACAGCATCCGTGACCGTCGATCTCGAATCCGTCGCCAGCGACTTTCGCTGGCGCGTCGAGCTCGAGCAGACCGAGGCAACGGTTCCCGCCGGCGGCAGGCTGGCAATCCCGCTCACGCTCTATGTGCCCACCGACGCCTGGGCCGACTGGCCGGTGCGTATCGGTGCGCGGGCCACGACCGATCAGGGCGCCCAAGCGGCAGCGTCCGTCGACGTCACCGCCGGACGCGAAACCCCACCGGTCAACGCGGTCTACGGCTGGACCCTTGCCGAAGAGCTGCGGGGCGGTTTCAATGTCGCTTGGAATGCCCTGGGTGGTCGTTATGTCGGTAATGAGGAGAAGGCTTTCGGTGGCTGGTTTGGCTACCTGATCGACGGCATGGCAGTCGAGAATCAGGGGGTCGAACTGCGCGGTGGCTTCAAGACAGAGACGGCCGATCTGACCGTCGAGCTCGCCGGCAGCGAGCCTGTCGAGGTGGCTGGCCTGACGCTCAATCTCTTGTCTGGCACCCGGGGAGAGCGCTTCCTGAAGAACCTGGACGTCTCGCTATCCACCGACGGCGAGCAGTTCACCCCGGTTCTCACGGACGTGCTTGTCCCCATCAAGGCCGAGCAGGCCTTCGTTCTCGACCGACCGGTAAGAGCTCGCTACGCTCGCCTTCACCTCAAAGACACCTGGGAAGGTCGCCCGAAAGCTCACTTGAGCCTGGGCGAGCTCAAGGTCATCGCCAAACCGGGGTTCGACATCTCGGGCGGCAAAGGACTCAACCTGGCCGATCCGACCCTCGGCGGTCATGTGGTCTGGTCACGGCCGCCGATCACTGCATCCAACTGGGACGAGTACATGCTGCTCGAAGACGGATACTTCGATCAACCGCGAGTCCAAGCCGGGCAGGAGCTCGAATGGGCCATCGGCTTTCATCATGTCCGCGCCGCCCAGATCACCCGCTTCGAGTGGACCGACTCACCCAAGACGACGGCCGACACCAAGATCGAGAAGATCTCGGTCGCGGTGAGCCTGGACTCGCCGGTCGGTCCGTGGCGGCCCATCGGTGAGTGGAATCTCGCCGACGGCAGCGCACCATCAGTGTTCACCCTCGAAGAGCCCACCTGGGCCCGATTTGTCAAGTTTTCTGTCGCCGGTCCCGACCAACTGAAAACCCAAGCCCTTCCCGAGGTGCTACGCATCTGGGAGCGACCTACCGGCGATGAATACCGATCGATCCTGGCCGAATGGGGCTTCGCCAGCCAGGCGGCGATCTACGAGGAGCTCCATCCGTTGCGGGTCGACAAGCCGTTCGAGGCTGCCGGTCACGACTCGAAGGACAAGGCGGCACCTCTCGAATTTGATCAGCTCGTCGGCGGCGAAGTCATACTCGGTAAACACGAACACTGGTACCGCCTGAGTGTACCGGCAGGAGAAAACACCCTGACGATTGCCATCGGTGGTGATCCGACCGTCAGAACCTTCCTTCACCTCGAGGACAGTGCCGGCGAGTCGATCCCAGTGCGCAAGGTCACCAAGAAAAGTACTCCACGGCTTCACAACCTGGAGGCAATCGTCGAGCCTGGCGGCACCTACTACCTGAGGATCGAAGAACCGCCGCGCAATGTGGTTTTTCTCTGGGACACCAGTGCCAGCGTCGGTGCCTACCTGCCGGTGATCTACAATTCGCTGATGGCCTATATGGAGGACGTTGTACCCGGGCTCGACGCCGCCAATCTGATTCCGTTCGGCGGCGAGTTGTTGCTGCGCGACTGGTATGGCGAGCCCTACATCCTGCAGACCGCGCTCAATGACTACCCGCGCAAGGAGAGCTCGAGCGAGGCCGAGAAGACCTTGTCCACGGCCTCGAAGGCTCTGGCACCCCGAGCCGGCACCAAAGCGATCGTGATGGTGACCGATGCCGCAACCAGCCGGTACGCGTCGGTATGGGACGAATTCGAGCGGGTCCAGCCGCGCATCTTCGGGCTCGGCGTGGGCTCTCAAGGGGCATTCAGCCGCAACCCGCCGCGCGAGCAGGATCTGTTTCAGGACTGGTCGCGGGTCAACGGTGGGCACTACACCCACCTGCTCAGCGAGGGCGAGATGGAGATCGCCTTCGACCGCGCCTCCACGATGTTGCGACGACCGGCTGAATACACCGTCGAGGTGACTAGCACATTCAGAGAAGCGCCCGGCCCGGGTGCTCTCAAGGTCGTCTCAGCCAGTGGCGGTGCGAGTGCCGGTGGCGCCGTCGAGCTCATCCTCGACGCTTCGGGCTCGATGCTCAAGCGCATGGATGGCAAGCGACGCATCGTCATCGCCAAAGAGGTCTTGACCGAGGCGGTCAACGAGCACATCCCGGTCGGCACCCCGGTGGCACTGCGAGTCTTCGGGCACAAGGAGCCCAACTCGTGTCGCACAGATTTGGAGATCGCGCTCAAGCCGCTCGACCCGGCGGCGGCCAGCAAGACGATTCAGGGCGTCAACGCCATGAACCTGGCCAAGACACCGATCGCCGACTCGCTGGCCAAGGTCGAGTCGGATCTGAAGAAGGCCGAAGGCCGCAAGGTCGTGGTGCTGGTCACAGACGGCGAGGAGACCTGCGAGGGCAATCCCGAGAAGGTCATCCAGAAGCTCCAGGATAAGGGCTTCGATGTCACGCTCAACATCGTCGGCTTTGCCATCGACGACGCCGAGCTCGAAAACCAGTTCGAGAGCTGGGCCGAGCTTGGTGGAGGCCGCTACTTCTCGGCCAAGAATCAGCAAGGTCTGAGCGAATCGCTCAAAGAGGCGCTGCAGATCCCGTACGCAGTCTACGATTCGGGCGGCACGCTGGTCGGTGAGGGTGTCGTCGACGGTGAGCCGCTCGAGCTCGAGCAGGGCTTCTACCGCGTCGTGATCCAGAGCTCGCCGCCCAAGACCTTCGGCAAGGTCGATGTGCCGGGAGAAAAAGAGGTGGTCCTGGAGGCGGACGGATGAAGGCTCTCGGGGTGGTGGTAGGGTCGCCACAGATTACTCGAGCACTGGACAGGATTGAGCTCATGAAGGCGACGCGTCCCATCACCTTGGTCGTTCTGGCCGTTCTTCTTGGCGGGGTCACAGCCGAGGCTCAATTCAACCTCAACAAGCTCAAAAAGGCCGCCGATAAGGCCCTGGATGTAGCCGACGAGGTCGACCGGTTCACCTTCAGCGAAGACGAGGAGATCGAGCTGGGTCTTGCCGTCAGCAACCGCATCCGTGCCCGCTACGGGGTGGCGCAGGATCCCGAGGTCACTCGCTATCTGTCGCTTGTGGGGATGAGCGTGGCGGCCAAGAGCGGCCGTTCCAACCTCCCCTGGCAGTGGATCATCCTCGACACGGGAGCAGTCAATGCATTCGCCGCACCCGGCGGCTACGTGCATGTCACCCGAGGAGCGCTGGCGGCGATGCAAAGCGAGGCAGAGCTAGCCAGCGTTCTCGCTCACGAAGTCGCCCATGTCACCCGCAAGCACACCCTCAAAGGTCTACAGAAGTCGATGGGCATGGAGCTGGCCCAGAATCAGGCGGAGTACGCCGTGGGCTCGACCTTCTTCAACGCGGTTGCCGACCAGGCTGCCAAGGCGGTACTGGCGGGATTCGGCCAGGCCGAAGAGCTGGAAGCGGACCAGGTCGCGCTCGATGTGGCCTCCCGGGTCGGCTACCAAGCCCTGGGCTTGACCAACTTCCTGGGCACGCTCAATCGGATTAACGCCGACTCCAACTCCAAAGCTGGACTCTTTCGCTCCCACCCGGACACCAACGAACGGATCAAGAAGGCCAACAAGCAGATCAAAAAGGGGAAGCTCGACGAAGGCGTCTGGGTCGAGGACCGATTTGCCGAGCGGGTTCCCTACGAAGAGTCCGATGAGGGCACCGGGGGGCCTGCCGTCGCAGGAGCCAGGGGAATGGCCGGCTCGGATAAGTCCGAAGAGACGGGTGAAGGCCAGGACACGGTCGCTGAGTCCTCCGACGAGGCTGCTGAGGAGGAGGGCGACCGGTTCTCCCTCGCCCAGCTGGCCTCCAACCCCTTCGAAATGGGCTCAGAGGAGGAGTCGGCCGAGGTCACTGGCGCCGGTGCAGGACGAGCCGTCGGAGAAGAGACCGGAGAGGTCGAGGAAGGAGCCAAGGTGACCGAGATTGTGGTCGTCGAGATCACTCCCGATGAGCTGGCGGCGTTTCAACGCGAGGGCGGCCTACACCAATAGTGAAGCGCCCATCCAAGACCGCCGTCCTGGGCCTGCTGACCCTGGTCAGCACACTGATCGGTCTGACTCTGGCCCAACTCGGCCTCCTTCGCACACTCGAGCTCAAGACTCTCGACCTGCGATTTCGCCTGTTGGGTGATCAGGAGGTCGCCTCCCCCGACATCGTCCTCATCGCCATCGACGACGCCAGTCTCAAGACCCTCGAGCCACTCGTGGGTCGCTGGCCCTGGCCCCGGGACGTGCACGCGGTGCTGCTGCACTATCTGGAACGTGCCGGTGCCCACCTGGTGGTCTTCGATCTGCTCTTCACAGAGCGGGACGCGCAGTTCCCGCAAGGCGATACGGAGTTTGGGCACGCCACCGCCGCCTCGGGTAATGTCCTCCACTCCCTCTACCTCGGCAACCAGGATACAGGCGCCACGGACGCTGGCCTTCTTGGCGCGCACTCGATACCGATGCAGGGAGACTTCGACGGCTTTG
>Ga0255055_10000373_pt1 | contig 35055 bp, 30 predicted proteins | sample JV7_2_27_MG_FD_188633 | JGI IMG/M metagenome (GOLD analysis project Ga0255055, IMG submission 188633) | Seawater microbial communities from Jervis Inlet, British Columbia, Canada - JV7_2_27 | ecosystem: Environmental > Aquatic > Marine > Inlet | place: Canada: British Columbia | collected...
GGTCATGCTTGATTCAGGACTATATGTGCTCTGGATCTTTCGGATCAGCTCGCGGAAATCACAAAAGTAACAAAAGGCTTCTTTCTTCCGGATCAATTCGTTGAGGATGGATACTGCTAAATGGGTCTTCCCTACCCCGCATGGTCCGATAAAGAGAAGCCCGATATCCTGAACCGGGTAGTTCTTGATGAATTGCCTGGAGATCTTCAGGGCATCTTTATGAGAGACGTTATCTTTGTGGATCTCGAAATTCTCGAGCGTACAGTTTTCGTAGCGCTTGGGAATATTTGACCGGAGGAAAAGTTGATTTTTTTTTGAGTCTTTGAAACAGATACAGCGTTGGGCTGTTGTTCTCCCCTCTTTTTCCTTGAGCATCCATCCAGTACCCTGGCATTTTTTACAGGTTTTTTCTTCTATCAATTCAGATATCCTCTTAATTGCTGCAGTTTGTGAGAGCGGCTCAATTTTCGCAGAGCTTTTTTTTCGATCTGCCTTATTCGTTCTCTAGTCAAAGTCATGATAATCCCAACCGACTGAAGGGTCAAGGGGAGCGTCCGGTTGATGGCGTCCTTCATTTTGTTTTCATCTTGCATGTCAGCATCGGAGATCCTGATCTTATTCAACTTGAAAAGCTTTTTCATATGAGGGATATTGGTTTCTTGAGAAAGTAAATCAAAGACCTGGTCATCAAAGAAACCAAAACGCAATTTCAGTACTATTGCCTCTTTTTCGGTGAGATCTTCTAAGAAATCACGGATCTGGTGTTCCATGGAGTTCTTGATGATCTGAAATTCCACAGACGGAGACAGATCGTCTTTTATTCTATCTCCAACCTCTGTGTCTTCATCGAAATATTTATCGCTCAAAGAGATATTTTTTTCTGAAAGTGCCTCTAGAGTTTCGATATCCTCTGTTTTGACTCCCATCCTTTTTGCGACCTCCTCGCGTAAAGGTTTTCTCCCCAATTCAGATCTAAGCTTAGATTTGGTGTGTTTCATCTCAGATATCTGATCAGATAGTTTTTGAGGAATATGATAGATACGCGAATTAAGTGTCAGTGCATGGATGATGGCCTGACGGATCCACCAAACAGCATAGGAGATGAATTTCACTTTCTTTTCCGGATCGAATCTTTTAGCAGCTTCAATGAGTCCAATATTTCCCTCATTGATCAGATCTAGCAAGCTTAATCCCATGCCACGGTATTTCTTTACATAGGAAACCACAAATTTGAGATTGGATTTCACCATGGTGTCCAAAGCGTCTTTGTCACCTTTTTGTATCCGATAACCTAATTTTTTTTCTTCTTCCGGAGAAAGAGGATTGATGCTGGCGATTTGCTTGAGATAATGTTTGAGGTTTTTTGAATCCACTGAATCACTGAAGCTGCCGCTCATTCTGATTCCAGGTTTTCGATCTTGACCATTTTAGCTGGCCGCATCCTGACAAGCGCTTTTTTCCTTGTTTCGAATTCCTCTTCCTTCCCCTTGAAAAACTCTTGTCGGATATAATCCAGGAATTCGTTAACTTCGGTATCTATCTGTTCCATCTTTTCCCGCATGTTGAGGATGACCTCGACACCCGCGAGGTTTACACCGAGATCTCTAATCAGATTAAGGATCAGCTCGAGTCGTTCCAAGTCCTGTTCGGAAAAAAGCCGGGTATTGCCCTCGCTCCGTGAAGGTTTGAGAAGGCCTTCCCTCTCATAAAGTCTCAGTGTCTGTGGATGGATGTTATAGATCTTGGATACCGAGCTGATGTGATAGAATTTTCCCTCTTTTTTTTTTGGTGTCATGTTAAGAAATCCCCATTTTTTTTCTTGGGTCTTCCGGTGAAAATCCCTCGAGGTCTTTCATCAATTTCCTTATCCGTTCATCATTAAAAGGAGGCGGGACGATCGAAACCTCTACAAATTGATCCCCTTTGATCTTTTTCCCTGGTATTGGAGCTCCTTTATGTTTCAAACGAAATTTTTGTCCTGATTTTGTTCCTGGCGGGATTTTGATCATTGTTTTTTCATATAGGGTTGGAACTTCGATCTTCGCTCCGAGCGTAGCTTCAGGAACTGTGATCGGGATCTTAACATACACATTCGAGCCCTGCCTCTTGAAAAGATGGTGAGAATCGACTTCAATGCTGATAAATAGATCTCCAGGAGGCCCACCCATGGGGCCGCTGTTGCCCTTTTTTTGTAGCCTCACCTTTGAACCAGTGTTTACCCCTCCAGGAATCCGTACGCTGATCAATTCCGTTTTCTGAAAGAGCCCTGAACCGTGACACTCTTTGCAATCCATCCCTCGTGAGGTTCCTGTGCCCCCGCATGCCGGACATGTGTTAGCGAATCTCATAAAACCTCTTTGCATGCTGACCTGGCCGCTTCCTCCACACGAGGAACAGTGAGCTTTTGTTGTGCTTTGTTTGAATCCTTTCCCGTTGCAGGCAGAACAAGCGACCATACGGGTGAGCTGGATCCGGGTCTTTACTCCATGAATTGCATCATGAAATCCAAGGCGCATGGTGTAATGAAGATCGTCTCCTTTTTGAGGCCGGCGCTGGTAGGGCTGCTGAGCACCTCCGAACATGTTATCGAAAAAATCACGGAATGAGGAGGTGCCAACATTTGAGAAGTCAAAACCTTCGAATCCATAGGAAGAGGATCCAGGTCCCGGTCTGCGTGGAGGAGCATCTCCTACATAGCCAAACTGGTCGTATTGACTTCGTTTTTTCGTGTCGTTGAGAACGGAGTAGGCCTCCTGGATCTCTTTGAATTTGGATTCAGAAGTTTTATCGCCTGGGTTGAGATCGGGGTGATACTTACGCGCAAGTTTCCTGTAAGCTTTTTTGATATCCGCTAGTTCGGCCTTTTTTTCAACACCCAGGATCTTATAGTAATCCTTCTCCATAATGGACTCTATCCCATTCTAATGATGCGAAACCGATATGTCAGCCTAATTTTGCTAAATCGTCATTTTTTCTCATCATCTACAACTTCAGCATCTATGACGTCTTCCTCTTCTTTTTCGGCTGTTTTTTCGTTTTCCTTTCCTGCACCAGCATCCTTTGCATCGGCTCCTGGCTGCTGTGCCTGTTGCTGGGAAGCCTGTTGATACATCATTTCGCTCAATTTGTGAGAGGCAGTGGATAGAGATTCTAGAGCCTTCTTGATCTCTTCAACATCTTCGGCGGCGATAGCCTTTTTTGTTTTTTCTATTTCTTCTTCTATTTGTTTGGCTTCATCCTCAGAGATCTTATCCTTGTTTTCTCGCATGATCTTTTCGAGATTATAAACCATCTGATCTGCTTGATTTTTTGTGTCGATCAGTTCGCGGCGTTTTTTGTCTTCATCAGCATGCGTCTCAGCATCGCTCACCATGTTATTTATTTCATTGTCATCAAGACCGCTGTGGCCGGTGATCGTGATCGCTTGTTGTTTTCCTGTTCCCATATCTTTGGCCGAGACGTGAAGAATGCCGTTGGCATCAATATCGAATGTGACTTCAACTTTTGGAATTCCTCTTGGAGCAGGGGGAATACCATCCAGATGGAAACGCCCCAAAGTCCGGTTGTTGGCGGCCATTTCTCTTTCTCCTTGAAGAACATGAACCTCAACACTTGGCTGGTTATCAGAAGCAGTAGAAAAAACCTCTGTTTTTTTTGTCGGTATGGTTGTATTGCGGGCTATCATTTTTGTAAAAACTCCGCCTAGGGTCTCGATCCCCAGGGTCAAAGGAGTCACATCAAGAAGAAGCACATCTTTGACATCACCGGATAAAACCGCGCCCTGGATGGCAGCGCCAGCAGAAACGACTTCGTCGGGATTAACACCCTTATGGGGTTCTCTTCCAAAAATTTCTTTAACAAGCTGTTGAACTTTGGGGATACGGGTCGATCCGCCTACAAGGATGACTTCATGGATAGCGTCTACTTTGAGTCCGGCATCTGTGATAGCTTGTTTGCAGGGCTCGACCGTCTTTTGAATGAGGTCGTCCATGAGCTGTTCCAATTTTGAACGGGTGAGCTTCATAAGAAGGTGCTTGGGACCTGATGCATCAGCGGTGATGAATGGAAGGTTGATCTCGGTTTCCGTAGTTGTGGACAGCTCCATTTTAGCTTTTTCTGCAGCCTCTTTGAGCCTTTGCAAAGCCATCTTGTCCTTAGTCAGGTCGATTCCCGCTTCTTTCTTGAATTCTTTTACCAGCCAGTCCTGTATGCGCTGATCGATATCATCTCCACCAAGGTGCGTGTCTCCATTTGTGGATTTGACTTCGACAACTCCCTCGCCGACTTCAAGGATCGAGATATCGAAAGTTCCTCCTCCAAAGTCATAGACTGCGATCGTATGATCCTTTTTTTTGTCAAGGCCATAAGCAAGGGCGGCTGCTGTAGGTTCATTTATGATCCTGACCACTTCCAGTCCGGCAATAGTTCCGGCATCCTTGGTAGCTTTTCTTTGACTGTCGTTGAAGTAAGCAGGAACGGTGATAACCGCCTTATCTATTTTTTCTCCAAGATAATCTTCAGCAGATTTTTTCAGTTTTTGAAGGATGATCGCAGAGAGTTCCGGTGGAGCATACTTTTTTCCTTGAGCTTCGATACGAACGTCTCCTTTGCTGTCTTGAGTGACCTTGAAAGGAACCTGTTTTATTTCTTCTGAAACTTCTTTGTGTCTCCGTCCCATAAATCTCTTGACGGAATAAATCGTGTTTTCCGGATTTGTGATCCTTTGTCTTTTGGCAACCTGACCGACCAGTCTCTCTCCCTTATCATTGAATGCAATGACCGACGGAGTGGTACGACCGCCTTCTTCATTTGGAATGATGATAGGTTTGTCTCCCTCGATGACAGCAACGGCTGAGTTTGTCGTTCCGAGGTCAATTCCTATTATTTTTGACATTATTTCCTCCAATTCGTATAAATCTTACAAATATTTAGTATATATACAATATAAAATATGAGTATCCATTTGTCAACTATTATAAAAATAAATGTAAAAAAAAAGCCCGGAAAAAACCGGGCTTTTTTAAGATTGCTGTTATTTATTTATCAGGATCTAAGATAAAATTTTCTTTCATCATCAATTGGACTTCTTCCCTTGCCCTGCGTATCGTTTTTTCGGCTGTTTTGTAGAGTTCTTCTGCAGATGGAGTGACCCTAGCAACGCCTTGTTCGATCCCTTTAAGTCCTACCGCTACCGCTTCCCTGGGGAATACCTCCCATTGATCCATATTCGGAATAATATAATCTTCATGAATTCCATGATCTTCTGCCACTTTAGCCATTTCTTTTGCAGCTTCTATGCACATTTCATCTGTGATCTTTGTTGCCCTGATATCCAGTGTTCCTCTGAAAATGCCTGGGAATCCAAGAGAGTTATTGACCTGGTTCGGAAAGTCGGATCTTCCGGTGGCAACGATCCTCGCTCCAGCTTCCCTTGCTTCCCAAGGCCAGATTTCAGGGATTGGATTTGCCTCAGCAAAAACGATCGCGTCATCCGCCATTGACTGTACCCATTCTGGTTTGATGACACCTGGACCGGGCTTGGAGGCTGAAATGACAGCATCTGCATCTTTCATGGCATCAGGGATGTCACCTTTTATACCATTTGTATTGGTTGTTTCACACAAATGCCATTTTTCTTTATATTTTTCCTGAAGGGTTTCACGGTCTTCCCTATCCTTGTGAAGAATGCCTTTAGAATCAACCGCAATGATATTTTCTGGCTTCACGCCTGTAATGGTGATCAATCTGGCGATGGCGATGTTGGCAGCACCTGCCCCGATGAGAGCAACACGAATGTCCTTCAGTTCTTTTTTAACGATCTTGACTGCATTCAATAAACCCGCGACCGTCACGCAGGCAGTTCCTTGCTGATCGTCGTGCCAAACCGGGATTTCAGCTTCTTCCCGCAGCGTATCCAGGATGTAAAAACATTTTGGATGAGAGATATCTTCTAAGTTGATCCCTCCGAATGTCGGTTGAAGCAGTTTGACGGTGCGGATAATCTCATCAGCATCTTTTGTACCTAGACAGATGGGGAAAGCATCGACTCCTCCGAGGTATTTGTAAAGAAGAGCTTTCCCTTCCATGACTGGTAGTCCAGCCTCGGGCCCGATATCTCCCAATCCGAGAACGCGAGATCCGTCGGAAACAACGGCTACGAAATTACCCTTGTTTGTCATCTCGTATACTTTATCTTTGTCTTTATAAATCTCCATACATGGATCCGCGACACCCGGTGTGTACCAGACAGCAAAATCATTAAAATCACGAATACGACACTTTGGAATGACCTCAATCTTACCCTTATAAAACGGATGAAGTCTGAGTGCATCCTTGGCGGGTTGCTCCGCCTTGGCAAGTAACTCTTCAACAGTTACTTTCATTATTGCCTCCTGTTATGAATACATATAAACATTAATAATAATAAAGGAAAATTATAGAAAGATTTATTATAATCCCCACACACATGAAGTCAACGAAAAACAGCCAGTAATCGAAATAAAATTCAATAAAAAGAGTCCCTGTCCGATATGAGGGATCATCGGTGAAGAAAGCACCTCTCGCTGTCGGTTTCACCTGGTTTTCGTGTTACGATCATGGCAATTCCGCAGTCATCTGCCATATCGATGACATCCTGGTCTCTGACAGATCCGAGAGGACATATGATAGCTTTGATCCCATGTTTAGAGGCAAGTTCCACCACATCGGTGAAAGGCATAAAAGCATCCGAAGCCATTACACATCCTCTCGCTCCGTAACCTCTTTTTGAAAGTCGGATTGCGTCTTCTGCAGCGTCAATTCGACTTCTTTGTCCGGAACCGATGCCATGGATCTTATCCTTAGTTCCGATGACAATCGCATTGGACCGGGTAAAACACGCCACATTCCAGGCGAAAACAGCTGCCTGCACCTCTTCATGAGTTGGATTTTTCTTTGATACGATATCCACTGACTCCGGAGAGACGATCCTTGAATTAAACCGTTCTTGCAGAAGGAATCCTCCTGCAACCCGTTTGAACTCCACAGGCATGTCTTGAGAAGGCACTTGACAGGATGCACCCATTTTAACGATCCGGAGTGGTTTTCTCTGTACTAGGATATCCATCGCACTTGAAGAAAAATCGGGTGCATAGACAACTTCGACATTCCGTCCTTTTTCGGTTATCAAACGTGAGGTCTTTTCATCTACAGAAAAATTAAAGACATCCACGCTTCCAAAGTTTGAGAGAGGATCACACTTCCATGCTTTATCGAAAGTCTTATGAGACTCTTTTCCCATGGCAATCCCACTCGGCATTTCGTGTTTTATAAGCACACAGATATTGTTTTCAGGGAAGATCTGAGAGAGTTTAACGATCAATCTCTGTCCCAGATCCATGTCCCCGACATTGATATAGCTCAATCCTTTGGTGCCCTCTTTTAGGATCTTCATGGTGCTCATGTTCGGGCCTTTTGCACCCTCTTCCGCGTAAAAAGCAGCGGGATATCCGGGGTTTTCTCCGTATCGCATGGAGATTGTCTTTTTAAAAGCAAGATCACCGAATTTGATTTTTTCTGAAAACTTCTCAGAGATTTTAGTCCTGTACTGTGATCGAGTTGCTTTGCCGGATTTTTCCATTGTCTTTATCCTTTTTTATCATTCCGATTGATGATCGATACTGAAAATCGATCCAGATGGTCTTTATCAGCAAAAATACATGCGACCGAAACCCTGAAATCTTTGTCCGGCTTGTAAGGTCTTAGATTTTCGTACACATGCTCTGCCGCCTCTTGAGGACTTTTAAAATCGAGATCCAAGAGAATCGGCTCTCCGACAAATGAAGGCAGAGGATCTTTGTTTTTTCCGGTGTATGTAGCGATCATTCTTCCCTGTCCGGGATTCAGGTGGAATTCAAATATGTTTCTCTCGGTCCTTCCTCCTCTTCCTCTTTTTAATATGCTGAGGGCAGAGTTCCCGTTCGAGAGCAGAGCCCCGCTTATTCGAGGGGTATAGGTCGGTTTGTCAGGTTCATAACTCCATTTTTGAAGAGAAAAAGCGAGAATCTCAGATGCATTTTCGCTGTGATTCAAACATGCCATAAGATCGACCGTCTGTTTGCCGTTGCTGACCGCGATTCCCTGTGGAAGGATGAAAGCTGCTGGGTAAACAAGCAAGTCGATATTGCCTTTTTTAAGTACCTCTTTATCTGTTGGTTTCACCCAGAGAGTATCCTCTTCGCATTCGATCTTTCGTGCCTGGCTTGACGGAGATCGCCCTGTGATTGAATAGATAACAACACATTGTTTGCTTGATCGGTTCTGTCCGAGAATGATCAAGCGTCCAGGATAATCCAGCGACCTGAGATTCGTCTTTGTTCTTGCCATGCTTCTTTTCTCCGGATTGAATGACATATTGATAGCACAGGTCATTTTTCAAGTCAAAGGGCGATTTGTCATGAGAGAAAGATTAGAGTAGAATTTTAAATGGTGTATAAGAAGGGATAATAATATTGAGAAAAAAACCTGAAAAAGCATATAAAGACAGTATTTTTATAAATTCTCCCGAAGCCCGAGTCATTCGTATCCTGAGTGAATATCTGGAACCTCAAAAACGATTCCGCGAGATGAAGGTGAATAACACTGTCTTATTCCTGGGTTCAGCTCGGGTCCATTCCGATCGCCCGGATTCTCCCCTGTACCGATTCTATCAAGAAGCAGAAGAACTCGCTTTTCAGCTTGCCGAGTGGGCCATAAAACTCAAACCGAAGGGAAAAAACTTTGTTATCTGTACCGGAGGAGGTCCTGGTCTCATGGAAGCAGCGAACAGGGGGGCTTCGCGTGCAGGTGGAAAATCCATAGGGCTAAATATCTCTTTGCCTCATGAACAAGCTCAAAATCCATTTGTTTCTCCGGAGCTTTCCTTTGTTTTTCATTACTTTTTCATGAGAAAGTTCTGGCTCGCAAACATGGCCAAAGCGATCATCACCTTTCCTGGAGGTTTTGGGACTTTGGATGAACTTTTTGAGCTGCTAACCCTCATCCAAACAGGAAAGATCAACAAGAATGGATTGGTTGTCCTTTTATATGGAGAAGAGTATTGGAATAAGATCATTGATTTCAATGAACTTGTCAAAAATAAAACAATTTCAAAAGAAGATATGAACTTGTTTACATTCCAATCAGATCCCCTAAAGGCTTTTGATTTTTTAAAGAAAAGACTCGTTAAATACCTTTAACTGCGAGTTTTTCCAATGTCAAAAAAACCTGTGTTTCAGAAGTATATATATAAAACTGCATGTTGAAAAATAGAGATAAATCTGTCATGATGATTCCTTAAGAATGAGGCATTCTAAAAGACTCATTTTAATCCTCTTAACCTTTTTTATCGGTTTCCTGTTTACAACCTGCTCCAATTATCGCTATTTCCCTTCTGGAAATGTACAGGTCGGCCAGGCCTCCTGGTATGGGGAAGATTTCCACGGGAAAAAAACAGCTAATGGAGAGACGTATAACATGTATGCTATGACCGCCGCTCATAAAACCCTTCCTTTTGAGAGTGTTGTTCTTGTTCTTAATCTTAAGAACAAGAAATCAGTGCGTGTTCGGATCAATGACAGGGGACCTTTCATCAAAGGCAGGATCATTGACCTGTCTTATGCAGCAGCCAAAGGAATTGACATGGTCGGGCCAGGTGTGGTTCCCGTGCGGATCGAGGTCCTGCAGAGCGATTCTCCGAATATCGCACAAGAGTATGCTGTTCAAGTAGGTTCATTTATACAAAGAAAAAATGCACAAAAACTCAAGAAGGCCCTATTATATAAATATCGAAACACCTATATCACCCGATATGAGACGGCACAGGAAACTTATTTCAGAGTCCGCATCCCCGTTAAAAACATGAAACAAGCCGAAAAGATCACAAGAAACCTACTGAGAAAAGGATATACTCCTTTCATTCTTGAAGAATCTAAATTCAAATGATCCGCAGGAATGATTGTCTAATTAATTGGAGATGACAGGAAGGAGACTGCAATGAAAAAAATTGCCTGTGTATTGCTTTTAGGTTTGGTATGTCTTGTTTTAGATGGATGTATTGTGGCCCATCCCACTGTGGCCCCTCCGGCACTTAAGGTTGAAGTAAAGACTGTAAAGCCTGGACCGAACTATGTTTGGATCTCTGGGCACTGGAAGTGGACAGGAGGACGCTATTTTTGGGTTTCAGGACATTGGACAAAAAAACGCGTAGGGAAAAGCTGGGTGCCCGGTCATTGGATCAAAAGAGGCGGACGTTGGGCCTGGAAGCCCGGCCATTGGAGATAAGCGTTATTATTTTATATTCTGATCATACAGAAAAGCGCAATCTTTTAGGCGGCTCTCGAGTCCTTCGTTTATGACATACTGTTTCCCGCTCCAGATCGTCGCAGAACCGTACTCTCCTTTTTTGTTCACAGCATAGAATGTCAGGTTTTCGATAAAGATTCCTCGATCATTAACCATTTCAGTCCAGGATTTCACTTTTTGGAGAATGTTTTTTAAGGCCCTGATGCATGCCTCCTCAGGATCATGCCCGGCTCGCATTTGCTCAACAACCTGAAAACTTCCACAGGTGAGGATGTTTGCCTCTCCAAATCCGGTTGAACCGGCAGCTCCGACATCATTATCGACATAGAGACCGGCTCCAATGATAGGAGAATCCCCTACTCTTCCTGGAATCTTAAAGAAATGACCGCTTGTCGTCGTCACGCCTGCCAAATCTCCCTTGCCGTCTAAAGCGCAACAATTGATCGTTCCATGATGTTCGACAAATTTCCTGATTTCCGGCTCAAGTTTCTTAGATTTAGGAGGATACCAATAATCCCTATCCGATAGCTCTTCCTTCCTCTTTAGCCATCTTTCCCTTGCTTTAGCGGTGAGCAGGTTCTCTTCACTGAATCCATGAGCTTTTGCGAACTGAAGGGCTCCTCTACCGACCAGGAGAGCATGTCCGGTTCTTTCCATAACTTTTTTTGCCACTTGAGAAGGAGTTTTTATTCCTCTCAATGAGGCGACAGCTCCTCCATTATGGCTAGATCCATGCATAACGGATGCGTCCAGTTCCACCACCCCCTGTTCGTTCGGCAATCCTCCGAATCCGACCGATGTATCCTCAGGATCTTGCTCGACGAGATTGACTCCACTGATAACGGCATCAAGCGGATCTTTTTCTTCTTTCAAGAGTGTCATCGCTTTTTCCGCGGCTTTCATCCCGTTTCTACTGGAGATGACCACCCTTTTTCCTGCAGATCCATCCCGTGGATTTATTATTTCCTTTGGAAAAAGTACCAGCGAGCTCATTCCTATGCCGGTTTTGAGGAAATCTCTGCGCTTCATTTCTTTTTTCATAGGTGCTCCTTTATCAATTCATCAATTTATCACAACTTAAATAAATATTGAATTAGGACGCTGTTCAGGATTGCCGTTTTGACATTGAAGAAAGTGTTTAGTATAAATTTCTTTCTTCGAACACGATGAAAAGAAAGATACTCGTCGCCGCCTCTGTTTTTCATGCGCTTAATGATTCTGCCACGGTCACGATCCCAATGATCTTTCCTCTGTTATACACACAAAAATATCTCGTTACAAAATATTCCCATATAGGACTTTTATCATATCTCGGTTTATTCGTGACATTTTTATCCCAGTTCATAATCGTAAATAAGGCCTATAGATTTGAATATAGACACATTCTTCTTTTTAGTCTGCTGGGAATTTCATTTACAGTTATAACGGTGACGCTGGCATCCAGTTTTTGGTTTCTTTTGATCTTTTATCTTCTCATGAGATTTTTTGCCAGTTTCTATCATCCCATCGGTGTGTCGTGGGTTTCTGTTACACACGAAGGGAAAAAGCTCGATTCCGCTATGGGAATTCAGAGCGGATCCGGTAATTTAGGTGTGTTTATCGCGTTTATCTTTGCCGGATTTTTGGCGCAAAATATTTCTTGGAAAGCACCCCTGTTTTTTTACACAGTCATGTGTCTTATCATTGGTACGGCAGCTTTCCTATTGGTAAAAGACATCAAATCGAAGATCGATTCTCCTCCCGATGTCAACATGTCTTTATGGAAGGATACGCTGATACAAATCAAGAAATTCATTCCGGGATTTCTATTCGGAGGAGCCTGTTGGGGGATCACCGTGTTTTTTGTTCCTTCCCTCCTGAATCACAAATTCGGTATTTCCTTGAGTACAACCGGGATAATTCTTGCCGGATGGATCGGGACCGGAACTGTCATTACTTATCTGTATGGATATTTTAGTAAAAAGTTTGGACGCTGGCGTGTATGTTTGGGTGGATTTACAGGAGCGACCATCTGCCTGTATGTGCTCGGTGTGGCTAAAACATCTCATTTGGCCGTTGTCAGTCTGTTTTTTTTCGGGACATTTCTGTTTTTGACATACCCGGCGTTTAAATCTTTTGTCGGGGAATTGGTACCGGCAAGAAATCAAGCGGTTGCTTTCAGTCTTGTGGCCAATATTCAAATGCTGGCCGCTTCATTAGCAGGCCTATTTTCAGGATTTCTGGCAGACCGATTCGGAATCAGCGCATCCTTTATTTTCCTGGCGGTTTTTGGAACGATCGTATCCGGAATCTACCTCTTCAAGCGCAGATAAGCCTATTGTGTTGATCCTTTATTGGACCGGGTGAGAACTTTTCCTGGAAGAACTCCGGTCCATTCTCCGTTCTCGATGGCGATCTTGCCATTGATCACAAGATATGTGACACCGCTGCTGTATTGATGCGGATTGGTCACAGAAGTCGGTGTCTGGATTTTGTTCATATCAAAAACCACAATATCTGCCTTATATCCTTCTTTGATCCATCCCCTGTCCGTCCAATTCATGATGTCAGCTGGCAAGGATGTCTGGGACCGGATGATATGTGGAATAGACACAGTCTTTTTCATTAATCCATATTTCTTTATCTTGTGGAGAAAGGTGGAATAGGATCTAATATGAGGCCAGCCGAGTCCGAAAAAAGCCGCTTCCCCATCGCTGCCGGTGGCGACATAATCCTTTTTCATGATAAATTCGATATCCGGTTCGCACATCCTGAGGGGAACGCATTTTGCACCCATCAATTCTAATTCGATGGCTGTCTCTGCAATCGATTTCCCCTTGATAGATGCGATCTGTTCGAGTGATTTGCCTTCATATTGCTTTTCTACACAGACCGCAATGATCGTGTTCTCAGGAGCCGCGGCATTATTCAAGCCGGCTTCGATCTGTGCTTCGATCAGTTTCTTATATCTTGGGTCTTTTAATCGTTCGAGAAACAGTTTCCGCTCGCGGATGTTATAAGGACCGGATGCCATGGCAGCTTGGAAAACCCTGCTTGCCACAAATTCAACTAGCCTCTTTCTCGGGAGTTCATCCAGAAATGTTTGATGCGACCTGCTGATAGGAAGATAGGGTGTTGTTTTTTCATAAAGAGAAAGGATCTGTTCATCCCTCAGATGATCCAGAGTACCGATGATATCTAGAATGGTAAGACGTTCCTGGTCTTTGAGACGCCAACCTTCTGAAGGGATAAGCCGCATATAGGGAGAGTTGCTTGAAAATCTGTAAGGATATTGGTCGGCTGTTATTGAAAGTCCTTGGTCTCTTGCATCTTCGATCATGGCGCTGGCTTCTTTCACTAGGCCCCAGTTTGGTTTTCCAATAACTTTGAAATGGGAGATGTTTGTACGGACATTAGTTGTCTTGGCGATCGTGATCGCTTCTTCAACCGCTTGGAGAAGGGTCTCGCTCTCGTTCCGGATGTGTGTATGATATATCCCATTGTAAGGGGCAATGACCTTGACCAGTTCGATCACTTCATCGGTATCACTGAATTTTCCCGGCTCATAAACCAGACCCGTTGAAAAACCGACCGCGCCCTGTTCCATCGCCTCTTTAACCAACTTCTTCATGTTTTCCAGTTCTTCCGCATCAGCCGGGCGATCATCCATTCCCATGGCGATCTCCCTGACCGTACCGTGGCCCACTAGGAGAGCGGCATTTGGACCGATGCCTTCTTTAGACCAGAGTTCTATGAGATCATCCGCTTTTTCGAATATCGGCCAGGCGCTTTGTCCGCATTGACCGACAACCACGGTCGAGACTCCCTGTTTGAGATAATTTAAACATGCCCGGTTTTCAGAAAAATACATGCCGTCGTCCACATGGGAATGCAGATCGATAAAACCCGGGCTGAGGTATAATCCATTCGCCTGTATGATTCTTGCAGATTTTCCTGATATGAGCTTGGCTATTTTGACAATGGTGTTACCTCTTATGGCAACGTCCAGTTTCACCGGTTTTTCCAGAGAGCCATCAAACACAAATGCTCCCTTGATGACAAGATCATACATCTGTTCACTGCTCGAGAGTGAGAGGGATAAAACCAAGATCAGGAAGAAGAAAATTGTCTTTTTAATCATAGGTTTCTCCTTTTTCATCTTCTCAGTCCTAGATCATTCTTTCAATTTTCATGGGAAAAGAGGATGTGTCAACCTGCCTGAGGACCGTCAGAGTTTGGCTGTGCATTGAGAACGATTCTAACAGCAGCATTTCTCAATCGCAAGGTCAGGATCATTTGCCTTTTCAAAATCCATTGCATATCATGAGAAATATCTTGCAGATACCAGAAAATTATGAAAAAAGGCGTTCAAAAGATTTATCATGAGGTTGCTCGAACCTATGAATTCGTCAACCATGTGCTTACAATCGGATTCGACTCTTTATGGAGAAAAAGAGCTGCGCAAATTGCCTTAAATTCGAAAGGGAAGTATTGGCTTGATATGTGTACTGGAACCGGAAATATGGTCAAGCTTTTATCCAAGCAGAAGAGGAAGAATGTGAGGATCGTTGCCGCCGATTTTAATCCCTCCATGATCGCCCTTGCTAATGAGAGATATCGGTCCTCTCATGTGTATTTCTGCCTGAGCGATGCGAAAAGCATGCCTTTCGAAAATGAGACGTTTGATCTGATCATCATCGCGTTTGCGACAAGAAACATTGATTCAAATGAGAATAGGTTGAAGATGCATTTTCAGGAATTCCATCGTCTTTTAAAACCCGGAGGAAAATTTATCAATCTGGAGACAAGTCAGCCTCCGAATCCCTTTGTTAGGCGCTGTTTTTATTTTTATGCAAAATATATTGTCAGGTTTCTCGGATTTCTTCTCTCCGGTTCCCGTTCAGGGTACAGATATCTATCCCATACTCTGCCTCGATTTTATGATCAAAGATCATTAACGAACATTCTCAAGAAATCAGGTTTTTCTTTTGTTGAAAGCAAGAGACTTTTCCTTGGAATCGCTGCCATACATATTGCAAACAAACAGATTTGATTTGCATTTGTCACAATTTGAAATATATTTGTGCTAGTGACTGAGTTTTGAGTTCAAACATGATCTTCAGGAAAACCTTAAAAATCCTTGATGCTGTGATCGGAATAGAATCGAACAGAGAAGATCTCCTGCCGAAAATTCCGTGTCCAGTCTGTGTAAATTCTCTTTTAACAGATTTTCGGATGATCGAAGAAGTTCCTCTTGAGAGTAAGAAAAACGGGCAGATAATTGTCCATGAAAGTCCTGGAAAACTTTCCTATTCTGGGTCTGATACAGAATTTATGTTCTCGGGGCCGTTCCATTCTCTTATACGCAGCGCTTCCGATTCACGCTTCTCTTTATGGGGCAATCAAGGTTTTCTTTACAGATATGTCCTCTATCTTCTCGAAAAATACCATCAAATATACAGTTTTCATGCGGCCGCTCTATATGAAGAGGATGAAAAACGTATGTTTATCATTGCCGGAGGCGCAGGAAGCGGGAAAACTGTGTTTATTCTCAACGGTCTTCTGAAAAAGCTCAAACTTTTTTCTACGGAGACCGTTCATTTTCGCATGTCTTCCCGGAATGTGACCTGGTATATGGGCTCTCTTGTGGATAATGTTCGTGTGGGCACCCTTAATCATGACTTTCCTTCGTTTTATTCAGGATGTGGAGATGCTGATATCCATGATGAATGGGAGAAAAAAGTCGCAATAGATCTTTCATCTTATGCAGTCAAAAGATCCGAAATAATCAATCCGTCTGAAGTTGTTGTGCTTTTTCCGAGGATCGAAGAAGGAAGAAAAGAATTTATCCTTTCCCTGTTTACCAATAAGCAAATAATCTCAAGGCGGCTGTTCGACAACATATCACAAAAGATTTCAGAATCCATTGTTCTTTATGACAGTATGCCTGTAACTGGCTTCGATACGAAGCCTTTGTCCGAGAAAAGATTGTACTTCATCGATCAGCTTGTCCATAAAAATTTTTTGACTCGCACGGCCACGGTTCTTTCTGATCCAAAAAATTGTTGGGGGACAATCCTTGATGACAGATGATGCAATGAAAAAGGCATGGGATGGGATTATCGAGAAGCCTGTCTTGGGGAGATCGGTCAAGCCGCGGACGACCGGTTTGACCATGGTCATTGACAAAGGTCTCGGACTAAATCGCATCCAAGACATGGTTGAAGTGGCTGGAGATTCCATAGACATTGTCAAACTTGCTTTTGGAACATCTGTTTTTTTTAAGGAGGATCTTATTTTACAGAAAACAGAGATGCTTCTTGGTGCCGGGATTGATGTCATGCCAGGTGGCACTCTGTTAGAGATAGCTATCTGGGAAGATGTATTCGATGAATTTTTAAAAAAAGCGAAGAAGCTCGGTTTTTCCACGCTTGAAGTGTCAGACGGTACGATCGAGTTGGATCCTGACATACGGAAAAAAGTGATTCAATCATCAACAGAAAAAGGATTTAAAGTCATAACAGAAGTGGGAAAAAAAGATCCTGATGATGCCCTGCCACTTGATCAGATCATCAAGCTGATAGAGGAAGATCAGAGCCACGGTGCTTTTAAGGCAATCGTGGAAGCAAGAGAGGCAGGAAAGGGAGTTGGCATTTTTGATGAAAAAGGTAATATTCGGTATGAAATGCTGCAGGGAATTATCTCCGGGATTAAAGGTCCTGATTTTTTGATTTGGGAAGCGCCATTGAAAAAGCAGCAAAATAGATTGATCTCAATTTTCGGGCAGAATGTTAATCTGGGAAACATTCCAGCGGATGATATTCTCGCTCTTGAGTCTTTACGGCAGGGATTGAGAGGAGACACGCTCAAAACCGCTTATGATAAGAGAAGAAAATGACTTGCCTTTTATTTCTCTGACTCAAGGAGCAGAAGAATAATCCTGTGTTCACCTTCTGGGATTTTGATCTTGATAGATTTGCCCTTGAAAATCTTTTTTATCAGGTTATCGAGGAGAAACTGATACTTGCCCTTGGATAAAAATTGAATTTTCATGCTTCTTTTTTTTAAGGATTTTATATCAAAAGAGATCTCATTTTCAGAATAAAAAAAGTGACGAATGACAGCCCCTCCATTGATGTCCACGATCTTTTTCCCTTCTTCTTTCAGCGTCATTTCACGCGGAGAGATGGAGAGATCATAATGACGGCCTTGGATGGAAATTCTTGAGATACGGCCTGATCTTTCCGGATTTAGCATCCCGAAACGAAAACCCTCAACAGGAGTTATATCCAAATATTCCTCCAGGGCAATCAATGCAAATAAGGGGCCCCAGCTTTGGTATCTCTGCCCGCCTGCGGAACCTGTCCGAGAATCATAGTTTTCCGGACAAAGCTGGTAATTCTGCCAGCTGCGCAAAAACAGGGATGCGCTCTTGTGAGCAAATTCAGATGCAGCTGCATCGAATCTATAGGCTTTTAAACCTTGATAGACAAGATAATTTGTTGGCGGCCAGATGGTTCCCCGCCAGTATTGTTGATCTTTGAAAGCAGGATCGTCTTTCGAGATGGTCGGAATCACATAATCCCCCCAAAACTCATCCGAATCGAGAAGATGCCGCAGCATACGCAGGGCTTGCTCTTCGTCGGGGATCCGGGCGAGCAAGGGGTAGAAATTAGAGGATGCTTTTTTATTTGAGAATCTTCCGTCCCAGTGGCGGTCAAAATAAAATCCTTCTTTTTCATTCCATAGAGTGGAATTGATAAGCTTTTTGAGGTTTTGGTATTCATCCAAATAAAACCCGTGTTCTGATTCCTTGTCCAGAATGTTCGCCATTTGAGCCAGACACCATGCATCAAGCGCATAGAGAGAGCTCAAGTCCACACAATTCATTGTCAATGTTCCTCTCTCGTCATCAAAACCGCATATGTCCCAATTAGGAAGATCATCCTGTCCGGATTCCCACATTGCCCGTTGTTTACCACTCACATTGGATTCCCACGGAGGAACAGAGTTTGGAACGAGATTGGCATCACTCCCCCATTCAAGCAATCCGTCATTGTTTCCATCTCTGCGTAAACGGACACCGCCTATCGGAGTTGTCCAATACGAATGCCACTTCTTTAAAAAAGGATAGGAAAACCTTAGAAGATCGAGATCCCCCGTTTTTTGAAATAGCTTCAGAACCACATAGGAACCCACCGGGGGCTGAGAACGATCCGGCGTTCCTCCAAAATTGCCTCTCCAATTCGGGATATTTCCGTTCGCATATTGTGTTTTGAGAACAGAGAGAATGATTTCCTTGGCATGCTTTGAACTTTCGATAGAAACAAGGAGAGAGTTAAAAAATGAATCCCACTCAAATATCGTCCAGTAATCAGGAAGACCATTAGGTTGAGGAAATATCCACCGGCGGCCAGCTGGAATGTAGAGACCATGTTCTTCTGCTTGATAGAGGGTCATCCAGAAGAGATTTTGAGTGATCGCCTTTTCAGCTCCGCTGAAAGACCCATTTATAGAAACCCGTTTTTTTTCATACCTGTTCTGTTCTTCCAATAAAAACGAATCGATCGTTTTTTCGTTCTTATATCGATGCAACCTGTTTTCAAGGATTCGCATTTCCTTGTCAACACCTAGGACGAAATAGATCTCTCTTTCTTCTGTAAAAGAATAGACATGTTCTTGGGTCTCTGGATTCGAAATGTCTTCTCCCTTTCTGCTGGCCCAAAACAAATAATATGTTTTATCTCCCTTGATGGTTTCCCCCTGCACTTGAGCCTGGGGAAGTGTGTTATATTTTCCTTTTCTGTCCCATGGAAAATAATGGATGAGATGGACATCGATATTTTTTGGAATGGAGATCTTTCCAACGACAGTTTTTTCATCCTGACGAGACCATTCCAAGGTTAATGTGTCGGATTTATCAGCAGGTTTCTTGAGAACAGGCGTCTCTCTTTTCTTCCCGAAAGGAAGGCTCATATCGAAGCAGATCCGGGCGTAATTGCCGTCAGGAGAATGCGGGCCGACTTCAGAGACAAGAAAAAAAAGGTCAATTCCATCAGCGACTTGGTCTCCTCTTTTGACACGGATTCGGAATCCAAATGCGTTTTCTTTATCTGGAATGATCATCAGTCCAGCCCATGCGGATGCGTCAAGGGCGCCTACCAGGATATCCTTCCATGGGTAATAAATCTCGGATTTTGCCGGTAAAGTAAAGATCAAGATGAATGATAAGAGAAGGGAAATATGAATTCTTTTCATGTTTCTTTTAATGTAAAAAAAAAAAGCGTTTAAATCAATATATTTTCATGTCCTTGCGGATTCAGAATAGAAAGATATTGAGGGCAGGCTGTAATCGGAGCTAAAAACTTCATGTCAATTCGGAAGAGTACTTTTCATACGTTTTTTTATGGAGGATATCTTCCCATGCCTCAAAAAGCTGATCGATCTCTTCATCTTTGGAATAAAAATGCGGAGCAATCCGAAGGACATCACATTCTTGTTTTTGTCCCTTCCTGAAGTCCAGAATGAATCCTCTTTCTTCCAAAGCTTGCCGCACTTGAAATGCATGGGGGCAGTTGAGCGAAACCGCTCCTCCTCTCTGGTCGGAGTTTTCAGAAGAAAATATCTTAAAACCATGCCGTTTGGCATTTTGAATGATGGCAGAGGTCTGCTTGGAAGATTTTTTACGTATCTGCTGGATCCCAATTTCTTTGACGATGTTCAATCCTGTTATGGCTGTGTAAAGACTTGGTATAGGAGGCGTTCCCGATAAAAAACGGTATGCCTCTTGTGTGTATTCCATCTTTATATCGAAATCCAAAGGACTTTTGTGGGCGAACCATCCGGTCAGTATCGGGGTGGACTCTCTAGAAAGTTCAGGACGGACGTAGAGAAACGCATTCCCAGGTCCTCCGCACAGCCATTTCAGACATCCTCCGATATAAAAATCGACATTCAGATCATTCAGGTTGACTGGAATTGTACCCGGGGCATGATATCCGTCGATCAGGGTTAAAGCCCCTGCGGTTTTCGCTTTTTTAGCGATTTGAGATATATCCTGCACGAAAGCGGTTTTAAAACAGACATGCGAGGTGGAGACAAAAAGGGTGTTGTCATCGATGCGGTCGATAATACGTTGGGCGTCTATTCCGATCTCTCCTTGACTTTCAACCATATCGATCGTCCATCCTGTAAATTCAGCGATCTTATGGATTGCATAGATGACAGAAGGAAATTCATGATCTGTCATGATGATCTTGTTTCTTGAGATGTTTTTTTTAAATTGCGTTGAAAGTGCGATCCAATGGCATTGGGTAGCATTGCTCTGCATAGTGACTGAATTTTTTTCACCTCCCAGGAATTGACTCACGGCATTGCCAACTCTATTTGCCATTCCCCACCATTCCCGATCCCATGCTCCGGCTCCGAATTCAGCCCAAAGCGAATAAAAACGGTCGAGTTCTTCTTTAGTTTTTCTGGGAACGGCTCCCAATGAATTGCTCAACAAATACACGCATTTTGAAAGGATCGGAAATTCATCCCTGATCTTATCTAGATCATCATCGAGTTTCCACTTCATTCATCCCCCTTTTGGCGCCTGGTCGATCCTTATTCCGGTAGTCCGGATTGAATATAGTCAGACGCCTTATCTATGAACAAATCCAATTCTCTTAAAGTGGTATAAATGCTCGGGGTTACCCGAATCCCCATTTTTTCCTTTTTGTCATTAGGATTGGGAGGAATGGTTACAGAAATGGTGTAGATCTTGTGTCTATCAAAAAGGATCTGGCACAACTTCTCGACATCGATGTGGTCAACAGCAAAAGTGCCAATCCCACAGGACATTTCTGTTTCATAAGGCGTCAGCATCTCAACTCCTTTTAAGGTTTCGATCTTTCCTGCCCAATAATTCCGCAGGTAACGAAGTCTCTCTTCCTTCCTTTCCGCTCCTATCCCGTGATGGAAAGCCAGGGCATCGCCAATCGCTAGTTTTAAATATTCGGGATGAGTTCCGATATGTTCGAACTTTCTTATATCCTCTCCTAAAGGATCCTCGGCCGGGAAAAGGGGCCATATGTCTTTGATCCTATTTTTCTTGACATATAAAAATCCTGTCCCGATCGGCGCCATCATCCATTTATGCAGATTGGCTCCATATATCTCGCATTCCAGGTCTTTTTGTGTATAGACGAAATGACCGAACGAATGCGCTCCATCGATCACTACCTCGATCCCTCTTTTTTTTGCCATTCGGCAGATGTCTTTTATGGGGAAAATTTGACCGGTGAGATTGGTAATATGACAGAGAAGAATGAGCTTTGTCTTGGCTGTGATGTTTTTTTCAAAAAGATCGATCAGAACCTTCATGTTTTTAGGCGGATAGGGAAAATCAAATGTCTTTACAACGATGCCTTCTCGTTTTTCTCTCTGATATAATGCATTTTTCATGGACGGGTAATCATGTGATGTGGTCAAGACCTCATCCCCAGCATCGAGAGAAATGCCAAGAAGAGGGATCTGCATTGCTTCTGTGACATTACGAACCAAAGCAATCTCCTCAGAGGAACACCCAAAAGTGTCAGCAAGCTTCTGACGTATGAGTTCCTTGCGCGGCCTGAGAATTTGCCATGAGTTATACACAGGTGCTCCATTGGAAAAATCCAAATAGCGATGGACAGCATCTATCACTCTCTTGGGAGCGGGATGGACTCCTCCATTGTTGAGGTTGATAATACTACGGTCGATATTAAAAGATTGTTGGACCTGGAACCAAAAACTTTCATCCTTAGCGACTTCTGAGGCTGACAGGTGCTTGACCTCTTTGATCTTGCTGTCGATTTTGGCCTGCGCCTCTTCTGCAGTCAGGCCGAAGATGCCCAGACTGCCCAGTCCGATCCCGATCTTTTTTAAAAAGTCTCGTCTGGTATGATCCATTCCATCTCTCCTTTTTTTATGATTCCCTTTGAGGTTTTTCATACCATATCACATTGACCGGTACGACGAAAATATATTTTCTATTTAAGAACAAGTAAATTTTGAGTGGAAATATTTTTTTATATATAATGTTTGAACTCACCATTGTCAAAGGAGGATCGTATGCGTAAAACAGTCTTAATTTCATTAATGATTGTATTGCTGGTTCCATGGTGTACAGCGAGAGTGGGAGATATTCTGTCCACTTTTACGACACCAGGCCCCTGTCCCACTGGCTTAGCTTTTGATGGTAGATTCCTATGGCTGGCAGATAGTTACACAGATATGATCTACAAGATCGACTCGAAATCGGGAGAAGTGGTAAAAAGTTTTTCAAGTCCGGGCTATCATCCAGAGGGATTGGCTTGGGATGGAACATTTCTTTGGCATGTGGATGAAGGAGAAAAGAGCATGTATCTCCTGGACCCTGAGACCGGAGATGCATTATTAACATTGGAATCCAATAGCTCCAATCCCAGGGATCTAGCTTGGGATGGAGAATATGTTTGGATCGCAGATCATAAAAAAGATCTCATCATTAAGGTCTCTCCAGTGGATGGTATGATGGTCCAGAATTTTCCTTCACCTGCCCGAGAACCGGCCGGACTTGCATTCGACGGGAAATATCTTTGGGTCACAGACCGCGGGGAAGATCGGATCTATCTTGTCAATCCCGAAGATGGAGTATGCCTATCATCCTTCCGTGCCTATGGCCCATTTGCTTACGGCCTGGCATGGGGAAATAAATCTCTCTGGAATGTCGATTACGAAAACGATGAGATCTATCAGATCAAAGTATTTTGTCGTGATATTCTTTTAAGATGGGATGAACGGATGATGGAATTGCTTTTCGTCAAAGAGTTTTGGAATGATGGGCCAGGTACAGTGTCATCTTTAGACATCTATCTCCCAGTTCCAAAAAACAGGGATAATCAGGTCTTTATGGGTCCTATCGAATATATAGAATCGCCCAATTCTCTAGAACATGATAAATGGGATCAGAAGATCGCGGTCTTCCATTATGAAGAACTCGGAAATGGATCCATGGTTCGCACAGGTTGGAAGGTTAAAGCAAGTTTATTCGATGTCGAATATTTTATTTATCCCGATTTGATCGGAGATCTTGGTGATATTCCAAAAGACATCCTGGCGAAGTATACACAGGATGGTGATAAATATCGTATTCATGATCCTTTGATCCAGGAACTTGCACAAAAAATCGCAGGCATGGAAAAAAATCCATATTGGATCGTACTGAAAATATATGATTTCCTTGGCAGGCATTTGAGTTACAATCTTAAACCAGTCGGAGGATGGAATCCAGCGCCGACTGTTTTAAAAAGAGGCACCGCATCCTGTTCAGAGTATTCCTATTGCATGATCGCACTTTGCCGGGCTTTGGGAGTTCCCATCAGGTATGTAGGGGCTGTCAGCCGCCGGGGAGATGATGCCAGCAGGGATGATGTTTTTCATCGTTGGACAGAGGTCTATCTTCCTCCTTACGGATGGATTCCCTTCGATGCTAACAAAGGAGATGCTGAGCTCACGGGCCAACGGGTTTTGGGCATCGGAAATGTGGATGCTCGGTATATCATCACCACAGAAAACGGCGGAGGAGACGAATATCTTTGGTTTGGATACAATTATGGGCTGAAATGGACATCAAAAGGAAAATGCCGTATCCGTGAGGAAAGTTATGGACTATGGTCTCCATTAGGGGAAAAGAAATATAATCTCCCGGCTGAGAAACCGGATTGAGTCTTTAATCTTATTCCGGACTGATAGACGTATTTTTTTGGATTGGAGAGCGTCCGTAGAATAGATCATCTCCCCAAACAACCAACCGTTGTGCTAAACGTGAATTTGCGGTGACAGCACGGATGGAATCATGAAAGAGATTTCTCGGCTTGCTGTAGGGGCAAACGTAAAGACACATTCCACAATCCGTCCCTGTCTTTCTCCAAAATTTGTAACATTCTTCCCGGTTGAGAGTCCATTTTAAAACACCGTTTTCGTCTTTTTTTTCATTTTGTGAGATCGCCTGGGCAGGACAGTTCATTGCGCATTTCTTGCATATCCGGCAAAAATCCTGGACCCCGAAAATAACAGGACCGTCAGGGACTAAAGGAAGATCAGTGGTCACACAACCCAGTCGGATTCTTGGGCCGTATTTTTTTGATATGATGATCCCCAGCCTTCCTAATTCTCCGAGTCCAGCTTTCCAGGCGAGTGGAACAAGCATGGTTTGATAATTGCTTCCTGCAATATGCGCCCGAGCAGAATAGCCCAAACTGCGGATATATTCAGCTAGGATCACCGAGATCTTCGCTGCTTCAACATATCTGCGTCCTGTCTCGATGATGACTTGAGGCTGTGGCGCGCAGGCAATCATATTGAAATCCATCTCAACGGCGAAGATAACTGCATAATTGTGTGTATTGATGATCTTTTTGCCGTACGCTTCTGGTCCTCTCCCCACATAGGAATACACATACGCTTGTTCCAGAGAGCATACACCGTTTAAAGCGGATGAAAAATATCCAAGCATATGTTTGATCCGAACCGTATTTTTCTGGGCAGAATCCACTTTTTTTTCGTGGAAGACATCTCCATCAACGTGAGGAAGAAAATGTTCCAGAATTTCGAATTCAGCTGCAGCCAATGAGAACAATAATGGATTTCTTTTCATGTGCTCTGGGGAAAGGATGTCCGGATACCGACGTATATCTGCATCGACATTCTTGAACTCGGGTCTTCGGCTGTAGTAGTTCTTAAAAGAGGGAGTTCCCTCCCGAAGGTCGAAACGGGAAAAAATCACATCTCGCTCATCTATTTTTTTCTGCTCGCTGATGATCTTTGTCTGTCTTGTAGGAGAAGGAGAAAACAGTAAAAATAACAGTGAAAAGATAAAGAGGATTCCAACCAGCGCTAGCAACTGATTTGCATAAAAGAACCGAAGCAAAAGGATCGAGATGTAAAGAGAAAGAATAACTGAAAGGCAAAAGAAACTCCGGAATAGTGCCCGTTTTTCTCTCTCGACGGCACTGGTGAGGAAAAATAGAGAAAAAAAAATGATAAGATTGATCAAGGCAATATGCCCGCAAATAGTAAGGATTTTCACACCTCAATCCTTTTTTGCATGAGAAAGCTATATAGAGATCATCTCCTTGTTTTTAGAAAAAAGTTCAGGAATACTACGAACAAAGCAGATCCAAGAACAGCCCACAGTATTGGAAATGGTTGTTCACCGAATCTGATCCATGGGAAAAGGGGGAGATCGAGCTCTCTGGCAATAAAGGTGCCGATCAAGGCGCCAATAAAACCCAAAACGATCGATGCCAGGCAACCCATGTTTTTCCGACCGGCTATCCTTGCTCCTATGGACCCGGTTATGGAGGCGATGATCAGCATAAAAACAAAAGAAAAGAAACTCATTTTAATTCCTTTAAAATCGATGCTGCATCCTACTATCCATAAATAAAGATACGAAGTCAATCTTGTTGATTTCTGGTTCTCACCCTGGTTTGCATTATCGATCTTGTTTCTTTTCCACTCCTGTTTATACTATAATAAACTCGAGAGACAGAACGAGAGAGCCGGTATCCTGCAAATATATCACTGATCAAGTTCCTGAAAAAAATCTGTTTCTCAACAGAAATGGAGTCGTATTTGATAAAGAAACATCATCTCCTCACACCAGGCCCTACTCCTATACCTGAAAGTGTTTTGAGGGAGGGATCAAAAAGCATCATCCATCACAGGACCCCGGAATTTTCAAAGATATATATGGAGGTCACAGAGGGATTAAGAACTGTCTTTGAGACCGTGCAGGATGTCTACATACTGGCATCGACCGGAACTGGTGCCATGGAAGCAGCTGTGGTCAATATTTTGGATCCAGGAGACAGGGTCATATGCATTAACTCAGGAAAATTTGGAGCAAGATGGGCCCAGATCTGCCGTACATCCGGGGCAAAAGTGGAAGAGATCATCCTGGAATGGGGAGATGACCTTCCCAAGGAAAAACTTTCTGAAAGACTGTCGGTTCATCCCGATATCAAAGCCGTGTTTTCCACTCTCTCAGAAACTTCAACCGGAACAATCTATGACATTAGAGGATTCAGCGAGGTGATATCTCTGACGGATGCGATTCATGTTGTGGACGGTATCTCCGGTGTGGGAGCCATGCCCTGCCCGATGGACGATTGGCAGATCGATGTCCTTATCGCTGGCTCTCAAAAGCTTTTCATGATCCCACCCGGTCTCTCTTATATTGCTTTCAGTCCCAAAGCTTGGGATCATGTCGAAACCTCTTCTCTCCCAAGATATTATTTCGATATGAGGAAGTACAGGCAGAGTCTAAAAAAACAGACTCCTCCTTTCACCCCCGGGACATCTTTAATCGTGCAGCAAAAAAAAGCTCTTGAAGTGATCTTCGATATTACAATTGAAAAGATCCGCGAGAACCATATGACTCTGGGCGAAGCGACACGAAAAGCCGTTCAAGCTATCGGCCTCGAGCTTTTTTCAAAAAAACCGGGAAATATTCTGACAGCGGTCAAAGTTCCTCCAGGCATGGACGGTTCTCAACTTGTCAGGCTCATGCAAGACAAATATAAAGCCCATATTGCTGGAGCTCAGTCTCCGCATGAGGGAGAATTCTTCAGGATCTCTCATTTGGGCTATGTGGGAGGATTTGATATTATTATTGCGTTAACAGCCCTTGAAATGTCTTTAACGGAATTGGGATTTTCATTTGAGCCCGGTAAAGCCATTGCTGTTGCGGAAGAAATCTTAAAGGAGAAATGGGAATGAAAAAGATATTGATTGCAGATGCATTAAATGCAGAGGCAATGGAGGAACTGAATGCCGTTCCAGATTTTGATGTGACGGTAAAAACAGGAATGGATGAAGCCGAACAGGTCAAGACCGTTCCGGGCTTCCACGCTATGGTCGTTCGAAGCGCCACGAAGGTGACAAAGAATGTGATCGATGCGGCAACGGACATGGAGCTCATCGTAAGAGCTGGTATCGGTCTGGACAATATTGATCTTTCCGCTGCCCAGGGAAAAAACATCAGGGTCGCCAACACTCCCTCCGCCACTACAATATCCGTTGCTGAACACACATTTGGCCTTATGCTGGGTGCAGTCCGAAATCATGGCCCTGCGAATCTGTCAATGAAGGAACACAAATGGGAGAAGAAAAAATTCTCGGGGACGGAACTGTATGAAAAAACACTCGGAATTATCGGAGGCGGTCGTATCGGTCTTGCAGTCGCTGAGAGAGCTATCGCTTTCGGTATGAAAGTGATCGCTTTTGATATTGTTGAGATCAAGACAGATCTCGACATCCAACAGGTTTCTCTCGAGGATCTTTTGAATTCCGCAGATATCATCTCTTTCCATCTCCCGCTAACGGACAGGACAAGACATATGATAAGCAGAGATGAAATCGACAAGATGAAAGACGGTGTTATACTCGTTAATGCGTCCCGGGGAGGGATCGTTGATGAAAAAGCTCTTTTAAACGGCCTTGAATCTGAAAAGGTCCGTACTGCTGCTTTAGACGTTTATGAAAAAGAACCGGTGGAAGATTTTATGCTAATAGACCATCCTCGGGTCATAGCCTTACCCCATATTGGAGCCGCAGCTAAAGAAGGCCAAAAACGGGCTGGTCTTGAGGTTGTGCATATACTTAAAGAGAATCTCTTGTAAAGAAAAGATACCTTTAAAAGGGCTGTGTTTGTTAAAAGATAAAAAAAAATAAAATGATTTATTTAGACAACAACGCAACCACACCGATCGATCCCGCTGTCGCTGAGAAAATGTCATGGTTCCTGAAAGAACATTTCGGAAATCCGTCATCCCTCTACCCTATAGGCAGGGATGTGCGCGACATGGTCACAGAAGCGAGAGAGATCATAGCCAAAGCGCTTGGGGCTTCCCGCACCGAGATCATATTCACCGGATCAGGAACAGAATCGGATAATTTTGCCATACGAGGAATATTGGATGCAAATCCAGGAAAAAATGAATTCGTGACCACTGCCGTCGAACATCCAGCAGTCATTGAAACAGCTAATTATCTGGAAAAGAAAGGAATCAAAGTCATCTATATACCTGTCGATGAGTACGGAAGGATCGATCTTGATATTTTAAAAAAATCCTTGAATGATAAAACGGCCTTGATTTCAATCATGCATGCGAACAATGAACTGGGAACTCTTCAGCCGATAGAAGCTGTGACTAAAATCGCAAAAGAAAAAGGAGTTTTGGTGCATACAGATGCTGTGCAGAGCTTCGGAAAAATCAAATTTCATGTGGATGATCTGGGAGTGGATCTCTTATCCATTTCCGCACATAAGATCTATGGACCGAAAGGAATAGGAGCTCTCTATATCCGCAAGGGAACTAAAATATCTCCATTGATATATGGAGGACATCAAGAACGTCTCCTTCGGGCTGGCACAGAAAATACCATCGGGATCGTTGGGTTTGGAGAAGCTGTGAAAATATTCAACGCCAAAGGGGATAAAGATAAAAAACACATTGAAAAGTTAGCAGAGAAGCTTAAACAGGGAATCGACGAGCGAATCCCCAAGATCAAATTCAATGGACACCCCAAGAAGAGGATCAAAGGAACATTGAATTATTCATTTATCGGCCTTGAGGCGGAAGCTGTCCTTTTAGCCCTGGCTACCAAGGAAATCTATGTCTCAACCGGTTCTGCCTGCAGCGAGGATTCAGAAGAAACATCCCATGTCCTTAGTGCGATTGGATTAAAACCTGAGATCGCACGCTCTTCTGTGCGAATCTCACTGGGTAGATTTAACACCAAAGAGGATGTGGCTGCCGTTCTAAATGTGCTTCCTCCGATCGTAGAAAAGCTGAGAAATATCACAGCCATGGAGATATAAAAGGACTATATCCATGATCATTGTAGGCGAGCGGCTCAATTCAACCAGAAAAAATATTTTTAATGCGCTTGAGAAAAAAGACAAAACAACCATCATCCAGGAAGCTCAAAACCAGGAACATGCTGGTGCATCTTATCTCGACCTGAATACCGCCGCCATGATAGACAAGGAAAACGAAGCCCTTTCTTGGGCAATCCCACTTATTCAAAAATCTGTAAAAATACCCATTTCCATCGATACTCCCAATCCTAGCGTGATGGAGCATGGATTAAGGATCCATAAGGGACAGGCCATTATGAATTCCATGTCCGGAGAGAAAAAAAAGATCGATAATTTTCTTCCTCTGGCAAAAAAATATCGACCAAAAACGATCATCTTATGTCTAGATGATTCAGGGCTTCCAAAGACAACCTGCGATGAGCTGAGAGTTGCAGAGAAAATGGTTGAACTGATGCTCCGACATGGGATCGATATGGAAGATATATTTCTTGATCCTCTTGTCCGAACGATCGGTGCTGATCAAAAAGCCGCCTGTTTTTTTCTCGATGCATTAGAAAAGATAAAAAAAGCGATCCCGCACGTCAAAACGATTGCCGGGATCAGCAATATTTCTTATGGACTCCCTCGACGCAGCATCCTTAACAGAACCCTGCTCTCATTCTCCATTGAAAAAGGTTTAGATGCTGCCATTATCGATCCGACAGACAGAGATATAGGGCGCTCTATTAAGGCCTCTAATGCGATTTTAGGCAAGGATCCCCACCTTCGCGGCTACATCGCGGCCGTAAAATCGAAATCCATCTGAACAGCCTGATTGACATCGTTCCCTCACAAGAGACACGAACGGTTTAATGCTTTTTCATTTATACTTTCTGCAGCTGTGAAAGATATGTTTTGCGAACAGATCGGAAATAATCATGATAGCTTTGATTTATAATATCGGGATAGGTCCATTCCAGATGGCGAACATCATTTTTTCCGAAAAGGAGTTCCAAATGAGCATATATCCCGTTCTTCAGAGGAACGCGATGTGAAAAATTCTTTGCAGTGGCCATGATGAGAGCCGATGTTGTCAGATAACCTGGGTCGAGATTGATAATACGATTTTTTGCCCCGTGCTCGCTTCTGATCTTATCTTCCAAGGAATTTGTCTCTATTTTTATCCGGCTTATGCTTTCTGGCGGGATAAGAGATGAAAAACTGATAAATTTTCTCTTCAGATATAGTCCCATTTCTTTTTCATAGTAATCCGTGGCAGTGAAATCGAAAGCTTGGCTTCGGGAATCTATTTCACCATACAAGTTTTGAAGATAATGTTCTCCCATCAAGAAAATATCTTCGGTCGATGCCATGATCCCGCAGATCAGTTTGACTGGTGAAAATAAGACAGGTTTTGTCATGATTCGATCCGAGGATATCCGTTTACAATAAGAATGCATTATAATATGGAATAATGCGATCAGTAAATAGAAGGCATCCTGGTGTTACCTTCATAGACTTTTCAGATTGATTTTTTTATAATCGAAGGCATTATGAAATGGGTCTACATTGAAGATATCTCTGATTATAAAGAGCAAGATGTTGAGATTCGGGGATGGGTGTACAATATCCGATCCGGAGGAAAGATACGTTTTCTCCTTATTCGTGATGGAACAGGAGTGATCCAGTGCACCGCATACAGCGAGGACAAGAACGATCCTCTCTTCCAGAAAATTGGCTCGCTAACACAGGAATCCTCGCTCATCTTGCGGGGGCATGTCCATGAAGACAAACGGGCCCCAGGAGGATTTGAGATCACGATCCATGACATCAATGTCATCCAGATCGCCGAAGAGTATCCGATCACTCCCAAAGACCATGGCACCCCATTTCTCATGGAGCACCGCCACCTGTGGTTGCGTTCTAAAAAACAAAATGCCGTGTTGCGGGTGAGATCCGAATTGATTCGGGCAATCCGTGATTTTTTTGATAATAGAGGTTTCAGAAATCTTGACACCCCTCTCCTTACCCCAAGTGCATGTGAGGGAACGACCACTCTTTTTGAGACAGAGTATTTCGATCAAAAGGCTTATCTCAGCCAGAGCGGACAACTCTATAACGAAGCAACAGCTGCTGCGTTCGGGAAGGTGTATTGTTTCGGTCCTGCTTTCCGAGCTGAAAAATCAAAAACCAGAAAACATCTTATTGAGTTTTGGATGGTCGAACCTGAGATAGCCTTTGCTGTTCTCGAAGATGTGATCCAGTTGAGTGAGGACCTTATTGTTTCCATCCTCAGCAGGATTTTAGACAAATGCAAAACAGAGCTTGATGTGCTGGAAAGAGACACAGGACCTCTTGAATCCGTAAAAAAACCTTTCCCGCGGATTGCCTATGAGGAGGCTGTAAAAAGGCTCAATGAAAAAGGTTCGAAGATGAAATGGGGAGAGGATTTCGGTGCTCCTGAAGAGACCCTTCTTTCAGATATCTTCCAAATCCCTGTCTGCGTCACACATTTTCCTGCGGTCATCAAGGCATTTTATATGCAGCCTGACAAAGAGCGTCCAGATCTGGTCCTGGGAGTGGATGTTTTTGCCCCGGAAGGCTTCGGAGAGTTGATCGGAGGCGGCCAGCGTATTCACGATGTCAAACTTCTTATGGAAAGAATCAAGGAACACAACCTTCCGAAAGAAGCCTATGAATGGTATATCGACCTGAGAAAGTATGGTTCCTGTCCTCATGCAGGTTTTGGTCTTGGATTGGAAAGAACTTTGGCCTGGATCTGCAAATTAAAACATATACGTGAATCGATTCCTTTTCCGAGATTGTTATACCGGATATATCCCTAACATCAGATCAAAGGAAATTTTCTCTCCAAATCCGAATTCTCAGATCTAAATGAAGAAAAACAGTTTTTCTAAAAAAAAAGTGGCCTTGATAACTCTGGGATGCGCAAAAAATCTTGTTGACAGTGAAGTAATGACAGGATATCTGCACAGGGCCGGGTATGGTTTCACAGATAATCCTGAGCAGTCTGATATTCTCATAATAAATACATGCGGATTTATCAAACCGGCCAAAAAAGAGGCAGTCACCGCCATAAAAAAAGCTTCTCTTCTTAAAAAAGTGAACCCGGAGCTGAAGTTGATTGTTTCAGGCTGTTATGTTCAGAGAAACCGTGAAGAGTTAAAGAAAAGCTATCCCGAAGTTGATGTTTGGACCGGTGTGAATGCATTTGACAGGATCGTCGAATTGATCGAGATCAAACCGTTCGATACATCCAAGAACTGTTTTCTCTACGATCATCGCTCTCCCCGCCACATCACCACATCTTCTATCTGGGCCTATACAAAGATATCCGAGGGATGCTCGCACAGATGCTCTTTTTGTGCTATTCCCCTCATCAAAGGGAAATATCGGTCTAGGACCATATCCTCCATCGTCCGGGAAGTCAGACATCTCGCATCTGCCGGGATCAGGGAAGTCAACCTCATATCGCAGGATTCAACATTTTACGGTACCGACCTGGGAATGAGGAACGGTTTGCCTCTGCTCTTGGAAAAGCTTATTGATGTTCCTGGGTTGGAATGGATACGTGTTCTCTATGGATATCCTGAAGAAATCTCAGATTCCCTTCTCGACATCATGCAGGAAGAGAAGATCTGCTCCTATCTTGATCTCCCTTTTCAGCATTCCTCTTCAAAAATTCTGAAAACCATGAAAAGAGGTCTTCCCGGTAAAAAAGCACTCCATCTTCTAGATAAAATAAGAACGAAACTCCCTGATATCGCATTGCGAACCTCTCTTATCGTTGGCTTTCCCGGAGAGACAGGAAGAGAGTTAGAGGACCTGCTTGATTTTGTTAGAGAGGCACGGTTCGATCATCTCGGTGTGTTCGTTTATTCCAGAGAAGAGGGAACGGATTGTTTTTCTCTTGGTGATCCTGTCCCGGAAGATATTAAAATCCAAAGAAAAGATGCGATCATGAGAATTCAGGCGGAAATATCTCTTGCCAACAATAATAAATATGTAGGAAAGACCATTGATGTTTTGATCGAAGGTCCATTGAAGGCCGATCCCACTGTTTTTGTCGGAAGGGGGAGGTTCCAAGCACCGGAGGTGGACGGATTGGTCTTTATAGAGAAAGAAAATGGAGAGCTTTCTATGATGGAGCCCTTTCAAAAAGTTGAAATCACAAATAGGGATGTATATGATTTATACGGGAAACAAAAGGAATGAAGTTTATTTCTTGGCTCCTTTCAAGCGTTTTCGGGATCGGGCACCTGCCCATCGCACCTGGAACATGGACCAGTTTGGTGGTTGTTTTGGTGTACAAATTGGTTCTTTACCGGCTTGCCTGGTTCTATTTCCTCCTTGTAATTATTGGAGTGTTTCTGGTAGGAGTTATAACATCATCTGTCACGTCCTCCCAATTGCGCAAAAAGGATCCCAGAACAGTGGTCATAGACGAAGCAGCCGGACAGCTGCTGCCGCTTTTTATGCTTTCGCCGGAATGGCTTCTCTTGGCAATAAGCTTCTTTTTATTCCGATTTTTTGACATTGTTAAACCGTTTCCAATAAGAAAAATCGAAAAAATGTCTTCTGGATGGGGAATCATGCTGGATGATGTTGTTGCCGGCCTTTATACTGGCATCATCCTTAATATCTATCTTCTCTTGCGATGAATGACACAAAAAATATGATCATAGAGATCATTTCCGTCGGATCAGAGCTGTTGTCCTCCCATTTCCTGGACACCAATTCGTTGTTTCTAGCCGGCCGCCTGAACGACTTGGGATTTCCATTAACTTTTAAAAGCACTGTCGGAGATGATTGGGATCAGCTTCAACACGTCATGGCTGAAGGGATATCCCGCGCAGACCTCCTTTTCACTATCGGAGGACTCGGCCCCACCGAAGATGATAGAACCAAAGAGGCTTTGGCTTCTGTTCTAGGACGGAAGCTCATACTCAAAAAGGAATTGCTCGACATGATCATATCCCGGTTCAAACGCAGAGGGATATCAATGCCCGAGGTGAATAAAAAACAGGCATACATTATCGAAGATTCCATTGTCCTTGATAATGAATATGGCACCGCTCCAGGTTTATGGGTCGAAACAGATATCTGCACAGCAGTTCTTCTCCCCGGACCTCCCCATGAGCTGAAACCCATGTTCGACAACTGTGTCTTGCCTTGCATGCAGACAAAGGATAAAAATTATTCTGCAAAAAAAATATTGAAAATCACGGGACTCACGGAATCGAAAGTAGATTCTCTCATCAAAGATCTTTATCCTCAAAATCCTGATCTGCATCTATCGATCCTGGCCTATCCAGGACAGATAGAAATCCACATGACGGGATTTTCGACCAAAAATGAAGGAACAGTTCGATCGCTTGTTGATCGACTTGCCCAAAACATCTCCTCTCGTTTGGGGGATCATGTGTTCACAGAAATGGGTGAAGACCTTGAGATGCTGATCGGCAGGCTCCTCATTGAAAAGGGAAAAACCCTCGCTGTCGCAGAATCATGCACGGGAGGATTCTTGAGCAGCAGGATCACAGATGTTCCGGGGAGCTCGGATTATTTCACGGCCAGCGCGGTTGTCTACAGCAATGAATCAAAAACAGATTTTGCAGGAGTTCCGGATAATCTCATCGTAAAGCATGGAGCTGTTAGCCATGAAACAGCTGGAGCCATGGCAGAAGGCATCAGGGATCGAACAGGTTCAGATTATGGCTTGGCCATAACAGGAATCGCTGGACCAGGAGGAGGAACGCCTGAAAAACCCGTAGGACTTGTTTATGTCGCTCTCGCATGGACCAATGGGACTTGGATCGAAAAAAACATGTTCTTGGGAAATAGAAAGATCATAAAATCTCAAT
>Ga0255055_10000374_pt1 | contig 35032 bp, 33 predicted proteins | sample JV7_2_27_MG_FD_188633 | JGI IMG/M metagenome (GOLD analysis project Ga0255055, IMG submission 188633) | Seawater microbial communities from Jervis Inlet, British Columbia, Canada - JV7_2_27 | ecosystem: Environmental > Aquatic > Marine > Inlet | place: Canada: British Columbia | collected...
GGGGGGATTCATCTTTCATGATTTACGGCACACTTTTAACACGAACATGAGAAAAGCCGGAGTTGCCGAATCTGTGATCATGAAAATAACAGGTCATTCAACCCGTGAAATGTTTGACCGATACAACACGGTCGATGAAGATGACACTCGAAAAGCCGTTCAACAGCTTGAGGGCTTTCTGCAAGTCTTGACCAAATCCTTAACAAAACCATCAAAGACGACCTCGAAGCTAATTCAAGAATCTCTTAAAACGCCTACTGATAGCTAACTTTAAAATCTAATACTCTATAAATTACCATAAAATAAGGGTTTACAAGCATATATGCTCGCAAACCCTTATTGACCCTTTGTTTTTATTGGTAGGCGGTACTGGATTTGAACCAGTGACTTCTACCGTGTGAAGGTAGCACTCTCCCACTGAGTTAACCGCCCAACTTAGGTTTTAGATACCGTAAGATAAATAATGGGTTTTAAGGGATCAAGTCAAGTGTTTTTATACATCTGGATCCGGCTTGGCTTCATCCAGATCCATTGAGGCTTGCGGGTTTTCGGCCGGAGTTTCCGATTGCTCCGGCACCGAAGAAGCCTCGGTTTCTTCGGTGTTTTCTATTGAAATTTCGGCGGCCTGCGCTTCACGATCGGTCTCGTCCATTTCTTCCGATAATGCACTGCCGAATTCTTCGATCTCTTTTGGGGAGGGCAGGTCTTTGAGATTTTTAAGATCAAACACCTCCAAAAAGCGTTTGGTGGTGGCATAGATCAACGGGCGCCCGGGGATATCTTTGCGGCCCAGCACCCGGACAAATTTTCGTTCCAAAAGCACCCGCAGGATACCGCCGCAGTCAACGCCGCGGATATGCTCAACATCGCTGCGGATGACCGGTTGTTTGTAGGCGATGATTGCCAGTGTCTCCAAGGCCGCTTTGCTGAGGCGCAGCGGTTTGGGCTGAAGCAGGCGCTTGATCCACTCCATATACTCAGGGCGGGTGCGGATTTGATATCCGCCGGCGACCTGTTTCAGAAAAAAACCGCCCTGACGCGTTTCATAATCCGCCTCCAATTCTTCAAGCACCTCACGGAGCTCCCGGGACTCTGCGCCGGATATGATCTTTTTTAGGCGGTCAATCGTTAAGGGCTCATCGGCCACAAACAACAAGCTTTCAATAATATTTTTAATATCATCCATTATAAGTAAAAAAGTCGCATAACGCCGGTTTGTGCATGTTGAACAATGCGAATCAATGCCAGTCTAACCATTTCCAGTATTGCCAGGAAGGTAACGATGATCTCACTTTTATCCGGGTTTTCTGAAAATAATTCAATAAACGTTGTCGAGCCTTTGGCTTCCAGTAAATCGGTAATCTGAGTGATCTTTTCTTTAACAGATATTTTATCGGGCGTAAATTCCATCCGCTGATCGTCGGGGATTTTTTCAAGAATTTTTTGAAAGGCATCAATGAGTTCAAACAGGCCCACTTGAATATACTCCTCCTGCTGTATCGCCAAAAACTCCTGTCGATCACGGCCTCTGAGGAACGTTTCTTCGCCCAGGAGATGCCTTTCAGACAACTGTTCGGCAGCGGATTTCATCTGAAGGTATTCTAAAAGAGGTTTGATGATTTCATGGCGCGGATCGTCCTCGTCTTCCTCGTCCGCGGATGCCGGCAGCAGCATGCGCGATTTGATCTGGGCCAGGGAGGAGGCCATTACGATAAAATCACCGGCAAAGTCGATGTTCATGATCTTCATCCATTCGAGGTATTGCAAGTACTGCTCGGTAACCAGGGCGATGGGAATGTCATAGATGTCCAATTCATTTTTTTTGATCAAATGAACCAGAAGATCCATCGGACCCTCAAAGATGTTTTCCAGCTGAACTTTGTAAATTTCTTCTTGCATAAGGATACTCTAATTTAGCTCATAGCTCACAGCTGATAGCTCATAGTTTGTCGCTGATAGCTGTTTTCCTTTTACTATGAGCTATGAGCTATCAGCTATGAGCTGCAGGGCTGAAAGCCCTGCTATATTAGTTTATTTTGATAGCGGCCCGAACAGACTCCATGGTCGCCCGGGCGGTCTTTCTGGCTTTATCACATCCGTCGCTAATAATCTCATCAATCTGTTGCGGGTGTGCTTCGTAAAAAGCGCGTTTTTCCCGTATCGGTTCCAGGGCAACAATCAAGTTTTGAGCCATCTTCTTTTTGCATTCCACGCAGCCAATTTGCGCCTGGCGGCAATCGCGGTCGATTTCTTTGACTTCGTCGGCCGGGGTATACATTTTGTGAAAAGCAAAGACGTTGCATACATCCGGGTTGCCGGGATCACTGCGCCGGGCACGCTGGGGATCGGTGATCATCCGCGAAACTTTTGTACTGATTTGTTCAGGCGCCTCTGATAAAAAAATGGCATTTTCATAGCTTTTACTCATTTTGCGTCGATCAATACCCAGAATTTTCGGCGTTTCGGTTAAAATCACTTTGGGTTCCGGGAAGACGTTGCCGTAGAAATAGTTAAAGCGCCTGGCGATTTCACGGGTGAGTTCAACATGGGGTGCCTGGTCAACACCCACCGGCACGCCGTAAGGCTTGTACATGATAATATCCGCAGCCTGAAGTATGGGATATCCTAGAAAGCCGAAATTGGACAGATCTTTGTTGCTGATTTGCGTAATCTGTTCTTTGTAGGTTGGATTGCGTTCCAGCCAGGGCACCGGTGTGATCATTCCCAGAATAAGAAACAGTTCCGCATGCTCCTTAATTTGAGATTGCACAAACAGGGTACTTTTTTCCGGTGTTAAACCGGCGCTGAGCCAGTCGATCATAATTTCTTTCGTATAGTCCTGAATCAGAGCCGTATCTTCATAATCGCTGGTTAAGGCATGCCAATCGGCGATAAAATAGAAACAATCGTATTCATCCTGTAATTTTACCCAGTTTGCCAGGGCGCCGAGTAAATTGCCCATATGCAACGGTCCTGTCGGACGCATGCCGCTTAAAATCCGCTTTTTTGGGCTCATTCATTCCATCCTTACTATTGAGCATATTTTCGAGCAAAATCAAGTTCGTCTTTACGTGTTTTGAGCTTGCCGTTTAGTTTGGCATCCAGGGCGGCCTGCAAAATTTCCCGGTAAATGGGGCCGGGGGCCACGCCCATTTTTTTCAGATCTCGGCCCTGTAAAGAAACGTTGACTCTTCTCAGATTCGTAAAATAGTGCGATATTGCTTTTTTAATTTTTTCCTGTTTGCTGATCGCCATCATATACAGGATTAGCTCCGTTCGGAATTCGGAAAGTTTTCGGTATAGCCTGCTGTTGGGTATCGGCAGACTGTGCGCCAACTCCAGCACACATTTTTCGGCCGCAAAACGCTCGGCGCAAAAAATTTTCCGATTGCGCGGGGCCAGTTCAAAACGGTCGCATATTTTTTCGGAACACTGCGGGTTGCAAGTATGAATCAAGACCAAAAAATAAACGATCCACTTCATATAGGATTCGTCTAAAAAAAGCAAATCATGCCACGCCAGAGCCTGTTTCGCAGAATTTAATATGAATATCAATTGTTTATCGAATTGAATCGATGGATCGATAAACTTTAACAGGTCAAAGTCATTGAGCCGAATAATGGCCGGTACCGGATGGTCCTCTTCAAGAATTTGTTTCAACTCGCCCAGGACCCGGCGTCCGCTCAGACCCTGGAAAAAGTTCATATTGACTGCATTTTTGATAAGTCCGTTGGTCAATTTGCCGATGGTAAAACCAAAGCGCTGCTCAAAGCGAATGGCCCGAAACACCCGGGTCGGATCTTCCACAAAACTCAGGTTTTGCAGCACCCGGATGATTTTTTCTTTAATATCTTTGCGGGCTGAGAAAAAATCGATTAAAGTACCAAATTTCTTTCTGTTCAGTTGAATAGCCAGCGTGTTGATGGTGAAATCCCGCCGGTAAAGATCCAGTTTAATGGAACTCATTTCAACAATCGGAAGCGCAGCCGGGAATTTGTAGTACTCCAATCTGGCGGAAGCGACATCGATTTTGTATCCGTCCGGAAAAATGATCACCGCGGTGCCAAATTTTTCATAGGTATGGATGCGGGCGCCTTCCAATTTGGCATATTTTTTGGCAAAAGCGATACCGTCGCCTTCGATGACAATATCAACATCCTCGTCTAACCGGTACAGGAACAGGTCGCGCACAAATCCACCAACCACATACGCTCCGTAGCCGAATTCATCCGCTACTTCGCCAATGCGTTTCAGCATATTTAATAATCGCCCGGATAGTCGCTCTTTCAAAAATTTGACAACATTACGCGTTCGGGCGTGCGTAGGTTCTTTCAATGGGTCGGGAAAATCACCGGGGTCTTTTTTAGACTGGCGTACCAGGATGTTCAGCAAGTCGGTGCGGGTAATCACGCCGGAAATACCGGCGTTGTCGATCACCGGTAAAACGCGTTGCTTGTTCTCAATAATTTTTTCCTGAACTTCGGATAGCTCGGCCTCGGGCCCCACAGTGGCCAGTTCGGTGGTCATGTATTCCCTTACCGGTACATTTTCCAGCTTATGGTACAATGCTTTTTCAATAACCTGTCGGGTGATATAGCCGCAGAGCTTTTCTTTTGCGTTACGCATTTCAGTAACCAGCAGCGCATTGATGTTGTAACGGGTGAGCAGATCGTTAGCGTCTTTGCAGGATACGTCGTTTCGGACGGTAATGGCGGGTGATGCCATCAGGTTTCTGGCGAGCCGATGGGCTTCGATCCTGCTGTACAGCAACTCAACTAAATTATTTTCAACCTGAGCCAGGGTTTTACCCTTTATCGATGCAGAGGCGGCATATGCATGGCCGCCGCCGCCCAGCGGCGTTACAATATTACCCACATCCACATCACCAATTCGGCTGCGGGCAACCACATAAATTTTATTTTCCATCCGGCCGATGGCAAAAAGCACGTCCAAATTTTCCATTTTCACCATTTTCTGGACGAGAAACGCAAAATCGGGCATATATTTTTCGGTGGTTATCGATGTGACGACCACCTCGATACCGTGGACGTTATAACGCGTAGCGGATTGGATCAGGTCATTTAATAAACTGACCTGTTCGGGACTTAACTCCCTGGCAATCAGATCTGAAACCACATTCAGATTTGCCCCTTTGGACAAAAGAAACGCCGCTGCTTTAAAGTCCTGCTCGGTGGTGGAAGGAAAGGTAAAAGAGCCGGTATCCTCATAGATTCCCAGGCACATGATCGTGGCTTCATCAGCGCTGATCTCGATTTCCTTCTGGGCAATAATTTCGGTCAGCAAGGTGACGTTGGCCCCGCTTAAGCGATGAACCTCGATGTCTCCTTTAATATCCTTGTCGGTGGCGGGATGGTGATCGTAAATATGAATATCAATGTCTTTGCGTTTTAATAGCTTGGCCAACTTACCGATGCGACCCGGCTGTCGGGTATCCACCAGCACCAGCCGCCGGACCTCTGCAAAGTCGATATCTCCGATGTTTGCCATGTTAAACAGGTATGCCATCGAATTGATAAAGAAATTTTTTAAGTTTTTTTCCTGGGAACCTGGAAATACCACCAGCGCCTCCGGATATAGCTTCTGCGCCGCCAGCATGGAAGCCAACGCGTCAAAATCGGCATTCACATGGGTGGTAATGATGGTTAGGCTTTTGGGCCCGTGTTTTTGACTTTTCGGCATTGCCCGTTAACGATTTGACTTTTGTGTTTAATATCCTGAAAATAAATCAAATTTTTTATCGGAAGACGGTATCACAGTTGGGAAAATATTTCCAATGGGATTTCTGCGAATGACGTCAGGTTTATTGACAACTATCCGAAATCGTTGTAATATTATCTACACCGGGTTAATAAAGATATTCGACCGTATGTTTGTTCAATTCGCCGGTGGACATCCAACAAAATATTTTAAAATTAAAATTAAATGGTTAAATAAAAATCTTAAGTTTCTACATCATACGCCGATACATATTCTACAGCTCAGGATGGCCGTGTCTCATATGGCGGCCGATTTGGCGGTCTGACAAGTGACCGATCTCAGAGAGGATCACAAAAATCAGATGCCAAATTTGTGGTTCTTGCCAGCCAAACATGATAATATTAGAGCCTATCTCAAAAATAGCAGGTCACGTTTATAGGGGCAAAAAATGGGTGCCTAAAGTGAACTAAAGTTGGAAGTGCCTAAAGTTTCGGTGTCGCTTCGCTCCAGCATTCATTATTAAAATGATAGAAATCCTTAACTTTAGTCACTTTAGATCACTTTGTACTTTAGCGCACTGCCTTTTATGCATTTTTGAGATAGGTTATAGAAGGCGAACTTGACTAACTGCGGGTTAAACAATACCATCTGTTGGCCCGCATCGTTTCAAATGAATATGGAGACTTGATTATGCCAGTTTATCAATGGGTAGGCACCAACCGGAAAAATGAAACCCGAAAAGGCGAAATGGAAGCTGCCAATGAAAAGATGGTACGATCCAATTTGGCTCGACTCCGAATAACGCCCAATAAAATTAAAAAGAAACCTAAAGACCTGTTTGAAAACGTTTCCTGGCTTCAACCCAGAGTCGTACAAAAAGATATCATTCTTTTTGCCCGCCAATTCTCCACCATGATCGATGCGGGGCTTCCCATTATCCAGTGCCTGGAAATTCTTTACACCCAGCAAGGTAATAAAACCTTCAAACGAATGATAAAAGAAGTAAAAGAGAAGGTCGAAGGCGGTGCCACGCTTGCTGAGGCCCTAAAGCGCTTTCCAAAGCATTTTGATAGTCTTTTCGTCAACATGATTGCAGCCGGTGAGGCCGGCGGTATTTTAGATGCTATCCTTAGGCGCCTTGCCGCTTATATGGAAAAAGCCGCTAAACTTAAATCCCAGGTGAAAGGTGCCATGACCTATCCCATTGTCACCTTAATTATCGCGGTTCTCGTGCTTGGGGTTATTTTGATTTTCGTTATCCCGGTATTTGAAGAAATGTTTGCTGATTTCGGCGGAGAGCTGCCTGTTCCGACCAAAATTGTGGTCGCAGCCAGTGAAATGGTGAAAAGCAAGGTTCTATATATCATTGTCGGACTTTTCATCTTTGGATTCGCATTCCGGAAATTTTACGCCACCGAAAAAGGCCAGGATATGATTGATGCTTTCATGTTGAAAATTCCCGTTTTTGGTGAATTGCTGCGTAAGGTGGCTGTCGCCAAATTCACCCGCACCATGGGGACCATGCTCGCCAGCGGGGTGGCTATTTTAGAAGCCCTTGATATTGTTGCCAAGACGGCCGGGAACCGCTCGGTTGAAAAAGCCATTTATGATGTGCGCTCCGGTATCGCAGAAGGTCGCACCATGGCCGATCCACTGCAGGAAAGCGGTGTTTTCCCCGCGATGGTATGTCAGATGATTTCGGTCGGTGAATCCACCGGCGCGCTGGACGCCATGCTGGAAAAGATTGCGGACTTTTACGATGAGGAAGTTGACCAGGCGGTTGAGAACCTGACCGCTCTAATTGAACCGTTTATGCTTGTATTTTTAGGGACGACAATCGGCGGTCTGGTGGTCGCCATGTATCTACCGATATTCAAGATGGCCGGTGCTATTCAATAATCTCACCGGCTAACATCCTCCTTCAAAAAAGCGAATTAGCAAATTAGCTGATAAGCTGGTAAGCTAATAAGCTGATAAGCTAAACAGCTAAACAGCTGAACTGATGTGGCTTAATTACTGGACCCCTTTCAGAAGATTCGTTTTATGAGTCACCTTTCACCCATACCCGAGAAAGATTACAAGACCAAAATGAAAGGGTTGATGTTTTTTCGGATCCTGTTTTCGGCGCTGCTGCTGGGCGCCACCATCATCCTGCAACTGAGCGATTCCGCCACCCCCATGGAACGGTCTCTTGTGGTCCTTTACGGTCTCATTATCGCGATATTTCTAATATCATTGATTTACAGTTTGTTTCTGAAACGCGTTAAAAAGGAGATCACCTTTGCCTTTATTCAAACCGGCGTCGATACATTTTTTGTTACCCTGATTATTTTTGTGACCGGCGGTTTTTTAAGCGTTTTCTCCTTCCTTTATTTGGTGGTCATCATTTATTCCAGCATGCTGCTTCCCATGCGGGGAACCATGGTAATTGCAGCGCTTTGCAGTCTTCAGTTTGGGGGTTTAGTTGAGCTGGAATATTTCGGCATTCTCGATCCATTTGGCACCAATGGCAATACACTCGCCAGCGCCTATGATTGGTATCAGATATTTTTTAAATTGATGGTCACCATGCTGGCCTGTTTTGCGGTGGCGTTTTTGAGCAGTTTGCTATCGGAGCAGACCCGCAGATCCAAAGAAGAGCTTCACGCAATGGAGGGTCACGTCAGGCGGGTCGAGAAGATGGCGTCAATCGGGGAGATGGCAGCCGGTTTAGCCCACGAAATAAAAAACCCACTGGCTTCTTTGACAGGATCTATTCAGCTTTTGCAAGAAGACATGCGCTATGACCCTGATCATGCGCGCTTAATGCAAATTATTCTGCGTGAAGCCGATCGCTTGAGTTCCTTAGCCAGCAATTTTCTTTTTTACGCCCGACCGCCGGCGGGCAAGGTCGAGCCGATTGAGCTGGATCGCGCGCTTCTTGAAACCGCTGAACTTTTTGAAAAAGATGGTTCGAATAACGGTCGAATTTCGACAATCAAAAATGTATCTTCGGATGTATGGATCACAATGGATCCCGGTCACCTTCACCAAATTTTGTGGAATTTACTGTTGAATGCCGCCGAGGCTATTGACAGTGAAGGTCAAATCGGGATTGAAATGTTTCCCTTAAAGAATCGGCATGCCTGTGTTAAAATCACCGATAATGGCTGCGGCATATCCCCTGAGGCCCTCAAGTCGATTTTTGACCCTTTTGTTACCACCAAACCCAACGGGACCGGTTTAGGTTTATCCATTGTTCACCGAATTCTCGAGGCTTATGACGCCTGGTTAAACGTTGAGAGTGAACTAAATAAGGGCACTACAGTGACCTTAAATTTTAAACAGATTGTCCCACCCGCCTGACCCGCCGCACCTAGTGTTGCGTTTCACAAGTAATTTACAAAACACGGATTGATTTTAGCAATGTTAATTCATCTTATTTTAGGTGTCAGGAATAAGTAGGTTTCGGGTGTCAGGTGTCAGGTGTCATCCCCGCCGCTGGCTTGAAAAGCGGCCAGTCTAATCTTAAAAGAAACTTTGTCCTTGGCTAGTTTCATATGACGGGTTAACTAAAAAATGAACATCGAACATCGAACATTGAACGTCCAACATCGAATAATGTATTCTGTCGATTTAAAAAAAGACTGAGCAACACGCGGCGCACACGCCGCGCAAGCGCCTGCGCTGCACGAGCGAAGCTACCCTTCGAAATCCTGCGGTTCCCTTGTTTTAAAATCGATAAAGCGTAGCGTCATCAATATTGGACGTTCGATGTTGGACGTTCGATGTTCGACGTTCAATCTGTTCACTGTTCCGGCCAGCAGCCAGAAGCGAGAAGCCAGCGACCAAAACGCTGACACCTGACACCATAGACATTGTGTTGTTTAAAGAACTCAACTGGACTTAAATATACTGTGCGACTTTTGTAATATATTTGTGGAACACAACACTAGGTTGAACTTAGTCTTGACATTCACCGGTAAAATGAGATACGCAAAACCGTTTAAATCAATGATTTGCACCGATTTATTGGCAACTTGAATCAATTTTTAATTTGCGGTAGGCTGATTGATTAAAACTTTACCCCTGTTTTTCATTTTGTTTACGATCAATTAGGGTATAACGGCGTACCTGTAACTGGATTGATTATGGAAAAAACCAGCGAGCTAATTCAAAAGCGAAAAGATAAATTTGATGAGTTAAAGCTAAATAATCTGCAACTCTTCCCGAACGACTTCAAGGTGTCCCACACCCTAAATGAAATACACGGGATAATTGAAAAAGCGCCGGGAACGCTAAAAGAGGATGAGCCCGTTTTTAATGTTGCCGGCCGGATGATGGCCATCAACCGTTTCGGAAAAACGGCGTTTATTCGCTTCAGGGATCGCAGCGGACAGTTCCAGGCATATATCCGCAAGGACCGCATTGGCGATGAGGCATACCACCTTTTCAAACAAATGGATGTGGGAGATTTTGTCGGCCTTAGCGGAGGGATGTTTAAAACCAAAACAGGCGAATGGACCCTATTGGTCAGTGAACTGAAACTGCTCTGTAAGACCATCCGGCCGCTGCCGGAAAAGTTTCACGGCCTAAAAGATCCGGAAAAACGGTATCGCCAGCGGTATCTGGACCTGATGATGAACGCGGAGGTGCGGGATCTCTTTGTCAAGCGCAGCCGCATTATTCAGGAGGTTAGGAACTTTTTTCTTGAACGGGATTTCCTTGAGGTTGAAACACCCATGATGCAACCCATTCCAGGCGGCGCCGAAGCCGAGCCGTTTAAAACCCATCACAACGCTCTGGGAATGGATCTTTATTTGCGCATTGCTCCCGAACTCTATTTGAAACGCCTGGTGGTCGGCGGATTTGAAAGGGTTTTCGAAATCAACCGCAACTTTAGAAACGAAGGTATCTCAACCCAGCATAATCCAGAATTTACCATGCTGGAATTCTATCAGGCCTATGCCACCTTTGCCGATCTGATGGAGTTGACCGAACAGCTGTTTTCAACCGTGGCTCAAACGGTAACCGGATCGACCGCCTTGTCTTATCAGGACAACCCAATTGAATTGGCCGGATCCTGGCGTCGGATAACCCTTCAAAAAGCGCTGGTGGATATCGGCGGCATTGATTCTGCTCTGTTAAATGACAAAGGCGCTCTGCTTGATTTTGCCGCTCAAAATGGAATCAAAATTACAAAGACCGGCCGCCTGGGCAAGGTGATCACCAAGTTGTTTGACGTTTTGGTTGAACCCAAATTGATTCAACCCACCTTCATTACCGGCTACCCGGCAGAAGTTTCACCGCTGTCCCGTCGCAGCGATCAGGAACCGGATATAACCGAACGCTTTGAGCTTTTTATTGCCGGCCGCGAGATTGCCAACGGTTTTTCCGAGCTCAATGACCCCGTTGACCAGAAAGCGCGATTCACCCAGCAGGTTGAAAGCCGTAAGGCCGGTGATCAAATGGCGCATTTGATGGATGAAGACTATATCGAAGCGTTGGAGTATGGCATGCCGCCCACGGCCGGCGAGGGCATCGGCATCGATCGAATGGTGATGCTGCTCACCGATGCGGTTTCCATTCGCGAGGTCATCCTTTTCCCGCACATGAAACCCAGAGATCCAACAGGCGAAACCTGATGGATGGAGGAAGACGTTATTAAAACTTGTTTATCTGGATTGAATTTAGTGCCATTGCGATGTAAGCTTTTAATTTTTCTAACGGCTCTTATGTAGAAAAACAAAGTTTTACAGCAGAATGTCTTGCAGCCAACAGCCAATAACAAATACCTTATACCCAATACCTACTTATAGATGTCTTTTGAATTTTATATCAGCGGCCGCTATCTGAGAGCGAAGCAAAAACAGGCTTTTGTTTCGCTGATTACCCTTCTTTCCATTGCCGGTGTAATGGTCGGGGTGATGGCGTTGATCGTTGTCATCGCCGTTATGACCGGCTTTGATGCCGACCTAAAAGCCAGAATTCTCGGTGGACAATCCCAGATTATGCTGATGCGCCATGGGGGCGGGTTTAAAAATTATCGACTGGTGATGACAGAGGTGGAAAAAACAAAGGGCGTTGAAGCGGCAACCCCCTTTATTGTTAGCCAGGGGATGCTGCGTTCCAAATCCGGGGCCGCAGGCGCGGTGATCCGGGGGATCGACCCTTCGACCGCGGGTCGGGTCATGAAAACCCTTGAGCAGCTGGAATTGCCGGATTCATCTGCGGGAAAAACTGCCGGGCAATCTTCACCCCAGGCACCCGGCATTGTGCTCGGCAAAGAATTGGCCCGCAACCTGGGGGTTATTGAGGGCGACCTGATTTATCTGATATCGCCCCATGGCATGCTGTCGCCGATCGGGCACCTGCCGGCAATGAAACAGTATAAAGTCACCGGTTTTTTTCAATCCGGTATGTATGAATATGATCAAACCTTCGGATTTATTCACATTAAAGACGCTCAGAAGATGCTGCGTATGGGGGATTCGGTGAGCGGGATTGATATTCGGGTTACTGATATTTACAAGGCCCGGGATATTGCGGATCAAATTATTGTTAAACTGGGCTTTCCGTATTGGGCACGGGACTGGATGCAGATGAATCAAAATCTGTTTCGGGCCTTGAAAATGGAAAGATGGGTGATGGCCATTATTTTAATTCTCATCGTTTTGGTTGCAGCCTTTAACATCGCCAGCAGCCTGATTATGCTGGTTATGGGTAAAACGCGAGACATTGCCATCCTAAAGGCCATGGGAGCCACCAATAAAAGCATTCGAAAAATCTTTGTTTTTAACGGAATGGTCATTGGTGCCATCGGTACCGTTTTGGGAGTATGCCTGGGTCTTTTACTCTGCACCCTGCTCAAGCACTACGATATTTATGAACTGACCGGTGATATCTATTACTTTACGACAACGCTTCCGGTAAAAATCGAAATCCTATGGGTCCTTGGAATCGTAGCCGCCGCAATGGTGATTTGCTTTCTGGCAACACTTTATCCGGCGAGACAAGCAGCCAAACTGGAGCCGGTTGAGGCAATTCGCTATGGATAATTCCGAATCTTTGCCAAAAGCAGGGCATCCCAATCAAAAAGATCCCGCGACACCGCAGACCGACAGATGGATCAGAGGCCGGGATTTGGCCAAAAGTTTTCAAAACGGAGGTGTCAGCATTGATGTTTTGAAAGGCGTCAATCTAGATTTGGAAATCGGGGAGAAGGTGGCAATTGTCGGTGCTTCCGGAATCGGCAAGTCAACGTTGCTTCACATTCTGGGCACCCTTGATCGGCCGGACAGCGGAACCCTTGAGTTTCAGGGCGAAAATGTCTTCCTATATGATGATGTCAACCTGGCACAATTTCGCAACAGGACCATCGGGTTTGTTTTTCAGTTCCATCACCTGCTGCCCGAGTTTAGCGCCCTGGAAAATGCAATGATGCCGGCTTTGATTAACGGTTTTGATAAACCGGATGCAAGCATAGCGGCTGAAGAAATACTGGTTCGGGTCGGATTGCAGGACCGGTTACATCTGCGGGTCGGCAAACTCTCCGGGGGTGAGCAGCAACGAGTGGCTTTGGCCCGGGCGCTGGTTCTAAAACCGGCGATGCTTCTGGCAGATGAGCCTACCGGCAATCTTGATAAGATCAACAGTGACCAGGTTCATCAACTGATTCTGGAACTCAACCGGGAGCTATCGATGGCCCTGGTTGTGGTGACGCATAATATGGAATTGGCATCCTACATGTCTCGATGCGTCACCATAGTCGAAGGGCGACTGCAGGACGTTAATTAAATTCAAAACCGATAATACCGCCCCGGGGTGATCATAGCGGCCGATCTACTGCAGCCGGAATCTGCCCTAACCAATTGGCATACTTCGTACCTGAATTTTGCATGAAAATAGATGAGAATCTTTTGGTTATTTAATTACATTATTCAGCTGTGGGTGCGATGCGGCAATCATTGAAGACACAGATGATCACTAGGATTTGTTTGATCATTATTGCCATTATGGCGATGTCCCTGCAAATTGTCGCCGCACAGCCACCGGCCAGCGTTGTTATATTACCCTTCGAAGTTTTCTCTGAAAAAGACCTGTCGTATTTGCAAACCGAAATTCCTTCTGCCTTAAAAAAATCTCTCGAACAGGCCGGCGCCAGGGTATTATTACTGGATCCGCTTTCAGAGCCGGAATGGAGAAAACGAACGGCCAATATTGAAGAAATTAAGAAACTGGGCCTTCAGACCGGGGCGGATTATGTTTTATGGGGTAGTCTCACCTGGATTGGGCAAGTCTTCAGTTTGGATTTAAAATTGTTTGAACCGCTCTCTGAAAAGCGGCCGCGCCCTTTTATGGCTGAAGGGCAGGGAATCGAAAATCTACCTTCTACGGTGGATAAACTCGCCCAGGATCTGAGCTTAACAATATTAAAGCGTCAAATAATCATAGCTGTTGAGGTGAGCGGAAACCAGCGCATCGAAGCCGATGCCATAAAAAGGGTTATCAAAACGCAGCCCGGCGACATATACAATTTGAAAAACCTGTCAGTCGATTTAAAAGCGATCTACGCGATGGGCTATTTTGACGATATCCAGATTGAAGCTGAAAGCCAACCCGACGGCAAAACTGTAATATTTAAGATCAAGGAAAAACCGACTTTACGCAGCACCCGTTTCAGCGGCATTCGATGGGCGTTTGAAGATGAGGAAGTCGAGGAGGTGATCACCGCCAAAAGAGGTTCAATTCTGAATATCAATGTGATCCAAAATGATATCGATCGAATAACCGAGCTGTATAAAGAAGAAAATTACCATAATGTTAAAGTTGACTATAAAATTTACGAGCGTAAAGATAATCAGGCGGATCTGGAATATATTATAGACGAGGGTGAAAAGTTTAAGATTGAAAAGATCCAATTTGAGGGCAACAAGGCGTTTTCAGACAAGGAGCTGAAAAAACAGATAGCCACCTCGGAAACAAACATACTTTCCTGGTTTACGAGCGCCGGAGATTTAAACGAAGATAATCTTGAACAGGATGCCACCCGGCTAGCTTCCTTTTATAAAAATAATGGATATATGCAGACCCGGGTAGGTGAGCCCCAGATTAAATTCGAGGGAAATGAGATCGAAATCACGATAAAAATCGACGAGGGGCCTCAATTTAAGGTCGGAAAGGTCGATTTGACCGGGGATTTGCTCATACCCAAAGAAGAATTACTGGCAACCCTCAAAATTACCAAAGAAGAGTTTTATAATCGTGACACGCTGCGCAATGATGTTTTAAACCTCACGGACCTGTATTCAAATGAAGGCTATGCCTATGCGGATGTTGCGCCCAAGGTCAAAGAGGATTCTGAGAAGCGAATCGTCGATATTACGTTTGATATTCAAAAAGGCAAGCAGGTTTATTTTGAAGAAATCATTATTTCCGGCAACACGAAAACACGGGATAAAGTCATCCGCAGAGAACTACGCGTGTACGAACAGGAGCGCTTCAGCTCCCGACGGCTCAAGCGCAGCATCCGTAAATTATATCGCCTGGATTATTTTGAAGATGTAAAAGTGGATACCTCAAAGGGCAGTGCCGAAGACAAGATGGTTTTAAAAATCGATGTCACTGAAAAATCAACGGGTGCCTTCAGCTTTGGGGCCGGGTACGGAAATGTGGAAAAGATGTACGGCGTCATCTCGATTGCCGAGCGCAACCTGTTTGGCCGGGGGCAGCACCTTGAACTTAAAGCCACCCTGGGCAGCAAGACTCAAAATGTCAACTTAAGTTTTACCGAACCCTATATCTATGATATTCCATTAACCGGAACGATTAATTTTTATAACTGGCAATACAACTATGATCAATATGACAAGGATAGCTTTGGGGCCGGCATCACTTTAAGCTATCCTCTTCTGGCTTTTACTCGAGGGAGTTTAGGCTATATTTACGATTTGGCAAACATCAGCAATATTGGTAACGACGCTCCCCGGTCAATCAAGGATATTAGAGGTGAAAACATAAAAAGCAGCGTCACTCCAAAGCTGCGCTTTGATTCGCGCGACAGCACGTTTGTGCCCTCGAAAGGATCCAGTCACTCGCTTTCATTTGAGTTTGCGGGCATCGGCGGCGATATTGGATTTATGAAATACATTGGCGAAACCGCCTGGTACCTTCCGCTGTTTTGGGAATTTGTCCTTGCGCCGCATGCCAAGGGCGGCTATGTTAACAAAACCAAGGATAAAACGCTGCCGGATTATGAGAAGTTTTATATGGGCGGCATCGGATCGCTGCGGGGATTTGAGCGTGACGATCTGGCGCCTCAAGATGATGATAACAACTCCATCGGCGGAGATAAATTCGTTCAGTTTAATTTGGATCTGACCTTTCCGATAATGAAAGATCAGGGTCTGTTCCTTTCGGCATTTTTTGATACCGGCAAGGTTTATGGGGATAATGAGAAGATCGAATTAGATCCCGGGGATTTACGGCAGAGCGCCGGTCTCGGCATGCGCTGGATGTCGCCCATGGGGCCAATCCGCCTGGAGTACGGGTTTATTCTTGACAAAAAAGACAGCGACCACGGCCCCGGCAACTGGGAATTTTCAATGGCATCAGCCTTTTAAGCGTAATACCTGAATTTTGCATGAGTCGGAGGCTTTCATGCTGGAATCGTGACCGTGTGATGCCCGTTGAGGCGCGGTCGAAACCCAACACAAACGTAGTGCGGGCCACCGTGCCCGCTTGATCTTGGTCGGCTCGGACTTCGGCGAGCTACTTTCGGCCTGAGCTCAAGTCGAAGGCAGTCGAGCCGTGTCCGACCCTACTTGCGATAGACGATCAACATGAATATCGAATATCGAACACGGAATTTCGAATGAACAAGTGGTATTGAATGTGGAAGCCGCTTCTACAGAGAGTTTATCTAATGGTAACTTGGACTTTCCAGATAAGCAGGTAATTTAATTGACAGGATAGGGGGCAAAGCATGCGAAACCGCAAATCCAATATCATACTGATCGGTTGCTTTTTTAGTTTACTCTGGCTGGGTTCCGTAAATGCAGCAGATGTCGCCAAAATAGGTGTCGCGAATTTGCAGCGAGTATTGGAGACATCAAACCCCGGTAAATCGGCACAGGAAGAGATAAAGAAGCAGAAAGATCAAATGGAGCAGGAACTGAAGCAAAAAGGTGCTGAGATAGAAGAAATCAGAAAACAGATTGAGCGTGAGTCTATGGTTATGAGCAAAGAGAAACGTGGGGAAAAGGAAAGAGAGTTTCGAATTAAGTTAAACGATTTTAAATCGCTTCAAAAACGCTACCGCACGCAACTGCAGGGTCTTGAAAAAAAACTGGTTAGTGAATTGCTCAAAGAAGTATCCACCCTTGTTGAGGAAATTGGGAAAAAAGAGGGCTATTTGCTCATTATCAATAATAAGGACGTTATGTATGCACCGGGTTCAATCGACCTTACCGATGAGTTAATCAAGCAACTGAATGCCCGGCAAGCCAAGAAATCAGGCAATTAACCCGCGCGGCGCAACCCGTCGTTATTACCGGGATCAATATTTCAGGGGGAAAAATGGGAAAAACATATGACATTCAGGCCATTATGGATTTTTTGCCCCATCGCTATCCGTTCATCCTGGTTGACAGAATTTTGGATCTGGTTCCTGGTGAAAAGATCACGGCCCTTAAAAATGTCACGATCAATGAACCCTTTTTTCAGGGGCATTTCCCGACCTATCCAATTATGCCGGGAGTCTTAATTGTCGAAGCCATGGCTCAGGCGACGGGTGTACTCGCCCTTGAATCGATGCCCGCTGAAAAGCGCGGCGCCCCGGTCTTTTTTATGGGACTGGATAAAGTTAAGTTTCGAAAACCGGTGGTACCCGGTGATCAGCTTGTATTAGAAGTACAGATTATTAAATTCCGGTCAAAAGTTGTGAAAGCGTCCGGTAAAGCATTTGTGGAAGACAATATCGTTGCCGAGGCTGAACTGCTGGCCGCGATCGGGTAAAACCAATATGCGTTATTTTCAATTCCGCTTTAACCTAAAATGAGCGTTTCAAATTTTAAAACGACAATCGCTCAATTTAGACTCTGTATCTTGAACCTATCTCAAAAATAGTAGATCACGCTCCCCGCTTGAACGCGGGATTTCACGTCTTGATTTTAATAAATTAATGTGTTCATCAAGAGCAAGGCACCGGCCGACGAAAAAGTCGTGTATACCAGCATACACGATAGTATGTGAGCATTTTGAGGAGGCCGGTAACACAGCCATTGAGCGTTAGATGCATTTTTGAGATGGGTTCTAATCCAGCCGGCCAGCCTTTTTGGCGATGAGATCAGATTTGGCATTCCCACCACCCGGCATCGGTTTCGAATAAAGAAATGAAAATCACATCTATTATAAACAGATACATTTTTAAAGAATTTGTTTCGCCGTTTACGGTGAATGTGTTGTTTTTTACATTTATTTTTTTAATGGCCGAATTAATTCAGATTACCAATTGGATTGTCAATTACAATATAAGCCTGTCGATCATTTTACGGATGATTTTCTATCAGACGCCTTATTTTTTGATCTTTGTCATTCCCCTGTCGATCATGATTACCGTTTTGCTGACGTTTTTGCGATTATCCAGTGAAAACGAGATTCTGGCAATAAAATCCGGCGGCATCAGTCTTTATGCGTTGCTGACACCGGTATTCGCCTTTTGTTTAATCGGCAGCGCATTAACGATTTTCATGACTCTTTACGGCCAGTCATGGGGGCGTTCGGCGCTGAAGGAATTGACCTATGAGGTGGTGTCCGCGAGCATCGATATCGGGCTAAAAGAGCGAACGTTTAATGATAGCTTCAGTGGTGTTACGATTTATGTCAACGAAATCGATTTGAGAAATAAAAATCTGGTTGATGTTTTTATTGAAGACAACCGCCAGCCCGATAAGGTCAACACAGTGACCGCACCAACGGGTAAAATCTTCAATGACCCCCACAATGCTGTTGCGCATTTAAAACTTTTCAACGGCAGCATCCTTCAAACCAATCTGAAGAAAAAAACCGCTCATTCGATCCAATTTGACACCTATGATATCAGCCTTGAAACAAAAAGATCCCACGGCAAAAAAAAGAAAAAGCCAAAACGTCCAAAGGAAATGAGCATCGGTGAATTGAGCCGCTATGTTCGCAATTCTCATACTAAAGACCAAAAATACTTCAATGCACTGCTGGAACTGCATCGCAGATTTTCGATCCCGTTTGGCTGTTTTGCGCTCGGACTGCTGGCGGTTCCGCTGGGCGTACAAGCCAAGTCTGCCAAACGCTCCTTTGGGCTGGTTTTGGGACTTGTCTTTTTTTTGTTTTACTATTTGCTGATGTCTTTGGGCAAAGTTTACGGTGAAACAGGCGCATATCCGCCGCTGATCGGTATGTGGCTTCCCAATGTCGTCATCGGGGGGGTGGGAGTGTATTTTTTAATCCGCACGGCCAATGAACGAACGCTAAAAGTCGATATGATTTATGCATGGCTGCAAAATTTTATTGCAAGGTGGAAACGATAACTTAGACCCTAATTGATCGTGTCGCTCATGACTATTTTAGACAAGTATCTGGCAAAAGAAATCCTCAAATGCTTTGTGATTGTTTTGGCAGTCGTGCTGGGGCTATATGTTATCGTCGAATTTTTTAATAAGGCGGATAATTTCATGGAGGCCGGTTTATCGATTTCACGGCTGATTCGATACTTACAATTAAAGCTTCCCCAGATCATTGTTCAAATCACCCCGATCGGCATTCTGATAGCCGTCCTGGTTACTTTGGGTTTGATGAACAAAAACAATGAGATTATTGCTTTAAAAAGCGGAGGGGGCAGTGTTTACTTTCTGCTGAGGGCGGTTTTGGCTATCGCTGTTTTGCTGGGCATCGTCCTTTTTTTCTTATCTGAGATTGTCGTTCCCATAACCATCAGTAAAGCCAATCGGATATGGCTGAGCGAAGTTAAAAAAAAGCCTGCCCTGGTGACCCGACAAAAAAATATATGGATCAAGGGAAATCGCACCATATATTTCATTAAGTATTTTAACCCCCAGAATCAAAGCATCTCGGGTGTGACTTTAAATTATTTTGATAAAGAATTTAAGCTTTCACGGAGAGTGGACGCCAAAAGCGCTTTATATGAGAAGGATAAATGGATATTTTACGACATCATGGAGCAGGAGCTCAATACCGAATCTAAAACCTATGATGTGCGATTTTATCCGCATCGGGCAGAAAAAGTCGATATCCTTCCTGAGGATTTAAAACGCGTCTTTAAAAAGTCCGAAGAGATGAATATTGCAGAGCTTTTTTCATTTATTCAGGAGGTGGAGTCGGAAGGATACGATGCCACGACTTTTCGGGTGGACTTGCATGCCAGATTCGCTTTTCCGGTTCTAACGGTTATCGTCTGTATCATCGGCGTCGGAATAGCCGTTAAACGCAAAGGCCGTGAGGGGCCATCTGTCAGTATTGCACTTGGGACTGTGATGGTATTTCTTTATTGGGTTCTGCACAGTTTTTGCCTGTCACTCGGGTATGGTGGCTTGCTGCCGCCGTTTATCGCAGCCTGGATTTCAAATATTATTTTTTCATGTTATGGTGTTTTAAATCTGATTAATGCTGAATAATTTAAAGGAGAACATTATGGCCGTCAGTCAAGAATTGCTGGAAATTTTGGCATGCCCGAAATGTAAAGGCAACATTCACCTGAATGATACTCAAAATGGACTGATCTGTGATCATTGCAAATTGTTATATGAAATTAAAGATGACATCCCTATTATGCTGATTGATGAAGCTAAACCCATCGATGGGTAAACAGTTATTCGTTAATTGTTATCCGTTATTAGTGGTTTTATTATTTGTCCGGCTGTGTCAATTGTTACGGTTAACCAATAACCAATAACCAATAACTTCAAAAAAATGAGCGTGCCGCAAACTCCCAAGCCTGCTAAATTGGTCATCGGGATCATTACCATAGAATTAAAAATAATCGAAAACCTGGTTGCGGAGATCGCATCCCAATTCGGGCAAATCGATTTGGTTAGCCCATGGATGCATTTCAATTACACCACCTATTATGAACCCGAGATGGGATCACCTTTGCTCAGGCGGGTGTTTGCATTTGAGCCACTGATCGCGCAAGACGATCTATCCGCATTTAAATTGGCCACCAATCAGATAGAGCACCATTATTCACAAAAAGGGCGGCGCCGGGTTAATATTGATCCCGGATATATGCTGCATGAACGATTTGTACTGGCCTCAGGGAAAAATTTTAGTCATCGGATATATATCGGTGCGGGCATCTATGCAGATTTGACTTTGATTTACCAGAAGGGCAGCTTTCAAAAGTTACCATGGACCTACCCCGATTACAGCGATGATGGCATGCTCAAGTTTCTTGAGCAGGTGCGCAATAAATACGTTTTGGATGTCAAATGGAGTTAAATGAAGATGATGATCAAAAGCATGACGGCTTTTGCAACTGTCGAAAAGACGGTCGATGAACTGGCGGTAACAGTTGATATCCGATCCTATAACAGCCGACATATCGATATTTTTTTACGAGTTCCTCCGGCATACAAATCTCTGGAAGATAAGATAAAAAGCCTGATCAGCAATCGGGTCGCCCGCGGACGTGTTGAAGTACGGGTACAAATTGACGATCGCGCTGAAGAAGCCGCTGGACTTGAGATTGACTATGCCCGGGCCACGGGAGTTATGGCGGCCTTTAAGGAATTAAAAAGCGAATTTAACCTTAAAAATGACATCACTTTAGACATGCTGGTCGGTGCCGGTGGTATCTTTAAGCCGGTCGAGAAATTGCCAAATGAGGATGTTCTCTGGACTGCGGTAAAGGATTGCATTTCGCTGGCCCTTGATGATCTTGAGGCCATGCGACAGAAAGAAGGCGATTTTATTGCCGAGGATATTGGACGCCGACTGGACTTCATCAATGACGGTCTAAAGCAAATAAAAAAAGGATCAAAAGATCTTCTAATACAATACCAGGAACGGCTAAAAGAACGGATTTCGTTATTAACCCAAAACATGGTTGAGCTTGATCTTGCGCGAGTTGCTCAGGAAGCCGCATTTTTGGCAGATCGAAGTGATATTTCTGAAGAGATCGTGCGGGCCGCCAGCCACCTCAACCAATTCAACCTGATAATGAATGCCGTTGAACCCGCCGGTCGAAAGTTAAATTTTTTGTTGCAGGAGCTGAATCGGGAATTTAACACCATGGGTTCCAAGATCGGCAATGCCGAAATGGCCCATTTGGTCATCGATGTAAAATCGGAACTTGAAAAGATAAGGGAACAAATTCAGAATGTGGAATAGATCTGCGCAACGGGCGCAGCTCTTGGCGCAAGCAGCGCGCTTAAAATCAAACCCAGAATTTTTCAAAGTACGCGATGCGCACTGGGCGCTGAGCGATTTTTTCCGGTTGGAGGTAAAATGGATCAGACCTTATTAAATATTGGATTCGGAAGTTCGGTGGTGGCGGATCGTGTCGTTGCGATCGTTTCCCCCAATTCCGCCCCCATGAAACGCCTCAAAGACGAGGCCAAGGAAGAGAAACGCCTTATTGATGCCACCCATGGCCGCAGGACGCGTTCGATAATCGTCATGGACAGCAATCACATCGTTCTGTCAGCCATTCAGGCTGAGACCGTTTCACAACGTTACGCGACGCTCAAAGAACTCACCTGATTTTTTGCAATCAGGCCCTGAGTTGGATGTAATCCATCAAATCCTAACCCGGATCCGCCGAAGGCGGAGAACAAATTGCCACAAAGGCACCAAGACACAAAGCGAAACGCGTAACTTTTTGGTTAATATTCATCTTTAAAATGTCGTAGATCCGCCTCTGGAGGGCAAAAAAATAAGTTCTAAGGTACTAAATGCAGCCGAAATCAACACATCTGTTTATTATCTCAGCCCCTTCCGGAGGCGGCAAAACAACTCTATGTCGCGAAGTGCGCAAGCACTTCCCAGATATGCTCTATTCAGTGTCCTATACCACCCGCAAACCCCGCAAAGGAGAGCAAGACGGGATTGACTACCATTTCATCGATAAAAACGAATTTAAAACCCGTATCGACGATGGGAAATGGGCGGAATGGGCGCTGGTATACGGTAACTATTATGGAACCTCTGCGGATTTTTTAGATGAGGGTCTAATCGCCGGTCAGGATATACTCCTTGATTTAGATGTGCAGGGAGCCCGACAGCTGCTGGAGCGCTACGCCGAATGCGTGGCCATCTTTATTCGGCCCCCATCGCTGGAAGCGTTGCAACGGCGGTTGGAAGCCAGAGGGTCCGACAGTGCAGAAACCAACGCAGTTCGATTACGCAATGCTGAAAAAGAAATTGCCCACCAAGATCTGTACCATCATGTTATTGTGAATGATCAGCTACCAATCGCCACCGCAGAGTTGATATCAACTATTGAAAACTATTGCAAATGACAAAATTTAAAATCCCAAGTTCCAAGCACCAAATTCGACTCGACTGCCTTCGACAGGCTACATTCGGCCTGAGCTCATGTCGAAGGCAGGCCCCGAGCACGTCGAGGGGAGCTCGTCGCAGGCCAAATAAATCTCAAATCAAGGGAAAATTGCCGACGTGAAGGCTGAAATACTTTATGGTTTCCATTCGGTTTATGAAGCCTTACGGGCAGGTCGCAGGACCTTCCACGAAATCTATATTGTAAAACAAACGCATACCAAACGAATTGAACGGATTCGGTCGGCGGCTGGCCGCAAAAAGATACCGCTAAAAGAAGCTAGCCCGGCAGAGCTCGAGACCATTGGTGGCACCGTCTCCCATCAAGGCGTCATGGCCAGGGTGACCGCTTACCCGCTTGCTGATACGGCCCATCTTTTAGAGACCGTTTTATGCGGCGCGCGTTCACCGTTTTTACTTTTGCTGGACCATATTGTCGATCCGCATAATCTGGGTGCCATTATTCGAACCGCCTTAAGCGCCGGCGTTGACGGCGTGATCATTCCAAAAGATCGCTCTGCATCCCCGACACCGGCCGTATCCAAGATATCTTCGGGCGCCCTGGAATATATGCGCGTGGCGCAGGTCAATAACATGGTGCGCTTTATCAAAACGCTCAAAGGCCAGGATGTGTGGATTGCGGGCCTGGATCAAAACGCCGGACGCTCCATTTATCGTGCGGATTTAACAGGTGCAATCGGCCTTGTTGTCGGGGGCGAGGAAAAAGGAATCCACCCGCTGGTCAAAAGGAATTGCGACTTTCTAATCTCCATACCGCAGAGCGGACCGGTGGGTTCGTTAAACGCATCGGTGGCCGGGGCAATTGCCATGTACGAATCGTACCGGCAGCGCAGGCCCGGTGAGAATTTGAAACGCTCACCTTAGTATCTTAGTTGTTATTTTTGTGCATTTTGTGGCAAAGAAATTGTATTGGAATATCTTCACTATCTTGTAACGATTGAATATTTTCGATTGAATATTGAATATTTAAGGAATTCTATCCATTTTATAAAAGACGGAGCGACACGCGGCGCCTGCGCTGCGCGAGCGACATCCACAAATATTCAATTTGCAATCTTCAATTTTCAATTCCCCGATAAACCGGGATTTCCGCTTCGCTCCAACCGGCTTGTCCGGCTTAAGCATAAATGAGTTATCCATATTTCCGGGAGGGTACGCATTCGTGTTGCTAGATCGCGTCGCTAAATTTGGAATCCCCAATTGGCCGGGGTCACTTTTGAACATTTTCCTTGATGCGGTGTTGCCCCCCAAATGCCTGGTATGCAGCCGGATTTTTAAATCCGCCACAACAAGGCGCGGAATTGAACGCCGGCCAAATGCCGCGACTGAAATCACTGATCTGTTTTCAGGATCCTACCGGTTGCTGACCTCTTTTTGCTGTTCGGATTGTGTGAACGCTTTTGCGGCCATTTCTGCACCCATGTGTACGTGCTGCGGGATCATGTTTAAAAATCGACTGGATCTGAATTATCTCTGCGGAGATTGCATTACACAGCCAAAAAAATTCAGGATGGCGCGAGCTGCCATGGCATGTGATCAACAATTGATGGCCGTCATTCACCGGTTCAAATACGCCGGAAAGACCCAACTGGCCAGACCCCTGGGCGGGCTGATGCTCAGCGCTTTTATGCGGCATTGGGAAGGCGAAAAAGTCGATCTGGTATTACCGGTGCCTTTGCATAGCCAAAAATTTCGCAGCCGCGGGTTTAACCAATCTTATTTGTTGATTCATGGCTGGAAAGCCATTGCCAAAGCAATGCATATCGCATTCTCAAACAATCCCATTCATACGGATGTGCTCATGAGAAGTAAAGCAACTGTTCCCCAAACCGGGCTTGCCCGCCGGCAGCGATTAAAAAATATTAAGGGCGTTTTCAGCGTGCGATTTCCCGAAAAAGTTTATGGTAAGAAGTTATTGGTGGTTGATGATGTTTACACCACCGGTGCGACGGTCAATGAATGTGCCCGCATACTTTTGAAATCCGGAGCCGAGCGAGTCGATGTCCTGACGCTGGCCCGTGCAATATAGAAAGGAGCCAAGACACTTCAATGGATGTGCAATCTAAAATAATGGGCCCTCGGGCTCTGGCCGGCAGGCTGAAGGATCTCCGCAGCGCCGGCAAACGCGCAGTTTTTACCAATGGCTGTTTTGATATTTTACATATCGGCCATGTAAGGTATTTGTGCGCCGCAAGAAACGAAGGGGATCTTCTCGTGGTCGGTTTAAATTCCGATCAATCCGTCAGATTGATCAAAGGAAATCGGCGACCGATCGTGGAACAGGATCAAAGATCGGAAATACTTGCCAGCCTGCAGGTCGTGGATTATGTCACCCTTTTTGATGAACCGGACCCGCTCAAATTAATTCAATTATTAAAACCGGCGATTTTGGCAAAAGGTAGGGATTGGACCGAGGATAAAATAATAGGCGCGGATTTTGTCAAGTCCGGCGGCGGCCGAGTGGTGCGGGTACCACTGGTGGGGGATGCGTCGACTAGCGCCATAATCGAGCGAATTGTTGAACGCTTTTGTTAACGTTGAATTATCAGATTTTCACACAAATAAACGACGACTGAAAGCCATTTATTTTGAACCGCAGAACCGCAGCCTGCGACGAGCTCAGCCGAGTCGAACAAGGAACCGCAGAATTTCGAAGTGCTCATGTGACCTTTTGTTTAAATACTTCTGCGGTTCGATATTCCTTGTTCGATATTCGATATTTAAAATCCAAAACAGAGTAAAGCGGTTTGTCTGTGTAGCGAGGTTTTAAACTGGAGAACCGGTTGTGATTCTTACTCACAAAAACGGGGCATCATTTTACAAATTTGAAAGCCTGGCACCATTTTCGGAAATTCGGCATGGCATCTTTACGCGCCATTTTGGATGCAGCACAGGACCTTTCGAAAGCTTAAATGTCAGTTTCGGTCTGGGTGATACGGCTGTCCGTGTAAAGGAGAACCGTCAGGTCATCGCCCGGGCTATCGGAAGCAATGATCTGATTTATGCGCAGCAGGTTCACGGTGATCAAGTCCTTATATTGAACCCTGAAAATTTCGTTTCCGAAGCTGACGCCGACCGGGTTCTGGGAACCGGGGATGCCATGGTTACCGATGCTTCGGGGAAATTTCTGACGATCCAACTGGCAGATTGCCAATCAATTTTGTTCTATGATGCGACCCGCCGGGTGGTTGCCAACATCCATTCCGGTTGGCGCAGCGGCATTAGAAATATTGCTGGACGAACGGTTGATGTCATGCGAAAACACTTTAAGTGTCACCCCGCAGATATTATTGTCGGTATCGGACCCTCCCTGGGGCCCTGCTGCGCAGAATTCGTTAATTATCGAAAAGAAATACCCGAAATATTCTGGCAATACAAAACAGCCAACGATCATTTTGACTTTTGGGCCATCAGTTGCGATCAGTTAGCCGATGCGGGCGTTCCCCGAGAAAATATCGAAGTCAGCAACGTATGTACCTGCTGCAATACAGCGCTTTTTTTCTCTTATCGCGGGGAAGGGCAGACCGGCCGGTTTGCTTCAGTAATCGGCTTAAATCTTTTATCGGCATGACCCGGCCCAAACGAAGCAAAACAGGCTAAAACCTCATTATCCAAAAAAGCGATTTCGTAAAAGACGATTATGGCACAGATTAAACATGAATCCGTTCAGATCCTGTCGAACATCCCGTTGGGCACCGGATATTATCGTATCCGCTTAAGCTGCCATCGGCAGTATGCGCGGGCCCTTCCCGGGCAATTTGTCATGGTTCGTTTTCCTGAACAGATTGATCCACTCCTACCGCGGCCTTTCTCGATTCATCGCTTAATCAAAAAAGAGGGCATCGCCATCGGCCTGGAACTGCTGTACAAGGTGGTCGGCAAAGTAACTCACGCGCTGGCGCTCAGACAGCCTGGAGATCATTTAGATTTGACAGGGCCGCTGGGTAATGGATTCGTCATTCCTGCCGATGTTGCGCATATCAAAATCGTTGCCGGCGGAATCGGCGTTGCCCCGATGATTTTTTTCTTAGACTACCTCAATGAACACAAGCATGATCTTGCAGGTGTTGAGGTTTTTCTGGGAGGCCGGTCAAAAGCGGATCTTTTGTGTCTCGATGAATTTTCAACCTTCGGCTTACCGGTTCACATGACCACCGATGACGGCAGCTCAGGCGACCAGTGTCTGGTGACCGAACCGCTGGAAATCGCTGTGGCTGAAAACCGGCCGGATATCATTTATGCGTGCGGCCCTATGGAAATGCTGGCCTGTGTGGCCGGAATCGCAGCTCAACACGGAGTTGCCTGCCAGGTCTCAATTGAAACCATGATGGCCTGCGGCATGGGCGCCTGCCTGGGATGTGCGGTTGCCGGCCGAAAAAGTTCCGATCTATATTTGCATGCCTGTTTAAACGGACCGGTGTTTGATACCCGTGAGCTTAGGATCTGAAATCTGAAACGCGCATTTAGGGTAAAATTAGCGTTGACTTGGGTGTTATCCTGTGTTAGGTCCTCAGACTTCATGAGCTGGGTTCAAACCTTCCTGAAATGGCGGAAGGTAGCTGAATTGTATGGAAAAAGAAACCAAACGCTCGTTAAGGGAACTGGCGTATTACAGCAGTCTGGGGTTGTCGGTTTCCCTAGCTATATTCATCGGTCTGGCTGTGGGGATTTATTTGGATCGCCGATTTGAAACATCGCCGTGGTGTACCCTTATTTTTCTGATGCTGGGAATTATCGCCGGCTTTCGAAACATTGCCATCGCGATTCGCAAAACAAGGAAATTCTAATCGGCGGATAAAAAGCGTAACCGGGAAGACATATTGGATATCCAGCAGCGAATCATTAATTTCGTCACGCGATCCAATTGGATTTTATTTGGCGTGGCGACGATCCTGGGATTTGTGCTCTTTGCACCGCATGTTGCCCTGGGCATTCTCTTTGGCGGGCTGCTGGTGACCATCAATTTCCATCTGCTAGCCAAAACGTTAAAAAAAGCCCTGACCCCACCCCATCTGGCATCCCATAATCTGGTTCTCGCCAAATATTACCTTCGTTTTTTGGTCAGCGGGTTTATCATCTTCCTGCTCATTGCCAGCCACATTGTTCATCCCGTCGGATTGGTTATCGGCCTCTCCGTCGTTGTTTTCAGTATCATTCTTGCAACCATCTTGGAAGTTAAGAAACTTATTTGTAAGGAGGCATTCTAAGGATGGAACATCCCTATCTATTTATTGTGAAATTTTTTGAACTGATCGGATTTGGTCATTTTGCGCATGCTTACCCCTGGGTGATTTACTCCTGGTTTGTGATGATTTTGCTGATTGTATTTGCCTTCCTGGCCGTTCGTAAAATAGATATGATTCCGTCCAAAGCACAAAACGTCTTTGAAATCATTATTTCAGGGATCGAAGAATTTATGGTCGACATTACCGGTGAAGAGGGCCGGAAATTCTTTCCGCTGATCGCCACTGTATTTTTCTATATTGCCACCTGCAATCTGCTGGGCTTAATTCCCGGCTTTTATCCGCCGACCGCCAGTATTAATACGACCCTTTCCTGCGCGCTGACGGTGGTTATCTTTACGCATGTGATCGGCATCAAGTATCATGGCGCCAAATATATCAAGCATTTTTTGGGGCCGGTCTGGTGGCTGAGTCCCTTGATATTGCTCATTGAGCTCATTGGCCATTTCGCGCGGATCCTATCACTCTCTATTCGTCTGTTTGGGAATATAACCGGTCATGAACTGGTGCTGGGGATCCTTTTTTTGTTGGCCGGTGCGGCCTTCGCGCCGCTGCCCATAATGGTTTTGGGCATTTTCGTCTCGCTCTTGCAGGCGTTCGTATTCTTGCTTTTATCGATTATTTATTTTGCGGGTGCCATGGAAGAGGCGCATTAGAAAAAGTGCCTAAAGTGAACTAAAGTTTGGAGTGACTAAAGTTAATGTGTCGCTGCGCTCCATCTTTTTTAAATTTAAATGGCAGAATTCCTTAACTTTAGTCACTTTAGCTCACTTTAGTCACTTTAGCTCACTCAAAATTTTGCTGTTAATGGGATAACAGAAGAAGCCCAACTATATATCCAGAAAAGGAGGTAGACGATAGTATGGAAGAAAAAGCATTGGAGTTTTTTATCGCCTGTGTTACGGCTGCTGGTTTCGGAATTGCCATTGCGGCATTTGGTTGTGGTATTGCCCAGGGTATTGGATTGCGGTCGGCGGTTGAAGGTATCGCCAGAAATCCGGAGTCTTCGGGTAAAGTAACCGTTACCATGATCATTGGTCTGGCGCTGATCGAATCACTCTGTATTTACGCGCTGGTGGTTGCACTGATCCTTATCTTTGCCCATCCGCAGGCTGCATCTATTGCCGCATTGTTTGCCCACGGCGGCTAATCGATTCCTTTTTAATCTGCTTATATCGTAAAAAACGGGGCGAACCGGGTTTTCGGTTCAGCCCCGTTTTTTGTTCTCCAGCCCTTTTGCAGCAAATACCGGCCGGTCTGGGCGACCGGTCCCTTTAAGATGCTTGAATTGCTACTAAGATTTCACCTCCGACTTTCAATTATTACAAAATTATTATATACTTAAAATCAGAGTGAAATATCGATGATATGAAAACGGTCAATGGTCTATGGACATGGGCGCGTCGGCATCTGATAATAGGAGAGAAACGATGGATGAACAGCAAATATTAAAAAAGCTTGATCGCATCAAAGATATTCCAACCCTTCCCAGCATTGTCTTTGAATTAAATAAACATTTGCGGGATCCGGACACCTCAATTAAAATCGTCTGTGATACCATCGAAAAGGATCAGGCCATTGCGCTGAAAATATTAAAGCTGGTCAATTCCGCTTTTTATGGGTTTAGATCCAAAATTAGCGACCTCCGCAATGCGGTTGTCCTGCTGGGCTACAATGCGGTTCGCAATGCCATTGTTTCGCTTTCGGTGATTAATGCTTTTCCCAAGCGCCTTACCCTGATGGATTTTGATATTTCCCAATTTTGGAAGCACTCCCTGGCAGTAGAGGTCGAGAGTTCAAATTTCACCGTGTATACAAGTAATATCAATTCGTTACAGCATTAGCTGTGTCCTCTTTTTGGTTATTTGCTACCATTTTGCTACCATTTATTTCAAAAATGGCATTTTCCAACCGTAGAGCAGCCTCTCGGTTAACAGATTTCATAAGGTGAGCATACACGTTTAAAGTTACTGTTGGGCTTGAATGCCCCAGTTGACTTTGGATGTATTTTATATTCTCGCCCTGTTCGATTAGCAGACTTGCAAAGGTATGGCGTAGGTCATGGAACCTTATTTGCGGCAGTCCTGCTGTTTCCAGAGCCGGATAAAAGTGCCTTTTTAAAAGGTTATTATGATCTATTGGCTTTCCAGCCTTATTAGGAAATACAAGATCATAGGCATTGGAAGGGCAAGCCAGTTTCCATTCTTTTAGCTTTGCTATCATGGATGGGCCAATATCAATTTTACGGTTGGATGCTGCAGTCTTCACATCATACCAATTATTTTTGTTGAAAGTCCGTTGAATGTGAATTTGACTGTCCTTCCACTTTACATCAGACCATTTCAGCCCTAACAGCTCTCCCTGTCTGGCACCGCTAAAAACAGTCAGCATAAACAGGGTGCGGTATTTCAGATCCTTTTCGGCGTCTAAAAATGGATTAATCTCAGCAGGGGTTAAAACCCGGATCTTACTTTCTTCAGACTCCCCGTTACCTCTGGGCCTTTCGGCATCCCTTACCGGATTATAATCAATGTATCCATGCCGTACTGCATAGGCCATGATTTGACCCAGGGTTACAAGAATCTTCTTTATGGTTGCTATATTCATGCCTTCTTTATGACGCGCAGAAATCCACTTCTCGACTTTTGCCGTGGTTATACGATTAATCTTGATTGGGTTAAAATCTTCGAAATGGTTTCGGGTATGCCCCTCATACACAGACCATGTTGAGTGCCTAAGATTGGGCTTTTTATATTCAATCCAATCCTTGGCAACCTGTTTAAAATTTGGAATCTTCTTATCAGGCAAATAGATACCTCGTCTTAACTGGTCCTCAACTTCCCTTAATTTCTCAGTTGCCTTTTTCTTAGTGGTGCCTTTCGGCATTGTGATCCACCGGCGTTTGCCATATGTATCATAGAAATCTATGACATACCTGCTACGCCTTTTTGCAATACAAGCCATTGGTATCTCCTTTCTTGCTATTTTTTAAATCACTCCTCATTATTATAGGAACCTCCTGAAAATTTAAAAAGTCCCCTCACGGACTTGATTTTTGTTTAGGCCAGCTCGAAGTATTATTATGTTTTCCGGTGTAATGCTTTCGTTTTCTGGCAAAGGTACTTCGCCTTTGTCCTGCCCCATTTCAACAACACCTTTTAAGCCATTTAATTTCTTAGATCCTTTTAGCGCAGTTGAATCATCACTGTAATAATCAAACCAGGGTAGACCAAATTTAGTGTATTCCTTGGCGGTAAAAGGTACAGTTGGCGGAATTTCACCCGTTATTGATCTCCAAACCAATGAATTGGCTATGTGAACAAAACAGCGGCTTTTATAATCCATCTCCCAATCGTCAAGATCAAAAGGGTCGTCGTAGATTTCTTGCCGCATTCTACCCCCGGGCGCCAATCCCATTTCTGCACCGATTGATTGGCTTAGGGTAAGTTGAAACTCTGGACTATCATCTGAGATTCCCTTTATCTGTTTAATCTTTGCGAATCGGCGCTCAAATACCTTCTTTTTCATTGGATAAACAACAATTTGGAGACCGCCATATTCACCCGCACCGGTTAATTGTTCCTCTGCACTGTAACCAGCGCCAAGCGGCATTGCGACAAACTGCCGAATAAATCCTTTTTCAACACAATAACCGTCAAGCCAGGGTTGTTCCTTAGAAACCATATAGTCTTGAGGATTTCGTTGCAGCCAATCTGTCCATTGCTCCCCTGTCACCGCATTTATTTTGCCGGCTGCAACTTTGATCGCAAACGGATATGAGGTTTCGTGAGCGAAAAGAAAATCAGAGTCAAAATTAAGCCAAAGGGCTTCTGACTGATACATGGGCAGCATTACACCACCGTGTTCCAGCCAAGAATCAGGTACATTTTGGCCATAATCATCTACGTGTTTTATCCGAAACAGTCCCAATCCTGGCGGAAGCGGATAATCTTTTCCATCATCTGGTATTCGCAATGTGCGTTGGCAACCAATTTTAAGTTTCGCGTCTGGATGCACCTCTGGGAACGAAAATTGTAAAGTTTTGTTTCTTAACTCAATCATAATTGACCTCCTTTACCATTTACCATCACGGACTTCCCGGACAATGCGAAGCACCGCATGGTCAGGAAGGTTTTTAAGATCTCGAATGAGTTGGGTAAATAGCCGCGGGCGCTTACGTATTATTTCCTGAACGTCAGTCGATATTTTTCCACTAAGAGCAAGCAAAATATCAGGATCCTCATTTAGATCTTTTGCCAGGGCAATGATTTTTCCCTCTGAAAGATAGGTTTGTATTCCACGTTCAATCTTGCTCAGGTAGGATGGTTCAATACCAATTCGGCCTGCGACCTGCCTGAGAGAATAACTGGAATCATTTTCCCGAAGCGCCTCTCGCCTTTCCCGAATATATTTTCCAAAGATTTCATTCATATGAGTACCATATACTACACAATACACATATGTCAAACTTTTTCTTTATTTTGTTTAAAGCATCTGCAAATTGGCTACCTTAATCCGACCAGAAAATAAATTAGGGGATAATTTCGATATATAGAAAGCAATTTGGAATACTGATTAAATTATTGATGGAGTATTGTGCAGGATTGTGCGAAGGATGATGCAGTTGGCAAATCGATTAATAATTTAGATATTGACGGCCTCTCACGCCGGTAACGGGGGTTCGAATCCCCCTGGGATCACCATAATAATATCAAAGAGTTATAAGAAATTATAACTCTTTTTTATATGTCTATATTTTTCTTTCCCAACACTATTCCCAACAAATCATTTGCAATTTTAGAATATTGGACTTTAAACATAAGCAATCAAATATTATGCGGTGATTGCTTTTAAGCACCTACTTAGCAATCTTTAATCTAATAGAAATTAAGCTTGAAAAATTTATTCATTTTAACAGTTGCCCTAAGTCATGCCCTCGCTAAACACTCCGTCTAATATTTGGTTTCCCGGTAAAATAAAAGTCTCAGTAAGCCTTAAATTTCCTCCCGATTAGACACATATCTGCAATTCCCTAAAATTGCATATTACATCTTGACATCCAAAAGAAAAGCAACCCCTCCGAATTTCACATTAAGGCACGAAACCTAAACTTTAGCACCAAAATTACTAGACACTATATATTGTGTTGTAGAGACTTGGTATTTTATTGAATTGGCAGTTGTGATATGCCGCATAAACCGCCTTAGATAATTTCAAATTAATTTAAATATCACAGCGTATTAACTACTTTTTCCCGCAAAAAATTAAAGCTATTAAGTCTCCCCAACCCAAATCAATACCTGGCCCCGCGTTTGTGAAAAAGTTCCCACTTTTATCTACAATGACAATTTTTTACCTCAAATGCCAAAATTTGCCCACTTGGCAGCTTAATACAATTGTTGTATTAAAATAACCTTCTGATATTAATAGCTTTTTTATTTTTCCTTCCCTTGGCATACTTCCTGCTATTATAGGTTGCGGATCCTTGGGTCCTGACATCTATCTGTGGTTAAAAAATGAATCCATTCAGTCATTTAAAAAAAGTCAAAACCTTGCTGATCGATGACGATGAGCTGATTCGCGACTCCCTCAGCATGGCCTTTCACAACAAAGGCTGTGCAATGCGAGTGGCCGAGACCGCCGAGGAGGGCCTGAAAGCACTGCAGGAAGAAACATTTGACATCATCATCAGTGACTTCCGGCTCCCGGGAATCGACGGCTTAAAATTTCTGAAAATGGCCGGGATGACCCACCCGCAGGCCGTCAAATTCCTGATCACCGCCTACAAGGACGATCACATATTTTCCGAAGCCCACAGGGTGGGTGTGCATGAATTCATTGAAAAACCCTTTGCCGTCAGAGCGTTCATCGAACTGCTGGCGGTTTCGTTAAAATGCCGGACCAAAAACAGGCTCAGCGGAGTGAACTGATAAGAGGACCGGCAGACAAGAAATGACATATTCTCGACTACATATGAAAGCCATCAGCTGTCAGACTTTTTCCCAGCGAACCGCTTGGATTTGTCTGCTATTGATTATTGCTGTATTCTGCCTCGCTGTCCCGCACAAAACTCAGGCTGCAATTGCTTTTGATTCAGCCTCTGATTCTTCACCATCTAATGGTAATGGCAATAGCATTAGTTGGTCACATACTGTCGGTATTGGTGGTTCAGATCGAATTTTGGTTGTCGGTGTTAGTTGGAGAAATGTTGGTGCGGGTACCGAGACTGCAAACGGTGCGACTTATAATAGCCAGGCGATGACTTTAATTCGAAAGGATGAAAAGTTTGACAGTGAGTCGCGCTCAACCGCAATGTATTATCTTACAAATCCTCCTACCGGGAGTGCCTATACTATTCAAGTAAACTTTTCCGGAAGTGTGTGGCGGTCCGTGGGAGGAGCTGTTTCCCTCACTGGGGTAGATCAATCAAGCCCCGTTGATGCTCACAACGGGGTAGCCGGGGGTACTGGTACCACACCCAGCGTGACGGTAACAACAAATACGGATGGTACCTGGCTGGT
>Ga0255055_10000375_pt1 | contig 34961 bp, 25 predicted proteins | sample JV7_2_27_MG_FD_188633 | JGI IMG/M metagenome (GOLD analysis project Ga0255055, IMG submission 188633) | Seawater microbial communities from Jervis Inlet, British Columbia, Canada - JV7_2_27 | ecosystem: Environmental > Aquatic > Marine > Inlet | place: Canada: British Columbia | collected...
GGAATGCCGGACCTGGTTGACCGCATGGCGGATGAAACCGTCGGTATCACCGAGGAAGAGATTCTGCCCTTCCTGCAGGAGAAAAAACATCCGGCCCTGGATATGGATCCGCTGATCGAAGGATAAAAAATGAGTTGCGGGTGTGCGGGTTGCGTGTTTAGAAAAATGAATACGCAATTCGTAATCCTAACCCGGAACCCGAAACGCGCAACTCGCGACTCGTAGAGAAGGAGATAAAGATGGCATTAACCGGTATTCAGATTTTCAAATTACTGCCGAAAACCAACTGCAAAGAGTGCGGTGTCCCAACCTGCCTGGCATTCGCCATGAACCTGGCTTCCGGCAAGGCGGAACTGGACGACTGCCCGTATGTCTCTGATGAGGCCCGCGAACAGCTGGCTGAAGCTTCGGCTCCGCCGATTCGTCCGGTCGCAATCGGAAAGGGTGTTCGTGCCGCCACCACGGGCGGGGAAACCGTTCAGTATCGTCATGAAAAAACCTTTTATAATCCCACCCTGCTGGCTGCCACAGTCGCATCCGATTTAGCGGATTCGGATCTTGAAACCAAACTAAAGTCCTGGAATGCATTTCAGTATGAACGCGTCGGATTGAATCTGCGACCGGAACTGGTGGCCCTTAAAGATGTCAACGGCGACAAGGATGCCTTTGCCAATGCAGCCAAGAAAATTGCCGAAACATCTGAGTTCAACCTGGTGCTGATGACCGAAGATGCGGGCGTAATGAAAGCGGCCGTAGATGTCTGCGGTTTCAAGCGACCGTTGATGTATGCCGCCACCGACAATAATGTGGACGACCTGGGTGCCCTGGCCAAAGAACAGAATTTGCCCCTGGCGGTGCGGGCCGATTCGGTGGAAGGTCTGGTTCCCCTGACCGAAAAACTCACCGAGATGGGCGTAAAGGACATTGTTTTGGATCCGGGCTCCCGGGAAATTAAACAGGCCCATCAGGATCAGGTGGCCATCCGCCGGGCGGCCTTAAAAGACCTGAACCGGTCGGTGGGCTTTCCGACTATCACCTTTCCGTGCGAGATGGCCTCCAATCTGGACATGGAGACCCTGTTTGCCGGGACATTTATCGCTAAATACGGCGGCATCGTTGTTCTTTCGGATTTTTCCGGCGAAAGCCTGTTTCCGCTCCTGCTGGAACGCTTGAATATTTTTACCGATCCCCAGCGGCCCATGACGGTGACCGAAGGCATTTATGAAGTCAACAATCCGGATGAAAATTCACCGGTACTGGTCACCACCAATTTTGCGCTGACCTATTTTATTGTTTCCGGTGAAATCGAAGGCAGCCGGGTTCCGACCTGGTTGTTGATCAAGGATTCCGAGGGGCTTTCGGTGATGACCGCCTGGGCAGCCGGCAAATTTGCCGGTGATGATGTCGGCATGTTCGTCAAGAAATCCGGAATCGCAGACAAGGTCAAGCATCAGGAACTGATTATTCCGGGTTATGCCGCAGCTATTGCCGGAGAGGTTGAGGAAGAATTGTCAGGTTGGACGATTACGGTCGGCCCCAGAGAGGCGGCCCATATTCCTGGATTTCTCAAGGCAAAATAAAATCACATGGGAGGGAGGGTGTATGTATTTAATCGGAGAAAGCTTAAATGTCATATCTAAAAAGATCGGCACCGCCTATAAAGAACGGGATCCCAAGCCGATCCAGGAGGAAGCCCTTTTCCAGAAGGAAAAGGGAATGGATTACATTGACATTAACCTCGGTCCGGCTAAAAAAGACGGCCATGAATTGATGCCCTGGGTTGTGCAGACGGTTCAGGAAGTTGTCCCGGATGTGCCCCTGGCATTGGATACATCCAATATCGATGCCATCGAGGCCGCACTAAAGGTCTACAAAGAGACCCCCCGGCCGCCGCTGATTAATTCCATCATGGTCCGCCCCGAGCGTTACGAACGCATGGTTCCGTTGGCCGCGGAACACAATGCCGACTTTATTGCACTGATGTGGGGGCTTGAAGGACTGCCACGGGATGAAAACGAACGAGCGGCGCTGTGCGTTGAGCTGGTTTACTTTGCCAATGAAGCCGGGATCACCAACGATAAGATCTGGGTCGACGGCATCGTTACCCCCCTGAACATTCAGCAGCCGCAGCTCATGAGCCTGATGACCTTTCAGGAAATGTTACCTGAAATTACACCGGAGGCCAAAAGCACCTGCGGCCTGTCCAATATTTCAAACGGGCCGCCGGACCATCTGCGACCCATTTTGAATCAGACCTATATGGTCATGCTTGAAAAACATGGGATGCATTCCGTTATTGCCGATCCGTTGGATGACACCTTGATCGATATTGCCAAAGGTAAACGGCAGGACATCGTTGATTTGATATACGGGATGCTGGACGGCAACGAACCCGATATGGGCTCACTTTCCGAAGAGATGCAGGGTTACGCCAAGACCGTCAATGTGATCCTTGGAAAGACACTGTATTCAGATTCATGGCTTGAGCTTTAGTAGCTGTACCCCTTAGCCGCACATAAAAAAGCCTCTCCCGGTATGGGCGGGGCTTTTTTGATTCCTGCTCAGGATTCAGGCATCTCGTCGCTGAGGGCTTTATACGTTAAAACCGTGCAAAATGGGTTCGCTGGCATAGGGCATGGGGTGTGGCTGGGTTGTCAGAACGCTATGCACCATGCGCCATGCACATAACTTTTCAGCATCCAACCACCGAGGATAGTACCTTATAGCAAGAAAACAGCATCCATAATATAGGAGACCTGATGCCCCGCCTAGATGATTACAAAAATGCCAAAAAGCTCGCTATCGAAAAGCTGGCAACCGAATCTTTTAATTCGATTTTGCAGCGAACAGGCTTTGAAACCGCAGAGCCCGATCGGTTTCGGGTTCCCTTTCTCAACCGCATATATCACATCGGTTTCCCTGAATTTGATTTTGAAGACGAAGTTGAATCTGAAACCGAGATTCCGATTCAAGAGCAGATTCTGATTTTGCATTACATGCTATCTTCTGCACCCCCATTGTTAACCGACAACTGGGTGTCCTACCGTGAGATTCCCGGTGCGTCTTTTTACTACAGTGCTTTTGTCAAACGCGCCATCGATCCCTTAAAGAATGTCTGGGGCCAAAATGTAGACGGTCTATTACTTGCCGGTGAGACCCTGGGTGGCAAAACCATTGACACCGGAGACGCGGGTTATGAGTTCAGGCTGTTTCCCAACATATCCGTGCGGCTCATTCTATGGGCGGGCGATGAAGAATTTCCGGCGGAGGCCAACATTGTGTTTGCTGAAAATATCAAAGAAATTCTATCGCCGGAGGATATCGCCTGGCTGGCGGGAATGCTTGTTTACCGGTTAATAGCGTTATCACGGTAGCTTTATCGGAAAAGATCCGTTCACTCTGCAGCTTGTAAGGTGGCATTATTGGATGGCAACCGAGTACGAGTACGATGATGTGAATAAAATATCGTCCTCGTCCTCGTTCTCGTGCTCGTAATTGTACTTTGCATCCCATCTAAAAATCCTGCTCTGTTTCAGTTTCTCGAATAACGAGGACGAGTACGAGGACGAGTAGGATTTATAAAAACGGTTCATGTCCTCGAGAAGCGGTCCCCCACCCTCGAACCCCTTGAGTTTCCTTGAAATTGCGTATGAACTTTGATACGCTTGTCAGGGTTCAGGGGTTCAAGGAAAAACGACTTGTGCCATTGGTTTGATTGATAAAACTGTTTTATTGGTTTAATTAGTTGTATTTGTTAAAGCGAACCAATTGAACCAATCGAACTAATCCAACCAATGGAACAGATGTAACGCCTTCCATCTGCCTGACACCTGACACCTTTATTTACTTGGTATCTGTACCATTGAGGAAAAACACGCGGTGAAAGTTAAATCCAAAGCCCTCGAAATTAATCTGGCGGACTATCACGTTGATGTCGCCATAGATGAAAAATATTCAACCCTTCAGGAAGTGCTGGCCAAATATTACGGCTTGATGGAAGGGTTGAACACGCTGCTGAAAGAACTCTCCCATCCTTATAAAAATTGGCGTTTTATCGTAAGCGAAACTCGAAAATATTCTCTTGAATATTTTCACCTCATAAAAAATCATCCCAAAGGCCCAGACGCGGCCGGTCTTCTGATTGACATCTTTTTTAATGCAATTGAGTCGGATATTGAAGCGGATGTTAAAATAGATGCGGTTGATAACCTTATGCTATTATTACAAAAAATAGTTAAGGATTCCGGCCCTGATCTTGAAAAATTTCTGGCGAATATCGACAGCACCTTTTTACGAATCATCGACTTATCCGATGCGCTTTTCGCGCTGTTTACACGAAGCTATTATCAGATTAACCGTCTGGCCGAAGCCTTTTTAAGCAACGCCCCTAAATCCGATGGTGTTTTTAAATCAGTCAACCGGCTGATGATTAAATTCCTTAATTTCACATATAACTACTGGTTAAGTGAGAAGGATCCCCAGTCATGGTTCCAAGCGGAAGTTTTTGAAATTGATCCGCAAAATTCTTATGATGAATTTTTCAAAAACATTTCGCATCAGCGGTTAGAAAATTGGGATCATCAGCTGGGCCGCATTGAAAGCACGCATAGGCTGAAATCCGATGAGATTCTGGCTTCCTTATTAAAATTTCCAGGCTTTAATCAGATTGCGGAAATCTATCGTCAGATCCCCCCCGGTCTGCTGAAAAAAGGCGGTAAAAATGGACCCGGCCGGCATCTGAAGCTTATTTTTTTATTCCATATAATGAGTGTTGAAGGTTTGTCTCTTATTCACGAAGAGACCCTAAGAGACATCAATCAGACGCTGGGTTGGATCATCGAAAATGAAAATTACCGCTATATTCAAAGCCTGATCCGCAAAACCTTTTCCATTTTAAAAGAGCAGGCCGCGACCTACCCGGCCACCACCCTCAATTGTGTGTTGAATATGGGTAAAGGTGTTTATAAAACGGATGAAATTGATCTGATCAATTATTTCATCGATTCGGTCATCGATTTGGGCTTTGCAACGCCCAACATTCAAGGTGTCGGTAATGATTGGCAAATCCAGGTGAATAAGACGCACATCTTAAACATTCGAACCTGGCTGGAATTGATCGAATTAAACCCCAAACAGTCGATTCGCTTGCTTTCAGCATTGATTATTCATCTTTCCCTGTGCGGCGTTTTTATAAAAGACATCGATCTTTTTCCGCGCGACATAACCCAATTTTTAAACCAGGATATCGGTCCTGTTTATAACCTGGCCAAACAACTTACCCGGATATTTCCAGTGTATTTTAATGATATTGGCGCTGAAGGTCGCTTGCGAGATATATCCACACGCATTGATGAAATCACCCAGCGCCATGACATTCTGATCCACTTTTTAAGAAAACAAAGCCACGTGGAAAGCAGCAACCGTATCATCGACCTGATGGAAGCCACGCTTAAATTCTGGCGAAATCGAGACAAAACGCACCTGGCCCATTTTGTTCCTCCCTCAATTTATGACCAGATCGATACAGATGGGCCATATATCGATGGGGTCTTTAAAATTATGACCCAGCTGGAGGGAAAGGGCATTCGTATTCCGGATGATTTACTGCCTGCCAGCGAAGAAACGGTCAAGCGATGGCTGGCCGATGTTAATGACGTTTCCAATCTGGATCGCGAACGCGTTGAGCTTGCTGCTGTCTTCTACAAGCTTCTGAATCAGAAATACAATTTCAATTTAATTGAACTGAAAACATACCTGGCCCAACTCAGGACGGAAGCCTTGCCGGACTTAAATCGGCTCGAGCAGGACTTTGCGGAATCCGATCGGCTTAAAAGGGCGTTTTTGCTGCTGGAATATCTGGATAAGCTAAAAGCCGTTATTCTGTCTGATAAATCTTATGAAATTCGGCAGGATATTTATAAGAAGAGGCACATTACAATCGATATCCCTTCTATGTATGGAAGCTATCACGAGATGAAATTTGACTGTCTGGGACTTTCGTTTCGAATCGAAGCGGTGGTTAATGTCCTTTTAGAAGAGCTGGTTGAGAAAATCGATCTCAGCCTAATCACCAAAGCTACTTTTCATCAAATATACAGCTTGTTAAGGCTCTTTGACAAGGCATTGAAACTGGACGGAATATCATCGATAGAATTAGGGCGTCAGCTTGAGTTTCTGGCTCATTCTCTGGAAGTCAAAGGGTTTACCTTAACCCAGTATCTGGACATTTTTAAAGGATTTGCCCAGGCCGTTAAAAACATGATCAATGATTACTTTAACAATATTCACGGCCAAAATCTGACCCGCGTATTATCTCAAACTGCGGTTGATAGCCTGCTGCCGAAATATGTGCCCCAGCTTGAGGTTATTGACAGCGAAAAGCTGCAACACCGGGTTTCGGAAATATTTTTCCGCGATCGTATCGCGCTCACGCTCGGTCTACAGCAGCTTGATTTGTTGTTAAGCCGAATCCTCAGCACGCTCTTTACGCAGTCATATAAGTTGCCCAAAGATAAACTTCAACGACTTTTGCTATATGACCCCCAGAATGCCGTTACGCCGATTGGCTCATCCCTTGCCAGATTGACCGGAATCATTTACCTGGGCAACAAAGGGCTTAACATGATCCGGCTTAAACGTTTTGGCTATCCGGTACCGCCGGGCTTTATCATCACTACCGAAGTATTTCGTTGCCGGGAGATTATTGAAAGCTATCCTCCGGCTGAACAAAATTTCAAAGAGCAAATTATTCAAAACATTTCCGCCCTCGAAAAAGCCACCGGTAAAACCTTCGGGGACACCCAAAACCCCTTGCTCCTGTCGGTGCGCAGCGGGTCCTCTATATCCCAGCCAGGTATGATGGACACGCTGCTGGATGTCGGCAATAATGAAGAGATTACCGAGGGTATTGCCAAAAAGACAGGCAATTCCTGGTTTGCCTGGGATAATTATCGCCGGTTTTTACAGTGTTACGGCATGTCTTTTGGTCTGGAACGAGATGATTTTGATGCGATTATCAGCGCCTCCAAAAAACGACTGGGTATTCCGCTTAAAAAGGATTTTACCGGAAAGCAGATGAGTGAAGTTGCATTGCGGTATAAAGATCTGATCCAGGAAACCGGCATTGAAATGGTTGAAACGCCTTACGAGCAACTCCACCTGGCCATCAAAGGGGTTTTGGCCTCCTGGGAATCTCCAAGGGCCATAGCGTATCGCAGAATTATCGGGATTTCGGAAGACTGGGGCACGGCTGTTACGGTACAGTCTATGGTTTATGGAAATCTATCTCAGCAGTCCGGAACCGGGGTTGTCTTTACCCATAATCCCAGGTGGTCCGGTGATACGCTAAAACTATGGGGGGACTTTACCATCGGCAACCAGGGAGAGGATGTTGTTGCCGGTCTGGTTAAAACCATGCCGGTTTCGATTTTCCAGCAGGAAATCGAAATGCGCGAAACCGATATAACCATGGAGACCCATTTCCCGGAAATCTACCGGGCATTAAAAGACTGGGCGCATGATCTGATTGACGAAAGAGGCTGGAGCCCTCAAGAAATTGAGTTCACCTTCGAAGGGCCATCAACTGAAGACCTGTATTTGCTGCAGACGCGAGATATGGCGATTCGCGAACGCAAAAAAGTGTTGGCCTTCGATTTTGCGAAAGGCGTCCAGGCAGTATATCTGGGTCACGGTGTCGGTGTCAGTGGCGGTGCGATGAGCGGCCGTCTGGTTTTTACGCTGGAAGAGATCGAAGAATGGCGGGTGATGGATCCCGGTGTCAATTTGATTCTTGCCCGCAACGATACTGTTCCGGATGATATTCAGGAAATTCATGCCGCTGATGGTTTGCTGACTGCCCGGGGAGGGCTGACCTCTCATGCGGCGGTTATCGCGCATCGTCTGGGTAAAACCTGCGTTGTCAGTTGCACAAATCTTGACTGCAATGAAAAGGAAAAATATTGCACATTTAATCAGATGAAAATAAAATCCGGTGAACACATCAGTATTGACGGCCAGGAAGGTTCGGTCTACCAGGGTTTAGTCAAGGTTAAAGAAACCTAAACCGGATAAACCGGAAAAGTTGAAAGTGATCTAAAGTTCGAAGTGATCTAAAGTTAAGGAGTCGCTCGCGCAGCGCAGGCGCCGCGTGTCGCTCCGTCTTTTTTATATAAAATAGATCCGCCGCAGGCGGACCAAAATTTTAGGCACTTTAGTTCACTTTAGGCACTTTCAACTATTATATAAATGCTAATATTTACGTTTTGAAAAATATCTTGCCATAAAATAGATAAAAATAGTTTCTAAGATACGAAAAAGGAGCAATTGAAAGATGGGCATGCACACCTTACATTCAAACTCCAAAATTGTGGGTGTAAACGGCTTTGGGCGTATTGGCAAACTGACGCTTTGGCACCATATCGGCCGCAAATTTTTTGATCATATTGTCATCAATATCGGGCGGCAACCCGGATCTTCTATACAGGACATTGCCCATTACGTTGAACGGGATTCAACTTACGGATGGCTGCATAGTTACCTGCATGGGCATAGCGCTGAGCCGGTCATCACTGATTTGGATGAGGATAGGGGTTCGATGCGTGTCGATGGAGTTAAGGTAATCTTTCTGCGATCGCATCGTAATCCGGCTGAGATTGGATGGCGCGATTACGGTGTTCGACTGGTCATTGATTCTACCGGTCGCTTTCTTGATCCACATATGGAACCGGATCAGCCCGGGGGCGCCCTGAGAGGGCATTTTGCGGCCGGTGCTGAAAAAGTGATTGTATCCGCTCCTTTTAAACTTAAGGATAAGGGTCTTTCCGGGCCACCAGATGTTGTGACCACTGTGATGGGAATCAATGAAAATGACTATGACCCCAGGCGTCATAAGGTTGTCTCAAATGCCTCCTGCACGACTACCTGCCTGGCACACATGATGAAACCTTTGGTCAACGCCTTCGGTCCCAAAAAGATTATGTCGGCATCCATGGCCACGGTTCACGCTGCTACCGGATCCCAGGAGGTTCTGGATCGTCTTCCGAAAACAGGGAAGACAGATCTTAGAAAAAATAGAAGTATTATGAACAATATCATTCTTACCACCACTGGTGCCGCCAATGCCTTGCGATTGGTGATTCCGGAAATGGAAGAAATTGCCTTCATCGCTGAATCCGTCCGAATTCCGGTTACGACCGGGTCTTTGATTATTTTGGTCGTTAATTTTCAAGAAGAACCGAGCGGTCCATTTATCACCCGGGATACGATTAATGATATATTTCACGCCGCAGCCGCGGAAAACCCTAAGGGGTACCTCCACTACACGAACAAACAAAATGTTTCCAGTGATATTATCGGGCTGCCGCGGGTCGCTACTGTAATTGAAGGTTATGAAACCCATACCCGTACAGCAGCGGCGACAATTGATTTGCAAAAGGTGCCGGGAATTGAAAAAGAAGCTTTGGCCAGCTGCCAAAATAAAATTATCCGGGTGCCGGTAACCCAGGCGGTAATTTACGGATGGTACGATAACGAGATGGGAAGCTATGTCAATATGCTGGGGGATCGAACGGTATCCATAGCGGAAAATATGTAAGCCCTCTCCAATCCGCATAAGAACCCATTCGGTTATCCGGATGGAACGAGTGGGGGCCTTGCATTAGCGATAAGGAGTGTTGGAGTACTGGAGTAATGGGGTGTTGGGCGGGCTTAACGAGCGCCATAATGTGACTTTTCACTACTCCATCACTCCACTGCTCCATTACTCCATTATTCCCGTATTTAAACGGTTCTGAGTCAAATTATCCAAATTGCCAAGCGATCGGCCATCGCAGCCTGTAAATCTTGAGCATCACTCCGCAAATCCATAATGAAAAATCTCGTAATCGGTTTGGCCGCCCAGCAGATCGTCGATTTTGTTCTGGATCTGCTGACGTTCATCGCTTTGCACCCACCGTTTCCAGTCATCCGATGTTTCCCACGTGCTGATCACCAGGAAATCATCCGGCTTTTCAAGATTTCGCATTGTTTCTCCGGTGATGTATCCGGGCTGCTCATTTGCAAGCGTTCGCATTTCCCGGAAGAGAGGGATCATTTGCCTTGCCATATTCTCCGGTACATTCCTCCGAATCAGTACTTTTACTGCCATTGAATCCTCCTTTTTTTGATTGACGCATTAAACCATGTTTTTTAGATTTTTATGCCGAAAAATTTTACACCACGAAGAACACGAAGCTCACGAAGAGTCTCTAAGTTGTTCTTGCAGAGTTATTCTTTGTGGTCTTGGTGCTCTTCGTGGTTCTTACCTGTTGTGTTCAGGCCTGTCCGGGTTGGGCTGTATAAGAATCGCTTAAATTTGTACCTCAGGATCAAAAAGCGGCCTGCTAAAACATAATATTCTTAAAGCGCGGGGTCAAGAGGGATTCGCGAAAAACACAGCTTCTACGATCTATTGTGACTTTAGTATTTTAGCCAGAGATATTTGAAGTGATATAAATTCTGAGACGTTAAGGGTTTCAGCGCGGCGGGTGGGGTCAATGCTCGCTGCTTCCAATGCCTGCCGGGCAATTCGCGGATCAATGTGAAGGTCACTGATCGCCAAAGCATTCTTAAGTGTTTTACGCCGGTTCCCAAAGGCCGCCTTGATCACCTGAAAAAGTATGGATTCATCATGTGACGGATATTGGCGCGAAATGTTAAAATCGATCTCAACGACTTCAGAGTCGACTTTAGGGGCCGGATAAAAAAGCGAAGCCGCCAGCGTTGCTATGGATCTTATTTCGGAACAGTACGACAGCATGACGGTTAATCTTCCGTATTCCTTATTGCCGGGGCTTGCTGTAATGCGCCGGGCCAACTCTTTTTGAAACATTAATATTGCGCGCTTTACAATGCTTCGGGAATGAATAAGTTGGACCAGGACCTGAGAGGAGATGTTATAGGGTAGATTTCCCATCACAATTAACGGACGATCCGGTTTTTGGGCCAGTGAATGAATATCAACTCTAAGTATATTTTTTTCAATGATTTCAACATTCGTCAGTTTGTGGACGAGCAATTCGTTTTTCAGCAACTGAGTCAGTTGCGAATCGGCTTCAACAGCATATACGTGCCTGGCGACTTTCGCCAGCGGAATGGTCAGGGCGCCCAATCCGGCGCCAATTTCTACAACGCTGTCGTTTGATGTAATCTTGGAGCGCCGAATTATCGTTTCGGACGTTGAGGGATCTACTAAAAAATGCTGGCCCAGTTTTTTTTTGGGCCTTAAATTCCATGCTTTCAGCAGTGTTTTTGGGGAGGTCATTTTTTATTATTCAATAAATATTTTTGTGATTGTTTATAGAAAAATTATTTTTACCACGAAGGCACAAAGATCACAAAAGTTGACTTTAGGAAAAATGTTTTTAGATTCTTTGTGACCTTCGTGACTTTGTGGTTTTATATTTTTTGGCCTTGGCATTATCTTGACTTTCTTTGATTTTAGAATTAATTTTTACATCGAATTTCATAGGTTTATGCATTGCCACCTTGTCAGCATATTTTGACCCTTTCACTCAAGGAGGAACCCATGACCAAGCGAAAAGGTAAATCCGTCAGTTTCGATGCCATGGTAAAATTTTTCATGCAAAATTACAATATCCCGACAAAAAAAGATGTAGATCGATTGATGGCCAAACTGGATCGGCTGGAAACTCTGATGAAAACTGCTATGGCAAGCGGAGGGTATCCGTTGAAAGGACGGGGTGGGAGACGCAAAACCGCCGGTACCGCAGTGGATATGGTTTTTGATGTCATCAAACGGTCGCGAGAGGGCCTGGGCTTTGTTGACATTCAGGCCAAGACAGGATTTGGAGACAAAAAAATCCGCAATATCATTTTTCGATTAAATAAAATTGGTAAAATTAAACGCAAAAGCCGGGGCATCTATATAGCTGCATGAAATCAAGCTCCTCGGGATATCTACTGAGATGCAATTTATAGCCACCGGAAGTCAAAGCCTAATTCTAAAATTAATCCGATGGAGAACCGAAAAGTTAAAATCAACCACGAAAGCACGAAAGGACGAAAACAAGAAATGAAAGAAAAATTTTCGTGATTTTTGTTTTTCGTGTTTTCGTGGTAAAAAGAATCAAAATCACGAATAAATAACTAACACCGAGCTAATAGAAGTATAATTATGAGCAAATTTGTGGATCCTAATAATTCGTACCTTCGTCAGGGTGACAATGTCGGTAATTATGTAGTCAAGCGGGTTGCCGCACTTGAGGAAATTCGTTCATTTTTTTACGACCTTGAGCATCTGAGCACCGGTGCCCGGCATATTCATATCAGCAACGAAGATGCTGAAAATACCTTCAGTGTTGCATTTAAAACCGTGCCGGTAAATTCGACCGGTGTTGCTCATATTCTTGAGCACACCGTCCTATGCGGCTCCAATCAGTATCCGGTTCGCGATCCATTCTTTTCGATGCTCAAAAGAAGTCTGAGCACCTTTATGAATGCATTTACAGCATCTGATTGGACGATGTATCCTTTTTCTACCCAGAATCGAAAAGATTTTTTCAATCTTATGGATGTTTACCTGGATGCTGCCTTTTTCCCGAAATTAGAGGAGCTTAGTTTTAAGCAAGAGGGACATCGTTTGGAAATTGAGAACGATTCCAATAAAGATGATGTCGACAGATTTCGGTTGGTCTATAAAGGTGTCGTCTACAATGAGATGAAAGGAGCCATGTCTTCACCGGATCAGGTTATGGTCCGTTCGATTCAAAAGGCCCTGTATCCTTCTACCACTTACCATTACAATTCTGGCGGTGATCCGGCTGAAATTCCATCTTTGACCTATGATCAGCTCAAAAAGTTCCACCAGCGTCATTATCATCCCAGCAACGCTTTTTTCTATACATATGGCAACATATCGATAGCTGAAAACCTGGCAGTTATCGAAGAAACGGTTTTGAAAAAATTTAAGCGCCTAACTCCCGATACAGATGTTGCCTCTCAACCGCGATGGCGCAAACCTGAGGTGGGCAAAGTTGCCTATCCATTCCAGGCCAACGAGGATCCTTCAAAAAAATGCCAGGTTTGCGTGGCGTGGCTTACCGCCGATATTAAAGACACCTTTGAAGTCCTGTCGCAATCATTGCTGGAGCAGATTCTGCTGGGTAATTCTGCGGCACCGCTTCGAAAAGCCCTTATTGACTCCGGACTCGGATCCGCTCTGTGTGATGGCAGCGGTTTTGATGCCGACAATCGAGATACGTCATTTGTCAGCGGATTAAAGGATGTCGAACAAGACTCCGCTGAAAAAATTGAAACCATCATTTTTGAGGAGCTGGCCAATCTGGTCAACAACGGCATCGATCCACAATTGATCGAATCAGCCATTCACCAGATCGAATTTCATCGCAAGGAGATAACCAATACACCTTATCCTTACGGCATTAAACTTCTGCTGGCTTTTGCGGGCTCCTGGATGCATGGCGGTGACCCCATAAGGATTTTAAAATTTGATGATGACCTAACCAAGCTGCGTCAACTATTGGGGCAGGGGTCTTATTTTGAAAACCAGATTAAAAAATACCTGCTAACCAACCCGCATCGGATCCGGCTCACGATGGTCCCGGACCCACAAATGGAGCACAACGAAACGGTTCGCGTACAGGCCGAATTAGAAACAATCAAAAAAAGATTATCGCGCCCCGCAATTGAAAAAATACAACAGGATGCCGAAGCCTTGCAGCTTCAGCAAGAAACCGATGATGATTTATCCAGTCTGCCGACCTTGCAAAGAGAGGATATTCCTCCTGCGGTTCCAATAGTCAAAGAAACAGCCTATGATCGCAAGTCTGCCCTTACGCTATACAGCCAGCCGACTTCTGGAATTTTTTATTTTGCGGCTTCAGTCGGAGTCGGAGCCCTTCCCCGGCAGCTGATTCCCTGGGCCCCGTTTTTTTGCTATGCCATGACCCGAACAGGAACGGCCTTGCATGACTACACCGAAATGGCACGTCGGATCGCTGCTGTTACCGGCGGTATTGGTTTGGCGACCCACGCACGAACCCGTTATGATCAAGGCGCAAGCTGTTTGCCTTTCATTTCGTTTGGCGGCAAATGTCTTGATCGAAATCAGGAGAAGATGTTTGGAATTATTGAGGAGTTGATCGCACACCCTGACTTCTCCGACCATTCACGCTTAACAAACCTGTTAAACGAATATCGTGCTGGCCTAGAATCCATGATTGTGCACAACGGTCACAGACTGGCCATCTCGGTCGCCTCCAGGAACTTTTCGCGCACCCGTGCGCTGAGTGAATCCTGGAGCGGTATCCATCAGCTAAAAACCATCAAGCAGCTGACCGACAACCTCAACGGCAAGAGATTGTCTGCCTTGTCCCGGGATCTGGCAGCAATTGGGACACATCTTTTTGTTCGCAACAACTTTAAGACGGCATTGATCGGGGAAGAATCCTCTCTGACGGCGGCGAGCCCTTCGGCGGCGGCTATTTATAGGCAGCTCGCAGACGCTCAGACCGATGGATTCGGATCTCCCGATATCAGATTGAATAATATCAGCCTGCGAGAGGGCTGGAGCACGTCGACAGCAGTATCGTTTGTGGCTCTGACATTTGAAACGGTTCGCATGACCCATGCGGATGCTCCGGCCCTGGCAGTCATCAGTAAGATCCTTCGATCGATGTATTTACATCGTGAAGTCCGGGAAAAAGGCGGCGCCTATGGCGGATTCGCCATTTACAGCCCGGAAGATGGATTGTTTGGTTTCGGGTCTTACCGGGATCCTCACATTGTTGCTACCTTGAAGGTTTATGAGGCTGCCGCAGAGTTTGCCCACAGCGGGAGCTATTCCGATGAGGATGTTAAAGAAGCTATTTTGCAGGTGTGTTCGGAAATTGACAAACCGGATCCACCGGGCCCGGCTGCACGGAAGGCATTTTATCGCAAGATTGTTTCTCTGTCTGATGAAATTCGCGGACACTTCAAAACCAAACTGTTGTCTTTGACTCAACGGGAGGTCAGGCGGGCCGCCGAAAAATATTTTACCTCCCAACCCGAACAACGCTCAGTTGCCGTCGTTTCGAGCGAAGAAAAACTAAAAAAAGCCAATCAGCAGCTGGCCGATAAGCCCCTCAAGCTTTTTCAGATATGATCTATCAAATAAGGTTTCAGTGTTTCCGCCGTAGGCGGATCAGGCAAATAGCTCATAGGTCATAGCTCATAGCTTGAAGGCTTGTAGGTCAGGATGCTGGAAAGCTATAAAGCCAGGATGCTGGGAGGCTATAAAGCTCGGAGGTAAGAGATAATTCAGCCCTTTAAGGCTTTCAAGCCTCAACGCATCCCAGCTTTCAAGCAAAGACTAAATTATATAAATAGTAATCTGCAGTGCAGTAACCAGAATTTTAACTGACTAATTTGTTCAGTACTTACCATCAAATCGAACAACGACTAATTTTCAAACCTTATTTTTAGCATAATTTAAAGTTTTCCATGCTGCGATACCATCTACATATCTGTAGTTTGGAGAAATATGTGATATTTCATGATATCACAGGTTTTAAAAGGCGTGGTTTTTTGCAAGTACTCTCAATATATCTTAGTTCACCGAATTTCTGTGATAGATGATTTTTTCTGAGGTAATCTGCACCGAACTGGCTATCCGGCTGACCACCACCTGGTGTGCTCAGCTTTTTAATGTGCCGGTACCACCTAATGGCTAGGTATATGCCGTTTTGGTAAGAGCAAATAGCTTCAGTTCTTGTGATCTATCCTGCCCTTAAACAAATCAGGTCCTCGACTCACATCATAAGCAGATAAACTTAAATGAAAAGACAGATACGACCCTTTTGGGGAGGAGGTGCCATGGGTCGTACCAGCCCCGGCAGCAGGAGGAGGCCCTGTAATATATGTCCACTGATCCAGTATTTTGTGTGATTGCATTTTCGGCAGCGGAATCCATCAGGCTATTTCATATGAGATAGATAGTCACGGCAAGCCTGCTCACTGCCAAAACGTTTGTGAAATTCGAAGTCGTTACAGGTAAAATCTTCATGGATGATAAACTCTGACATAATTGGCCTCCTTTAATTGTAAATAAGGCCATTATATACCGGTGTGCCTCGCAAAAATCGGTCCGTTTTGAAATTATTGACTTTTTGGTATAGACATGCCACGTCTTCATCCATGATGAAAACGCTAATGAAACTTAGCAATTTCCGGTTAGGAAATTGCTGAAAATATCTCAATATTTAAACCTGCCCCACAAGGATATATGCTGATCGGGAAAACTTTCTCTGGCAAACCCGGAACAGTTTGATTTATTGACGTATACTGAATTTTGCATTAATGATTGCAAAGGATCCTATCGATGAAATATTTACCTTCCCAACTGATCTACTTTTTCCAGAATAAGACAATGAGAATGAATCTACGGAAACTTAACAAGTTTCTGGCTGTTATTGCTGTGACCATAACGCTCTACAGTATCCTTTTTCATTTTATTATGGAGTATGAAGGGAGACAGTTTTCGTGGATAACAGGCTTTTACTGGACGTTGACTGTCATGTCAACACTCGGCTTTGGTGATATTACATTTGTAAGCGATCTGGGTCGTGTATTTTCGTTGATTGTTCTTTTATCGGGTATCGTTTACTTGCTGATCATGCTCCCCTTTACCTTTATACGCTTTTTTTATGCACCCTGGCTGGAGTCGCAGGCCCAGTCACGAACACCGCGTGAACTGCCCGAAGGTTCGCAGAACCATGTAATCATGACGGGCTATGGATCTATCGCCATGAGCCTTATAAGGAAGCTGAACCAATATGAGCTTAATTACGCTGTTGCCGTGCAGGACACGCAGGCTGCGACAGAACTTCTGGATATGAGTGTAAAGGTTGTTATCGGAGAACTTGATATGCCTGACACCTATCGGAAGCTGAGGGTAGAAAAGGCCGCCCTCGTTTTTGTGAATAATAATGACATGCTTAATACAAACATTATTGCCACGATACGGGAAGTCTCGGAATCTGTTCCCATTGTTACCTTTGCAGATGCATACGATTCGATTGATATCCTTGAACTTGCCGGAGCAACGCACGTCTTTCAATTTACCAAGATGCTGGGCGTTACGATGGCGCAGCATGCTCTTGGAGTGTCTACACAGTCCAATATAGTCGGCACTATCGGGGGTGTCCTTATCGCTGAAGCCTATGCGGCCCATACACCATATGAAGGAAAGAAACTGATAAAGAGCGGGCTTCGTGAGAATACAGGTGTTATTGTGGCCGGAATATGGCAGAGAGGGAAATTTGAGATTCCGAGACCACAAACCCTTATTCATCCTAATTCTATCCTTTTGCTTGCAGGATCGGAAGAACATTTCAGAAGGTACGATGACTTTGTCGGAAGTTCCCGATCTTATGCAGCTCCTGTTGTGATATTGGGAGGGGGCCGGGTCGGACAGGCCGCTGCCGAAACGTTAGAAGAACTTGGAATTGATTACCGTGTTGTGGAAAAGAACAAGAATACTATAAAAGACAATAATAAATATATCTTGGGAGATGCAGCCGATCTTCATATACTGGAGCGGGCCGGCATTTCTGCAGAATCACCCTCCGTGCTTATCACTACCCACGATGATGACATAAATATTTACCTAACTATTTACTGCAGAGAATTAAGACCCAATATACAGATTAACAGCAGGGCCAACCTAGAGCGCAATATCAGTAAGCTTTATTCAGTCGGGGCTGATATTGTCATGTCACATGCTTCCATAGGGGCAAGCAAAATTCTAAACATTCTTAGACCGGATGAAAGCCTGATGCTGGTTGAAGGATTAAATGTATTCAAGGCACATGTTCCTGCTTCTTTAATAGAAAAAACACTTGCTGAAAAACAGATAAGAAGAAAGACGGGGTGTAACGTAATTGCAATCTCTTCCAGAGATTCTTTCAACATAAATCCTGATCCAACGGTTAAGTTAAAGAAGAACGAAGAATTGATTCTTATCGGCACAGCTAAGGCGGAAAAAGAATTTAAGAATGTCTTTTCTTAAGAAGAGACAACATAAACAAAGATTAAGGGTCTGTTACCTCGCAAAAATCAGTCTATACTGAAATTATAGACTTTTTCGCATAATCCTGAAAAGTCTTCATCCATCCATACGCGGTGTCATTTGAACCCGAAGTTTAGAGATCAAGGCTGAAATAATTTTGCAACTCAGCTAGTTTGATTGTAATCATGGTGCCATTCGGTAAATCTAATTTGGGTAATGGTGATATCTATACCTGACCGTGAAATAGATTCGACATACAACAATACTTGTTAACCTTGCGTTTGCTGCTATTAAGGTGGACTTTGCAGCAGACCTAAAATAAGGAAGGTCGACTACTATATATGGTGGCCGGCTTGCCCATGCAAATAGTTGGGTTTGAATTGGATATCACAGGAAAAAAATAATGGCGATTTTCACTGATCTCTCCAACTAATCGCAACTGAGCCTAAATTGCAGATATCAACAATAAAAACCAAGTATCCTGCGTCCTCATTTTTTCAGATACTGTAAACGTATCGCAACTCAGTGTGTTGCCAGATCAAGTTGTATCTTAATTTGAAAAATGAAAGAGCGAATCTGGGTCATTGCAAGTAATCTGTGAAAATCTGCGTCCTAAATAATTCGCCGGTCATAGGATTGAATCTAAGATGCAAGGAGGCCATAAAGCCTAAAATTTTAAAGCCTTCAAGCTTTCCAGCCTTATAGCCTTCCAGCCAATTCGCTTCAATCTAATAACAAATAACGAATAACCAATAACTATTCCTCCATCATTTTCTTGAGCTGTGCCAGGGTCTCCTCGGGCATTTTGAAAGAATGCTCCGGCGCCAACAACCGCTATTTTCATATCTGTCCTCCTTAACCGACCAGGTATATCTGAACAGTTTGGTTCTTGCGTTTCAGATTTTCCAGGAAATCCGAAATCCGAAGCACGAAATTCGAAACAAATTCTAAATCCGAATGTACCAATGACCAAAACAAAAATACTAGGACTTGCTACTTAAGTCATGATCCTGTTTCGGACATTTGAATTTTGGAGATTCGATATTGTTTCGGATTTCGATATTCGATATTCGAATTTTATACCACCAAAAGTTACATTATCTTAAAAAGAATATATGGTAATAAAAACTGCACAATATCTTTAAAGAATCTTTAGACCCTTGCCATCATTTAACCAGCAGGCAACGAAATGTTGGAATGTTGTCTCTACCAGGGCAGGCCGTTCGAAGCGGCAGCGGTCAAACGCATGCGAACAGCGAGGATGAAACGCGCAACCCGGCGGCGGATCGATGGGGCTGGGGACATGGCCCTGCATGGTAAACGGTTCGGTTTTGTGGTGAGGATCCGGCATGGGGACTGACCGCAGTAGCGCATCGGTATAAGGGTGACGCGCGGCAACACTGAATTCTTCCGCCGGCGCCAGCTCTACGATCGTTCCCAGATACATGACCGCAATGCGATCGCTGATATGTTCGACCACACTCAGATCATGGGAAATGAAAACATAGGATAAATTGAATTCGTGTTTAAGATCCTGCATTAAATTGATGACCTGGGCTTGAATGGATACATCCAGGGAGCTGACAGGCTCATCGGCGACAATCAGCTCAGGCTGCGCACACAGGGCACGGGCAATGCCAATCCGCTGGCGCTGTCCGCCCGAAAATTCGTGGGGATATTTGTCCAGATCCACTGTTGGTAAGCCCACTTTTTCTAAAAGCCCAGCAGCAACTTCCCGTCGTTCGGATTTCGCAAGATGTTGTCCTGCACGCAGGGGTTCGGTGACGATGGCCTCCACTTTCATGCGTGGATCCAGGCTGGCGTAAGGATCCTGAAAAATAATCTGCATGCGGCGCCGCATCAAGCGCATCTCATTACCACCCAAAGCCAGCATGTTTTGACCGTCAAATTCGACATCTCCGCTGGTGGGTTCGATTAATCGCAGAATCAAGCGACCCAGTGTGGTTTTGCCGCAACCGGATTCACCGACAAGACCCAATGTTTCACCTCGCGAGATCGAAAAGGACACCCCGTCCACGGCCCGAATCCGGGCCTGTGGTTTTGAAAACAATCCACCGCCCAGCGGAAAATCCTTCACCAATTCATTGATCTTTAACAGGGGAACTTCAGCCACTTTGTGTCCTCCGCTCCGGGTGGCGCTTGAGCCAGCAGCGTGCGCGTTGGCCCTGGCGTATTTGAAATAGATCCGGATGCTGTTCTTTGCAACGTTCAAATGCGTGAGCACAGCGATCGGCGAACTTGCATCCATGGATCCTCTGGGTCGCTGATGGGACGGTGCCCGTGATTTCATTCAGCCGGGTAGCACCTCCCGCAGAACGATCGCCCAAGCGCGGCATGGATTTGAGAAGCCCCTGAGTATAGGGATGAAACGGCTGGTCAAAAATGTCTGCCATCCGGCCTTCTTCGACGATCTGGCCGGCATACATCACCAAAACCCGTGAAGCGATCTGGGCCACCACACCTAGATCGTGAGTGATCAGCAAAAAAGACGTATTCAGCTCCGCTTTAAGTTCCAGCATGAGAGCCAGAATCTGGGCTTGAATAGTGACGTCTAACGCGGTTGTCGGTTCATCGGCAATAAGCAATTTGGGTCGGCATATCATGGCCATCGCGATCATCACCCGCTGACGCATGCCCCCGGATAGCTGATGCGGATAATCACCGAGCCGATTGGAGGCGGCCGGGATTTTGACATGTTCCAGCCAGGCGGCCGCCTCGGCCAATGCGTCTGATTTTGAGAGCCCTTTATGGACGATCAATGGCTCGGCCACCTGCCGGCCGATGGGCAGGACCGGGTTAAGGGAAGTCATGGGCTCCTGGAAGATCATTGATATGTCATGGCCACGAATCCGGCGCAGCTTGTCCGTGCCTAATTCGAGCAGGTCCTGATTTTCAAACTGAATGCGCCCGGACTCAATTCGACCCGGCGGAGAGGGGATCAACCTTAGAATACTTAATGCCGTTACGCTTTTACCGCAGCCGGATTCTCCCACCAGTCCCAGGGTCTCACCGGCCGCCAGATCAAAGCTGACACCATCAACCGCCCGGGCAATCCCCTCCGGAAGGTGGAAATTCACCCTGAGCTCTTCAATGTCCAGTAGTTTATCATTCATATTGTTGCTTTTATTTAGGCAAATACCCTATTTTTGGTTTCAGGTGTCCGTGTTCAGGTTTCAGCCCTGCCGATTCTGACACCTGACACCTGAAACCTACGGTCCTTCTTTATAGCTAGTATCGGTTACGCAGCCGCGATATCATTCTATTAACCAGACGGCTGGTACAAATAATGAAGGGCCGTCAAAGCATAAATTTTGGCCGTTTCAATCAGCTGGTCCAGATCGACCCACTCATCGATCTGATGCGGGACCAGGCGGTTTCCGGCGCCCATGGTGACAATGGGTATATTTTTAAGGGCCCACAGAAAGGTTCCATCGGTGGCGCCCGGTACGCCGGCATAAGCAGGATTTTTATGGGTCAGCCGTCGGGTGGCCCAATCGGCGGCCCTAACAATGGGTTCTGATCGCTCGGTATATGTACAGGGCCGGTCGGCTAGAATATCAACCTGAATCGTTAGATCATGTTCACGCTGCAAATTAAGCAGGGAATCGTATTTCTGGTAATTATCCCTGACCCGGTTCTCTGCTTTTAATGCCAGCGCCGTAAGGTCGGCGATAATATTTTGGTGAGACTGCCGGGGGGTTGTGCGGATATCCACCAGCACTCTGGCCTCCCGGGGCATCACGTTGAGCTGGGAGGCACCGCATACAGGCGCCTGGATCACTGTTGGCGTGACGCTGGGCCAGCCTAAATATTCATCCAATCCGACCGTGGTAACCACCTCCTTTTCCAGTTCGTGCAGACCGTCAATAAGCCGGGCGATGGCCGGCGCACAGTTCAGACCGGAAAGCGGCATGGCGCCGTGGCTCATTCGACCGCTAATCAGGTAACTGGCACGAATAGCACCTTTTTGGGTCGTACAGATCATACCGTCCTGGGGTTCGCAGATCACGGCGGCTGTTATCTTATCGGCATGACCCCTTTTGATAAAATCGATGACGCCCAGCATCCGGTCTTCCTCGTCACACAGCACACCACCGATCACCGAGCCGGCAAGTTTAACTGCTGAAGTTTTTAGGGCCTTCATCGCAATCAGCATGGCAGCCAGGTTGCCTTTGGTGTCATTGGCCCCGCGGCCGTACATTCGGCGGCCGATAATTTTAGCCCCAAATGGATCATATTTCCAGGCCGCCACATCCCCCGGGGTGACGACATCGGTATGGCCTTCAAACATCAGGGTGTGCTTTTGCGAACCGGTCGGCCAGCTGACAATGATATTTGGCCGGTTGGGTGCGACTTGATCGACCCGAACCTCAAAACCCTGCGTCCGGGCCCAATCTGCAACCCTTTGAGCCACAGCCTGTTCATTGGTGCCGGCGGCCGGATCCCAGACCGAATTGATCTGCACCAGATCTGCCGTTAGCGCAATCAATTCGGCCGGATCGATTTTGTTTAATACTTTTTTAATGAGTTCTTTTGTCGGAGTCATAATTTCTGGCTGAAAATCCGAAATCCGAAGCACGCCTGATTTAATAAAATTGGTCGAAACAATATCGAAATCCTAAATTCGAATGTTCGAAACAGGTTTCGAATTTTGATCATTTGATATTCGGATTTGTTTCGGATTTCGACATTCGATATTCGAGTTTTATGTAACAAATGCGGTCTTTCATAACGGATTTGTCATTATCTTATGCGGACCATCTTAGGATCCAGCGTATCCCTCAGCCCATCTCCCAGCAGATTAAATCCCAGTACTGCCCAGGCGATGGCCACACCTGGAAAAATCGCCAACCATGGAGCTGATCCCATATAGGTCTGCGCCTCATTCAACATCCGGCCCCAGGAAGCATTTGGGGGCTGGGTCCCCAGGCCCAGATAGCTCAGCCCGGCTTCCGCCAAAATAGCGACTGCAAACTGAATGGTACCTTGAATTATCAGCGGTGAAAGAATATTAGGCAGTACGTGCCTCCAGGCGATGGCCCATTCGCTAACGCCACTGGCCCGCGCGGCGATGATAAACTCACGTTGCCACAGCGTCATGGCTACTGCCCGGGTGAGTCTGGCAAAGATCGGTATGTAAAAAATACCGATCGCCAGCATAGCGTTAATCATCGACGGACCTAAAACTGACGTTATCAGAATGGCGCTCAGCACAGCCGGAAATCCGAATAGTAAATCAGACAGGCGCATGATGGATTCATCAACCAGCTTGCCATAATAGGCGGATAACATGCCCAAAAAGACGCCAATACTTAACCCGATAGCTACCGTAACCAGACCAACGATAATTGAATTGGTTGCACCATCCATTACCCGGGATAGGATATCACGGCCATATTGGTCGGTTCCCAAAGGATGTGCCATCGAAGGCCCATCAAGCCTGGCTTTTGAATTCATGGTGTTGGGTTCATAAGGCGTCCATACAACACTGGTCAATGACATGCAGATCACGACAACAGAGAGTATAAAGCCGACTGTAAAATTCAGATTGCCGAAAAATCGATTCAATTTAGGTTCCTAAAATGTTATTTCCTGAATCTTGCGTGAAAATTGATGATAATATGAAAGCCTCCGACTTGTCCGCCAATCTTTGTGGAGGACTTGTCCGCCTCTGCAGGGCTCGTGCAAAATCCAGGTATTTACTGCAGCCTGACCCTGGGATCGAAGGAAGCATATGCGACATCCACAAGAAAATTAATTAAAACCACTGTCGCCGCCATAAATAAAACGATTTCGCGCACAACAGGTAAATCCCGTTGGCCGATCGCCTGAAAGACCAATCTTCCTAAACCCGGCAGATAATAAACATTTTCGATGATGATGGCCCCGGCAATCAGTTGGCCTAATTGAAGCCCGAGGATGGTGATAACCGGTATAAAGGCATTTCTAAGGGCATGCACATAGATCACCGTGCGGGCCTTTAGTCCCTTGGCCCAGGCCGTGCGGATATAGTCTTCGCGCAGTACCTCCAGCATGGCAGATCGGGTTAAGCGCGTCAGAATAGACGCTCGAATCACACCCAGAGCAAAAGAGGGTAGCAACAGGGCTTGAAATGAGCCCCAAAAGTTTTCAGACCACCCGGGGAAGCCGCCAGCTGGAAATAATCCCCAGGCGACGGAAAGCCACAGCATCAGCAAAATCCCCAGCCAGAACTCCGGTGTTGCCAGGCCCAGCTGGGTGAAAAACATCACGATTACGTCTGTGGGGCGATTTTGGTGCCGGGCAGCATGGATTCCAAGAGGTACCGAAATAAGGACGGCAAAAAACATGGCCATAAGGGCCAGCGGCCCGGTTACGGTCAGGCTTGAGAGCAACAGATCATATACCGGTACATCGTAATTAATGGATCGGCTGCCCGTTCCATTTAGCAAATTGTAGATCCAGTCCGCGTATTGAACCCAGAAGGGTTGGTCCAGTCCTAACTTGGCTCTAAGGTTGGCAAGGGTTTCGGGTGTCGCATTGGTACCTAACATGATCTGGGCAGGGTCTCCCGGCAGAACAAAGAGCACTGCGAAAATCGTGATAGAGACCAGAAAAAGCAAAATCAAAAGAATGATCAGTTTTTTAATCAGGTAGCGGGTCATGGATGCACATAGACGATTGGAGTGTTGGAGCTATTTACAATTTGAATTTTCGAATTCACCACAAAGAACACGAAGATGCACGAAGAGAAAAAAATAAATTAAATTCTTTGCTTCGTGGCCTTCGTGAACTTCGTGGTAAAATTTAATTTGGCCCAATAAATGGAGATGTTATGAATAAAATCCGGCCTTCCAATTAAGTGTTGTTTAGCGTTTCAGCCATACTTCGGTAACATCCAAGGCAATGGTCGGGTAATTTCTCCACCAGCCCATGACCTTGGCTTTTACGACCGGCAGGCTGGGTGAGGAAAACAGAAAACCATTGACGGCATCTCTGGCGATGATTTCCTGGCAGCGTCTGAACCATTTGGCCTTTGCGGCTTCATTGGGTGCCATGAGCGCGTTCGCATAAGCCTGGCGGAATTCTTCGGAGTCGTATTGGAAATAATAAGTGGGTTTGGCATAGATACCGATATCCCAGGCTTCAGCGTGACCAATGATGGTCAATTGGTATTCTTTGTTTTTGAAAATGCGATCAATCCATTGCCCCCACTCAATGTTTTCCATCTTTAATCGAATACCGACTTTTGCGAATTGGTCAACGATGACTTCACCGGCTCTGACCGAATAGGCATACTTGCCGGGGACCTTCAACACCGCATCAAAACCATTGGGAAAGCCGGCTTCCGCCAAAAGCGCTTTCGATTTTTTGGGGTCGTAGGGATAGGTGTTTACCAAATCAACATAGTACGGCGCAGCCGGTGACCAGTGCGAGCCGATCGGTGTACCAAAACCCGACATGGCGAGGTCGAGGATCATCTGACGATCGATGGCGTGCGCCATGGCCTGGCGGATTTTGAGATTATCAAAAGGTTTGGCTTTGTTATTCGTCGACAGAATAACATCTGAGGTGCTGGCACCGGCCAGGACCTTGTACCGTTTGTCTTTGGCAAGCTCCAGAGCCGTCTCAGGAGATCCAATCCAGCCGATCACATCGATATCACCGGCCCTTAGGGCCGCCGCCTGGGCATTCGGATCTGGAATAAAGCGGAAGGTAACCTTATCCAGGTAGGGCAGCTTTGGGTTCCAGTAACCGTCAAAGCGGGTTAGCTCGACTCTATCGCCTTGCACCCATTTAACAAATTGAAACGGCCCGGTTCCCACCGGATGCGACTTGGCTTTCGCATGGCCCTTTATGGGCAGCATGGACGCATCGCCTTCGGCCATATGGATGAGGAACAATGCATCCACATCTTTCAAGGTCACCCGCAGCGTATTTTCGTCGGGGGTTTCGATAGACTCAATTACCCGGAAGTATTCAGGATGCGGATTGACGGTGCCCTCAGCTTTTGCACGCTCCAGATTCCATTTGGCGACCCGGGCGTTGAACGCTTCGCCGTTGTGAAATTGGATGCCCGCATGCAAATGCAACGTGTAGATTTTTCCATCAGCGGAAACCTCCCAATTTTTCGCCAATCCAGGGATAATTTGTCCCTGATCGTTTACCTTGATCAGGGTTTCATAAAGGTTTGACCATACCACCCGGTCGATTGCTGCTGCCGTATTGGCGGTTGGATCAAGCCCCGGTGGTTCGGCCGGCTGGCAAACCACCAGACTGCCGCCTCTTTGCGGCTCTGCAGCGATAGCCCGCTGAACTGGAGTAATCAATGCCAACACGACCAAAATCATGAACAACTTTCTCATTACGCTTTCTCCTTTTAGATAGAATATTGAAAATACATCAGCGTCAACTGGAAAAAATGCAAGGATCCATGTTATGTAAGTGACAAAGGTTAAGTCTGGAAAACAATTTTCGGCCGGTCTTATTCGCGATCATCAAGGTCACAGAATGCCGCAATACCGCCGATAATTGTGGCCGTGAGGATTGCTTTAATAATTGCCCTGGACATACAGTCCGCGGCGGCATGACCGATGTCGCTGATAGCTTGTGCTTGAGTTACGCTGAAGAATCCGGGAGTTTCCGGTAATTTTTGTCTGCCGGTGGCCATACAAAATATCGTATCGCCATCGAACATGGTGTGCGCAGGCCGGATGGCGCGTGCCAAGCCATCATGCGCCATCTGGGCGACTTTTTGGGCCTGCGATCTGGTGAGGGTGGCGTCGGTGGCGACGACTGCGATGGTGGTGTTTTGGGCCGCAGAACTTTCGGTTTGGGGTGGCAGTATGACGGCCCGTTTTCCCTGCCGGCCGAACTCTGCTTCGATTTGAAGACCGATCTCCCAGGGACGGCCGGTCATCGGATCGATGACTGAACCACCCGAATTGACAGCCACCAGAGCGGCCGTGGTGATACCGGAATCCAGGATAAGGCTGGCGCTGCCGAGGCCGCCTTTAATACTGCCGGACCATGCCCCTGTTCCGGCTCCCACGCTGCCGATTTCGACCGGGTTGCCGGAGGCTGCCTGGCAGGCTTTTTCCCCCCATTCGGCACTGATGGGCGGGACAAAATCAGATCCTCTATCCAGATCATATAGTACAGCGGCCGGTACGATCGGCGCTACATGTCCTTTGTCCAGCGGGAAGCCCAAGCCCTTCTTGGCCAGCCAGCGCACAACACCGTCTGCGGCAGCCAGACCGAATACCGAGCCGCCGGAGAGCACCACTGCCTGTGCATGTTGCACTAAATTTGACGGTGCCAGCAAATCGGTCTCGCGGGTGCCGGGTGCCGACCCGCGCACATCGACCCCGGTTACAGCACCTTCAGAGCAGATAGCCACAGTTACGCCACTGGCGGCAACAGTATCAGTGTAATGACCCACCCTGATGTCTGTTACATCCGTCAGGCCGTTATGCTTTCCGATTGTGGCCATTTTTTTATCCCGTTCGCTTCAATACTTAATTTGATCGGCAGTTTAAAAGGGTCTATATAAATCTTTTTAAGTTCAAAATCAAATCAAATCGGCAATTGCGCCCGGGGTATCAATTAGCAACAATAGAACCTATATCAAAAGTGTGGATCAGGGTTCAGGGCCCCCGCAATTTGCGGGATTTCGCATCAGATCTGAATATATTAAGGTGCTCAAAAGGCGCGGGGTGGCGAAAAAGGAGAGCATACAAGAAAGTATGTGAGTTTTTTGAGCCGACCCGCAACACCGCCATGGGCACTTAGACGCATTTTTGAGATAGGTTCTAAATATTAAGGTTGACTAAAACACAGGTCCTGAGATAAATATTGCAATTTACCCAAAAAAGGAACGTCAAATTTTCATGATCCAGTTAATCAGAGGATTTAAGGATGTTCTTCCCGGTGAGGTCGAACTCTGGCAGGCGGTCGAAAAAGTTGCCCGTCAGCTGCTGGAAGATTTCGGCTTCAAGGAAATCCGCATACCCATTATGGAGCGGACCGAGCTTTTTGCCCGCAGCATCGGTGAAGATACCGACATTGTCGAAAAAGAGATGTACACTTTTCCGGATCGCAAAGGGGATCTGATAACCCTGCGACCGGAAGCAACGGCTTCGATTGTGCGGGCCTACATTCAACATCGACTGTTTGCCAAGGATGCGGTCCAAAAATTTTATACCATCGGTCCCATGTTTCGCCGGGAGAGGCCCCAGAAGGGACGCTATCGGCAATTCTATCAGATTAATGCCGAGATCTTCGGTGTGCAATCCGGTCTGGCCGATGTGCAGCTTATTTTTTTTCTGGTGACGCTGTTTTCGCGTCTGCAGGTCTCGGATGTTAAAGCCCACATCAACTCTCTGGGTTGCCCGAAATGCCGGCCAAAATTCAAAACAGCCTTGTCTGAATTTTTGGAATCTGTCAGCGGTAAGCTGTGTTCCGATTGCATTCGGCGCAAGGATCGTAATCCTTTAAGGGTGCTGGACTGTAAGGTGCCTTCGTGCCGGGAGGCGATGGTTAAAGCGCCCTCAATTCTGGACACCCTCTGTTCTGATTGCAAAGAAGATTTCGATGAAGTCAAAAATATGCTTGCCAAGCTGAAAGTCCCTTTTGTGGTCGACAAAAATCTGGTTCGCGGATTAGATTATTATGCGCGCACAACTTTTGAGATTCAGACCGCCTCTTTGGGGGCCCAAAATGCGGTTGCCGGTGGCGGCCGCTACGATGGGCTGGTCAGCGAACTGGGCGGACCGGACATCCCGGCAACCGGCTTTGCGATTGGTTTTGACCGGCTCACCGAATTGACCGGTTTTGATGCCAAACAATTTTACCGAAAGCCCGATGTTTTCGTGGCCGCACTGGGCGATCAGAGTCGCTTGCTTGCATTTGAGTGGGTCTGTGATTTTGGCAGCCAGGGAATCGGAGCCGAATTGGATTTTGGTGGCCGAAGCTTAAAAAGCCAGATGAAGCAGGCCGATAGGCTCCAAGCCCGCTATGCACTGATTGTGGGTGACGACGAACTTGCAAAAAAAGAAGCAATCCTGCGAAATATGCAAACAAAGGAACAGATTTCAATTCCCATCGACGGTCTTGTTGAAAATATTAAAGAAAAAATTATTACACAATAGTTTAATTTGTTGGCCAAACTTGATGAATTCGTAAAAAGTCGAATTCATCAAGTGTTTGGTGTTTCGTGTTTGGTGTTTGGTATGAAGTGTATGATGCTATATCGGCATGATAGAATACTAAACACTAAACACCAAATACAAAACACACTCGAAAAAGGTTGCTTTTCTGACTTTTTACGAGATTATCAAACTTCATAAACCAATTTAACCAATAAAACCAACAGAACCAATAGAACAAGGAGATTATATTGCCAGATCAACTAGGTGACATGCGCAGAACACATCATTGCTGGGAGCTTGGTGCTGCTGACGTTGACAAGGAAGTGGTGTTGATGGGCTGGGTTCATCGGCGCAGGGATCACGGCGGTGTGATTTTCATCGATCTTCGGGATCGGGAAGGCATCACCCAGGTCGTATTTAACCCAACAGTTGACAAAAAAATCCATGCCAAAGCGCATGCCATCCGCAATGAATATGTGCTGGCTGTGCGGGGCAAAGTGGAGAATCGGCCGGACGACATGATCAATGCCAAACTCAAGACCGGCGAGATCGAAGTTCGCGCAACTGAACTCAAAATTTTAAACACGGCCAAGACACCTCCTTTTCTCATAGAAGATGAGATTGATGCTTCTGAAACAATCCGGCTGAAATATCGGCATCTGGACTTGCGTCGATCCGAAATGCAAAAAAATCTAATGTTGCGGCATCAGGTCACAACCGTCGTGCGAAACTATCTCAATCAAAATGGTTTTCTTGATCTTGAAACACCGTTTTTAACCCGCAGCACACCCGAAGGTGCCAGAGACTATCTTGTCCCCAGCCGGGTCAATCCGGGCCAGTTTTTTGCCCTGCCGCAATCGCCGCAATTATTCAAGCAGCTATTTATGATTTCCGGTTTCGACCGCTACTATCAGATTGTTCGCTGTTTTCGTGATGAGGACCTGCGTGCGGATCGTCAGCCGGAGTTTACGCAGATCGATATTGAGATGTCTTTTGTGGGTGAAGCAGACGTCATGAACATCTCCGAAGGCCTGATGGCCCAACTTTTTAAGGATGTTCTCAACATAAAACTCAAACGGCCTTTTTCGCAGTTGACTTATGAAGAAGCCGTTAGCCGTTTCGGCCTGGACAAGCCCGATACACGCTTTGGTTTTGAGCTTAAAGATATATCCGATATTGTGGGCGGTTCAAATTTCAAGGTATTTGCCGATGCGGTAAAAAAGGGCGGGATTGTCAAAGCCTTAAATGCCAAAGGATGCATTGACTTTTCACGCAAGGAAATCGATGATTTGATCGATTTTGTTGCCGTTTACCGGGCCAAAGGCATGGCCTGGATAAAGGTGAAAGAAGATAAATGGCAATCTCCGATCACAAAGTTCTTTTCCGACGAGGAAAAAGGAGCCCTGGCCAGACGTATTGAAATGGAACCGGGTGACCTGGTATTTTTTGTCGCCGATCAGCCCAAAATTGTGAATGAATCCCTGGGGCATCTCAGAAACCACCTGGGGAAAACCCGGGGGCTTATCGATGAAAATGAATATCAATTTCTTTGGGTAACCCGCTTTCCGATGTTTGAATATGATGAAACCGAAAAGCGGCTCCAGGCGCTTCATCATCCATTTACATCCCCTCTGGAAGAAGATTACGATCGACTCAAGGATGACCCTCTTGCCGCAAAAAGCCGGGCCTACGATCTTGTGCTAAACGGCTTTGAAATCGGTGGCGGCAGCATTCGGATCCATCAGCGCCCCATCCAGGAAAAGGTATTTGAAGCCCTCAATATGAACCGAGAGACCTATGAAGGCAAATTCGGATTCTTGCTCGAGGCTCTGGATTCCGGTGCACCGCCCCATGGCGGTATTGCCATCGGATTTGACCGTCTGGTGATGCTGATGTGCGGTCAATCATCCATCCGGGATGTGATCGCTTTTCCCAAGACCCAGAAAGCAGCCTGCCTGCTCACCCAGGCACCCTCGGAAACCGGCAAAACCCAGCTCGATGAGCTTTATCTCAAGTTGAAACCGATCGCAAAATAATGAATAGAAAGCAGATATCAACGGAAAGCGACACCGCCAGAAAAGTGAGTTTTTTGAGGTCGGTCTTGAGCGGCTTGTTAGGCGAAATTTTATACAATCATAGTTATATATGTTGAATGTCGATGATTAGAAGCTACCGTGGCCCTTTGGTCCTTATCTGCCACGCCCTCGTCCACCTCGGCCACCACCTTGTCCACCTCGGCCACCACCTTGTCCACCTCGGCCACCGCCGTATCCACCGCGGCCACCACCTTGTCCACCTCGGCCACCGCGACTTTCGGTGCGCGGGCGAGCCTCATTCACGTTGAGCGCTTTTCCTTTTAGCTCTTTGCCATTTAGGCCTTCGATTGCAGACTGCCCTTCAGCTTTTGAGGCCATCTCCACGAATCCAAATCCTTTTGATTGACCACTATACTTGTCTTTTATAATGGTGGCGGATTCAACCTGCCCGAATTGTTCTAAAGCCAGCCGTAAGTCCTCTTCGGTGACCTCGTACGACAAATTCCCTACATAGATCTTCATTCTGATCTCCTTTTGTAATAAGTTATAAATTTTCAGATCGTCTAACGCTTCAAATCAGCGGCGCTTCTGCCCGGGGCTATTTCTGGTTATGTCCATCGGCTTGTTGAAAACGAAAGGTCACCGATTATCTCCTCTCAGCGCATTCCTTGAAGCTCTATCCACAAGTGTAAAAAGCCTATCAATACCATCTTTTTGATTCGATACCTGATGTCCACGCACTTTAACCAATTCACAATCCAACTGATCGGTCATTCTATAAAACTCCTGATACAGCTCATAATTGTTGAGGCGTTTATTTTTCTTTGAACGATAATCATTTTTCTCAAACCGATCACGTCTTCCAGGTAACCCCATAATGTTTTGAGAATCCGTATACACAATCACCTTACTCCCCAATGCTTGAATATCGCTTAGCGCCCATAATAATGTCTGCAATTCCAGTTTCGATGAAGACGTATGCTCAAATCGTCTCACTTTCACGCGCGTTCGCAACGAATCCAGCGAAAGTCTACCTTCAGGCACAGCGAGGTAAGCCCCATATCCAATATTTGACTGGGTATTCACACTTCCATCCGCAAGTAGTATAAGTTCATCCATAAAAATATTACTTTATTTCATAACAAGTGATTATATAGCTTTTTTCCTCCGTATAATTTCCGTTGCGGTCTCCCTATCCACTGCGAGCGGCCTTCACGATTAGGCGCCGGTGATCCGTAGTCAAAAGTTGATAAGATGCATTGCTCGATTTCAGAACCGATAATTCGATTGATGGCGCGTACCATATTCTTGTCTTCTCCGGTAACAAGGGTAAAAGCTTCACCACTGCAAGTTGCCCGGCCTGTCCGTCCGATACGGTGAATGTAGGCCTCGGGGGTGGAAGGGATATCATAGTTGATGACATGCGAAATCCGGGTGACGTCAATGCCTCGAGCGGCGATATCGGTGGCCACCAGAATCTGAAATTTCCCGTCGCGAAAGCCGTCCAGTGCTGCCTGGCGGCGTGTCTGGGAAAGGTTTCCCTGCAGTGAAGCCGATCGGTATCCTGCGGCAACAAGCTTTTTCCCCAAGCTCTTGGCACGATGTTTGGTTCGGGTAAAGATCAGCACCGACTTGGTACTGGTTTTTCCCAGCAGCTTTAACAGCAGCGCCGTTTTTAAATGCTGGGCTACCGGGTAGAGGGTGTGACTGACAGTATCAGCAGGTGCGGTGATTCCCACCTGGACAGTGGCCGGATCTCGCAGGATCTCCCGGGTCAAGCGGCGGATTTCGGGGGGCATGGTAGCCGAGAAGAGCAGCGTCTGGCGCTTGACTGGAAGATGCTTTAAAATTCGCCGGATATCAGGAACAAATCCCATGTCGAACATCTGGTCGGCTTCATCTATAACCAGTACTTCCAGTCGGGAAAGATCGATGCTATGACGTCCGATATGGTCAAGCAGCCGGCCAGGGCAGGCAACAACAATATCGGCATGCTTCAGTTTCTGAATCTGCGGATTGATTCCCACGCCGCCGTAAACAGTAACGCTTCTTATGCGCGTCTTACGACCCAGGGTTTCGATATCCTGATGAATCTGTTCGGCCAATTCACGGGTGGGAGCGATTATCAGGGCGCGAACGCCTCCGTATTTACTCCCCACCAGTCGATTGAGTATCGGCAGAACGAATGCCGCCGTTTTACCGGTGCCGGTTTGGGCCAGACCCATTATATCACGACCATTAAATACCTGCGGGATTGCCCGAGTCTGAATCGGGGTCGGGGTTTCATAACCCGCCGCTGCAACGCCTGCGGCAACGGAGGGATGGAAATTAAATGTTTCAAAGTTCAATAAGGACCTTCTTTCTGTGTTCCAATAAAAAAAGCCCCGGACTTATTCCGGGGCTTACGTGATTTTTAGTTACAACCAGGAACACTGTTAATTTTAGGGGATCATACAGGTAGTTGGAATTGCTGTCAAGTTAATTGTCTAATTCGTATTTCATCTGTAAACCCAAAAATTATACGAGATCACAAAATTATATATGATCGGCAATATTATGTTTTCCGGCAAGCTATCCCCCACCACCCTGATATACGACAGCTGAATGCCTGCGTATTTTTTGCTTGACATCCAACCAGCGAACCGTTATTAACGGATAATCATTATTTGCAGATAAAAAGTATTTTTTGGTATTGAACAATGAAAAAGTGGACCGATTCAGTTAACATAGAACAACGATTAAATCAGATGCTTTCAAAGTTGAAAGAACACGATTTCCGTATCACACCCCAACGGTTGGCCGTGTTGAAGGTGCTGGCGCTTAGCAAAGGACATCCTACCGTAGAACGAATTTATGAAACTGTCAGAGATGAGTTCCCAACCACCAGCATCGCCACAATTTACAAGACGGTCAACCTTCTTAAAAAAATCAACGAAGTGTTAGAACTTGGTTTCGCAGACGGGAGCAACCGTTATGACGGCAATAAGCCTTATCCGCACCCCCACGTAATTTGCACAAAGTGTAAAAAAATCATTGATCCGGATTTGGGCAACCTTAAAGATCTGACAAAAGAAGTTGTCACAGAAACCGGTTTTCAAATTTTAACTCACCGGGTTGACTTTTTCGGCATATGCCGTGAGTGCCAGTCGCATAAAGCGTAGATATTTTTTTGTCCAATAGCGATAACTATTCTTATTTAATAGAAATTATTCTTAGAAACCGTTACTATCCATTTCAACAAAGCGAGGCTTTGTAGAGATCGGGCCTCGGAAAATCTTTAAATCAAGCCAAGCAAGGAGGTTATCATGAGCAAATCAAAGAGATTGACCACGTCCGCCGGAGCTCCCGTTGCCGATAATCAGAACTCAATTAGCGCCGGTCCGCGGGGACCGCTTCTAATGCAGGACTATCAGCTACTCGAAAAGTTGGCTCACCAGAACCGCGAACGCATACCGGAGCGAGTGGTTCATGCCAAGGGCTGGGGCGCACATGGCACCCTCACCGTCATGCATGATATCACTCCGTACACCAAGGCCAAAATCTTCTCTGAGGTCGGCAAGGAAACCCCAATGATCGCACGCTTTTCGACGGTGGCGGGCGAATTGGGTGCTGCAGATGCGGAGCGTGACGTGCGCGGTTTTGCATTGAAGTTTTATACCGAAGAAGGCAACTGGGACATGGTGGGCAATAACACGCCTGTCTTTTTCG
>Ga0255055_10000377_pt1 | contig 34890 bp, 23 predicted proteins | sample JV7_2_27_MG_FD_188633 | JGI IMG/M metagenome (GOLD analysis project Ga0255055, IMG submission 188633) | Seawater microbial communities from Jervis Inlet, British Columbia, Canada - JV7_2_27 | ecosystem: Environmental > Aquatic > Marine > Inlet | place: Canada: British Columbia | collected...
GATTCTTTTTAAAAGTGATATTGCCCCCATCCAGCTGAACGGCCTGCTCGTAATGCTTTAAAGCACGCTCTTTTTCGCCGTGCTTGTAGAGCAGAACACCGAGGTCATTGTGCGCCTGGGCAAAGTCCGGAAACGAATCGACCAGATTTTTTACGGCTGCAATTGCGTCTTCAGTATTGCTGCTGTTGAGCAGCGGCTGAATACTTTGATACATCTTCTCATAATTTTCCACGTCAATACCTCCTTGAGTAAAATTAGTATTTTGATTAGAAAATAGTCTTTCTCTTATTTTATAAATTTCTTTCTGTTCGCTTTTTGACAGTGAATTCCAAAATTCCGGTGGAATTGAATTAATGTGATTTGGGCCACAGACAACTGCTTGTTTTAAATATTGGAAAGCCAGAGTTTTTTTGCCTTTTTGATACACAATTTCGGCTGCCAAAAGCATAGAATCGAAAGTAGGTCCGTATGATTCAATTATTTTTTTAACAGTTTTTAAGGCCTCAGAATGCTTATCTTGAATAATTTGTTTTCTTCCTTTTTTTATTACCTCTTTGTATTGTCCATAAAACTTCTTGAATTTAAAGATAGTATTCTCAGATGAAGGCTGAATTAAATTTTTCTGTTCTAGCTCATATTTAAATTTTGCGGAACCACCTGCAAAAAGCTCACATTTGTATTTCATTTCAAGCATTTCATCATTCATATCATTGAGTGGTATTGACTCCAAAAAAAGTTTAGCATTTAGATAATCATTATATTCAAAAAGGCTTTTTGATATTAAATAGTGAGCATTTGAGGTGGTCTTATTATATTTTTCCCATTGAAGGTCGGAAAATATTTCTTCCATAGAATATCTTTGGATCATATTTCTCATTATTTTTGACTCAAACGATCTATCGATAAATCCGCCGATCGATAAATTGTTATCATGAACCCGGTAAAGCGCGACAATTTCGTTAATTTTTTTTAACTTTGCCTGCTTAGCAGCTCGGGTCCAGAACTCATAATCATGCGCTCGCGAAAATTCGACATTATACTTGCCGACTTTTTCATAAAGTGATTTCTTTACCAGAGTACCCGGGTTAGGAATGACACAACCCTTTATTAGTCCTCTCAATAAAGATTGCTTATTATTGCCCCAATCGGTTGGATTATATATGCGAATACTTTTTTCAGTTGTATTTTCAAAGTATTTGATTTGACCATAGATAATATTAGTTAATGGTTCCCTTTTTAGTATATTTAAATATTTTCCTAATATTCCTTGAATTAAGATATCATCGTCATCAAGCCAGATAATGTAGTCCCCCTTTGCTTCCTCGATGCAAAGGTTTCTTGTAGCGGCTGCATTCTCATGCTCTTTTCTAATATATCTGATTTTCCCTGAACCAAAACTTTTAGCGATTGCTTCTGTATTATCCGTTGATCCGTCATCTACGATAACAATTTCAAAATAATCATAATTCTGATTTAATGCGCTTTGAATCGAATCCTTCAGAAATTTGGCACGGTTATATGTTGGAATGCATATTGAGAATTTAGGTTGTTGAATACCTATGGTATCAATGGATCGATTATTATTTATTTCAATTTTTATGTCCTTGAAATCATTTTTGTATTTTACTTTAGTCAACTCATTATTTTTTTGTGTTGAATCGTTAGTTTTTATTTGAGGAAATTGAATATCTTCGCTCTTGTTTTCATAATTTTTCTTTTTGATTATTAAATCATCTCTTTTGTAAAAGGGAATCCAACTTCTTAAAAAAGCCCCATAATCATGATGCTTTTTTCTTAATCTTGATCTCGATTTTTCTTGCTTCACCTGCTTATTTTTGAGGTGACTCAAATCTTTAGCAAAGTCGTGATAAATAATCGGTTTAGGAGAGTAGATCTGTTTCCGTTTATCAGGCACGATGTCGATTAATCGACGCGAGAGGTCAACTCCACCTCCACCAAAAAATATTTCATCATCCCATCCACTTGCTGCAAAAAAAGCTTGTGCATTATAAGAAGAATTGCCTTCAAGATCGCTATAAATTGGGAAAGGCTTATCCCCAAGATTATAATGTTTTGCTAATTTGTTTATGGGATTATCAGTTTTGGGTAAACACACGCCTCTGGCAGCAACAGCATCATAGTCTTGGTAGAGTCTGAGATATGATTCGACAATATTGTGTGCAGGAAGCGCATCATCATCTAAAAATAGCAGTATAGGCGCATTCGAAAAAATGGCACCGATATTTCTTGATATATAAGCGCCGGTATTGTCATTTAGTTTAACATAAATATCTAAATACGCTTTTAGATCATTGAACTTTAAATCATTTGAGCCATTATTTACCAAAATAAGCTGTAAATTGTTAATTCTTTGCGTCTCTAAGCTTTTTAAATTCCTCAGTAAATCACTCTTGTACTCATTACTGACAATTATAATCGATATTTCAGAGGATTTTTGATTGTTTATAATCTCAGCAGATTCAAAGACACTTTGATAAATGTCAATTTTCTTTTCCCATCCAGCAGATTGAAGTGGAATTACCAAATTGTCATGTTTCCATATGCCTCTATATGATTTATTTGGATTGTTGTCTTTAAGTAAATTATCTTTACTGTATATTTTTGAGATATCTTCTTTATCCATATACGGATTAATCGTGGAATAGATTTTTCCATCCTGTTTTCTTGGACTTTCTGATAATCGTAAACGATATTTAAATCCCTCTTCCAAATATTTCTTCAACTTGTCATTTAGCGAATTGATGTTAAATTCTTGTTGAACCCTTTTTAAAGCATTATTTGAAAATTCCTGTCTCAATTCTGAGTTAGAAATTAATATATTTAAACTTTTAGCAATACGATTGACATCTTTTTCTGCTGTTAAAAACCCAGTTTTTCCAGCAACGATCAACTCGGGTATTCCGGTATGGTAAGAGCTTATAACAGGCAGACTCATAGCTTGAGCTTCTATTAAAGAGACTGGCATTCCTTCCTGATCGCCGTTAGCTGCTGTCACACTGTTTAATAAAAATAAATCAGCATTAGCCATTTCGCGAATCACATCATTTTTATTTTTTCCCCCAAGAAAGTGTACCTGCTTTTCAATGCCTAATTCATGGGCAAGAACCCGTAATTCATTTTTGAGTGGCCCATCACCTACTATCCTATAGGTCAAATTGTCTCTATTCGGTAAAGCAGCAACTGCTTTGAGCGAAAATTCTATTCCTTTTTTTTCCACTAATCTGGCGACAGTCAGCAGTGTAACCTGGGATTTGTTTTTCTTTCGAGTTTGACAATTAAACTTATTTAGATCCACTCCATAATGATGAATCAGAATTTTATCGTGTAAACAACCTCGCTTAACCAGCTCATTCTTCATTACAAAACTGGGTGTTGTGATAAAATCTGCTCTTTCAAATAAAAAATTATAACAAGAGTCACCATTTTCCTGAAAATATCTAGACGCGTCATACCCATGAAAAGAAACTAAAGCGAATTTATTATTAAAAATTTTGAAAAGGGGCTCTATTAAATTAAAATTAGAACCATAGTGAATATGGAAACCATCAATATCATCAAGATTTTGTATTTTATTCAGCAGGTAGAATTGATGGGTCCACTGTCTTGGGTCGGATTTAAGGCTTTCAGAAGGAAGTTTGATGTATTTTGTGCGTTCAAGCAATTTGTAGCTTAAAACGTCAGGGTGTATGACATTCTCATTCGGATTGTAAGTTGCCCAGTTCTCAATCTCAAAGTCACGATCAATTAAACCTGATATCTCATCTAAAATAAAGGTTGCAGAAAGTGCAGGAAATCCACCTTGAACAACTATTATTTTTTTTCTTTTTTTAGAACTTGCAAATTTTTTATTTAAGACATTAAAATTTTCCGAAGTACTTTTAAATAATGTTGCTTTTTTATCTATCATCAATTGAAGTCTGGCACTAAAATTACCCCAAGTCGGTGGATCATTAAGGCAATGATTACACTTTTCGGCAAATTCTTGGTCATTGTCAGCTATAAAACATTCAGAGCCGTCCTTTACAGGATATTCCCTTGCCCCATTAGGAGTAGACACAATTGGAATGCCCAATGAAGCCACAGTACCGAACTCTTTATTTGTTTCAGTATCTTGATAGATAGGAAAAACGCAAAGTTTGTATCGATCTGCGGTATCTTTAAAATTATTAATATCTCCGCCTATTTTTATAGCATTAGTTTCCAACAAATGTTTATATTTTGGGATACCATGGCCAAATAGGTGTAATTGGATATTGGGATTTCTTATTAAAATAAGAGGAAATACCTTTTTGATAAAGTGAAGTATAGCCTCCACTTTAACCTGTGAATCTAAATAACCTACAAAACATAAATTTTTACGAGTATAAAAAGATTTTGATACCTCTATACATTTGGTTCCTGGTTGGCATTTTTCTAGTTGATTTTTTTTATAGGCAGGCATGATATACTCTAATCGTCCATTGCAAAATCCACGCTCATATCGATTTTTTGCGCCTTCCTCAAATCCATATTTTTTTTGAACGTTTATTACTTCTATATAGCAATCAGTTAATGTTTTCTGGGTCTTGGCTTCTGGATGTTTAAGTGCATTTGCCCATATACCTTTACCAATCGTGAAATGCTCATTTTCGAGTAGCCTTAAATAAAGTTCGAAATCCATACAGTAATGCAAACTAGCATTTAATCCACCAATTTCACAGATTTTTTCAAGAGACATAAAACAGGAAGGTTGATAAAAAACCATTCCATTCCAATTGTTTCCAATATGTTCACGTTCTAAACCATTTGGCATTACAAGTTTTTCAACATTTCCCTTTATGTCAACAATACGACAAGAACCAATCCAGGCAGCAAAATCAGGACTCTTTTGATATGCATCAACTACTTTTTGGAATGCTCCAGGCTCAAGATAGTCATCAGAATTGAGCCAATTAAAAATATGTCCTGTTGCTTTTTCTAATCCTTTATTTATGGCATCAGTTTGACTTTTATCCTGTTCGCTTATCCAGTAGGATATTTTATTTTCATATTTTTTTATTATTTCTATGCTGTTATCTGTGCTTTTTCCGTCAATAACGAAATATTCTAAATTTGGATAATTTTGATTGATTACTGATAAAATGCACTTTTCAAGATATTTACCTTGGTTATAATTAGGTGTGACTATTGTTATTTTCGGAAATTTTTCTGTCATATCATTACTTAAATTTGGCAAAAATGTTTAAATTGAAGCTAAAAAGGAAATTTTTACACCAGAGTGAATTCTTTAATTCACATCATATATCCTGGTATAATTTGTAATATGCCTGAGCTTGCGATTCTATACTGAATTTACTAATTGCCTTTTTTCTGCACACGTTAAGCATAAACTCGTTTGTCTCAGATGCAATAAAAATCCATTCAATGCCTTTTTTCAGTCCATTTATGTCCTTTGGATCAACCAAAAATCCCGTTCTTTTGTGTTCTACGATCTCCGATACTCCACCAATCTTAAAGCCAACTACCGGAATCCCACACGCCATAGCTTCTATAACAGTATTAGGGAGATTGTCTTCTATTGATGGAATAACAAATACATCTGCAGCGCTATAGGCCAGTGCTAGCTGGAGTTCACTACCAATATGCCCAAGATTATAAATAGGATATTTACAGGATATTTTTTTATTATTTGAAAAATGTCCAAATGTAAGCAGTATATATGGAGAGTCAGCAACTGGTGAAAGGTTATTAATAGAATCTAATAATAGTTTAAAGCCTTTCCTTTTGTTATCAATAGATTCAGCACCAAAAAGTATTACTTTAGCATTTTGGGGAATATTTAATTCACTGCGAATTTCAGATTTAGGATAAGGTTTAAAAATCTTAACTGGCAATCCATTTGGAATTACATGAATAGGAAAACCAGAAAATAATTTACTTTTATATGCACAACTGCCGAGCCACCTGCTAGGGGTTATAATAGTCAAATCGATATTTTGATAAGCATACAATTTATGATTCCAAATTTGATATGCCAGATCCGTATTATCTATTGAGCCCAACTGAGGACATGCTGAACAAGACAGCTCGTATTTTTTGCAATCTCCTGAGTAATGACATCCTCCTGTAAAAGAGTTCATATCATGAAGTGTCCATAAAACACGTTTACCGTTCAATGCCTTAGGAGCTGTAACGTAATCCAATGTACCTGCTACCCAGTGGAGATTGATTATATCAGCTTCATGAATTTCTTTAACTAGATCAAGTCTCACATCTGAGAATGCATCAGTAAAAATCTCTAAGCCGTCAGGTCTGTTTGGATACTGAGATAGTAAAGAATTCCACCTTGTTTTGGCCTTTTGGTATAATGAAGAAGCTTCTGTCCCTTTATTATTATTGATATTATCTGTTATTGGACTTTGGATTGGTAAAATTTTAACGGTTGGATCATTACTTTTTTTATTCAGGACTAACATTTTCGAATCAGCACCTATTTTTTGAAGCCCTTTGTGCAATCTATAGGCTGCTTTCCCAGCTCCTCCAAAATCATGGGTACAAAGATGCACGACTTTTAGGGTAGTGATACCTCCATTTTCGTGCTTGTTCTTCGAACCCATTTTTTGTACATTCAATTCATCTGTTTTTACACTTTTTATCGGTTTCAACGCCTCCATGAACAGCGATTCGGGCTTGCGCACTGAATTGTCCGCTTCAATATCCAAGAGGTAGGAATTGAACTCCGGGATCCGAGATTCATCTGCCTTGCAGACCTTTATATCTTCAAAGCCTGCATTTTTGATTAGATTTGCCAAGGAATAGCGATCATACATCCATTGGTGGATTTCACCTGAGAGCCGGAATGCTCCTATACGCAGGTCATCCGCAACAGACTGGGGTAATCGGTTATTCGGTGAGGCGCCTGGGGCGCCTTTTTGCGCACGCCGAAATTTACGGATGGCATCCTTGGCTTCCGAGCCTACTCGTTCAAGTACAAAACCTTCAGCAGGCATCTGGTCCTGTTGCCAGTATTTGAGCATTTCACCGCCAGGTTCGTTGCGTACAATCTGATCGAAAAGCTCTAGTAGAATCCACTCATATTTTTTTTGAGCATCCTCATCTCCCTGAAGAGCCTTTTCAAGTAGACTCAAATACAACTTTACAATCTGTTGTAAGTCAGGAACAACAACACGAATAATTCCGCCATCCTTTAGAATTCGGTAACATTCACTGATAAACCTATGTGCATACGCTTTAGAAAAGTGTTCCAGTAAGTGTGAATGGTATACAGCATCAAAAAGATTATCTTCAAAAGGAATGCCTTTATTCAGGTCATTAGCAATTACACCTGACCCCGTTGACTTAAAATCAACATTCAACCAGCCTTCTTTGTAATGTGAACCACAACCAAGGTTAAGCAATTTAAGACTATCTTTTTCTTTGGCACTTGAAACTTTCTTGGAATGTTTTTGAAACCATATACCTGTGCCGTCTATATTGTGTATTTCAAAATTAATTCCATTTTTTTTCTCAAACTCAGAAATCGCTTTTTTGCATCCGTCCCAAAATCCGTAATCATCAACCTGTATTATCCCAATATTATCAACCAAGTCATATATATTGTTCAATATATCGTGGGTGGATTCATACCAATCACCATCCATATGGAGAAAAGCTATATGGTTGACTTCTTCACGCATTATAGGGAGGGTATCTTTAAAAAAACCTTTTACGGTTTTAACTAGATCAAGGACTCCAAGTTTTTGGCAGATTTCACGAATGCTTTCTTCCGGAGCAGCACAAGTTCCTGCACCCCAACCGGTCGCGTCAGCAAAAATACCCTGATGAACATCCTCCTCAGTCGGCGCAGGCATACCCTTAAAACTGTCAAAGGCAAATAGGATGCGCTTACGTTTACTATAACGCATTATTACGGTTGCCAAAACAGCAGATGAACCTCCCCCTGCAACTCCACATTCTACAAAGTTACCCGGGATATCCATCTCACATACTTTTTTAGCCAACAGGTAAAGTGAAAAAAGGCGGGCTTCACCGACCATAGTGTATGGCCTAATGACATTTAGCAGCGCTTGAAATTCAGTGTTATTTTTGCAACTATCTATTGGCAGGGCAGTTTTTTTTAAGTCTTTAAGCAGTAATTTTGCATCAGAATTCTGGGGGAAATGGCGTAGTTCTTCTTTTAATGCTTCGATAGCAGAATTCTTTTCTCCCATACCTAAAAATGAAACAGCACGCATGTAATCAAGGCTGCAAACAGGAATTTTCAGGAATTTTGCCATCACAATTAGACGCAAGGATAGTTCGAATTGACTCTTGCTAATAGCCTCTCTGGAATTATCCATTATCTCTTTAATAAAAGAAAGCGCTCTTTTATTTAATGCTTTGGAAACATAGGGAATTTCACCTTGAGAATAAAATTTTACTTTCAATTTTCCAAAGTTTTGCTCCAGCTTTTGTATCTTGTCGGAAAAATAAATCAACTTAGTTGCTTTCTCGTAAAGAGATTTTGTTCTATTTTCAAGACATATTAGAGTTGTTTCTTTGATCTCTTCTTTGCTTGAGCCTATTATACCTTTTCGGTAAAAAGTTTTTGATTGTTTCTTATGTTTTTTAAACTCCTGGTTTTGTATAGCTCTTTCACACATTTTTTTGTTTACTTTGAGACCAAGAAAGTCAACCATTGATAAAATAGCCCAAATAGGGTCATTATGAAGCAATTCATAGGAAATAAACAGAATCTTGGCGCTGTTTTTTTTATACGCCTGAACATAAGAATTTACATGCTCATACCATTTATCCATATGTTCGATACAAAAATTGTTAATATCTCTTTTTAATGTGCGCTTTTCAATGTCCTTACAAAAATAATAGTAAGAACACAGCGAGTCTGGAGCCTGCCTGAAAATATAAATTGTTTTTTGTACAAGCGGGTTAAAAAGGTCATGAGTTTTAACCAGGCGATATGGAAGTTCTAATCGTTTATCTATCTGATGTAATTGTCGTTGATGTATGTCGGGAATAATTCGGTCTGTTTCCTCAAAAAGATTAGTATCGGTTTTTATGTTATGCAACTGTAATAGAATGTCAGCCAATAAATTCCGTACCCAAGTATTACCAGCCCTAGGATAGGAAGCGATAAGGATATCAGTTTCACGCAATTTATTTTTGGTTTCTATTTCCAATTCTGTTTGAAGCATCACAGTTGAACATACTTTTTTATTGTTAGTTTCTTGCAATTCTAAAAATGCTTCTTGTTTTTTTTTTATGGATGCTATTTCCAAATATATCCGTTTTAGTAGCTTTTCATAGCATTGTCCAAATTCATATTTTGGAAAGCTTTTTAGACACTTTTTTCTTAATGAATTATAATGCTCTCTTACATTTTTCAGAACATTCCCTATTCCCCATGCATCACGTACAACTATTCCGCAGCCATTACCTTCCAATAGATCTGACATGCCTGGAATATCATTACCTACAATAGGTACACCTGCTCTCATAAAATCAAAGATTTTCCCAGCCGAGCCGGCAGCAAACCTCAAGTTTGTATCAACCGGGTTATAAAAGACCAGACCAATATCAGCAGATTGGAAAACTATATTTTTTTCGTGAGCCTCTAATATTTTTGTTGATAGGAAAATTTTCTCTTTGTTTGCCTCCATCTTTGCATAAATTTCTGATTCAAAGGATTTATCAGGAATCCATCCATGGAGAACCAATACGAAATTGGCTGGCCAATTGTCCACAGAATCAATTATTTGATCAATACAAGTGATGGAGAGAAGTGTTCCGGTTGCCAATACTATTGTTTTGTTTTTGGGAATTCCAAATTTCTTGCGAAAATAATCATTTTTCTGAGGAAGTATCCCTCCAAGAGAACTGTTGTACGCTATCTCTATCTTGTCCCTGTTAATTCCATTGGTTTTTGCCAGGATATCTGCTCTTGCTTCATCCTGAATCAAACAAAGCAATGCTTGTTGTGAAAACAATCGTTCTGTTTCCGTACAAGCATCTTCTTGATCATACAGCTCAAGAGAATGATAAATATAGGGAACGTCCCAGCTATAAGAAAGGAGGGCAGCTCTTATCAAACCTTCCGGGTCGAAGCCTACTATCCAGTCATATTTTTTAGCGGGGGAAATATATTTTTCTATAAACTTTAAATCTTTTGCATAAATCTTTAACCCCGAAGGGGTTGTTATTATTTGACGACAGTTTTGTGTTGTTATTTTACTTTTATAAATTTCAATATTATCATTCTTGATGCTTGGTGTCGATATTCCCAGATTGTCGCATAGGTCGTCCTCTGTCATATAGATATCAACGAGGTATCCTTTGCCAGCCAAATAGGTGGCAGTCATAACGACAGGGGTTGACACTCCAACCCACTCATGAGCAGTGATCAACGCAACCGCAGGTTTATTAGTTCTGGCTAATTTCTTATTCATCAATTAACCTCATTGTTCTCATTAGTCAGAACACATTATCTTATATGGCTATCAGGTGTTACCACAAAATATACACCCCACGTATCAAACCCCGGAACTTTATTTGTCATCCATCCGGCACAATCAATCAGCCTAAAGCCAACGCTAGATAAAAAATGTTGGATTTCCGGTTTAAATAGATATCGCATCTTATGGGTTTCATTGATTTCTGAAATTTTATCGGCTTTTTTATCTAGGATAATCAGATGGTAATTTACCTCGACGATATTATCATTCGGAAATACAACAGGTTCAGCTATTCTGGTAATTTTAAGATTTTCATTTTCAACCTTTTTAATTCGAACTGTGGGCCGTTCATTTAAAACTGCAGGACCATACCAACAATCAAAAATAAAAATGCCCCCATCATTCGAATGTCGCTTAGCTGTCTGAAAAGCAGCTTTGAGGTCATCATTAGTTGTTTGATAGCTCATTACATGAAAAAGAGAGACCACAATATCAAATGAACTGTTGAGTCGAGCATTACGTACATCTGCTTTTCTAAATAGCAAGTCAGATTTTTTTTGATCAAGTGAGGATGCTTTGGAAAGAGATTTTTTTATATTAGCTGCGGAATTATCAATACCCGTTATTTGATATCCCTTATCATAAAGGCAGAAAGCGTGGTTTCCTGTTCCGCAACCCATGTCCAAAATAGATTCTGCTTTTGGATGATGTTCTTTTATGATTTGATGGATAAAATTGGCCTCTTCAATATAGTTTTTGTCTTGATAAAGAAGATCGTAATATTCAGCATATTTTTCAAAAATTTTCATTTAATTATTTCATGTAAAATTTTAGCAACTTTATTAATTTGTTCATCTGTCAAAGCCAAACCACTGGGAATATAAAATCCGCGTCTGGCGATTCTTTCGGCTACTGGAAAGGTTCCATCTAAAAAAAGCCCCATTTTTTTAAAAACTGGTTGTTCGTGCATTGGCCAGAAAAATGGTCTGGTTCCAACCCCTTTTTCTCTCAAAGTCATCATTACTTTATCTGCCTCAACATAAAGTTTATCCTTCAAAACTATTCCATAAACCCAATAAACGTTTTCAGCATATTCTATCTTTGAGATTGGTATATCAACTCCATCGTGATCGCTCAGTAACTCAGTATATTTCTTTCCCATTCGCTTTTTCTTTTCAATAAATTCATCTAATCGTTCGAGCTGGGCAATACCGACAGCGGCTTGCAGGTTTGTCATCCGAAAATTCCAGCCTAGTTCTTGATGAACGAATCTTTTTTCGGGCTGAAAACATAGATTTCGTAGCGATTTACATCTTTCAGCAATTGATTCATCATCAGTTAAAACCATGCCCCCTTCACCGGTGGTGACGTGCTTATTCGGATAAAAGCTAAACGTACTGATATCCCCAAAACTACCACAGACTTTCTTTCTATATTTTTGGCCGATCGCCTCTGCTGCGTCTTCAATGATTTTCAAATTATATTTCTTGGCTATTTCAAAAATAGGATCCATATCAACCGGCATTCCGTAGATATGCACCACCATAATTGCCTTACTCCTTGGAGTGATCTTTTTTTCAATTTGATTTACATCCACATTCCAAGTGATCGGATCAGAATCGATAAGAACGGGGACAGCCCCAGCGCGCACGATAGATGCTGCACATGATATTATGGTAAATGTGGGCAATATGACCTCATCTCCTTTGCCAAGATTCAATGTAGCGACTGCAATATCTAAAGCAGCTGATCCATTACACACGGCCACACCATATTTTCGCCCAACGTACTGGGAAAACTTTTTCTCAAATTCTTTTACAAAGAGACCTTCAGATGAAATCCACCCGGTATCAATACAATTTAGTAATAGATCCTTTTCTCGTTTTCCTAAAATAGGTTCATTTACCGGAATCATCCTTTATCCCTTCAAATCGCTCTTTGTCTCCGTTACCAGCATATGGTCCTTGCTTAACCTCTATCATTTCGGTATCTTCAAGCATCATAAAATCATGACCACCGGAAACAAGCAATATAACATCGCCAGATCCAAGAACCCTTGAATCCAAATATTGCTTATTTTCATCATAAAAATTTACTTTAATTTTGCCCTTTTTAATGAACAAAGTTTCCTGGGTATATTTCACCTTCCTTGGTACGGATTTATGAACATGAGCCTGTATTTTATATCCTTTTGGACGACTCATGCTTGCCAGCTGTTGGGAAAAGTTATCCGGGGTAAAGAATTCTATTCCATCGCAGGAGTATTCAGAATAGACAATAACAGCAATCATTCGATATTCATCAAATATTTGTTCAATGTGTTTTTTATTCATAGCTTCTATAAATTTTTTAAATCACTATTAGAATTAAATTTGAATAATTTTAAAAAACTTAAATAAAATGATAACAGGAGAATAAATTGGGGGTGGGTATCTTACAGGAATTATATTTCAACAACTCGATTAAATTTTTGGTAGCGTATAATCAAATAAGTAATTATCTCTTAAAACCCACTCCAGTAGTTTATCGCTTTTTCGAACAGCTTCCTGATGAAATCTAAAACCGTCAACATATGAATTTTGTATGCGTTGATAAATAATTTGCTTGTATTGCTCATAAGCAGACAAATGTGAGGGTAAAGTTTTTATTGGGCAGTATTGAGGTAGACTTATATTGGTAATTCCGCCATTTTTGCGTATCTGTGTAAACGAATCACAAACCCCCTGATAATAATTTCGCTCTTCAAAGCCTTTCACTGTCAATCTTTCTATTGGGATATTATGATATACTGTAGCATCAGGAGCATATATTGCTTTTAATTTTTTCTCTTTAGCTTTCGAAGTAAGCCCGGTTTCGCCGTCCCCCTGGAAATGTTGAAGATTTTTGGAAATACAATCGGGGTGAAATCCGCCTATATCAAATAAAGTATTCTTTCTAATTGCAAAATTCAGGCCCCAAACATAACAAGGATCAATTTCAATTTTTTTATCACCATTGTACGAAACACTTAAAGGACCGCAGACAACTCTACCATTTTTTTTAATCCAATAATTTCTTACCCAATCTTGTGGCTCTACCTCAAAGTTAGGGAGGCTTGGCCCTCCTACCAAATGAACTTTTGGATCATTAAACGCATCAATAATCGCTGGCAACCAACCAGATTCGGCTTCTATATCATCATCTACGAAAATTAGTATTTCACCATTGGATTCAAAAGCCCCCCGATGTCTCCCCGATAATAAACCCGGCTCTAATTCATATATATATCTAATCCTGTGACTTTGATAATTTGCTATCATATTTTCGGCAACATTGTGTGTTTCATCAGTTGAACCGTTGTCGACAATTAAGACTTCATACTCTTGAACCGGAAAATCTTGTGCAACAAGAGACCGGATTGTCGACGCAAGCGAATTAGCCCTATTTTTCGTAGGCACAATGATAGATGCTTTAACCATTTTATATGATAAGGCCAATAGTTATTGTATTTTGAAAAATTAGAACTTCAGGTTAAATTGAGATTTTTTTTGGATTTGAAGAAAGGTTGATTTAGCAGCTTTGTTCGATGGATCCAGAATTAGTGAGTCTTTTATAAACTCATTGGCCGATTGCCAATTTCCTTCTTTACATTCAATTACTGCAAGATTGGTTAATGTGTCCACATTATCTGCTGAATCTTTAATAATTTTTAATAGAATTTGTTTGGCTTCATGGAAATTTCCACATTTTATCATTTGCTCGGCTTTTTCATTCATCAATTTAGTATTATTCAGAGATTTTTTTTTTGCCAAACTTGTTGTGATATTGTCTTCATTTTTATTGCTATTATTAATTAAACTGTATGTTCTTTTGGGAAATTCTTTGTTTGTTAAAGATGGAACCTCAAAGTTATCTTCGCCACAATCTTTCATCTTTCCCATATATACTGCCAAACTAGTTCCTTTGATGTGGATGAGAGGGAATCTTTGGCTGACCATATCAAGAGCCCTGATTACACCGGGTGCATACGGCGCATAATCATGCCAAATTACCACACCGTCTGGTTTGATCATCTTAAAAGCGTTCATGCTGTCACGAAGCACAGATTCATAATGATGATTGGCATCCACAAAAACACAATCAACTTTGCCATAAAAGGGAGAAAAATCAAAACGCTGTGAATCACCATACAGCTGCTGAATTCTTTCAGCATACGGGGTATTTTGAAACTTAATACCCGGCTGTTGAGGATAAACATCCAGTTCAGGATCATCTACCACAGGGGCTAAATAATCTTCATGACCTTTTGGTGGCAAATCAAGTGTATATATTTTTGCTGTACTATTTGCAGCAAGGTGTAATGTTGTTCGCCCTATAAATGTACCAAATTCAAATATTCTCTTTGGCTCTTTAAACCGAATAATTTTACATAATACATCTAGTTCAGCATTTGGCATTTCGCCATAATCAAATTTACAGGATGGCTGTACTACAGGGTGGACAACGCTATCGGGTATTATCTCGTCGATAGAAAAACTCTTAATTTTACAAAGATCCTTATAACAAGCCTCTTGTACTTCAAAATTTTTATTTGATAACATTTTTTTTATGACCTCACCAATTCCAGGATAATTGCTCTCATTCAAATTTTCTTGTGCGAATTTTTTTGCTTTTATTATCAAATTGTTAGCAAATTCTAAATCTGTGAAAAAAGATCTAATTGTTTTCCAGAGATCCTTTGAAGATGTAACCAAAACTCCGCCTGGAAGTAACAAATCAGCAAAAAGGTATGGATCCACACCATTTTTTATCAAAGGATCTGTCCAGAAAAAAATAACAGGTATTCCTGCTCTTAAAACATGAGTAAGAGCAGTTCCACTACAATTTAGCGCGATAACTAAATCGATATGTTTAAGTAGCTCAATTAAATCTTGGTTTGGTGGAGAAACTTTTTCCTTTAAATTAGAGCTCACAGCTGAAAAAAGCTCTAAATCCGGCCATCCTGGATGAGGTTTTATTGTCAAAGCAATTTTCGAGGATATATCTTCCGGCGGATTATTTAGATCTTTCAGAGCTTCTATTTGGCTTCCTGGACAAATTGCTGGACAGAGTTGGTTTATTGATATTGGATAGGTGATAACCAAAAGTCGCCATAATTCTTTTTTTGCGGTCTCGCCATAATTTTTTGTCGGATATTCATTTACATCTATAATTCCGCGACAGGGTTGTAACTGTTTTTGGGGAATGCCTGATTTTTCTAAAACTTTTTTTTGTATAAATGAGTTAAAGAGTACATAATCAGATGTTACAAACTCTCCCTTCCTGCCGCCAAATCCACCATGCGGCATAGATAATGTGGGTATTTTTAGATAGGCGGCTGCTACTGCGGGTAATTGTGCTTCACTATCAGGAAGTTGACTGGTAATAATTGCTTTAGGTCTGTAATCACTTAAAAGTTGTGTCCATGATAAATAGTTATGGTCTAATATTGGCCAACGGAACCTTAAATAGTAATTAAAATGGAAACTGACCTGAGATGCGAGTTTTTTTAATAGTTGGACATTTGTTTCTATTACTCCTTGTTTGAATATTTTTAAAAAATGCATTCCTAAATCAAAATTAACGAACTGGCTATGCAATGGCGTAACAATCGGAATTGAAAATTCTTTGGAAAACTGATGTATTTTTTTGCATTCCGGAAAAATTGAAATTATGACGATTTGTCCGGGGAATTCTTTTGATAGTTCTATTATGAAAGGTTTAAAGCGATGGAGTTCGCCTGGATTTAGCGCGAATACAATTTTCCCTTCGATGATTGAAGCCGTGATGCCATTTTTGCGATCATTATCAACATTAAATGTTATTGCCGGACAAATTTGTGAAGTAAAATATGTTCTATCTGAGTTTTCCTCGGACAGTTTTACAAATTTTATCTTATCTCTGAGAATTTGTTTTAGAACTGCTGCGTGAATATCTGACCAGTAATAATATATTGATGGACGCAAAATCGAATTTGCGAATAATTGTATTTCATTTCCTCCATAAGATCGAAATTTCTCTCCGAAAAAATTTGCTAAAGCATAATCTCGCCAAAACCAATACATGGACTCTTTATCAAATATTGGCCAGCAAATTCCATTTGAAGTAAACGAATTCTGGAAGTGTCGATACCAATCATCTTCCCATTCGGTGGCTTGTTCTCTAACCCTTATTAAAGACTCGTCCTTAATCCATTCATCAATTAAGATAAAAGGTAATTTCTCTTGTTTAACAAATTTATATGCAGATGCGTCAAGCGGTAAAAATTTAAAATGGTTTTTCTTTTTTGAATTAAAGAATTCGAAGCTCCTATTCTTTAGATCATCACCAAATAGTAAAAATAACTTTTCCATTTAAAATTAGATCAATTGATTTACAGGTTATTGATTAAATATGCTATATACAATAATCAGCGTATTAAATATCCTCAATTAAATCCCAGCTAAGAGGTGTACCTTTAGCGATCCCTTTTACTGCCTTTTTCCCAATAATTCTATCTAGATATTTAGTAGGTATGCCATTACCCGGTCTAATGCTGCGAACATTTTTGACGCTAAATTCTTGACCTGCTTCCATTTTCTCTACAACGAACAAAGATTTTCGAAAATTAAAACCTTTTCTTTCGTGCTGTGAAGTTCCATATGAGATTGTCCCTAAGGCCTTGTCCGCGATTCGAATATTTTCTACCATTGACTTGAATTCATGTGGCTCTAAAGAAAATAAACTATCTGCTCTGAAATTACTTCGAGATAGAGTGAGATGCTTTTCAATAATGCATGCTCCTAATGAAATGGCTGCGACAGGGACTGCTATTCCTGGTGTATGATCTGATAATCCAATTGGCATATTAAAAGTTTTATACATATGCGGAATAGTTCTCAGGTTTGCATCTTCTGGCTTTGCAGGATATGCACTTGTGCATTTTAATAATGATAGCTCAGTACATCCAGCTTCTTGTGCTGTTTTTACTGCCTCCTTAATCTCTGCGATATCAGCCATACCTGTCGATATAATAATAGGTTTGCCTGTTTTAGCTACCACCCTAATTAACGGTAAATCGACTATTTCAAAAGAAGCGATTTTATACACAGGGATATTCAATTTTTCTAAAAATGCAACTGCAGTGGGATCAAATGCAGTTGAAAAAAAATCTAAACCTATTTGTTCAGCTAACTCCTTTAATTTAGGCTGCCATTCCCAGGGAGTATATGTTTCTTTATACAGTTCAAATAGCTTCTTTCCTCTCCAAATAGTGTTTTTTATCTTGAAAAATCTTTTATCACAATCAATAGTAAGTGTATCGGGAGTGTAGGTTTGTAATTTTATTGCGTCGGCTCCGCATGTTTTTGCAGTTTCAATAATTTTTGCAGCATCATTGTAATTTTGATTATGATTTGCCGACATCTCCGCAACAATATACGTAGGTTGCCTTGGCCCAAGAACACGGGTATTTATTTTAAAATTCATTTTTCGACTTCAATGCTTTCCCTTTCAATTCTTTTACCGGCGAATGATAATTACTTTTCGCCAACAAATATTCGAATTTTTTTTTATCTGAGGACATATGGGATGACCCTCCTTTTGGTTGCTTAGAGGAAGGAAAATCTCCTTCTTTAATTAATGGCCATTTTATTTTGAATAGTTCTATTATTTCATCGTTGAGCTTTTTATAAGTCGATGCAAGTGTTTCAACTTCTTCATCAAAAAAAAATTCTTTCTGTGCAATAATATCACCTGTATCTATTCCTTCATTATTAATATTATGGATACTGATTCCTTTGGGTGTATCTTCTAAAAAACTCCATAAATTGGGGTCAGAACCTCTGTTCCAGGGCAATAAAGAAATATGAAGATTAATGATTTTTTTTGTCAAGTATCTAAGTACCTCTTTTTTAATAATATGCCTATAGCGGTAACTTACAATAAAGTTAATCAATTGATTTTTTAAAAAACCTACATCAATCTTACCACTGTATTCCATTACATGACAACCGGTTGCTTTTCTGATTGGAGTAAGACGCGACGGAATATTACCCAGAGCAAGAACCTTCATTCATATTTTACCATTTCACTTAGAATTCTTTCGGTTCCACGACCATCAACAAGGCTTATGCTTGTTTGAGACAATAAATTTCGCTTTTCGTTGTCTCGAATCAATTCAAATATATTCTTGAAAATACTATCTACTTTAAGGTTACTATGCCATCCTATATTAATAGCTGCCCCAGCGTCATCCAAACCTGCTGCTATATCAGCTTGATTTTTAGCAAGAACAATAACTAAGAAAGGTATTCCAAAAAAAGCCAGTTCCCAACAGGTGCTCCCTCCGCCTGAAATCGCCAAATCAGCCCAAGATAGCAAAGATGGCATATTGCTAACGTTGAACAAAAGGTGAAAAGTGCATGGTGAAATGGATAGCGCTGTTTTCAGACTATTTATATTCGAATTTAACGAACCGACAGCAATTTTAACCTCCAACTCTGGATCTTTAATGAAGCTAAGGGCCTTGATAACCTTAAGTATGACATTATCCGAATCTACACCGCCCAAGGTTACAAGAATTTTTTTCGCACTTCTTTCGGTATGTCTTCTCAACTTTTTGTACCGGAAAAATTCCCGACAAAGCATGACATAGTCACAGCCTAATAGCTTGATAGTCTCTTTATCACAAGTATATTTCAGCTTTGGAGCATGAATGTTCTGGTTGAGTAAAATATCTGCGTGATAATGATTCAAATGAATCATATCATCGACTACTAGCAATTTATAGTTTTCCGCTCTAAGCGCTTTTTGGTAGTCTGGAGTAAAGTGGTAACCGTCAAGAACAATCCAGGGAATGCCACTGCCATTCCGAAAATTTCGCAACCGTTCAGTAACTTGCTTTAAATCAGCAGGATCTGGATGCGGTCGCTCCACGAAAACAAATTCGAGACCCTCTTTAATAATCCGCTGTTGCAACGCTTCGTTTTGACAATGGCTCAAAAAGGTTACGTACCCTCCCTTTTCTTGCCATGCTTGCGCTAAAGCAATGCAGCGCATGATGTGTCCAGATCCCATAGCAGTTGATGCGTCTGAGCGAATGAAGAGATGTCGCATTAATTACCACCAGTCTTATCGAATGGATAGAACGGTCATGGCGGGTCTCACAGCAGCAGATGCGGAGCATACATCTGGGCGATCTTGAGGTCCTCAGGCGTATTGATGTCAACGGAATGTATCTTGGGCATAAAATATCCTTTCAGTCTCCTACCATAAAACGATTTCACATCTTGAAAAGCGGGAACATATGCCCAATAGAGCGTTCCATTGCTGGCCACGAGTTGAGGATGGAACTGAGCCTGAACATCATGGTATTGCGGCCACATTTGCTTAAGGTAACCGTCTTTTTTAATAAGCGCTTGAACTGGATACAGATTATATTCGGAAACGCCCATTACAAAGTCGGCTTCAGGCTCGGTGCGTAAAAGTCTAAACGACTCCTGCAGATGGCTTGGGCTAATGAACAGTGCGGTAGCGTAAATGCAGCAAAAGTAATTCGGGTATCTGTTTTCATGCTCAAGTACTTCTAAAACGTGCACGCAGACCTCTACCACGGTTGCCCTATCTTCCGCCAATTCCTTGGGTCTTTCGATTACACGCGCTCCTGACGCCCGAGCAGCCTTGGCGATTTCTTCGCCCTCGGTGGAAACAATAATTGATTCGAAAAGCTTACTTTCTAAAGCAGCTTTGATCGGATAGCTTAAAATGGGCCGGCCGAAAATCGGCAACACGTTTTTGCGAGGAAGTCTTTTTGATCCACCACGAGCAGGTATTATCGCTACTGCCATTACATTCACTCGAAGTCCGAAATTTCAATCATGTGGCCTGCTGCAAGATCCCGGGCGAAGTTTCTATTCATGAGTTTTTCGAACTCGTTCGGAGGAATGCCATATCTGGGCCTCCTGAACTCGACCTCCGCCTGCCTGAGCGTCTGGCCTTTGGTAACAGGCATTTTTAAAAATGCACTTCTCCGGATCGTTTTCCTTTTCTCAAGCTCCTCTGGATGCAGGACACGTCTGCTGTTTCCCATGGCGATCTCGACCTCGCGAATTTTCTGAATGAAAGCTTTCATCTCATGGGGCTCAAGGGACATGATATGCTCTACGCTGCGTGTGGTTCTATCTTCGGTAATGGTCTTCTCCACAAGGTTGGCCCCTACAGCAACAGCTGCAATATCCATGTCCCAACCTGGCGTATGATCCGAAAACGCCACTGGATAGGGGAAAATATGCTTGAGCGTACGTATAAGATTAAGATTGATGCTCTCCAGTCTGGCAGGATAGCCTGAAGGGCAGTTGTGGATGATGATGTTTTCGTTTCTTTCAGAAACGACGATGTCTACTGCTTCTTCGATCTCACCAATGGTGGCATTTCCGGTGTCAAGTTGGATGCACATACCAGTACGGGCTGCTCGGCGAATCAAAGGCCAGTGATTCACATCTGCCGAGGCAATTTTAATTGAGTCGCACCCAAGGTTTTCCAATAACTCGATTTCGTCCTCGAAGCTGATGGTTGCAAAAAAGGCCAGACCCAGCGAATCGCTATAGGCCTTGAGCTCTTTCCACTCCTCCGGATTCAACGTACGGAGGCAAAGAATATCATACAGCGGTTCGCTGACCGTTTCGCTAACTCCAGTTTCACGGTCAAGCAGAATTTCATAGGAAAATAGTTGTTTTTTATCGGCGACAAGCCGATCTGGATCGAGGACCTGGAACTTAATGGCATCGGCTCCAGCTTCAGCCGCCAGAATAACGAGACGTTTCGCAGATTCCAGCCCATCATGGGTAGGGCCGGCTTCAAATGTTATAAAACAGGGTTGATGGTCCCCAATTTTTCTTCTGCCTAATTTTACCGTTTTATTCATCAGTAAATTAATTATGGTTGCAATAAGTAAGTATGAGATATTTAAAATTCTATGGTTTTAGAAATCTTTAATTATTTTTTGAGTAAAAACCAGGTTAAATCATCCTGCGAAAAATGCACGTCACGATGATAGACAAATCCATACGATACGAGATCCAAATCACAATATCTCTCAAGCATCTCGCCCGCAAAATCACGTTTAAACAGTTTATTTCTTTGTTTCCTATAAGCTACTTCTACCGGATTTGGATTGTAGTATTCAATCATACAAACATATTTTTTACTAGCATTATTTATAGATGCGTAGACTTGTGACAATTGGTCTGGATTTATATGGATCAAAAGGCCTTTTGTGAAAACAAAATCGAATTTATTTTCACTTTTATAGTCAATTACTGACTGATGATAGGCTTGAGCTCCTCCCCATTCTTCTAAAATTTCATATGCTTTCTTATTTATCTCAATTCCATGTAATTTTGCCTCCGGTATAATATGTTGTAATGCAATTAAATTTAAACCGATATTAGCACCAAACTCTATCACGGATTCAATTTTTTCGGTATTTCTTAGAATTTCACAAAACAATGCGATATTACTGATAACTTTTTCTGATCTTTTATTTCTATCCACATATTTATTTCCAAAATCACCGGCCCAAAATTTTTCTTGTTCAGTTTTAAAACGTAATTCATTCATTTCGTTTCTCGCTCAGAAACTAAAAAAGAGATCTTATTGAGGTTACAACATTTTCAATATCTTTATCAGTCATCTTTGGAAAAATTGGTAATGATACAATTTTTGTATATGCTTCTTCAGCTTGAGGGCATGAAGTTGAAAATGTTTCTCTTTTTGTTTGATAATAGGGATGCATATGAACGGGTATATAATGAACGTTTACACCAATACCTTCTCGGCGCATTTTTTTAAAAAATTCGGATCGGGCCATCCTAATGATTCGAGCTCTGATTTTACCACATAAAGATGATAAGCAGATTGCGTCTGTTTTCTAACCAATAAAGGTGTAATGTTTTCTATATCTTCAAATGCATTATTATAACGTTTTGCTATCTCTCTTCTTTTTTTAAGGAATCCTGGCAGTTTTTTTAATTGTGAAATTCCTAATGCAGATTGTATGTCACTCAAACGAAAATTATAACCAAGATCAACCATTTCATAGAACCACGATTTGTTTTTTTCTCGCTTCCGAAAATCCATATTAATTCCGTGGTTCCGAAATAAACGGATTTGTCTAGCCAATTGAGTTTTGTCTGTGACGACCATTCCCCCTTCACCAGTTGTGATGTGCTTAACCGGATGAAAGCTAAAGATTGTGAGATCGGCCAATGTACCCACATTTCTTTCTTTGTATATGGCCCCAAGAGAATGGCAGGCATCCGCAACTAAAAAAAGGTTGTAGTTATCAGCAATTGACCTTAATGCATCATAATCACAAGGTTGGCCTGCGTAGTCGACTGCGATGATAGCCTTTGTGCGCTGTGATATTTTGACTTCCACCTGGGCAGGATCGATCAGCAGAGTTTCAGGTTCAATATCCGCAAAAACCGGTGTTCCACCCTGAAATACAACGGCATTGGCTGTTGCTGCGAATGTCATCGGAGACAAGATCACTTCGTCTCCAGGCCGGATTCCGATGGCATACATCGCCGCATGCAGCGCAGCCGTTCCGCTGCTGACAGCGACAGCCTCTTTCGTACCGACGAATTCGGCAATAGCCTCTTCAAATTCAGCGACTTTCGGGCCTGTGGTTAAAAAATCTGATCTGAGAACATCAACCACAGCTTGAATGTCTTCTTCATCAACCCATTGATGGCCATATGGGATTATTGGATGAGTTGAATTATTTGCTGTTTGCTCGAAAGTCATTGTGAGAAAATCTGATTACCGTGATGGTCAAATTCACTAAAATCCGATATCGACTTAAAAAAAGCACCTAATTTGCAAAATTATCTATTTGGACTTTATTTGCTGGTGATTTGGAATTTGACTTTTCCATAGACGGGCTACTGTTCAAAGACCCAATGGAAGCTGTGTATGAAAAATTCGATCCTATCTGTTCAAAGGAGCCTGAATCTGAATACTCTTTAATCATTTTCTTCAGTATGTTTATTGTTAACCATTGGTCGTTGTTATCACTGGTATAATTAAAACCTTCAGTTAATTCTTTGGCATTTTTATAATTTTGTGTCTGCCACAATGATAACTGCGGCAAGATGACATACAGCCCATCGTATTCAACGGTATGCCGGCCGTCTTCTTTTGTAATCAGAATTTCATGCAGTTTTTCACCCGGCCTTATCCCTATCATTTCAATCGAGCAATCCGGTGCGATCGCCTTGGCTAAGTCGACAATTTTCATACTCGCAATTTTAGGAACAAAAATCTCTCCACCCTGTATGTAGGCAAATGCCTTTAAGACAACCTCGACGGCCTGATCCAAAGTAAGCCAGAATCTTGTCATCCGCTTGTCGGTGATGGTGACCTTGCCGTTTTGCTTTTGTTCCAGAAACAAAGGGACCACACTTCCCCGGCTTCCGATGACATTTCCATAACGTACACAACTAAAGCGCGTCCCTTTGGGTCCGGAGTAGGAATTTCCCTGAACAAATATCTTCTCGGCGCAAAGCTTGGTGGCCCCATAAAGATTGACAGGATTCACCGCTTTGTCGGTGCTGATGGCGACGACCTTTTTAACGCCCATGTCGATGGCCGCATCGATCACGTTCTGCGCCCCGTTGACGTTGGTTTTAACCGCTTCAAATGGATTGTATTCACATGAAGGCACCTGCTTGAGCGCGGCCGCATGGACCACGTAATCGACGCCGTCCATGGCTCGACGCAGGCGATCCATATCGCGAACATCACCGATAAAATAGCGCAGACTGGGATCATCAAGCCCATTGGTTCGCATTTCATGTTGTTTCAATTCATCGCGACTAAAAATGATGAGTCTTTTGGGATGGAAATCACGAAGCATGATATCCGTAAATTTTTTTCCAAAAGAGCCCGTTCCCCCGGTAACAAGGACACTCATTTTTTTCCAATCCGTCTTATCTTTCATTCCAGAACCTTCCGTTGCCTGGTTGATTTGAATACGTACCTAACCTGATAAACTGATCCCTGAGAAAAAGTATTTGGCCTTACCCTTTATCAATTTCATGATTGAGCAACCGATAAATTTCACTTTTAACAACCTCTGTAACCCTTTCGACCAGAACATCAAGATCAACCGGGTTTGTCGGTAATTTCACCCCAGCATTCAGGTTGTTGAGCTTTGCTTTGATTTCACTCAGGCGCATCCCCTGTTTTCGCATGCGATTAATCTTTTGGATGATTGAGAGGTGTTCTATGGTGTAGCGCCGCTGGCCGCCCGGGGTTCTGAGCGGATTGATAATTCCATCCAGCTCTTTTTCCCAGAAACGCAAAGTGGGTTTGGGGATATTGAGCTTCCGGCTAATCTGCTGAATGGTGAATAGCTGCTCTAAGTGATCCATTGGAATTATCTAGAACCTATCTCAAAAATGTATCTAACGCCCAATAGCAGCGTTGTGAGCCTCCTTAAAATGCTCACATGCTATGGGTTGAGCCTGTTGGCCCGTTAGCCCGTAAAAAATAAAATCAGACATTTTTCCGATTTCAACGGGCTCAGCCGGCTCAATCCCGTTTTACGGGGACCTTCGGCTGGCCAAACCGGCCAACCTAAAACCGTGATCTACTATTTTTGAGTAGTGATGCGCTCATTATCTTGCAAAAAATAGTTTATCAAATCGGCAAGAATGAATTTATGGGTGCTTCGCAGACAGCTCCGCCGCCTGGATTACAACCCATTTAATAATTTAACCTATTAATATTATTATATATTATTTAAATTGCAGCCTTTTCGATATGCAGTGCCGAAAGGAGAATTTTGCTGCCCGGCATTTCTTTTGCCTGCCAAAAATCACTTGAACTTTAAGTTTGGGTTTAAATTTAGCAATATATGTGCCACCATCGAGAGATTTTATTTTATATATAATTTCAATAGCTTATATTTTTTTGGAATTAAACATCCGGCAAAAAGGTCATTTCCATGACGCTTAAAGTTGAAGAATTTTCCGGCCTAAAATGAATAGAAAAAACGGAAGGTTTTCATTATCAATTAACTAATTGAAATAATTCTTAATATACATTTTATAAGACGAAAAGCTGGCGGGTGGCGTTTGGCGTGAAAAATTGAGGGAGAATATGGATACGTTTCTGATTATGGCTCGAATGAGGGTGTGTTAAAAAAATATGAGCGACTCGAGTTTAACCTAAAGCAATGGGGAACACTTGCCGATATATATTACAGTAAACATGGCATCATATATAGGTGAATCAGAATGAATGTATTCAGTGTAGATCTTACACAAAGCTTATTCGCTGCGGCATCCCTACAGACAGGGCAGCTTGAGACTTTAGCTAACGAAGCCCTTAAAAACGGCATCGACCGCTATATAGCCAAAGACTACGAGGGTGCGGTTAAAAAATTCAAGCGGGCTATCGGATTGGGCTCGAACTCAGAATATGCGACCGACGCGGCTGATTACCTGGCCAACGCCTACCTCCAGTTAGGCGATACCGAAAATGCCCTTGATGCCTACAAAACAGCTATCCGTTTGAATCCCTTTCGTGATGATATGCACGGCAAGCTCGGCAACCTGTATTATGCGGAAGAACGCTACAAAGAAGCTGAAGACGCTTATAAAGAGGCTGTCAGAATAAATCCGACAGCTAACAATTACTATTCGTTAGGGCAAGTGTATCTGAGTACGGAGCGCTACACGGAAGCCGAAACTCAATTTAACGAAGTCCTTCGACTGGAGCCGGAAAGTCCCAACGGTAATTTTGGCATCGGGCTGGCTTTAAGTATGCAGGGGCGCTATGAAGATGCAATCCACCAATTTGAACAAGCTATTGAAATAAAACAGGATTTTTATGACGCCTATGCGGAGATCGGATATGCTTATGCTGATTTGGGTGAGATGGATAAAGCCCAGGATATCGTCGATTTTCTCGAAACTCAAGAAGAAGGCACTCTAGCAGACACGCTGAGCCGCTATATGTACAAGGTGGATCCGCCCAAAATGGTGTTCGCTCAATCCGCCAGCACGTTTTCATTTTTGATGGCATCTAAGACACCGCTTTCTGCCCTGGATTCTTATCTGGCAGACGCCAATGCATCGAAAACATTTACCTTGGTCATCCAGTTTGACAAAGAAATGGACCGGGAGTCCGTTGAAAATGTAATGAACTGGCAGATCAGCCGGGCCATCGGTCAGGGACCGGGACAGGCTTACAATTTTAGCTTGCCGATCCCATCAACTGAAATAACGCTGACACCCATACCGGATAGCGTCTACTACAATGAAAATAAGTTAACGGCGACTGTTTTTTTCAAAATTCAGCAGAACGCATCAGCAGACGGCACAATTGATCCGCTACATATCGAATTCAAATTCATCGGTAAGGATTCTTTCGGTTACGAAATGGATCCAAATTACGACCAATTTACCGGTTTTTCCGGCTCGGCATAGTAGATTAGGTGAAAAGGCTTATTGCATCAAAATAGGTCTAAATCGAAAAAGATGGCTATAAAAAATAAGAAAAATTGCACCTGCAAAAAAAGTGAATTGGAGCTGTCCCTGATCGAAAGCGAGGAAAAATTTCGCCTTCTGATGGAACTTGCCACCGATGGGGTTCTTGTGGTTCAGGACGGCAAAATCAAGGAAGTCAATTATTACCTGGCCAAAATGTGCGGTTACACCATCGATGAGGTGCTGGATACCGATCTTGCCAGTTTTTTTCATCCAGACGATATAAAAACGATTGAAACCATCTATGAAAAGCCTTTAAGCGACGATAACGCGCTGGCGGTGCATGAATTAACCCTGATGTGCAAAAACGGGCACAAAGTCGATGTGGAAGTCATCGCCGGCCGCTTCGTTTTTCAAAACAAACCCTCGAATCTTTTGGTTGTGCGCGATCTTTCAGACCGCAGCAAATCAAAGCGCGAGCTGAAGCGCACCCGCCAGCTGGAATCCATTGCCGCGCTGTCCGGAGGTATCGCCCATGACTATAATAACTTGTTAACCGCAATCATCGGCAATATCTCTCTGGCCCAAACCTATCTGGATCCGGATGACAAAGTATTCCTGCTGCTAAGCCAGGCCCTGGCAGCCTCCAAAGCTGCCAAAGATTTGACCCAAAAACTGATCACGTTTTCCAAGGGCGGATCACCGGATAAAAAAATTGTCGAAGTCGCCAAATTAGTTAAAAACGCCGCTGAATTCACGTTGAGCGGATCCAATCTCAAATGCCATTTTAATTTTCCAGATAACCTCTGGCCAATGGAGGTTGACAACCGCCAGATCGGGCAGGCGATCCACAATTTGGTCATGAATGCCCGGGAGGCAATGCCGGAAGGCGGCCTGCTAAAAATCAGCGCTGAAAATGTCAAAAGCGACGATAATTTGCCCATCCTAAGAAAAGGAAATTATGTAAAAATATCCATCGGCGACCATGGGAAAGGAATCGCGAAAAAGAATCTGAATAAAATTTTCAACCCCTATTTTTCGACTAAAAAAATGGGGAATAAAAAAGGCACCGGCCTGGGATTATCGATTTGCCACTCGATTATTAAAAAGCACGGCGGGGACGTAACGGTAGAGTCAAAATACGATAAGGGCACGACATTTCACATCTATTTACCCAGTGCCAACGGAAAAGCAAGCCATCAAAAAGCAGCCGTTACATCCGAACAGGAAATCCCGATTTTTGGTGAAGGCCGAATTTTGGTAATGGATGATGAAGCCATGATTCGCAAATTAGCCGGTGAATTATTGACCTACTTAGGTTATGAAGTTGATTTTGCAATGGATGGCACCGAAGCGGTGAAACGCTACAAACAGGCGATGACTTCAAAAAAGCCCTTTAATGCTGTCATACTGGATTTGACCGTAAAGGGTGGTATGGGCGGCAAGAAAGCTATTCAAGAACTCACCAAAATTGACCCGCACGTGATCGGTATCGTATCCAGCGGCTACTGCAATGATCCCGGCATTACCGACTATGGTCGTTACGGGTTTAGCGGGGTAGTTGCCAAGCCGTATACGATGGGTGAACTGGGCGAAAAATTAAATCAGGTTATGTCAAGCCAGCAAAATTAATTCCTCCTTAATAAACAGCCATCACCTTCCGTCAAACTAAAACAATTCCCCGAATCTCCAGTTTTACATATAGTGGTTGTCAAAAAAACGTTCCGGTATTCAAACGTTTTTTTTCTACAACCACTTATGCCGCACTTCCGTAATTGGGTGTTTTCAAACCCGCATTGATTAAGTCACTGCTGTGCCTTTGTTTTTTACCGCCGATAGCGGTAAAATCCAAGCCGCCCGCTCCGCGGGTGGTCCGTGACTCGGAACATTGTTATGGAAAACGGTATAAACTTTAGTTCACTTTAGTCACTTCTTTTTTTAGATGGCTTCTTAAAATCCTTGCCTCCATAAGGCCATTTGATCTAAAATTGACCCAATTGCCATGATTAAAATTTACTTAAATAAAAGCCAAGCAACCATTATGCTCGTTTTGATGGTCGGGATTATCTGCGGCAGCATTGCCGGAGCATTTTTTGCGCTTACACACGATCTGCCCCAGATCCGTTCGCTTGAAAATTTCAAGCCCGATGCCGTTACCCGTATCTACTCGGTCGATAAAGTTGTCTTAGCGGAACTTTTCATCGAAAAACGAGAACCCGTACCCCTGGAAACGATTCCCAAGTTTTTAACGGCAGCGTTGGTTGCAACAGAAGACCGCAAATTTTATAAGCACAGCGGTGTGGACCTCAAAGGAATTGCACGCGCCATCATCAAAGATATCAAGGCCGGCGAATTTGTTGAAGGTGCCAGTACCATTACCCAGCAGCTGTCAAAAACCCTGTTTCTGACCTCTCGAAAAACTCTGGTGCGTAAAATCAAAGAAGCCATTTTAGCCTTTCAACTGGAGCGCCGCTACACCAAAAATGAAATACTGGAATTGTACCTCAATCAGGTTTATTTCGGAAGCGGTGCCTACGGAGTGCAATCGGCGGCCAAAATATTTTTCGGAAAATCTGTAGGGGATTTAAACCTGGCCGAATGTGCGCTGGTGGCCGGTATGCCCAAATCACCTTCGCGCTATTCACCTCTGGTCAATCCGGATCTGGCCATCAAAAGGCGAAACACCGTATTAATGCAAATGCGGGACACGGATATCATTTCAGATGCCGCCTATCAGCAGGCGGTTAAAGAGGAGTTTTATACAAAAGGCCGCAAGTTCATGCAGTCAAAAGCACCTTATTTTGTAGAATATGTAAAAAAAATCCTCGAAGATGAACTGGGTTCTACCCGATTGTATAAAGGCGGTCTATCTGTTTTCACCACACTTGATTACCGGCTGCAATTGGCAGCCGAAAATGCGGTGTCTGACGGACTCACGGCTTTGGCTGATCGGATGCAGCAGACTCAGATAGCGGATCCCGATCCACAGGGCGCGCTAATATCCATTGATTTAACCTCCGGTGGCATTCTATCCATGGTGGGCGGCAAGGACTTTCATGCCAATCGCTTTAACCGCGCCACCATGGCGCTCAGACAGCCCGGATCGGCTTTTAAACCATTTGTTTATGCCTATGCAATCGAACAGGGCTTTGCCCAAAATAAAAAAATCCTCGATGCACCGGTTGTATATAAAGGAGCACAGGACGGAAAGGATTGGAAACCTGAAAATTTTTCTTTAGATTATAAAGGCGAAATGACGCTGCGGCGCGCGCTGGTAATCTCACAAAACATTCCAGCGGTGCGACTGCTGGAGATGCTGGGGCCTTACTCCGTAGCCCAATTTGCTCATCAGCTCGGCATCAAATCGCCGCTTGCATCCGATTTATCATTGGCACTGGGCACATCTGAAGTCACCCTTATGGATTTGACATCCGCATTCTCCACATTTCCGAACAAAGGCGAAAAGATTAAGCCATTTGGTGTTTTGGAAGTTGTCGATCGGCAGGGACGCGTAATCTGGCGGGCAAAATCCCAGAAACGCCTGGTGATGTCACGCGTCGCTGCAGCCATTGTGACCAATATGCTGGAAGGCGTAATTAATGAAGGCACCGGAAGACGGGCACGTATTCTCGGAAGAGCTGTCGCCGGTAAAACCGGAACCACAGATGATTACAAAGACGCTTTGTTTATCGGCTTTTCGCCGTCGATTATTGCCGGCGTTTGGGTGGGTCAGGACCTGGGAGCCAGTCTGGGCGAAAAAGAAACCGGTGCCAGGGCTGCGTTGCCCATATGGATTGATTTTATGAATGCGGCTTTCCAAAGAGATCCGCATCAATATTTCGACATTCCGGATGATGTCAGTCAGATTCGCATGGATCCGGTAACCGGGTTAGCGCAATCGCAAGATTCAAAACAAGCAGTCGTTGCCTTATTCAAAAAAGGTACCGAACCCCGCAAACTTCGCTAAAGTTATTGCCGTTCAGCCCGAACGAAATGGGATTTTTCATCTTTAACCCTAGTTGAGCGTTTCAAATTTAGGTTTAATTAAACAACAAACAATGTTATTACTACAGCGACATTTTACTAATTTATAGCTGTAGGAGCAGTATCTTGCTGCGATATTCGCGGCTGGAAGCCGCTCCCACCTATCAAAAATATTTCCTAGCGACAAAGTGTCGCTGTAATATTATGAAAGCGCCATTATGATTCGAAAAGCGACCATTAAGGATGTCAAAGCGATTCACGTGCTTTTACAGGAATACGGTAAAAAAGAAGAGCTTCTCGCCCGCCCCTTAAGCGAGCTATACGATCATCTCAGGGATTTTTGTGTCTATGTGGACGATAAGAATCACAATATGATCGGTTGTTGTGCACTCCAGTTCTGCTGGGAGGATCTGGCCGAAATACGGTCTTTGGCTGTGCATCCCGATCATTTGGGGAAAAACATCGGAACCGAACTTGCGAAAACAGTCCTTACCGAAGCGAAATCCTTCAATGTCAAAAAAATATTCACCCTGACGTATAAACCGGACTTTTTTAAGCAATTCGGGTTTGTCGAAATAGAGCGCTCAGAACTGCCACTAAAAATCTGGGGGGATTGCATGATCTGTGTAAAGTTTCCGGACTGCGATGAAATTGCCATGATGAAAGAGTTTTAAAAGAAAGTGCCTAAAGTGAGCTAAAGTGAACTAAAATCCCTAAAGTTGATGAATTCTGTCATTTTTATTAAAAGATGGAGCGCCACGCGGCGCAAGCGCCTGCGCTGCGCGAGCGACTCCTTAACTTCAGTCACTTTAGGCATTTCTGGAATGTGAGTGCTGGATTGAAAAATAAAAATCGACTAGGTGTAGATAACGTTTAGCGGAATCGGCGGATACTTCCACACGCCCGGTTTCGGCAGGATATGCTGCTCACCGACCGTTAACCAGTTCAGGTCCGATTTAATGTCGCGCAGTTTTCCATCTTCAGGTTCGCGGGCATGGTATGTTCGGGCATAGCTTGCCTGGAATATGCAAACCCCGCAGCGTTTCTGCCGTGCCACAACATAATTCTTCGTGAAAGTCCGCGCTGATAGACCATGGGATTCAGCAATTTCATCCAACTCCTTGATGGAACGCTTTATCAAAACTGATTTGGAAATACCGCGTTCGGAAATGCGAATCAATGCTCTGGATTCACTGCTGCCCACATATACAGTGGAAATTCCCGGAATTCGTTTTAAATACTGGGCAGCCACAATAGCGGCAGTTCTTCTTCCGCCGACCATCACCGGCAAACCATAATATTCAAAAAATTTTTTTTGGATCTCTTCAGCATACTTATCGCCCTTTTCAAAAATCTCTTTGGAAATATACCTCAAGCTTTGAGCCATGTCTTCCGCAGCTTCGGTTATCGGCCAATCTATCCGCACATAAAAATGGGTGAGGCCGAATCGATTTTTTGCCCGGCTGGTCGTGTCTCCCTGTATGAGCAAGGCATAATCGATCGGCAGCATAATTTTCAAAAAATTTTTAAAGTAAATCGATTCCAGATACTTCCAATTGCGGTCAAACTTATCTGAAAGGGGTAACGATTTAAAGCGCAGAAGATTCTTTTTAGTCGTTTTGTTTGCATCGAAAAATCGAATATACTTTTTATGCTCAGGTAATACTGCATCTTCTACAAAAATAACGAGAAATGCATTCTGAGATTCGTATTCCCGATCGGGAATACGGCCCCGGGGTTTCAACTCCCGTTTTTCAACAAAAGGAAAAGAGATCTGACGAGAGATAAAATTTTTATATGAATCAATAAGAGCATGCCGTAGTAAAAATTGATCCAGCTCATCTCTTAACAACTCATAATAGGATCGCCTTACTTTTTCGGCCTGACTGAGTTCTTCTCTGTAATTCCAGTATGCCAATGCCTTCTCCTATTACAAACGGCAAAGCCGGTGATCTCTGACCTGGCTCAAAGGACCAGGTTTTCAATTTTAGAATCAATGTTTACCGTTATATTATCATGATTTATCATATAGTTAAAGCGGTAAAATCGCCGGGCAGACTCGCCGCATGTGGTGATAGGAATTGATGGCTATTTATTTGTTTTCTAACTTCTCAACCCAAAGGTAAATTCTTTCTCGATAAACATAGCATAGGAAGGCCAAAATCAGGCAGGCTCCAATCATAACTCCAAACTGAGCATAATTTTGTTCATAAAGGAAGGCACCCTGCAGGCTTAAAGCAAATGTGCCCGGCATTCTGCCAATTCCGGTTAGCAAAATAAATATTTTAATCGGCAGGGTGCTTAATCCAAGCGCCAGGCACAAATAGTCTTTGGGAAAGCCCGGAAATAAAAACAAGATAAACAAAAAAATCACACCCTGGCGTTTGACCACCTCGTCGATTTTTTGAAACTGATGAGCCGGGATCAGTTTCCTGACATAACGCTTACCTAAAAAACGCCCAATAATAAAGTTAATCCAGGAACCCACTGTCAAACCAATGCTGGAATAGATAAATCCCGGCAACGTTCCAAACAAATAGCCTCCAATGAACCCCGTCGCTTCACCCGGCACGGGAGCAAACATCACCTGTAGAATCTGGATCAACATAAAAACCGGAGGCGCACTGGTTCCAAAGGAGGAAATGAGGTGCTTAATTTGTTCTCTATCGGAAAACAATCGATATAAATCGGTGATTTTTTCCCAAATCGGAATGCGAAACCAAAACCCCACAAAGCCAAAAACAATCAGAGCCAATATGATGGAGATCTTGAATTTATTTGCAGCAGCTGTTGAGGGCATAATTTGCTGGAATTGGATATGCGGCCTCCGGCCCTAGGGGCCTACGCCCCGGCGGGAATGCAGATAGAGATCCGCCGCTACTTTTTGACCCTTATTCTGGCCTTATGTTCGATTTCTACTTCTTATTATAATTTCGTTTTTGACGGGCTATCGCTTTTTTTCGAGACCATCTTTCAATAAAACTGATCGTGCCGGACCCATAGGCGCGCTTTACCCGCTCTTCTTCAACTTTAATGCCCCCCGGCCCCTTAACGGCTGTTCTCAGGCACTCTGTTTTACAGAAACAGACCATACAACTTTCCGGTGTATGTCTTAAACCGTCTTTTGCCAGCGGAAAGACATTATCCAGTTTTCCGAAACAATAAGGATGTTCTGTTTTTGGGTGTGTCATTTATAATGATAGAATTCATCCAATATTCAATTGGTTCTAAGTCCCCTACTCTGTCAGCTTTTCAAACTCCCGGTTCATACGCTCAATGTAACCTTGATCGGCAAAGCTGAAATAGCGATTGTCTCCAATAATGATATGCTCATGAGCGACCAGCCCCATCACCTTGCAGGCAAAAACCAGTTGACGGGTAATCGCAACATCTTCCGAAGAAGGTTTTGGATCCCCCGAGGGGTGATTGTGCGCAAAAATTAGAGCCGCGGCATCATGACTCAAGGCTGTCTGAATGACTTCACGCGGATATACACTACTTGCGGTTAAGGTTCCATCTGAAAGGGTATCTGCAGCAATCACCTGGTTTTTAGAATCCAGAAATATAACTTTGAAAAATTCTCGGTTTTTATCTCCAATGCTGTGGTACAGGTAGTCAAAAAGCGCCTTGGAATCATTAAGGGCATCTTTATGGATGAGTTTCTTTTTAAGATATCGATCCGCAACGGCCTTGATGAGTTTAATGCCGAAAAAGTTTTTCGGACCGATGCCATCAACCCGACATAGTTCCCGGGGCGCGGCTTCGAGCACCCCTTGAAGCGTTTTGAACCTTAACAGGGCCGCTTTTGCTGCATCTTTACAATCTTTTCTTGGCATCGCCAGGGTGAGCAAGAGTTCGATCACCTCGTAATCGTGAAATCCATCAAGACCGCTGGCAAGAAATCGCTCACGCAGCCTTTGCCGGTGACCCTCGCCTTTATG